>Ga0335074_10016856_pt1 | contig 10289 bp, 8 predicted proteins | sample Lox_Sample_23_FD_206715 | JGI IMG/M metagenome (GOLD analysis project Ga0335074, IMG submission 206715) | Soil microbial communities from Loxahatchee National Wildlife Refuge, Florida, United States - Lox_Sample_2.3 | ecosystem: Environmental > Terrestrial > Soil > Wetlands | place: USA: Florida...
CAATCAGGCCAGGCAACTGCGAGCCAAGCTTATGATCGCCCACGGCACGGGCGACGACAACGTTCACTTCGCCAATACAACCGAGTTGATCAACGAACTGATCCTTGCAGGTACCTATCCCGATGATTTGATGATTCTTCCCGGCCGCGGACATGGCATGACCGATTGGCAAGCTCGCATGCAGCTTTATCAGCGAATGACCGACTTTCTGCTGAGAAACCTTTAGACACCGGTTCGCAATGCAACCAAGCCCCTGCCGCAACACTCGAATAAACTGGGGTAGGTAGATACAACAGTAGACATAGCGGGCCGATAGAGTAGAATCGGCGTCCCGGGGTGGCTTTCCGGAGATTAGAGAAGATGCGCAACACAGTGTGGAGGCGGCGCAACGAAATCGCGATTCAGGTCGCGGCCGTTTGCACTCTTTGCTTCCTCCGCGTTCTCTCGGCCGGCGCACAGGAAGAACCCGCGAGGCAGCCTAGCGTTACCATAGAAGCCGATCCCACCGAGGCCCTCCTCGAAACGGGATTTCACCAGCTCTACGAACTCAATTTCCAGGCTGCGCGCGAGCAGTTTCTCAAGTATCAGAAACTGAAGCCCGCCGATCCCATGGGCAAAGCGGCCGAAGCGGCCAGCTATCTCTACGAGGAATTCAACGCCAAGGGCGTCTTCACCTCTGAATTTTTCCTGAACGACGACAAACTCCTGGGCGGCGTCGAAGGAAAGGCTTCCGCCAACCGCAACGATGCGTTCGTCGACGCCAACCATCAAGCCCGCGAAATGGCCAAGGAATTGTTGAAGTCGAGTCCCAACGACAGCCATGGACTCCTCGTCCTTACGCTCACCGACGGGATGGAATCGGACTACGACGGGATCATCGAAAAGAAGCAGCTGCCAGCCCTCAACATGATGAAACAGGCCGAGCATGAGGCGAGTGCGCTGCTGGCGATCGATCCCGATGCGCAGGATGCCTACGTGGCGCTCGGCGCGAGCAACTACATCATCGGCTGCATGCCGGGATTCAAGCGCGCGTTTCTCTGGTTTGGCGGCGTCCATGGCGATCGCGTGAAAGGCATGCAGGAAATGCAAATGGCCGCCGAGCACGGTCACTATCTCCAGCCGTTCGCGAAAATTCTGCTGGCCCTGGCCTGCGAGCGCGAACACCAAATGGACCGCGCCCGCAAGCTCCTCACCGAACTCGCCGCCGAGTTTCCCGCGAACCCGCTCTACGCGCACGAGATCGTGCTGCTCGATCATCGCGTGGCCGCCGCGGCGAGTTGATTTTTTTCTTCCTTTCGCTACCACTTCACTCGCACGCGATAGTCGAGCGTCGATGTTCCGTCCTTATCGACCGGGATTTGAAATCCGATCGTTGTCGCATCGAGTTTCGTCCACTTGTAGCTTGAGTTGAGCACGTCCCAATCGCCTCCGATCGGCTCGCGCACCTCGACCGTCACCGGTCCGTCCTTGTGGTTCCGCAGCGTGATCTGGTACTCCATCTCGAAAAGATCGGGCGCCAGCCGCTTGAAGTCGGTCTGCTTCCGTTCGCACACCACGTCGAACGCGTTGCCCACGTAGATGCGCAGCATCTCATCCTTTGGCGTGTGGCTGATCGTGTCCTCTCCCGCGAATTGCGTGCCGCCCTTCGAGTCCGCCTGATACACCCGCACCGTTCCCGCGGGCAGCGGCATGCCGAGCCCCGACTTTTCGTCGTTCTTGAACCGGTAGAAGACTTTCACGGGCTGCGGGATCGGATTCCCGATTCCCTGTGGGTTGCGGTAGTAGTAGGGCTCGCCTTCCACCTCAAGATACTTCTCCACCGGTATGTTCGTGCCGCTGAGCAGGTTGATCTGCTTCGATTCGTTGTTCTCGATCGACGTGCGCCGCTGCAACGTGTACAGGTGGTATTCGGAAAATCCTTCCTGCTCGAATGGTTTCGGGGGCGCTGCGGCCGCTTCGTTCGCCGCCATTGCCTTCACCATGTAGTCTCGCAGCTGTTCGGTGCGATGGACTTCGCCCGCAACGAGCTGCAGCTTCGCGTTCTCGTACGCGGCCCCGCTGTTGTTCACTAGCGTTACCCAGCCGTCGAGATCGGCTGTTTTTTCGTCGCGCGCCACGTTGAGCACGTAGTCCGCGCTCCAGTTCACGTTGTTCGTCAGGTAGGAAGCCTCCACGCGCTGCGAATCCGCGCCGCGATTGTCGAGCGTCCAGACGAGCGTCGGTTTACTGTAGAGGTTCGCGGGCAGGTCGGGAAAGCGGTACGAATCCGCCGTCATTCCGGTGACGATCTCGTCGCCGACCTTCCACACGGGTCCGCCGTTGTCCGCGAGCAAAAGCGCCTTCGTCTCCACCCATTTCGTCGAGCCTGAATCCGACTCGCGGCGCACCAGCGTCACTTCGCGGCCCACGTATTTCTGCAGCAGCTTTTGCGGGTCGAGCAAATCGTATTCGTAGTTTTGCTCGACCACATTCACCTGCGCCGGATCGGTGAGCGATCGAAAATGCACCGTGGCCGGCATGATCGACGCGGCGACGTCTTCAAACCGCAGCGGAAACACGCCCGATTGCAGATGAATCTGCCGCACGTCGCGGACGAGCGCCAGATTCGAGTTGTAGACGGTGACGGAAAGATCGGTCTGGTCTTTTTCCGTGGTCGACGCTGTCGTGGCGGTCTCGGCTTTCGCCGTCTGTTCGCCGGCCGGCGCCGCGGCGTGGGCGATTCTCAGTTTTCCGGCGAGCGGCGCCAGCAGCAAAACAGCCGCGAGCGCGCACGAACCGGGAATTCTTGTTCTGCGTGAGGGCATGGTATGTCTCCTTTTGTATGGCAACGCTTCAAGGTTAGAACGGCGCGGGCCGGGTTTCTTGCAGTGGATCGGCGCCGAAATCCGTGGTTATCTTGCGGGGGTCCAGCTCTCGCCTTGGTCCGTGGTTGTGAATTTGCGGCCGTCGGCCGTTGTCACGGTTGCGGTCCATGCGTCGCCCGCCGCGACGGCTGCGAAGTTTGTCCGCACCGGCGGCGGAATCGTTTGCCAGCTTGTTGCGTCTTGAGTGAGAAGAATGATTCCATCCTTGCCTACCAGCCAGCAGACTTTCGCGCTCGGCGCCGATCCTGCCGTATAGTGTGCGTTCTGTTTGGGCAGCGTTCCGTGCCAGGTGAGGCCGCCATCTTCGGATCGTTCGATGAAACCGGCGTTCCCGATGCGCCACAGAACGTTTTTGTCCGGCGCGCGAACGGTAAATGAAGCGGCGCGCTGTTCCTGCGTCGTCGTCAAGATTTCAGCTTGGGTTTGAAGACCGTTCGTTGCCACGCGTTCCTGCTTGGCTCTCGCAGAATCAGCGGCAACCGCGCCTCCCGCGACGCCACCCACGAAGCCAACGCCATAGCCGTTTCCCGACGCCGCACCTGTGGACGCGACCGGTGCAGGCGCCGGCGGTGGCGCGGCGGTAGCCGGTGCCGCGGATTCCACGGCGACGCTTTCATTGGCACTCGCGAACGGCGCGTTCGCAGTTTGCTTCGCCGTTTTTTCTGCATTCGGGGCCTTCTTCGAACGTGAATCCCCGCCGACGAGGCCGCGTTCGGGGAACGGAAGATTTCCCGCGGAGATAGCGCCTCCTCCGGCAGCGGCTGGTTTCGGGGGAGGCAGGGGAGTTCCCGCGATCGCCGAGTTCGGACGAATCTTGGAATTCATTTCGCGCGAGTTTGCCGGAGGCTCTGCCTTGGGGATTGCCGGAATCGCGCGCGTTGCGGGCGCGATCGCACTTGGCTGCGAGAATTCCTTGTCTCGATCTGGCGCTGGCGCAGTGGGCTTAGACAGGGCCACTTCATCTCTCGGCTGCTCCGCAATCCGAGTCAACGCCGTACGTCGTGTTGCCCAGACGGCTGTCAGAATAAGGACGGCCGCCACGGGCGCGAGCCAGCGCCAGTCCCAAATCCACGATGTGCGAGGCTCGTCGCGCGGCCGCTGCGGCGCGGGCGTGCCCGCGGCTTCTTCCGCGCGGCCCAGTGCGGCAAGCTGTTCGCGGCAGCGCGCGCATCCCGACAAGTGCAGTTCGACACGCGCGATTTCGCCTGCATCGAGCGAGCGCTCGAAGTAGGCCGCGAGAATGTCCGGTCCAAGGCAGTCCTTCCCGGTGCTTGCATCGCCCGCAAGATTGCGCTTCAGCAGGCCGGCCATCGCATCGTCTCGCTCTCGCGCAGCCATGAAACTATTCTCCTCCATCCCTTAGAACGAGCCAAATTTCGAATCTTGCGCGGCGCATCACGACTCATCCTCGGGGGCCGCCGCTGCCGGACCAGTCGCCTGCGTTGCCCTCAAGGCGGCGGTTAAGTCGAATGGCCATTCCTCGCGGGCATATTCGTAGCAGAGCTGCACTTGAGCCTCGCTGAGTTGCTTGCCTTCGCGCAGCGCGGCATCCACACGTGCGCGAATGTCGCGGCGCGTCCGTTCAAGCTTGCGCGATACGGTCGCCTCGTGTTCACCGAGCAGGCGCCCGATTTCGGCGAGCGTCCGCTCATCGGAATAGTAATAGGCGAGGCGCAGGCGGTCGCGCGGCTCGAGCGAAGCGAGCGCGGTCGTGAGACCCGCTTGCATGAGGATCAGGTATCGCGTGCGATCCGGATCGGGAGAATCGCCGCGAGTGGAGTGATTTGGAGCGTCCGCCTGCTCGGCGGCATCGCCCCGCTCCTCGCCGCTTTCGTTTTCAAGTGGTTCGAGCTTTCGCGCGCGGCGAATTGCGTCCACGTGGCGCTGCGCCAAAATCGCGCGCAGCCACGTGCCAAGCTTGCTCCGGCCATGGAAATAATCGAAAAGCGATTTTCGCCGCCCGTCGGATTCCCGCAGGCCATATAGCTCGGCGTAGAGCGAATCGGCCAGCTCCCGCGCGTCTGCATCGCTCGCATTCGCGCCGCCCGCGATCGCCCGCGCGGCGCGATACATCTCCTGGCGAAACTGCGTGACGAAGAATTCCCAAGCGGCTTCGCTTCCCAGGCTGCACGCGCAGGCGAGCGCCAGGTCCGCATGGTGCAGCGATTCGACATAGTTTCGAATCGCACTCGCCGCGGGCTGCGCGGTCGCATCCGCGAACCGGTGCGCCACGCTCCGGGCCAGCGCCGCCTCGAATTGTGCCCAGGGGAGATTCCACTCGCTCGGCGCGGCTGTTTTCTGCCAGCAGCGCTCCAGCATATCGGCGAGCGAGGCGGGAAACACGAGAACAGCGCTCGGCGCGGCCGCCGCGCGTTCCGCCTGCCCTAAATTGGATGCCGCCGACGGCTGGGCTGGCCGGGGAGTCATGCTTTGGATGATACCGGAATGCCTGCCGGGGGTTGCATGCGCCAGAATGCTCCGAGGCGGGTGCGCTACCCCTCTCCTATGCAGCTGGGCAACAACCCACTCGCCGCCCGTGCCTTAGGCCGCGGGTGCTGTTAACCTATTGCGAGTGCGCCACCCCCTCGGCGCCACTCCTAACTGGAGGTTCTCACTATGAAGGCTCGTTGGTGGATGGCTGTGTGCGTCGCAGCGATCTTCGTATTATTCAACAGCAGCTCGCTTTACGCGCAGGGTTACCACGATCAAGATCATCATGACCAGGCTGGCCACGACCAGGATCATCATGAACACCACTGGGATCCGCATCATCCGCGGTTTGACGATCACGAGCGCGAGGTCAGCCGCGACTGGTGGGCCCATCACCGCGACCATCCGGTTGTAGGATTCCGTGTCGAGGACCGCTTGCCGGCAGCGTGGGAACCGCGCCTGCAGGTCGGTTTCGTGTTCAATCATGACTGGCGGGCGCGGTGCTATCCGGTGCCGCCGGATCTTTACGCCGAATTGCCGCCCCCGCCACCGGCCTACCGCTACTACGTCATCGGCGGCCACGTCGTGCTGGTCGATCGCGGCTGGCGCGTGGCCGACGTGATCAACATCGCCTTCTGACGGCTCTCGCGGTAGCCGTCGCAGGCTGCATTCGGGATCGAGGGCCGGAGAAGCCTTGCCGGCCCTCCTGATTTTCGGCTCCATGTTGGCGCTTCGCGGCCGTGTGCGCTATCCGGCGGGCGGGCGAGCAATGGAAAAGCGGCGGAGACTACAGTACACTGATCTTCCCATCAGCCCCGCGGAGAGGTGCTGGAGTGGCCGAACAGGGCTGCCTGCTAAGCAGTTACACCCCAAAAGGGTGTCGGGGGTTCGAATCCCCCCCTCTCCGCCATCATTCACTTTTCCGATTGTTGTCTCTTCGTTGAATCTCGTGCCCCTTTTCCGCGGCCCGCTTGAATCCGCTTCTCGATAGCCCGATGGCCAAAAAACCCGGGAACCTTAAACCCGCATCAGAGGAATCAGTAGATAACCCCTCGGCCTGGCCGAGGGGCTGCAAGGGTGCGGGATGGCACGCAGAATGGGGCTTCGTGTATCCGGGGCGGCTGTACTAGGCCTGTTGCTCGTCGGTTTATCTCTGCCTGTCCACGGCCAGGACATTCGAAGTGTGGTTGAGCCGCACGCGCGGATATTCCCGTCCGTCGGCCCCGGCGTGACTGCCCTCAAGCGCGATTCCGCCGGACGCTATTACATTCTCGCCAAGCCCGCGACGGTGATTTCGATCTACGATGGCGAGGGAAACCCGATCGGCCAGATTCCGAACGCACGCTCCCGCGGCGCCGTGATCCGCTATGCAGTGGACATGGATTTCGGCCCAAGCGGGAACCTGTTCGTCGCGGACCGCGGTGCGAATGCGATCGAAATCTTCAGCCCGGATGGCTCGCTCGTGGCCAAAGTTCCGGTAGTCGCGCCAACTTCGGTCGTCGCGCTCTCCGGAGGCCAGTTTGCCGTCACCTCTTTGACGTCGAACCACCTCGTGCAAATCATCGACGAGCACGGCAAGGTGATTCGCAGCTTCGGCGATCCTCAATACATCACCGAAGACGAGGGCGGCAACGACCGCGTGATCGACTGGGGCAAAATCACGGGTGATTCGGCCGGCGGGCTATACTTCGCATTCACGTCGCTGCCACAGCCGACGGTGCGAAAGTACGACCGCTACGGCTACGTGACCTACGAGACGGCTCTCCCCGATAATTTCTTTCAAGCTCCTGACACAGGACCGCGCGATCGAGTCGAGGTGGGCTTGAATGTGACCGAGTTGGGACTGTCGGAGCGGACGGGCGCTTGGGTCAGCCTGGGCTCATCCGGTGACGTTAAATTCGGCGGAGGCGTGGGCATGGGCCTGAACCAGGTGTTCGCCTCCGGCGGGGATTACGGACGACGCTACGGGCAGCCAGGCTCGTGGCAATCCAATTTCGGAGGCGTGCCCTACAATTTCGGCAACAGCTCTCTGGGCGGAACGGTTTCGGGTCAGCTCTCGCCGCAGGGCGCGCAATTTCATGTCGGCATGGGCACGATGTCGGGCGCTTCGGGTGGAGGGCGCGGCCGCGGCGGCGCGGCCGCCGGTGGATCGTTCTCGGATCAATCGACGAATCCGGGAGGCGGTGTGTTGCAGTTTTTCGGCGCAGGCAATTCTTTTGCGGCAACGCAAGACGACTCCGGCAGCGAACCATCGTTCACCGCGCAAGATCTTACGCTCGACGCGAGTTCGGCAAACGATGTCTTCGGATCGCTCGACGCGAATGGGAATCCGGTGCCGCCGGGGCTGGGCATTCAGCCGGTGTTCGGTTCGCCGGGAGCTTTCAGCGCATGGTCAATCTACAATGCTCGAGACTTTCGGCCGCGAGGCGGTGCTGGGCCGGGTGGACCGGGCTCGGGTGGTCCGGGTTCAGGTGGTCCACGCGCAGGTGGCTCGGCCAGCCTGAATACAGGCAGCCCGTTTACCGCTGGCAGCGGTGCCGGCGGCGGATCGGCCGGAATCGAGCCACGCGCCCGCTTTTTTCCTCATGGGCGCTTCGGATCCGGGCTCACGACGATCACCGCAACCGCGCGAGTGAATCTCGGCGACCTTGGGGCGCGTTCCGAAGACAAGCCGCAGATCACGGCCGTGAGCGTGGATCCATCCACGCAGGAAATGTGGGCCGCTATCGGCGATACGTTGGTGGGCTTCAGCAAAGATGGTAATCCGATTGGCGTCTACTACCTCACGATGGCGGGCGGAGCGCCCTTGAAGCCCTCGGCGGTGCTGGTCGAGCCGGATCGCTTCATCGTGGCGGCCGATCCCTGGGGAATATTCGAATTCGACCGTCCTGACCGTTCGCGGTCGGTCAACCATTCCGCGCCCGCAGCGCCTGAACTCAGCGTTCAGCCAGAGGTGATTTCACCGAAGCAATAGACGTTCTTCAGCCGGGGAATTCCGCGGGGGTCTCCTCGAACAGCTACTGCGCCGTTTTCGCGACGCCCTCGAGCGGATCTCCGATCAGGCAGGCGGACTTCCACTCATCCATAAAGACCGCGCCCATCTTCTCGTAAAAGTCGATCGCGGGTTTGTTCCAATCGAGGACCTCCCAGCGCATGCAGAAGTAACCTTCCCGCCATGCAATTCCCGCTACGTGCGAGAGCAGCGCCGTGCCGATCCCGTGCTGTCGCAGGTGCGGGCGCACGAAGAGATCGTCCAGGAATAGCCCGGCCCGCCCTTGAAACGTCGAATAGAACTCGAAAAAAAGCGCGTATCCGGCGGGCTCTCCGTTCCATTCGGCGATGACCGCGCGGAATTTCGGATGCGTGCCGAAGCCGTCGCGAGCGATGTCTTCTTCGAGGACGCTGGCTTCGTTTGCGAGCTTGTCGTATTCCGCGAGTTCGTGGATCAGAGCAGTGAGCAGCGCAGCATCATTGGCCGTGGCTGGCCGGATCGTCATCATGGGCAATCCAATCCAGGATAAGAGGATTCAAGCGGTGCCCATTATACGGCACGAATGGGCGGCGCCGGCGCGAAAGCGTCTGAATGAATTGGCTAACCGCCGGCGATGGCCCCGATGATCATGAAAGGCTCTGCCCCTCGGACAACCGCATCGGGCAGCGGCGTATCCGGCGGCTCGAGCGACAAATCTTCCTGGCAGGCGAAGAAGCGGAGAAATGGGCGGCGCTGCAGCGTGACGTGATCGCGAATCGTGCCGCGCAACACGGGGTACTGCGCCTCCAGCGCATCGAGCACGGAACGCAGCGTCGCTTGTCCCTGCACGTCGACGGTCACCTCGCCGTCGACGCGCGCCAGCGTCCGCAGATGCGCCGGAAGTATGATCTGGATCATGGCACCTCAATCACGCGATTGTCTGCACCTCCACAGATAGCACGGCCGGAAGGTCGTGGACAATAGGCGCCCAGGAATCGCCCGCGTCGGCGGAGCAATACACCTGCCCGCCCGTGGTGCCGAAATAGACGCCGCAGGAGTCGAGTGAATCGACGGCCATCGCATCGCGCAGCACGTTCACGTAGCAGTCGCTCTGCGGCAGGCCTTTCGTCAACGGTTCCCACTCGTTTCCGCCGCTCCGGCTGCGGTAGACGCGCAGCTTGCCGTCTATCGGGAAATGTTCGCCGTCGCTCTTGATCGGCACAACGTAGATGGTCTCCGGTTCGTGCGCGTGGACGTCGATCACGAATCCGAAATCGGTCGGCAGATTGCCGCTCACCTCTTGCCACAAATCTCCCGCATTGTCGCTGCGCATCACGTCCCAGTGCTTCTGCATGAAGAGCACGCCGGGGCGCGACGGGTGCATCGCGATCCGGTGAACGCAATGGCCAATCTCCGCATTCGGGTCGGGGATATATTGCGACCTCAAACCCTGATTGATCGGCTTCCATGTCTTGCCGCCGTCGTCGGTGCGGAAGGCGCCCGCCGCCGAAATCGCGATGAACATCCTCTGCGGATTGCTCCGGTCGAGGACGATCGTGTGCAGGCACATCCCGCCTGCACCCGGCTGCCATTTCGGTCCCGTGCCGTGCCCGCGCAGCCCGGATACTTCGTGCCAGGACTTCGCGCCGTCGGTCGACTTGAAGAGCGCCGCATCTTCGACGCCGGCGTAGACCGTCTCCGCCTCGGTGAGCGAAGGCTCCAGATGCCAGACGCGCTTGAACTCCCACGGGTGTTGCGTACCGTCGTACCACTGATGCGTCGTGAGCGGCTTGCCGGTCTCGGCAGAAACGTCGTAGACGAATTTGTTGCTCGCGCCGGCCGGCATGCTCCCTGGCGTCGGCATCGCTTCGCCTCCCGGCGTCTCCCAAGTCTTGCCGCCGTCGCTCGAACGCTGGATCACCTGGCCGAACCAGCCGCTCGTCTGAGACGCGTACAACCGGTTCGGATCAACCGGCGATCCCTTCATGTGATAGATTTCCCAGCCCCCGAAATGCGGACCGCTC
>Ga0335074_10016858_pt1 | contig 10288 bp, 9 predicted proteins | sample Lox_Sample_23_FD_206715 | JGI IMG/M metagenome (GOLD analysis project Ga0335074, IMG submission 206715) | Soil microbial communities from Loxahatchee National Wildlife Refuge, Florida, United States - Lox_Sample_2.3 | ecosystem: Environmental > Terrestrial > Soil > Wetlands | place: USA: Florida...
CGGACGTGCTGGCGTTCCCGATGGACGAGCTGCGGCTTCCGCAGCCGGGGACCAGCCACAACGATCACGGCACCACGGAGCCGGACAACTCCGACGTGCTGCTAGGCGACGTGGTGATCTGCCCGCAGGTCGCGGCCGCGCAGGCTGCCGAGAGCGGACATGATGTCGGCGACGAGATCGACCTGCTGTGCACGCACGGCATCCTGCACCTCCTCGGGTACGACCACGCCGAGCCGGAGGAGCATGCGACCATGTTCGGCCTCCAGGACCGGTTGCTCGCGTCCTGGCGGGCCGAGCGAGCTGCCGCCGGCAGCCAGCGCGGTCCGGGTCCAGGCGGCGTGGAAGGGGCTGGGTGACGAGCGGTGGGCTGGCTGCTTGTCGCAGCGCTGGCGCTGATGCTGGTAGCTGGCTGGTGCACGAGTGCTGAGACCGCGCTGCTGAGGGTCTCGCGTGCTGGCGCCAAGGAACTTGGCAGATCGGCGGGCGAGGCCGGGGAGCCGCTGCAGGCTGTGCTGGTCGATATACCTCGTTACCTGTCTGTGGTGCTGTTGATTCGAGTGGCCGCGGAGATCTGTGCAGCTGTCCTGGTGACGGCCGTGCTGGTGACGTGGCTCGGGGTTGACTGGAAGGCATTCCTGATCACCGCGGTGGTGATGACGGTCGCCGGTTACCTACTGGCGGGGGTGATTCCGCGCACGATCGGGCGGCGGGCGCCGGTGAAGGTCGCTAGTTCGGCCGCGGTGGTGCTGCGTCCGGTGATCCGGCTGCTGGGGCCGGTGCCGCGGCTGCTGACGGCGGCTGGCCTGGCGCTGACGCCGGGTCAGGGGCGGCGGGACCGGGACGGGTCGGGGTCGGAGGAGGACCTGCGCGGGCTGGTGGATCTGCTGGAGCAGCGGCAGATCATCGAGCCGGGCGAGCGGGCGATGATCCACTCGGTGTTCGAGCTCGGTGACACGATCGTGCGGGAGGTGATGGTCCCGCGGACCGAGATGGTCTTCGTCGAGCGCGACAAGACGCTGCGGCAGGGGCTGTCGCTGGCGCTGCGGAGCGGGTTCTCCCGGATTCCGGTGATCGCCGACAACCTGGACGATGTCGTGGGTGTGGCTTACCTGAAGGACATCGTGACCCGGATTTACGAGCATCCGGAGGGCGAGTCCGCGGAGACCGTGGAGTCGGTGATGCGGGCGGCCACGTTCGCGCCGGAGAGCAAGCCGGTCGATGATCTGCTGGCGGAGATGCAGGCGCGGCATGTGCACGTGGCGATCGTGATCGACGAGTACGGCGGCACAGCGGGCCTGGTGACAATCGAGGACATCCTGGAGGAGATCGTCGGGGAGATCGCCGACGAGTACGACCGGGAGCGGCCGCCGGTCGAGTGGCTCGAGGACGGCTCGGCGCGGGTGAGTGCGCGGCTGTCGGTGGAGGAGCTCGAGGAACTGTTCGGCGTCTCGATCGATGCCGAGGACGTGGAGACCGTGGGCGGGCTGCTGGCGCATCAGCTGGGCAAGGTGCCGATCGCTGGCTCGGTGGCGACAGTGGCCGGGCTGCGGCTGGCCGCCGAGAACCTCACCGGGCGGCGCAACCGGATCGGGACTGTTCTGGTGCAGCGGGCTGATACGTCTGCGGAGTCAGGACAGGCAGGTCGCACTGCGGCTGCGCCCGACGAGTCGACGGGTGAGTCGGTTTCCGAGCCCGCTGCGAAGAGCGGGCAGCGTCACGGCTGAGCGTCGCTGGCTCGGAACCTACAAGGTGTCCAATCTTTGCATCACTGCGGCCACTGAGCGTGTCTATAAAGATGGCCCGAGGCTTTCTGTCGCTTAGCTATCGTGCTGAGAACTGACGACTGCCGTCGCAAGCGGGGGAAAGATGCGCGAGCACGCGGCCGGTGAAGCCGCGTGACCGAGCTCGGCTCAGCTGGCGTTACCGAGACAGGCCGGCGCCCGCGCGACGGCCGCGGAATCGCACGCGGAGCGGCGGTCATCGCCGGACTGACGATCCTTTCTCGCTTTGTCGGGCTCGGGCGGACGGTTGTCTTTTCCCAGACGGTCGGTGCGACGTGCCTGGGCACGGCGTACGTGACTGCGAGCCAGATCCCCAACCTCGTTCAGGAGCTCGTGCTCGGTGGCGCGCTGTCGAGTGTCATGGTGCCGGTACTGGCCCGCGCGGCCGAGCGCTCCGCGACGGATCCCGAGGAGAAGGCGAGGGTCAGCCGGATCTCCTCGGCGCTGCTGACCTGGACAGTCGTGATCCTGGCGCCGATCACCGTTGCGATCATCGTCAGCGCCGGGCGGATCGCCGAGCTCCTTGATCCGGTCAACCAGAACGCGCAGTGCGTGCATTCGGCGGTCGTCGCGACCACGGCGAACATGCTACGGGTCTTCGCGCCCCAGGCCATTCTTTACGGGCTCACGGTCGTGTTGTTCGGCCTCCTGCAGGCCAACCGGCGGTTCGCCGGGTACGCACTGGCCCCGATGATCTCGAGCATCGTCGTCATTGGCTCTTACCTGGTCTTTGAGCCCATCGGCAAGGGCATCCCGTTAGCTAGGCTCTCGCCAGTAGCCGAGCTCGTTCTCTCCGTCGGTGCCACTCTGGGAATTGCATCCATGGTGGCCGTGGCCTTGCTTGCGACCAGGCGGCTTCGGCTCCGATTGCGGCCTGCGTTCCGGTTCCCGCAGGGTATTGCCACCTGGGTCGGAGGCCTGGCACTCGTCGGCCTTGTCGAGGTGATCGCCAGCGATCTGGCGAACCTGGTCGTCATCGCTCTGGCGAACGGCCGCGGGACGACTGGCGCCCTGGTGATCTTCAATTACGCGTCGCAGGTGTTCAACACGCTGAACGCCGTTCTCGGCCTGTCCATCGTGCTGAGCGCGTTTCCGGTGCTCTCATCTCGTGAGGGCGCGGTATTCGACCGGACCTGCGCAGGCTCGACGCGGGCAGTGCTGCTCGCGTCCTGGCTCGGCACTGCCCTCGTCGCGTCTGTCGCCATCCCGGCGGCCCATGTCCTTGCCAGTCAGCCCAGCCAGGTACCGGAACTGGTCTTCGCGTTCCTCGCGCTGGCCCCCGGCCTGGCGGGCTTTGGCGTGATGGCCAACCTGGCCCGCGTGATGCTGGCGCTCGGGCGGCTCAAGATGGCAGCAACGGTAGTGGCGGGCAGCTGGCTTCTGACGATCCTGGCGCAGGTCGTTCTGGTGGCGCTCGTGCCCTCGCGCTTCGTGGTTGCTGCTCTGTGCATCGGCAACACCGTCGGGCAGACGGCTTCGGCGGTTGTGACGATGGCGATCACACGTCGTATACGTGGCTCTGGGGCGCTGCAGGGGACCTGGCGAGCATCCTGGGTCGGCCTGCTGGGCGCAGGTCTGGCTGCAGCGGCAGGAGCCGGGGTGTGCCTGGCCCTGCCCGCGGGACACAAGTTCCTGGACATCTTCGTGGGAGCGCTGGCAGTTGGATGCGCCGTCGTCGTGTTCGGGCTGGTCGCAGTCTTGCTGGACAGAGGCGACGTGCGTCAGGTGCTCGCCTGGACGAGGCAGGTCTCCAAGCTGAATTTGTCACGTCAAGCTCGCAGCTCATAACGCGGTTCGCGGTGGCTCTGGTGACGGCCGTCTTGGTGACGTGGCTCGGGGTTAACTGGAAGGCGTTCCTGATCACTGCGGTGGTGATCACGGTCGCCGGTTACCTGCTGGCGGGCGTGGTTCCGCGCACCGTCGAGCGGCGGGGCGTCGGCGAAGGCTCTCATAGGTAGCCGCCTTAATTTCGCCCGCCTATGGCGCGGGAGCGAGGCCACGCGCGAGATGCGAAGGCCGGGCCGAGTTTATGGCGACCGGCGAGAGTCGGGGGGCACCGTGAGCACTCGGGATGAACGCGAGTCGACGGGATCCAGCACGACGAGGCACTCAGGACAGCGGTAGAGCAGATCGCCTGTCCCGGTGAGGCCGACCGCCACCGTCGGCCTCGGGAAGCGCTTGCGGCAGGAGACACATGCGCGCCCGAGTCGCTGAGCCCTGGTCAGGCCCGTGGCGTCGATGAGCGGCAGATCGCCCATGTGTTCACGCTAGCAGCGGCAATCAAGTCGGTCATCAGGGTGGCACCTGGCCTGACTCCCGGTCGAGGGATCGCCCTCCTGATCTCTGCCCCGCTAGGCGTCCAGGCGCCCGCTGGGCTAGCCAGGCATGCGGGAGCAGGCGTCGGCTGGCCGGCAGATCGAGCACGAACGTCGCCATTAGCACGACCGCGATGCCGACGGCGGCGCCGCCGACGGTGTCGGTGAAACGATGGTCGTCCAGAGCGACTTCTGCGAGGGCGACCGCACAGGCGATGAGCGCTGCGGTCGCGACGATCGCGATCCGTGCCGGAGGTCTTACTCTGCTGGTCGGCGGTCCGGTCATGAGCACCGCGGCGGTCGAGACCAAGGCGAAAACACTGGTCGTGTGCCCGCTCGGATACGTGGAATAGAGGTAGAGGTGGTCAGCAAGCGGCTTAAGTACCTTCTCAGTAGCCACGGACGCGGCGGGTGCGCCGACGGCCGCGAGCACGGCGCCGTTGAGCCGCCGCGCTGTCAGGCAGGCTAGGGACATGACCGCGATGATGACGATCATCTCGGCCTTCTCGCCAAGGTCTGACACCAGGCGCAGCGCCTCGCTGTGCCCGCCCAGGCGGGCTATGACCCACGGGTCCACTCGACGGTCAAGCGGATCGTCGTACTGACCGTGTACCAGCTCCGCGCCGGCGGCTACGACTAGCAAAGCGCAGCCAAGCACGATGCCAGCGGGACGACGCGCCGGAGCCGGCAGCAGTGGGAAGCCATACTCGGACCGCTGGCAGCTTGTCATGGTTTGGTTGCTCCGAGCAGCTTCAACCCTTGCTCCTGCTTTAGGCAAACAAGATGCCGTACTCGAAGCATGCCAGAATCCTCTATGCAGCGCCGCCCTGTCCACAGCCGCCTCGAAGCCAAGCTCGAGCTACGAAAGCGCGGCCAGTGTATCAGCGACGTCAACCTGGCGTTCTTATGTGAAAACCCGTCCGATATCCATCAGCGCTGCCTAGTCCCGCGCGCAGACGCAGTGCTTAACGCCCATCCCTTAAGACTAAAGGTGTTAAGGTGAATCGTTCTCTGGAGAAGTTTATCGACCCTGACCGCCCAGGGTCCCTCACACACCGATTCCGCGAAACACGGAACGAAGAATTCAAGCGGCGGTTCCCTAGTCTGGAGAATATGAGTGTCCTCGATCTTGGCGGCACAGCGATTTCTTGGCGAGTTCTCGGCTTGCGGCCGGAGAGGGTGACACTTGTTAATATGGACGAGGCCGGAGATCCGCCTGAGTCTTGGATCGAGCACGTTAGGGAAGACGCATGCGTGGGTGGATTCGGCAAATACGATCTGGTCTTTAGTAACAGCCTTATGGAACACCTCGGCGGTCACGCGCGCCGCCAGAGATTTGCGGAAGTCGTCCGTGAGTCTGCGCCATCATGGTGGGTGCAGACACCATATCGGTACTTTCCGATCGAGCCACACTGGATCTTTCCGTTCTTTCAATTCCTGCCATTCGCGACGCGCGTGGCCGTGACGCGGCACTGGCCGACACTGCACGTGGGCGCTACTCCGGGGCGAGCGGAGGCTGCCGAGTTGGTGGCGTCGGTTGAACTGATATCAGGGACCGAGATGCGGACGTATTTTCCAGAGAGTGATATCTGGTTTGAGCGTATTGCGGGCGTGCCAAAGTCAATGGTCGCCGTCAGCAATTAGAAGCGGACGCTGGCGGAAAGGCGGCGCTCCGCCGTCGCGACGGCGCAGGTGCAGGGAGCGCACAGTTCCGAGGTGCGGCTGCCGGAAGTGCGGCGTGGGGTGTATCAGCGCCGCTTCTCGCTGATCAAATCTACGGAGGGCTGTTGTGTCTGCGCTAGGTCACGTCTTCGATGTCATGCGAGCTGCTGTATGAGGGTATTGGTTGCGGGTGATCGTGGCTACATCGGAGCTGTTCTGGTCCCCTTCCTGCGAGCAGCGGGACACGAGGTCGACGGACTAGATACCGGCTTCTACGAGGGATGTGATCTAGGTCCGGGCCCAGAGCCTCTCGGAAGTCGGCTGCCTCGTGACGTCCGGCAGGTCGAAGTCCCGGATTTGGCCACGTACGACGCGGTGGTCTGCCTAGCGGCCCTGTCAAACGACCCTCTGGGTAATCTCAACCGAGCGGCGACATTCTCGGTAAACCTGGACGGCACGCTAGCCCTTGCGAAGGCGGCTAAACGCGCGGGCGTCCAGAGGTTCCTATTCGCATCGTCATGCAGCCTTTACGGCGCCGCCGGTGCGGCGGCAGTGGCGGAAGATGCTCAGTTCGCGCCCGTCACCGCTTACGGAGAGGCGAAGGTGCTGGCCGAACGCAGGCTGTCGGCACTCGCCGACGACCACTTCAGCCCCGTCTATCTGCGTAACGCGACGGCGTACGGATTCTCGCCACGGCTGCGCCTGGACATCGTCGTCAATAACCTGGCGGCGCTCGCGGCAACGTCCTTGCAGATTCGTCTGGAAAGCGACGGAACGCCCTGGCGGCCACTGGTCCATGTCGAGGACATAAGCAGGGCCATGCTTGCGGCGCTGGAAGCGCAGCGGGAACTAGTGCACGACCAGGCGTTTAACGTCGGCCGGGCCGAAGACAATGTGCAAGTCCGGGATATAGCCGATATGGTCGCCGATTTGGTGCCGGGGTCAGCGGTTTCGTTCGCTGCTGGTGCTGGCCCGGACTTGCGCAGCTACCGAGTAGATTTCTCCAAGCTCAGCGAGACGTTCTCGGATTTGAATCTCCGCTGGAACGTGACAGCTGGGATCTCGGAACTCTTGCAGAGCTACGCTGCCCACAATCTGACGCCTGCAGACCTGGCTTCGTCGCGTTACGTGCGGCTGCAGCGAATCCGCGAACTGCTTTCCGACGGCACGATCGACGAGATGCTCTACCGGCGTGCCGACGCCTGGCCCACCGCACCGTCGCTCCAGCCAGCCCAAGCTCGCTCGTAGCCGGCGCGCATGACAAGCCTGACGATCCCCCCGGCGGTCGGTAAGCGTGGTTGCTGAAGCGCGCGCAAGAGCCACTGTTGGCGCGGAAAAGTCTCTCAGGTCACGCGTCGCGGCGCTTGGTCGTCTCGGGACGGTCGCAGCTCGCCGCCTGAGCTGGGGAGTCGCGGATCAGGGAATGTCTAGCCTGAGCAACTTCGCACTGGGCATCTATGTCGCGCGTTCACTGCCCGCGGTCCAGTACGGCGCGTTCAGCCTCGCCTATGTTACCTATGGCTCAATTCTCAATGCCTCGCGAGGCCTCGCGACTGATCCCTTGCTGGTGAGATTCAGCGGCTCGAAGGGCTCGACCTGGAGAGGCGCAGTCGCGAGCTGCACCGGTACGTCTACAACGATAGGAGTGCTTGCTGGAATCGTGGTACTCGCGGTCGGAATGACGATGGGCGGCCCGACCAGGCTGGCATTCATTGCGCTTGGCCTTACATTGCCCGGACTGATGCTTCAGGACAGCTGGCGGTTCTCGTTCTTCGCGCTAGGCCGCGGCAACCTGGCGTTTGTCAACGACACCATCTGGACCGTTCTCCTGATCCCCTCCCTGATACTGCTTCACAAGACCGGCCATGCAAGCGTGTTCTGGTTCATCGTCGCCTGGGGCGCGACGGGAGCCATCGGGGCGTCGGTCGGACCGCTCCAGTCGCGCGTCGTGCCGAACCCCAGTAAGGCGCTGACGTGGGTTCGGCAACATCGTGACCTCGGACCGCGCTATCTGCTCGAAGGCACTGCTAGCAGTGGTGCCGGCCAGTTGCGCTCGTACGGCGTAGGCCTTCTGCTCGGGCTGGCCCCGTTGGGTTATGTACAGGCCGTTTCGACGCTTATGGGGCCGTTTACAGTCATAGCGTTTGGGATCGGGCTTGTTGCCTTGCCTGAAGCCGCCCGCCTTCGGCGCGAATCGCCGCGTCGGCTGCCCTTGTTTTGCATCTGCCTGAGTGCCGGACTTGCCGTCTTGGCGCTCGCATGGGGAGCGGTTTTGGTGGTGGTTCTTCCCCTCGGGCTCGGCCATGCGCTGCTCGGCCATATCTGGCGTCCGACATCAAAGCTCCTCGTGCCGGCCGCTCTCGCGACGACCGGGACAATGCTCAGCAGCGGCTCGGTGACGGGCTTGCATGCTCTTGGCGCTGCGCGCTACAGCCTGCGCGCCATGGTCGTCACCTCAGCCATGTTGGTGGTTGGAGCTCTTACTGGGGCCGCCATGAGTGGAGCTGCGGGGGCTATGTACGGGTCGGCGATCGGTAGCTGGGCTGGCGTGTTCATCTACTGGTGGCTCTGGCGACGCGCGCTCAGGGAGGCCGCCGGGCCACCTTCAGAGTCCGGTGGGCAAAGCGGGCGACATCGCAGAGAGGTGGCCCCCAGCGGTGAAACGCAGTTTCAATAGTCGTGTTGGCCGCTCGTCCTGGGCTGCCCTTGAACATGCGCCGTCCAGAGTTCGTCGACGTATCACAGAGGTGATCCAGCGGGTCTGAGTAGGCATGGCACCTCAAGATAGCGGTCAGGCGGGCGACCCTTATTCAGCGAATAGCGAGGCGGTCCCGCTGGTGATTGCCAGCATCCTGCGAACTTACGGCTCTACCGGCGTCCATACGCATATTTGGCAATTGACAAATTATTTGGATGGCCAGGGCATCTCAACAAGCCTCATAACATCGTTTTCGTGGGGCGGACTGCTTGCTCGCGCCGTCTTTGCCGCGCGATTGGCTCTCGTGCGTATCAGCGGCGCCGCGAGCGTCGCCTGGTACCGGTACTGGCACGAGTTCTTCCTTCGCATAGCGCTACGCCGCCACTTGGCCGGGCTCGGAGAATGTGTCATTTACGCTCAGGGTCCTTTGGAGGCGCGGGCGGCCCTGCGCGCGCGTCCCGGCGACAACCAGCGCGTAGTCATGGTGGTGCACTTTAAGTATTCGCAGGCGGACGAGTGGGCCAACACCAGACACAGCACCATCAAGCGCGACGGGAAGGTGTTTCGCTGGATCAGGCACATGGAGCGCGACGTCATCCCGAAGACCGACGGCTTGGTGTACGTCTCGCAATGGGCTCGTAGTGCGCTGCTGAGCTGGCTGCCCGAAGCCGCGCTGGTGCGCTCGGCGGTGATCGGGAATTTCGTCGCACAGGTGCCTGCTGAATCTAAGCCAGGGCCGCTGGCCGACCTAGTCACTATAGGCGGCCTTGATACCGTCAAGAATCATCGTTTCCTACTGGACGTGCTATTCGAAGCCAAGCGTCTTGGCCGCTCGGTATCTCTGGACGTCTTCGGCGACGGGCCGCTGCGGGGCGAGTTGACCAGCCACCGCCGATCACTGCGACTCGAGGAGCAAGTCCGCTTCCGCGGTTATCAGCCCGACGTCCGCAACTACCTGCCGGGCTACCGCGCGTACGTTCACGCATCGTATTCAGAGACATCCTCCCTCGCCATCATGGAGGCTATGGCAGCGGGACTTCCGGTCGTGGTGCCAAACATCGGACCGATGCCAGAACTCTGCGCCGATCACGTAGAGGGTCGGTTCTGGCCACTTGATGATCCAGCAAGGGCAGCTGCCATCCTCCTCGAGTTGCTTGATCACGAGGCTGTCCTACGCGCGGCGGCGGGTGCAGCGAGTGAACGATTTCTTCGCGATTTCGATGCAGACGTCGTCGGGCCGCGCCTCTATTCTTTTCTCACGGACAGCTGTTCTCAGGTGAACAGTCGGGTATCCACCACGAAGTCCGGCGCTCAGATGAATTGAGCAAGAAAATGGCTGTGAAATGGAAATGGGCGCAGTACGCCAGGTGGTGCGAGCGCGCGTCCCAAGAACAAGCGAAGTTCTCACCATAATTCTGCTATGACTTACAGCGCTATTCCCATATCGAGATATCGCTTCGGCTTGCATAGCTGTCGCCGCTCCGCGCACGGTCCGATAAACGACACGATCGCGGCCGAGCAAGCGCGGAAGTTCGTGGTCAGAGCGTCCGTACTGCGCGTATCACGAGGGCGTGCTCGCGGTTCTCGTGGACTGACAGATGCAGGCGGCGCCAGGTAAGTGAGTGATCGCGATGAAGGTGGCAGTAATCGGGCTCGGCTACGTCGGGACCGTGACTGCGGCGTGCCTGGCCGCGAACGGTCATGACGTCTGGGGTGTCGATGTAGACGCCGCCAAGGTCGCTGAGATAGGCCTCGGCCGCAGTCCAGTCGCCGAGCCGGGGCTGAACGCGATCGTCGCGCAGGCGGTCGCCGACGGCACGCTGCACGCGACG
>Ga0335074_10016859_pt1 | contig 10288 bp, 9 predicted proteins | sample Lox_Sample_23_FD_206715 | JGI IMG/M metagenome (GOLD analysis project Ga0335074, IMG submission 206715) | Soil microbial communities from Loxahatchee National Wildlife Refuge, Florida, United States - Lox_Sample_2.3 | ecosystem: Environmental > Terrestrial > Soil > Wetlands | place: USA: Florida...
AGGCGTGCTCGCAGCCGCCTGCTGAGCAGGCGCGGACTCCCGAGTGGCGGCGGGCTTCGCATCGCTGACCGCGGCGGGCTTGGCCTCGCTGACCGCGGCCGGCTTCGGCTGGCTCGCGACGGCGGGCTTCGGCTGGCTCGCGACGGCGGGCTTCGGCTGGCTCGCGACGGCGGGCTTCGGCTGGCTCGCGACGGCGGGCTTCGGCTGGCTGACCACGGCCGGCTTCGGCTGGCTCGCGGCGACGGGCTTGGGCTGGCTGACCGCGACGGGCTTGGGCTGGCTGACCGGTGCCGTCTTCGGCTCCTGGTCGGCCACCGCCTTCTGCCACGCACTCGGGCTGGAGACCTCCGGCGCGCTCTCCCGGTAGCCGGGCCGCAGCGGCGCGGTCGCCTTCACCAGTTCCTCGGCGAACCTCCGCTGGGCGGCCAGCAGCTGCTCGGCCAGGTTATACGCGCTGGCCACGGCATCCTGCGGCGTGGGCAGCCGGTCCGCGAACGGCACGCCGGCCGACGGCAGCTTCGGGAGCCTGTCGGTCAGCGGCGTGTGGACGGACGTGGCGGTCCGGACCGTCTCGAACCAGGTCTTGATGGCGGCCATCATGGCCTCCTGGCCCTTGCGGGTCGCCGCCAGGACCTCTTCCTGCGTGGGGATGCTAGCCATGGTTATGGTCTCCTTGTCAGCTTGATACTGCAAACTATATCAAGCATGATTGAGATGTCAAGCAGCATGCTTGATGTACGCAGCAGCACGCGCCCGGCTACCCTCGGCCCGGGTCCGTAAACCGGCCGCGAGCCCGTGAGCCCGGCTGCGGGTCGATAGCCCCGGCCGGCCGTGAGCCCGGCTGCGGGTCGATAGGCCCGGCCGACCGCGCGGAGCGGGATCAGCTGTACTGGTCGCCCGGCGTCCGGGAGCGCGGCGGGCGGGACTGGTACCCGCCGCCGGCTGGCCGGCGACGCACGGTGCGCCCGGCCACGCTCGCGAGCAGGGTCCCGATGGCGAAGCCGAGCACCAGGTTGACCACCCCAGTGGCGGCCTTCTGAGCCACCGAGGCGTCGGTGCTGAACGGGAACACCACGGCGATGATCGTGGCCAGCGCGATGATCCAGCCGAAGAACACCTGCGGCCGGGGCGTGGTCAGCAGCAGGAGATGCAAGATCGCCGTGGCGGCCAGCGCCGCCCCGGCCGCCGACAGCACGTACATCCCGGTCGACGCGTCGCCCCACGCGCCGTCCTGGCGCGGCGCCAGGATCGGGATGGTGAACAGCCACCGGGCCACCAGGATGCCGACCAGTGCGATCAGGGCCGCGACGATCGCCGTCGCCAACCCGCCGGCCCACAGCGGTCCCGGCTCGATCCAGCGAACAGGTTCGGAGGGTTCCGGAGGTGGTTCCTCTGGCCTGCGCATCGGAGTTGTCATCGGCCTGCCTTAGCTAGACCCGAGGGTCTCGGTTGAGACCCGACCGCGCTCACGACTGTGACCTAACCGCCTTACGGCGCCGCGAAACGCGGCACCGCACACAATCGTCACTACCAGTACATACCTATTAAGACCTCTAGTGGGTCCCGGGGAGCCTGTTATGAGTTCTTGCTGGATACCCGGCGTGAGGACGCAGGTCCGGGCGCTTACCCGACGGTGACCGTGACCGAGGGATAACCGCTGGCGCCGTTCGGCGGCGGCTGATCCTGGACGGCGGTCTGGGTGTAGCCGGTCTTGTCCGTGGCCCGGGCCTCGATCGTGTGGTTCCCGCGGGGGGCGTCCCACTCCCAGACCCACTGCCGCCAGGTGTCGAGGTCGGGGACGGCGGCCAGCTGGGCCTGGTTCCACGGGCCCTGATCCACCCGCACCTCGACGGCCTCGATGCCCTTGTGCTGGGCCCACGCCACACCGGCTATTGCCGTCCGGCCGGGCCGGATCTGGCTCTGGCCGTTCGGCACGTCGATGCGGGACTCGGTCTTGATCGGCGCCTGCTGCGACCAGCCGCGCTGGGCCCAGTAGGCGTAGTTCCCGGCGAACGTGGTGACGTCGATGTCCGTGACCCACTTGGTCGCCGACACGTACCCGTACAGGCCGGGCACCACCATCCGCGCCGGGAAGCCGTGCGCGACCGGCAGCGCCTGCCCGTTCATCGCCACCGCGATCAGGGCGTCCCGGCCGTCCATCACGGTCTGGACCGGGGTCCCGGAGGTGAACCCGTCCACCGACGTGCAGAGCAGCTGGTCGGCGCCCGCCTTGATCCCGGCCTGGCGCAGCAGGCTGGCCAGGCTCACGCCGAGCCACAGCGCGTTGCCGATGTACGGGCCGCCAACCGGGTTGGACACGCAGCACAAGGTGATGTAGTCCTCGATCAGCGGGCGCCGCAGCAGCTCGTCGAAGGTGATGGTGAGCTCGCGGCTGACCATGCCGTGGATCCGCAGCTGCCAGCTCGTCGGATCGACCTGCGGCAAGACGATGGCCGTGTCCACCCGATAGAAGTCGTTGTTGGGCGTGATGAACGAGGCCAGCCCCGGGATGTTCAGGTTGACGCCCGGCGGGAGGGCCGGCCCGACGCCCGACGGTTTGGGAATCTTCAGCGTGTTCCGGGCGGCCGTTACGCTGGTCCGTTCGGCCAATAGCCGCCCGGCCAGCCCGGCCGCGGCTGCGATGCCCACCGTGGCCGCGCTGGCGGCCAGGAAGCCGCGCCGCGCCGTGTCCACCGGAGCCGAACGCGGACCATCCGCTAGCCAATCTTGCCCCTGCGCCGCCGACGGCCTGATCACCCCGCCCGTCTGGCCCATCCCGGGCGGCAGGTCCGGCACGGCCGGAAGGGCCGGGACGCCGGCCTCGCCCGCCGCGTCCGGACCAGTATTCGCCGCCGCTTCCGGCCCGCTCAGCTCACCGGCTGAGCCCGCCGAGCCTGCCGAGTCCGCCGAGCCCGCCGAGTCCGCCGAGTCGGCCGGACCAGGCGGGAAGCTCCAGTCGCCCTCCCAGGAATCCGGCCCCGCCCTCGTCGGCCTGGCCGGGGCCACGCGACCGGCCCGTTCGATCAGCATCTTCAGCACGATGGCGGCCGCTGCCGTGGCGGCCAGCGTGGGCAGCAGGCTGCTCGCGGTCGCGGTCGGCCGGGTCGCGGCGGCGGTCAGCCCGATGGCCCCGAACACCACCAGCCCGGCCATGCCGTACGCCAGCCGGCGCGTGGCCAGCGCGCCGATCACGGCGGCGAAGATCCCGAGCACGACCAGGATCCCGCTCACCAGGGCCAGCTTGTCGTCGGAGCCGAACTCGTTGATCGCGAAGTCCTTCAGCCACACCGGCGTGAAGTCGATCTGCAGTTGCCCCACCGCGACCACCGGCGATCCGTTCGCGCCGGTCAGGCCCGCCACCAGCTGCCCCACCCCGAGCGCGGTCCCCGCGGCCAGCACGCCCGCGATCGCGCCGAGGCCCGCCCGGCGCCTGGCCCAGGGATTCCGCGGACCCCGTCGCCTCCCGGTCATGTCCATATCCTTTATTCGGTGCCGCCCGGCCCATGGTTTGCCGTTCCGCCCACCGCGATCCCCGCATCAACCCCCGGATCCCGTCGGCCCGCACCCGAAGCGCGCCAGATCGCGGCCTGCGGCGGCACCCGGCCCCCGCAACTGTCCCAGCCACCCCACCAGCCCGTCAGCACCGCGCCAGCCACAGGCCGGTCCGGCCCGCGACCGGGTCGATGCGTCACCGACCCGGTTCCGACCGGGTCAATGTGACATCGTCCCGGCCCGAACGGGCGGCGTGCGGGGGCACAGGCACCCCCCAGACCGATCTTCCACCCCGCCGAATCCCTCCGCCTCGTTCCGCGAAGTGTACGCAGGGACGGGTGCGGCATGCGGGAGAACGACCAGCGCCAGGCTCCCGCAGCCTCCGCCAAACCCGCCCCCGGGCAGCAATCCCTCGCGGCCTGTTGCTACGAATAACAATCGTGACGGCTCCCGGCAGCCACCGACCCAGGCCCCAAACGCACCCCGCCAGCGCGCGCAACCCCGCCAGCGCGCGCAACCCCGCCAGCGCGCGCAACACCGACAGCGCGCGCAACCCCGCCAGCGAGGCCAGCGATCTCGCCGCTCAGCTCGGCTTGGTCGCGCGCGGCGACGGCGCGGCGTACGACGCCGTCTTCGAGCAGGTCGGCCCGGCCGTGTTCGGCGTCGTCAAGCGGGTGATAAGGGATCTGGCCCAGTCCGAGGAAGTCACCCAGGAGGTCCTGCTCGAGATCTGGCGGAACGCCGCCAAGTTCGACGCCACCCGCGGCAGCGCGACGGCCTGGGTCATGACGCTGGCCCATCGCCGGGCCGTGGACCGGGTCCGGTCCGTCCAGAAGGAATCCGACCGCGAGCGGCGTACCGCAGCCGCCGACATCCCGTACGACGAGGTGGTCGAGGCCGTCGAATCCAGCCTTGAGCGCGAGCGCGTGCGGCGCTGCCTGAACTCGCTCACCGAAGTGCAGCGCGAGTCGGTCACCCTGGCCTATTACCGTGGCTATACCTACGGCCAGGTGGCCAGCCTGCTCGGTGTGCCGACCGGAACGGTGAAGACCAGGATGCGCGACGCGCTGATCCGGCTGCGTGACTGCCTGGGGGTGGATCAGTGAAACGGATGAAAGCCAAGACGAGCAACCGCGACGCGCACACCCTGGCCGGGGCGTACGCGATGGACGCGATCTCCGCGCCGGACCGGGAACAGTTCGAGCGCCACCTGGCCGGGTGCGAGGAGTGCGCCCGGGAGATCGCGAGCCTGCGCGAGACCACCGCCATGCTCGGCACGGCCGCCGCCGAGCCCCTGCCGGCAGGCCTGAAGGAACGGGTCATGGCGGCCGCCGCCGTGACCAGGCAGCAGCCACCCCCCGACCAAGCCGAAGCCGAGCCCGAACCCGAGGCCGGACCGAACGCCCGGCGCCACCAAGCCACCGCCAAATGGCTGCGCTCGCTGGCCTGGCCGAACCGCCTGGCCCTGGGGGCGGCCGCCGCGGTCGCCGCGGCCGTCGTCGCGATCGCGGTCGTGTTCGGCGTCACGAACGGCAGCATGCAGCAGCAGCTTGACCAGGCCCAGGCCAGCAGCCAGCAGATCGCCGTGGTGCTGACCGCGAAGGATGCCCACATGATGACCGGCGCGGTAGCCGGCGGCGGGACCGCCACCATCGTGATGTCACACGCCCGGCACGCCCTGGTGTTCACCGCTCAGGGCCTGCGCGAGCTGCCCGCCTCCCGCGGCTACGAGCTGTGGCTGATCGGGCCGGCCGGGACCCGCGCGGTCGCCATGCTGCCCGCGGGCAAAGGCGGCATGACCGGCCCGGTCATCGCCTCCGGCCTGCGCCAGGGGGACCACCTGGCCCTGACCGCCGAACCCGCCGGCGGCGGCACGCGCCCCACCGCCCCGATGATGCTCGACATCGCCCTCTAGCGGTCCAACCCGCCCGGCGCCGTTCGTCGTGGTAGTGACGAGCGCCCGGCCGGGCGGACATGATGGTTCCGGGAGGCACCCGATGAAGTACATGCTGATTCACTGCATCGACGAGAACGCCGAGTACGGCCCGCAAGAGGGCAGGCCGACGTTCGGTACCTGGCTCGACGAGATGCAGGGCCGAGGGGTGACGCTGCACGGGCACCGCCTCCAGGCCACCAGCGACGCCACCACCGTGCAGGTCCGCGAGCGCGAGGTGCTGGTCAGCGACGGCCCGTTCGCCGAGACCAAGGAGCAGATCGCCGGCTACGACGTGATCGAGTGTGCCGATCTCGACGAGGCCATCGAGGTGGCGTCCAAGCATCCCACCGCGTGGATGGGCACCATCGAAGTCCGCCCGATCCGCGGCCAGGGCTGCGGGGACCGCGAGGAGGTCGGCTGAGCCGGCCCCAAGACCCGCCCGCGGTCCTCGGCCTCGACCTGGGCACCAGCCAGGTCAAGGCGCTGCTGTGCGCCCCCGACGGGACCGTGCTCGGCCAGGGCTCCGCGGCCTACCAGGTCAGCACGCCCCGGCCCGGCTGGGCCGAGATCGACCCCGAGCACTGGTGGCAGGCCGCGTGCCTCGCGGTCCGGGCGGCCGTAGGTCCCGCTCAGGCGCAGGTCGCGGGCCTGGCGGTCACCGGGCAGATGCACGGCGTCGTTCTTTGTACCGAACGGGCCGTGGTGCTTCGCCCCGCGATCACCTGGCTCGATCGCCGGGCGGAAACCGAAGCAGCGGACTATCAGCGGCTGCCCCAGTCCATGCTCGCCCGGCTGGGGAACGCCCCGTCGCCCGGCATGGCCGGCCCGATCCTGGCCTGGCTGGCCCGGCACGAACCCGACGTGTACCGGCGGGCCCGCTGGATGCTGCCGCCCAAGGACTGGCTCCGGTTCCGGCTGACCGGTTCCGGGGTCCAGGCGGCGACCGACCCGACCGATGCCTCCGGCACCCTGCTGTTCGACCTGGCCCGCGGCGAGTGGGCCATGGACGTGGTCCGGGCGCTCGGACTGCGCCCGGACATCCTGCCCGCCATCCGCCCGTCCGCCGAGATCGCCGGCCCCTTGCTGCCCTCCGCCGCGGAACAACTCGGCCTCCCGCCCGGCCTCCCGGTCGCGACCGGCGCCGCCGACACCGCCGCCTCCCTCCTGGCCGCCCACCTCCCGCCGCACTGGGGCCTGCTCATCCTGGGCACCGGCGGCCAGCTGATCGTCCCCCGCCCCGATCCGGGCGGCGGCGGCGTGGATCCGCGGCTCAATCTGTTCCGGTCCGTAGACGGCGGGAGCTACTGGCTGGCCGGGGCGCAGAACGTCGGCGTGACACTGGACTGGGTACGCCGCACGCTCGGCGCCAGCTGGGACGAGCTCTACCGCACCGCCGAACGCCCCTGGCAGGCCGATACCCCGGTGTTCCTGCCCTACCTGGCCGGTGAGCGCTGGGACCATCGCGACTCCGGCGGGGCCTGGACCGGGCTGACCCTGGCCCACCAGCGGGACGATCTGCTGCGCGCCGCCCTCGAGGGGATCGCGTTCCTGCTCCGCGGCAAGCTCGATGACCTGCGGGCCCGCTGCGCGCCCGACCCGGTCGCGATGCAGCTGGCCGGGGGCGGCAGCGCGCTGCCGGCCTGGCGCCAGCTGCTGGCCGACGCGCTGGCCGTACCGCTGTACCCGGTCGGCGCCGGATGGCTCACCGCGCGTGGCGCGGCGCAGATCGCGGGCACCGCGACCGGGCTTGTGCCGGACGCAAAGGCCACCGTCCGTTCTGGCCAAAATGACGAAGCGATCGTGGCAGCAAGCCAGCTGGCCGAACACAGCTACCACCGGTTCGCTTCAGCGGCGTCCCTCCCAAACCACTGATCCCCCTGTATCGTGCTATGTCGTGAGCGAGGGGAGCGGCTGGTCCGACCGGATCAGGCGCGCGATGAACGCCCGCTTGGAGGCGATGAGCTTCAGGTCGGGCGTCGCCGTCCTCGCCGCGGTGCTGGCCGTCGCCGGGCTGGCCCTCGGGCTCACGCTGACCCTGGGGTCGGGTCATCCGGCCGCGGCGGCACCGGCCGCCCCGTCGTCACCGAGTTCCGCGCGGAGCTCAGTGGCACCTCCGTCGTCGTCTGCTCCGCCCTCGCCCTCACCGTCGCCCAGCCGCTCGGCCGCCCATGAGCCGCCCGTATATTCGCCGGCGCCAGCCGTGGCAGACGCCCCCCAGCCCGTTACCACCGCGCAACGGTCCACCCCGCGCGCTACCCCTTCACCGTCCTCCCCGTGGCCGTCGTGGTACCGGCGCTCCGGTTGGGAGAGCCCGCCGCCCGGGTGGCCCTCGAATAAGCCCTGGCCACCACCTCCTTAGTCATGCCGGCGAGGCCAGCTTCACCGGCATGGCGATATGACGGCCGGCCCGGTCGGGCTGCGAAAGGTCAGCGTGCCGGGCCGCCAGCGCGGCCAGCGCGGCGGTCGGCTCCGGCGGCATCGGGCTCACCCGGCCGTCGCTGACGTGCAGGAACATCAGCTCACAGGTCGCCGATAGGCCCTGCTCGCTGGTCATCTGGTGGAACACGTGCATCCGTTTGGAGTCGTGGCCGAGCAGCTGGGTCTGGTACTCCAGCACCGCGCCCACCGTCACGCCGCTGACGAAGCACAGGTGGCTTTCCGCCGTGTAGATGCCGCTGCCGGTCCGGGCCTGATAGGCGGCGCCCAGGCCGACGCGGTCCAGGAACGCCTCGGTCGCCTCGGTGAACGCCATGAAGTAATAGGCGTCCATCATGTGGCCGTTGTAGTCGATCCATTCCGGCGGAACGATCCGGCCGCCGGTACTGAGCCCGGCCGAACTCACCCGGCGTTCTCGAATCCGGGTATGTCGGCGATCAGCTGGCGGGTGTAGGCCTCCTTGGGCGCGGTCAGCACCTGCGTGACCGGGCCGCGCTCGCAGATCTGCCCGGCGCTGATCACCGTCACGTCGTGCGCGATGCTCCGTACCAGCGGCAGGTTGTGCGTGATGAATAGCAGCGAGAGCCCCCGCTCGGCCTGCAGCCGCAGCAGCAGCTCGACGATCGCCGCCTGCACTGACACGTCGAGCGCCGAGGTGATCTCGTCGCAGACGAGCAGCTCAGGGTCGACGACGAGGGCACGGGCCAGCGCGACCCGCTGTCGTTCCCCGCCGGACAGCTCATCGGGGTAGCGCCCCGCGAACGACTCCCGCAGCGCGACGGAGGTCAGCGCGTCCCCGATCCGCGTGTCGCGTTCCCTGGCGGGGAGCTTGGCGAAGTGCGAGAGCGGATGCCCGAGGATCTGGCCGATGGTCTGCCGCGGGTTGAGCGAGGAGTACGGGTTCTGCGCGACGAACTGGATCTTGCGCAGCTGATCCTGCGTCCTGCCGCGGACGCCAGGCGGGAGCTGCTGGCCGCCGAACGTGATCGTCCCGGTCCAGTCCTTGTGCAGCCCGACGACGCACCGGGCCAGCGTGGTCTTGCCCGACCCCGAGGTGCCGACGATCGCCACCGACTGCTGGGCCCCCACGACCAGGTTGACGTCCCGCAGCACCGGCTTGTTCGTGTAGGAGACCGATACGCCGCTGATCGTGAGCACCGGTTCCTCGGCCGGCGGTACCGTACGCTCGCGGGCGAGCAGGGCGGTGCCGGACAGCGCGGTGACCTCCAGCGCGCGCACGCACCTGGCCGCGTGCCCGGTGTCGGACACGACGACCGGCGCCGGCTCTCGCAGCTCGCATTCCGCGATCGCGAACTCGCAGCGCGGCCGGAACGCGCAGCCGGCCGGGCGGTTGCCCGGCCGGGGCGGCGAGCCGGCCATCCCGTGCAGCTCATGGGAGCTTTCCATGGAGGGTACGGCGCGCATCAGCCCGCGGGTGTACGGATGGGCCGGGCGCGAGAACAGCTCGCTGGCCGCGCCGATCTCGATCAGCCGACCGGAGTACATCACCGCGACATGGTCGGCGATCTCGGCCACCACGGCCAGGTCGTGACTGATGTAGACGGCGGCCACCTGGTAGGTCCGGCACAGCCCGCGCACCGTATCCAGGACGCGACGCTGGGTGGTGACGTCCAGGCCGGTCGTCGGCTCGTCCAGCACGATCAGCCGCGGCCGGCAGGCGAAGGCCATGGCCAGGGCCACCCGCTGCTGCTGGCCGCCGGACAGCTGGTGCGGATACGAGGCGAGGATCGGGCCGGGATCCTCCAGGCCCGCCTCGGCCATCACCTCCGTGAGCCGGTCGGCGCCGCCGCCGTGGATGGCGAAGACCTCGCGCAGCTGGGTGCCGACCTTCAGCACCGGGTTCAGCGCGCTGCCTGGGTCCTGCGGAACGTAGGCGACCGTCTTGCCGCGCAGTTTCTGCAGCTCGTGCTCTGACAGCGCGAGAATGTCCCGGCCGTCGATCAGCACCTTGCCGCCGCCGATGGCCAGGCCGCGCTTGACCAAGCCGAGCAGGGCCAGCGCGACCGTGGTCTTGCCCGAACCCGATTCGCCCACCAGGCCGAGCACTTGTCCCGGCTGGACGGTGAACGACACCTGGTCGACGACGTCGGCTTCCGGCCGCCGACGGGACTCCGGCATCACGATCCGCAGGTTCTCCACCGCCAGCCGGGGCGTGCCCGGGTGGACTTCCGCCTTGATTACGGGGGTGTCCTCGGACTGGGCGGTCACCGGGATGTCTTCGGATGGGGCGGTCATGTCGTGGCCCCCTCGACGGCGAGCTCGAGCACCGGGTCCTGCTCGGTGGAGCGGCCGCCAACGCCGAGCGAGGCGTGCGCCACCGAGTCGGTGAACGTGTTCACGCCGATGGTGAACAGCGCGATCAGGATGGCCGGCATGAGCACTCCCCACGGGTTGGCGATCAGG
>Ga0335074_10016860_pt1 | contig 10287 bp, 9 predicted proteins | sample Lox_Sample_23_FD_206715 | JGI IMG/M metagenome (GOLD analysis project Ga0335074, IMG submission 206715) | Soil microbial communities from Loxahatchee National Wildlife Refuge, Florida, United States - Lox_Sample_2.3 | ecosystem: Environmental > Terrestrial > Soil > Wetlands | place: USA: Florida...
CGACGAGCCGGGCGCGCTCGCCGCGCAGCTGGGTCGGGCGCTCGTAGCCCAGCACGTCCAGGGCGGTGAGCACGGCCTCCCTGGTGCTGTCGGACACGCCCGCCTTGCCGTTGAGCACGCGGCTCACTGTGGCCTCGCTGACCCCGACCTTCTTGGCGACCTCGGCGAGCCGCCGTGCAGGAGTTCGCGTCATGCTGCAACGTTACGACATTTCTGAGCAAGATATTGCGTGATCTGGATCACCAACCAGCAAGCCCGAAGATCTTGACTTGACATTGCGCCAAGTCAGAGCAGGGCTACGACCTGCAAAGCAAGACCTCAGCTTGCGCAATCCCCGGCGCCGAAGATCCTCACGCTGAAGTCCATTCCTTGCGACTTTTCGTTCAGATATTGCTACTAGATGTCCACATCAGTATGTTGTGCGCAACCGGCGCGGGCGCGGACATCGCCCACGTTCAGCCCACGGAAGGATTGATCGATGAGCAGACAGCGTTACCGGCTGGGCTACCGCGCGGTAGCCGCAGTCGCCGCCGTGGCGGGTCTGGGTCTCGCCGCCACGGCCTGCTCGAGCAGCCCCGCCTCGAACTCTGGCGGCAACGTCACCGTCAGCATTAACTGCGCTCCGACTCAGGCGCAGGATCCCGTGCAGCACAAGGAGTGGGTCGCGGACGTCGCGACGTTCGAGAAGGCCAATCCGACCATCACCATCGAGAGCGTCTACAACTACCCCTGCACAAACCTTCCCACCTTCACCGCGCAGCTCCGGGCCGGAACCGAGCCGGACATCTTCTACATCGACTTCACGGACCTGCCGCAGGTCCTGACCGCTGGCCAGGCCGCCGACATCACCCAGTATGTGAGCTCCAAGACCGTGCCAACGCTCAAGGACATCGTGCCCGCGGCGATGAAGGCAGTCACCGCTGGCAAGACCATCTACGGCCTGCCGACCAGCAACTACACCCAAGGACTCATTTACAACCGCGCGCTGTTCAGCCAGGCCGGGCTGAACCCGAACGACCCGCCGACGACCTGGGCACAGGTGGAGACGGACGCCAAGGCGATCGCCAAGCTCGGGAATGGCATCGAGGGCTGGGGCGATTACAGCGCCGACAACAACGGCGGCTGGCACTTCGCCTCCTACATGGACGCACTCGGTGGCACGACCGTCAATACCAACAACGTCCCGCCGACGGCGAGCTTCGACAACGCCAAGGGCCTTGCCATCCTGGAGGCGCTGCACACGCTGCGGTTCACCGACAACGCCATGAGCGCCACGCAGGGCCTTGGCTGGGGAGCGCTGCAGCAGCAGTTCGCCGCGGGCAAGCTCGGCATGTACATCGCCGCGCCAGATGACATCTACAACGTGATCGTGCCCACCGACAAGGGCAACATCAACGACATCGGCATGGGCCCGCTCCCCAGCCTGACCGGCAAGCCAGCCGGCTCGCTCGGCGGCGGCAATGCCTACGTTTTCGCCAAGCGCGACACGCCCGCGCAGATCGAGGCCGGCATCAAGTTCATCGACTTCGAGGACCTGACGCCAGGCCAGGGCACCACCTTCAATTTCGCACGGCTGAAGGCGGACGGGATACCGGTCGGCTTCGACGAGCCTTCACTGTTCGACGGCGCTGCCGGCGCGCAGGTCAGCGCGCTGCGGACCAAGTACTCGACGATCAACCAGTCGTACTACCAGGCCTACGTCAACGCCAACGAGGTCAGCGACGGCGAGCCGTTCGATGCGCAAGCTGTCTACAAGACGCTGGACCCGATGATGCTGGCAGTGCTCACCGAGCCGAACGTCAACATCCCGGCACTGCTGAAGACCTCAGCGGCCAACGTCAACACGCTGCTCCAATTCAGCTCCTAAGAGCACAGCCGGGAAGATTCCCCGGCGGCGCAAGCGTGGGGGCCGGATAGCGGGGCCGGCCCCCACGTCCTGACCCCGGCCCGAAGGCAACAGGGAGACTTGATGGCGGATGTCGCGACGGTGCGCAAGGCGAATGCCCGGCAAGCGGCCAGAGGCCAGGTGGCCGGCGGCCGGTTCGAGCAGAAGGTCCGAAGGAATCTGTCGGCGTACGGCTTCCTCGTCGGCGCAGTCCTCTGCTTCACGTTCTTCTCCTGGTACCCGATCGTCCGCGAAGTGATCCTGAGCTTCCAGAAGGCGGTATACGGGGGCGGTTACACCTGGGCCGGCTGGGTCAACTACGACCGCATCATCCACGACCCGACGTTCTGGCTGGCCTGGCGGAACACGCTGGAATTCACTCTGCTCGCACTTGTCGTCGGGTACGCGGTCCCGTTCTGCGTGGCGATCTTGCTGAATGAGCTCAGGCACGCGCAGGGCTACCTGCGGGTGCTGGTCTACCTGCCGGTCATGCTGCCGCCGGCCTCGGCGCTGCTGCTGTTCGCCTACTTCTACAACCCGCAGTACGGCCTGTTCGACGACATCCTGCACACCCTGCACCTCCCGACGTCGCACTGGGTCTTCCAGCCGGGCACCGGGTTCGTCAGCACCGCGATGATCTCGGTAGTGATCGCCTCCACCTGGATGAACATGGGCGGTGCGACGCTGATCTACCTGGCCGCGCTGCAGAACATCCCCGGCGAGCTGTACGAGGCGGCCGAGCTCGACGGTGCGGGCCTGTTCAAGCGCATCCGGCACATCACGATCCCGCAGACCAGGCTGATCCTGATCATGCTGCTGATGCTGCAGATCGTCGCGACGATGCAGATGTTCGTCGAGTCCTGGGTGCTGACCAACGGCGGCGGCGGCGTCGGGGACAACACCGAGTCCGTGGTGATGCTCATCTACCAGTACGCATTCGAGCTGAGCGGTTCCAGCAACTACAACAGCGCGTCGGCTCTAGGCGTGATTCTCATGCTGGTGCTCGCGCTGTTCTCCGGTGGGTTCTTGTGGGCCACGCGAGAGCGCCGGGCCTGAGGGAGGGACGAGATGGCACTACTGAGCACAGCGAGCCCCAAGGCTCCGGGTGCGGCCGGGGCGCCTCGGCGCCGGCCGGCGGCCGGCTCGACCAGGACACTGATATCCAGCGCGCAGCTGAACCGGCGCTCGGGCAAGATCGCGTACAGAATTGTCCTGACCGTGGTCATCGTGGCCTTCACGCTGGCGTTCATCGGGCCGCTGTACTTCCTGTTCAGCGATGGCCTGAAGTCCACCCAGGAAGCGATCGCCACACCGCCGACGCTCTACCCGCATCACGTGTACCCCAGCACTTATGTCCAGGCGTGGAACCGGCTGGACATGGCCAGGCTGCTGTGGAACACGCTGTACTACGCGTTCGGCGCGCTCGCATTCCAGCTTGTCTTCGACGTGACAGCCGCGTACGCGCTCTCGAAACTGCGGCCCTTCCTCGGGAACGCGATTCTCTTCCTGATGCTCGCCACCCTGATGATCCCGGCCACCGTGCTGGTCATTCCGCAGTACGTGACCATGGCTGCCGAGCCCATCGTGCACTGGAACCTGATCGGGAGCCCGTGGGCGATCTGGCTGCCGTCCGTCGCAAACGCATTCAACATCTTCCTGCTCAAGCGGTTCTTCGACTCGATCCCGACCGACTACATCGACGCAGCTCAGATCGACGGCGCGTCCCGGATCCGGATCCTGTGGCGGATCGTGCTGCCCATCTCCCGGCCGATCATCGGTGTCGTATCGATCTTCGGGCTGGTCGCGGTGTGGAAGGACTTCCTCTGGCCGCTCCTGGCTGAGTATGGCTACAGCCCGACCAGGGAGACCCTCAACGTCGGAATCTGGCAGGCAGCCAACGGCGCCACCGCGCAGAACCTGATCATTGCCGCGTCCGCGATGGCAGCGATCCCGACGATCATTTTCTTCCTGATCTTCCAGCGCAACATCATGTCCGGCCTGACCTCGGGTGGCATCCGGGGCTAACTACCAGCGCGCCAGCGAGCCAGCGAGCCAGCGCGCCAGCGCCTCGCCGCAGACCGTTCACTCCGTCGCCGCCGGTCGGCGGCACCGTGCCCAGATACTGGAGAAAGCAGGTTCACCGTGCACGAACTCGGATCCCCCGGGCCATCCGCGCCAGGGGACTCCTGGTGGCGCAGCGCCGCGATCTACCAGCTCTACGTCCGTAGTTTCGCGGACGGTAACGGTGATGGGATCGGCGACCTGCCCGGCGTGCGGACACGCCTGCCGTACCTGGCCGAGCTGGGCGTGGACGCGATCTGGTTCAACCCCTGGTATCCGTCCCCGATGTCCGACGCCGGCTACGACATCTGCGACTACCGCGATATCGACCCGGCCTTCGGCACGCTGGCCGACGCCGACGCGCTGATCACCGAGGCGCACGCGCACGGCATCCGGATCATTATCGACATAGTGCCGAACCACGGGTCTGATCAGCACCCCTGGTTCGCCGAGGCGCTCGCGGCCGCGCCGGGTTCGGCGGCGCGGGACCGGTTCTGGTTCCGCCCGGGCCGCGGGCCGGGCGGCGATCTCCCGCCGAACGACTGGCAGTCGATATTCGGCGGCCCAGCCTGGACCCGGATCACCGAGCCCGACGGCTCGCCTGGCCAGTGGTACCTGCACCTGTTCGCGCCCGAGCAGCCGGACTTCAACTGGGCCAGCGCCGCCGTCCGGGAGGAGTTCGAGGACGTGCTGCGATTCTGGTTCGACCGCGGAGCCGACGGCATCCGCATCGATTCCGCCGCCCTGCTGACCAAGGACTCCGGGCTGCCAGACGTGGCGCCCGACCAGCCGCCGGGACCAGCCCACCCCTACACCGACCGCGACGACGTGCACGACATCTACCGGTCCTGGCGGGTGCTCTCCGACCAGTACCCGGGCCGGGTGCTCATCGGCGAGATCTGGATACCCGACGCTGCGCGGCTGGCCAGGTACGTCAGCCCGGGCGAGCTGCACACGGTCTTCAACTTCCCGTACCTGAGCTGCCCGTGGGACGCGGCGCGGCTGCGCTCCGTCATCGACCACACCCTGGCCCTGCACGCGCTGGCGGGCGCGCCTGCGACGTGGGTGCTGTCCAACCACGACGTGGACCGGATCGTGTCCAGGTACGGCCGGGCGGACACCGCATTCAGCCTGCAGCAGCGGCCGTACTTCCGCGGCTTCCCGGTCGACCTTGAACTCGGCACCCGCCGGGCCCGGGCCGCCGCGTTGCTGACCATGGCGCTGCCCGGCTCGGTCTACGTGTACCAGGGCGAGGAGCTGGGCCTGTGGGAAGTCGAGGACATCCCGGATGAGCTGCGCCAGGATCCGATCTGGCGGCGCACCGGAGGTGCCGACCCCGGCCGGGACGGCAGCCGGGTGCCCCTGCCCTGGTCGGGCCTGGAACCGCCGTTCGGCTTCTCGCCAGCGGGCGCGGCCAGCGACCCGTGGCTGCCGCAGCCCAAGGAATGGCGCGACCTCACGGTCGAGGCGGAGTCCGGCAGCGCTGACTCGATGCTCGAGCTGTACCGGGCCGCGCTCCGGTTCCGCCGGGCTGAGCCTGCGCTCGGCGACGGCCCGATGAGCTGGCTTCCGTCGGCAGACGGGAATAGCGGGGTGCTTACCTTCGACCGGGCCGGCAGCGTGTGCTGTGTGGCCAACTTGTCGGACGTGCCGGTCGCCCTGCCCGCTCATGCCGCGGTGATACTCGCCAGCGGGCCGCTTACCGACGGCCTGCTGCCACCGGACACCTCCGTCTGGCTGCGGACGCAGCCGCCGGACTGACGCCGCCGGCCCCAGGTCCGCGGTTTCGCCTGAGTCCGCGGGCTAGAGCCATAATCCGCCCGCGCCTGGAAGCTACTGAGGAGTTTCGAACGCGATACCGGGGTAGTTGGATTCGGCAAGCCGACCTGGTTCCCGGCCGGGATCGGCGGGACGGATTAGACGGGCGCGGGATGCCCGAGTTGTGGCACGAACCGGAGAGCAGAGATGAGTTTGACAGTTTCCGAAGAACGGGTCTTGACCAGGATCGAGCAGGCACTGCTATCCCGCGACCCTCGCCTCAAGTCGCTGTTCGCGATCTTCACCCGGCTGACCTGGCAGGAGGCGATGCCGGCCATCGAGCAGCTCCGCCGAAGGCGCTGGCACCCGCCGGCTGGCGTCGTGATCCTGCTCGCGGTCGCGCTGATCGCGGGGGTCATCATGCTGGGCGCGCTCGGGTCGGCGAGCGGGTGCGGTCCGGCTCAGCCGTCCGCTGGCACCGCGGGCCACCCCTCCGCATCCGCCCCAGCTCAGGGCTGCTCCCCCAGCTATTCTCTCCGGCGCTGAATTAGCCTGCCCCGCGACGGTCAGCGCAGGCCGCGACGGAGGGTGACGGCGGCAACCATCAGGCAGAGCAGGTCGAACGACATGAGGATGGCGGTGATCCGCAACAGCGGGCCGGGCTGCCAGCCATAAAGCACGATCGTGCGGACGCCGTTGATCGCGTACGTCATCGGGTTCAGCCGGGCCACCGCCGCCATCCAGCCGGGCATCAGCGCCAGCGGTACCAGCGCGCTGCTGGCGAACGTGAGCGGCAGGCTGGCGAAGCCGGTGATCGGGAAGAACTGCGAGTGGCTCTTCAGCCCGAACGCCAGCCCCACCGACAGCGCCGTGATCCCCGCCCCGAACAGCGCCCCGATGACCAGGCACGCGGCGATCCCGGCCAGGCCGGCCGCGTACCGCACGCCCATCACATACGCGGCCACCAGGATGATCAGGCCCTGCGCCCCGGTGAGGACGGCCAGGTAGATGAACCGGCTGGTGACCATCGACAGCCGGCTGGCCGGGGCGGCGAGCATGCGCACCAGGAACCCGGACTCGCGGTCGAACAGCAGCTCAACCCCGCCCTGCAGGCACGCGTTGAACGTGGTCATCACGACCGCGCCGGCCGTCATGAACCGCAGGTAGCTGCCGCCGGGAACGGCCGAGGACTGGGCCATCTGGGCGAACAGGTGCCCGAACAGCAGCAGCCACACCATCGGCTGGGCCAGCAGCGCCAGCACCGCGAGTTTTTCGCGGCGCAGCCGGCTGAACCAGCGGCCGAACAGGACCCGGTGTTCCTGCCACAGGGCACTGCCGTTCATGACGACACCAGCTGGTCTGCGGGGGGCTGCTCGGTGAGGTCCTGGCCGGTGCCGGCGAGAAAGACGTCATCGAGCGTGGCGGCGCGGTAACGCTCCTTGAGATCGTCCGGGGTCCCGGTCGCGCGGATCCGGCCGCGGTCGATGATCGCGACGCGGTCACACAGCCGGTCCGCCTCGTCCAGATAGTGCGTGGTCAGCACGATCGTGCTGCCGGTTTCGCGGATCTGGCGGACGTAGGCCCACAGCGCGCGGCGGGCGGAGATGTCAAGGCCGAGCGTCGGCTCGTCGAGGAACAGCACGGCCGGCACGTTGACCAGGCTCATCGCGACCTCCAGCTTGCGGCGCAGGCCGCCCGACAGGTCCCGCGCCAGCCTGTCCTGGTGCTCGTCCAGGCCGGCCTGGTGCAGCAGCTCGGCGGCGCGCCGGCGGCCGTCCCGCGCGGACAGGTGGTACATGCCGGCCATGAACGTGACGTTCTCCTGCGTGGTGAGCAGCGGGTCCACGGTGCGGTCCTGCGGGACCCAGCCGGTCACGGCGCGGACCCGCCGGCCGCTGGCCGCGACGTCCAGGCCGGCCACCCGGGCCCGGCCCGAGGTCGGGCGCAGCAGGGTGAGCAGGATCCGCATGGCGGTGGTCTTGCCCGCGCCGTTCGGGCCGAGCAGGCCGAAGATCTCGCCGCGGTGCACGGTGAAGCTCGCCTGGTCCAGCGCGGTCGTCGCGCCGAACGTCCGGGTGAGGTTCTCCGCCTCGACGGCCGGCTCAGCTCTGGAGCTCATAGTCGTTCTCGCTCACCTGGATCAGCAATCCTTCCGGGTCGCGGATGGTGAACGACCGCCCGAACGACTCGTCGACAATGTCGGTCTCCGGCTCGTATCCGGCGGCGCGCAGGCGCTCGACGACGTCCTCCAGCGGCTCCTCGGCCTGGAAGCACAGCTCGGCGGTGGTGCCGATACCGCTGCCCTCCGGCGCGTAGTGCAGGGCCAGGCCCGGGCCGGGGGTGCCGGCCAGCTCGGTCCACACCGACGGGCCACGCCGCGGCTTGCGGCTGGTGAAGTCGTGCGTCAGGCCCAGAGCCAGGTAGAACCGGCGGGCCGCGTCCATGTCTTTCACGTACCTGATCGTCATCGGGCGCATCGTTACCCCTCGTGGTGTACCTGGCCTTCGGCCAGCTGGTTGAGATAGGCCCGCAGTGCGTGCTCGACCAGCTCGGACAGCGAGATGGATTCGTCGATGGCCGCGTGCTTGACCGCCCGCACCAGGTCCGGCGGGAGGTACACGTTGAACTGCTGCCTATCTACCATGCAAGGATGCTAGCAAACTAGGAAGCTCGCCAGCAATACCCGGCCTGATCACGGCGAGCTGACGAGGGTTCGCTCAGCCGGGCCGGGTCACTCGGGCGGGTCGCGGCGCTGCAGGACGACCACGGATCGGCCGGTCACCGGGATCGTGGCCGTGCTCTCCAGGGTCTCGCCGTCGCGGCTCGGGTCGGCGGTCTCGGTGACCACCTCCCACCACTGGCCCCACTGCTTGGGCAGCGTCCAGTCGATGGGGTCGCCGTTGGCGTTGAACAGCACCAGGAAGGAATCGTCGGTCACTCGCTGGCCGCGCCGGTCACGGTCGGTGATCGCCTCGCCGTTGAGGAAGATGCCGACCGCGCGCGGGGACCCGGCGTCCCAGTCGTCGTCCCCCATTTCCGCCCCGTCGGGCCGGAACCAGCCCAGGTCCACCGAGCCGCGGATGGAACGGCCCTGGAACCACCGGCGGCGGCGCAGCACGGGATGCTCGCGGCGCAGCGTGATCAGGCGGCGGGTGAAGTCGAGCAGGTCCTCGTCGGGGTGGTCCCAGTCGTACCAGGAGATCTCGTTGTCCTGGCAGTAGGCGTTGTTGTTCCCCCGCTGGGTGCGCCCGGACTCGTCCCCGCCGAGCAGCATGATCACCCCCTGCGAGAGCAGCAGCGTGGTGAGGAAATTGCGCTGCTGGCGCCGCCGCAGCGCGAGGACGGCCTCGTCTGAGGTGTCGCCTTCGACGCCGCAGTTCCAGGAGCGGTTGTACGGCTCGCCGTCGGCCCCGTCCTCCCCGTTGGCCTCGTTGTGCTTCTCGTTGTAGGAGACCAGGTCGCGCGCTGTAAAGCCGTCGTGCGCGGTGATGAAGTTCACGCTGGCCCCCGGGTGGCGGGTGTCGGCCTGGTACAGGTCCGAGCTTCCGGTCAGCCGGGAGGCGAACTCGCCGAGCGTGGCGCTCTCGCCGCGCCAGAAGTCGCGCATGGTGTCGCGGTAGCGGCCGTTCCACTCCGACCACAAGGCCGGGAAGTTTCCGACCTGGTAGCCGCCCTCGCCGATGTCCCACGGCTCGGCGATGAGCTTGACCTGCGAGACCACGGGATCCTGCTGGATCAGGTCGAAAAACGCGGACAGCCGGTCGACCTCGTGGAACTGGCGGGCCAGGCTGGCCGCCAGGTCGAACCTGAACCCGTCGACCCGCATCTCGGTGACCCAGTAGCGCAGCGAGTCCATGATCAGCTGCAGGGTGTGCGGGTGACGCACGTTCAGGCTGTTGCCGGTCCCGGTCGTGTCGTAGTAAAAGCGCTGGTCGTCGGCCAGCCGGTAGTAGGCGGCGTTGTCGATCCCCTTCATGGACAGCACCGGCCCCAGGTGGTTCCCCTCGGCCGTGTGGTTGTAGACCACGTCGAGGATCACCTCGATGCCGGCCTCGTGCAGGGCCCGGACCATCGCCTTGAACTCGGCCACCTGCTCGCCCCGCTGGCCAGCGGCGGCGTACTCGTTATGCGGGGCCAGGAAGCCGATCGAGTTGTACCCCCAGTAGTTCCGCAGCCCCCGCTCGACCAGGTGAGCGTCGTGGATGAACTGATGCACGGGCAGCAGTTCCACGGCGGTGACGCCGAGCCCGGTCAGGTACTCGATGGCCGCCGGATGGGCCAGCCCCGAGTAGGTACCGCGTTGCGCCTCGGGTATGTCCGGATGCCGCTGCGTGAAGCCCTTGACGTGCACCTCGTAGATGACCGACTCGTTGAGCTGGAGGTCCGGGGGCCGGTCGTTGCCCCAGTCGAAGTACGGGTTGTGCACGATCGACCGGGGCACGAAGGGCGCGCTGTCGTCGTCGTTGCGGGAGTTCTCGTCGCCGAACGTGTACGGGAAGCACGCCTGGTCCCAAACCGCGCCACCCTCGATGGCCTTGGCGTAGGGATCGATGAGCAGCTTGGCCGGATTGCACCGCTGGCCG
>Ga0335074_10016861_pt1 | contig 10287 bp, 8 predicted proteins | sample Lox_Sample_23_FD_206715 | JGI IMG/M metagenome (GOLD analysis project Ga0335074, IMG submission 206715) | Soil microbial communities from Loxahatchee National Wildlife Refuge, Florida, United States - Lox_Sample_2.3 | ecosystem: Environmental > Terrestrial > Soil > Wetlands | place: USA: Florida...
CAATTCGTGATCTGGCAGGATCACAACAAAACAGGCATCACATGGGAGCAAATACGCGCGACTTACCCGGTCTATCGGCGCGTCACCGTTGCGGATTATCAGGTCGCGTGGCTTTCGTCGCCGCCTTAAACCTTGTCGGCGTAGATAAGATGGCCGGGGCCAAGCTGCGCGAGCACCTCGGGCAGGCTCGTGTCCGAGAGAGCGAAACAGCCCTCGCTGCGGCCGAGAACACCATAGGTTCTCGCCATCTGGGGACTGACATACCAGGCGGCGTGCACGACGATCGCACGCTCGAGCGCGTTGTTGTTGCTCGTATCGAGGCCGGTGAGGCGAATCGAGCGGCCGTGCTCGCCGATATAGAGACCGTCGGTTCTGTAGGCGCCGGCCGAGGTCGCATTGGAGCTGGGCTCATTGGAGAAGCGCTGCAGCCAGCCCGTATGGTCCGGATCCGAACCGCGGCCATGCGCTACGAGATGTGAACTCAGGACCCGCGCATTCGCGACATCCAACAAATAAAATCTCGGCGTCCGCGAGGGCAACGAGAAATCGGCAATGGCGATGACGTCGCGATTGGGAATTGCAGCGCCGTGTCTGTCGAGCGCGTCAAGCGCGCGCCGCAGCAACGCAGGCGATAGGCTCGCGGGGTCTGCAACCGAGGGAAGGGGCAGGAGCAGCGCGGCCGCGGTAAAACTTCCTGTCGCGGCAAACAGAGTGCGCCTTGAAACGTTCATACAGCGAGGCTCCATGCAGGCCCGCGCGTCAGCGCGGGCAACACATAGCTTATGTTCAGAGGTGCGCCCCAGCGATGAGGCAGCGAACCCAATATAGCGCATTTCCGGCCCGCGCAAAAGCCTTGGCGCGATTTGGTTCCCTGTGTCTTTTGGCAATTGCTGCGCTGACCTTCTCGGCCTTCGCGTTCGGCGCGACTTTTCTTGCCCAGACCGAAGCCGGCACGCTCGCCCCAGGTGATTATCTGTGGAAACCGTCGGTTACGTCCGGGCCGCTGAGCATGGTCGTCGATCTCACGTCGCAGCGTGCGTTCGTCTATCGCGACGGAATTCTCATCGGCATCAGTACGATTTCATCGGGCAGGCCCGGCCACGAAACGCCGACCGGCACTTTTACCGTGCTTGAGAAATACCGGTTTCACCGCTCGAACAAATACGAGGACGCGCCGATGCCGTATATGCAGCGGCTGACCTGGGACGGGCTTGCGCTGCATGCCGGTCATCCCCACGGCTACCCGGCGTCGCATGGCTGCATCCGCATGCCGGAGGGCTTCGCCGCGGCGCTGTTCAAGGAACCAACGCGCGGGATGCAGGTCGTCATCAGCGGCCATGCGCCGAGCAAAGAGGAAATCCTGATGGCCGCACGGGCGCGCGCGAACGCCCAATGCTGCCAAGCGGATGATTCGACACAAACAGGCAACTTGCCGGCGAGCTGGAGCGGGCAGGGCGGTTCGAATGAACTGCCGAACCCGCCGTGCTGCGCGCCGATCGCAGGCGCTGTGCCGGCGAACATGTCAGCTTCGCCGGAATGCACGGCCGATCGCGAAGCTGAAGCCGACAGCGGCGCCGGGGATGCGAATGACGCGCCCGATCAGCCTCAGCGCGATGATTGCGAAAGTGGCCAGGGTCGGGACTATGGGACCTCGCCACTTCCGCCGCCCCCGGCTGGCGGGGCGCCCTTCCGGTCGCGCGCGCCATAACAGGGATTGTCGTTGAGTTCGCGCGACCGGTCACATGATCGAGAAATGGCCAGGGGCGTCTATTCCATGTAAGTTCGTGTCCCGTACCAGCGACGCTGCGGGCCTGTGTACACGGGCCGTCTTCATGGCAGGATTCCGCCCGCATGAGTACGAACCGGCATCTTCCCGTGCGGGGCGGCAGGACGGATGACCGCGTCATTCATGTTGTCTCCTATACGGACTTCCTCTGTCCGTATTGCCGCCGCTTCCGCACGGTCCTGAAGCGGCTCAGGCAGGCGTTCGGCGAACGTCTCGCCTATACGCTGCGCCACTTCCCGATCGAACGCATTCATCCCGGTGCCACCTTTGCCTCCCGCCTCGTCGAAGCGGCCGGCCGGCAGGGCCTCTTCTGGGAAATGCATGACCGGCTGTTCGACAACGAACCGCCGTTCAGCGAGCAGCAGATGCTCGACATGGCCCGCGAAATCGGCGCCGATATGGAGCGCCTTGCACGCGACCTCGCTGATCCTGAAACACTCGCGGATGTCGATGCGGATATCGCCGAGGGCCGGCAGATGGGCGTCAGCGGAACGCCGACCATTTTTGTGGATGGCGTGCGCTATGACGGCGCGTGGGATTTCTATTCGCTGGCCGATGCGTTCGCGCAGCCCGTGTCCGAACGCATCCGTCGCTCGGCGCACGCTTTCGCCAATCTGCCGGCTTCGGGCGGGCTTGCGTTGCTCATTGCCTCGGCGCTGGCGCTGATCTGTGCCAACACGCCGCTTGCCGGTTTCTATCACGCCTTCATCGGGTCGCGATTTGGCATCGGGCCGCCGGATACGCCCCTGTCGTTGACAATCGGCGACTGGTGCTCTCAAGGCCTGCTGGCGCTGTTTTTCCTGCTGGTCGGACTGGAAATCCGCCGCGAGATGACCGCGGGCGCATTGTCCGATTTCAAGGCTGTGCTGCTGCCCGTCATCGCGGCCGTCGGCGGCGGCATCGTGCCCGCGCTTGTTTATCTGCTGTTCAACCGCGGCGATACGGCCGCAGGCTGGGCGGTGCCGACCGCAACCGACATCGCCTTCGTGCTCGGCATATTGGCGCTCCTCGGCGATCGCGTGCCGCCGGCCCTGCGCGTGTTCATCGCGGCATTCGCGGTGATGGACGACATCGTCTCGGTGCTGACACTCGCAATCTTCTATCCGCACAATTTCGAAGCGATGTGGCTCGTAGGTGCGGGCGCGGCGATGCTCGCGATGTACGCCCTCAATCGCGGCCGTGTTTATGCGAGCTGGCCCTATCTTCTGATCGCAATTGCCGTGTGGTTCTGTCTGCATGCGGCGGGCGTCCATGCCGCGCTCGCCGGGATCGTCCTTGCGGGCTTCATTCCCACGCGGCCCGCGCCCGATGCCGCGCCGCTGCTGGCGCAGGCCGCGAACGCGCTCGAAGCGCTCGAGATCGCGCAAAGCGACAGGCAAGCGAGCGAGGAAGACAGCGATACCGTTCTCGACTGGGCGGGCCGCAATCTCTCCGCAGCAAGCGAGCGGCTGCTGTCACCGGCCGACCGTGTCGAGCGCGCCGTCGCGCCCTGGAGTACTTACTTCGCATTGCCGCTGTTCGCATTTTCCGCCACCGGCGTGAGCCTGAACGCCGATCTCGCAGCACCTGGCGCGCTTTCCATCATTGTCGGTGTGATACTGGGCCTCGTCATCGGCAAACCGCTCGGCATCGGGCTCTTTTCCTTCGCCGCCATCAAGACCGGAGTAGCACGCGGGCCCAAAGGCGTAGGCATCCGCACCTTCATCGGCGCGATCTGTCTCTGCGGGATCGGTGACACGGTCGCCCTGCTTCTCGCGGATCAGGCCTTTCCGGAAGGCGCCGATGGCGCCATCGCCAAGATCGCCGTCCTGATCGGGTCCATCCTCGCCGCCGCTTTGGGTGCCGCCATCATCGCAGCGAGTCCCGGCAAGGCGTTCGGAGTGGAAGAAACACGGGCGTGAGGCGTTTCGGCATGAGTGCTCATTTGGGCGGTGACACAGACGGTTTTAACCCTAACATGATCCGATCAACGCGACATGCTCGCTGTGCAGTACAACAAGCGCCGTGGCAATGCGGGCGTATCGTAGGCTGGTGACAATGCTGCATTTCGGCTAGGCTGTGTGTACGGCGAGCGGGATCTGATCATCGCTCGTGCATTGGTCAATGAGGGTACCCGGGATGAAAATCACTTGGATTCGGTTGCTTGCCTGCGCCGCGGGCGGCGTTCTGACCTGGCAGGCTCCGGCGGCGGCGCGGACGGAAAAAGTCGTGTATTCGTTCGCCGGTGGGACAGACGGCGCAGGCCCGGCGGCCAGCCTGATCGATGTGAATGGCACGCTCTATGGTACAACGGGAAACGGCGGCGGCACCGGCTGCAGTGGTGGGGGTTGCGGCTCGGTGTTTGCGCTTGATCCCAAGACCGGTGCGGAGAGGGTGATCTATTCCTTCTGCAGCCAGCAGGACTGCACGGACGGCGAATTGCCCGAAGCCAGTTTGATCAACGTCGAGGGTACGCTGTATGGCACAACACTTGATGGTGGTTCGGGTTGCTCGTGGTGCGGAACTGTATTTGCTGTTGATCCCCAGACAGGTACTGAGCGCGTCCTGCACTCATTCGGTGTAACGGACGGCTCAGCGCCCTATGCTGGCTTAATCCATGTCAATGACAAGTTATACGGAACGACAGCAGAAGGTGGTACATCTAGTGCCGGCACTCTATTTGCCATTGATTTAAAAACCGCGAAACTGAATGTACTATATGACTTTTGCCGAGAGGAAAATTGCACAGATGGCGCGGCCCCTTTGGCCAACCTGATAAACGTAGATGGCGTACTATACGGTACAACCAGCGGCGGCGGCGCTGGCGGGGGTGCCTGTGGTTGCGGTACTGTGTTTGCTTTCGATCCGCAGACAGGAGCGGAAAAGGTGATTCACTCGTTCGCCATAACCGGTGACGGAGAAGTTCCCCGGAGCGATCTGACAGATGTAAATGGTACGCTGTATGGTACAACCATCGTAGGTGGTACCTACGGCCGCGGCACTGTGTTCTCGCTTGACCTGGCGACGGGCGCAGAAAGCGTTGTTTACTCATTCTGCGCCCAGCAGAATTGCACCGACGGCGCACAGCCCGAAACCGGTTTGGTCAATGTTGATGGCACGTTGTATAGTACCACATCCGCCGGCGGAAACCCAGGCTGTAATGACTCTGGATGCGGGACGGTATTCTCGCTCAATACTACGACCGGCGTGGAGAGCGTGCTTTATCCGTTCTGCAGTCAGCGCCTTTGCAGAGATGGTGCATTGCCCCTGGGCGGTCTGATCGACGTGCAAGGCAAGCTGTATGGCACAACGGATTGGGGCGGCGCCGGCTGCGACGGATACGGCTGCGGCACCGTGTTTGCGATCAGGCATCCCTGACGGGAAATTGGGGAAAATTGGGTCAGAGTTGTAATTCGTGCATCTTGGAGGGCCGATCGCATAGAAATCAGGGTGGGCCTTCATTTGTGAAGTCGCGACTGGCACGGTCAATGAACCCGATGCGCGAGGCGAAGCAGAGTGCGGCGATGGCGGCCACGACGAGCGCCGCGGCAGGGCTGTGGCGGGCGATGATGGCGCCGCCGGCGGCTCCGCAAACCAGTCCGCACCAAAGCGCCACATAGGGCAGGGGCGCGCGCCACGATTCCAGGCGGAGCCAGGCATGTGCGAACCCGCGCGCCGCATGCACGAGTGTTCCAGTCACATAAGTGGTCGCCATGCTGGCGCCCCCGATCAGATAGATCGTGCCGTTCTGCATGCCAAGCGCGACCGTCAATGGAATAGCCGCGAGCCAGCTCCTGCTGTCGAGCGCAATGATTCCTGCGCCGGCAAGCAGCAATGCGGCCTCGGCGAGGAACAGGAACACCTGACCGCGCCGTCCCCCGAAATGCACGATCAATTCGCCGCCGAAGACGCCCGCAACGAAGCCGAACACCACGGCGCCGAACGCCACGGCGGAAACTTGTGTCTTGCCGAACAAAGAAACACCCAGCGCCGTGCTGTTGCCGCTCATGTAGGAGACGTAAAGACCGTTCAGATGCACATAGGCGACGGCGTCCACCCAGCCCGCCAACGCCGCCAGCCCAGTTGCAAACGCGAGCCCGACCGCACGCTTTTCCTGCGGCTCGGAGTTCGACCCGCCCCGCTCATGCGGCATTATTGGCGCTGTCTCCTCCCGTCACGTCATAGGTCGCGCCGCTGACCATCGCCGCCTCATCCGACGCCAGGAACACGACCACGGGGGCGACGGATTCCGGTTCGATCCATGGTACGCCCAGCGGCGTTTTCGCGATCAATCGCTTTGCGGCTTCGCGCTCCAGATCAGCCGTCGATGCCGAAGATGACAGATCGTCGACCACCTGTTCGTAGCGTTGCCGGTGCCGCGTCAATGGGGTGTCGATGAGGCCGGGAATGACGGCATTGACGGTGATGTTGTGCTCGCCGAACTCCAGCGCCGCGGATTTCATCAGGCCGATAATGCCCCATTTGGATGCGCAGTAGGCGGCGCCGTATTTCGTGCCGTGCCGCCCTTGCGTCGACGCGCACACGATGATGCGGCCGCCGCCATTTTGCACGAGAAAGGGTGCCACGGCCCGGATCGCGTTGCAGGTGCCGGTCAGGTTGACATCGATCTGGTCGTGCCAGTCCGCGTCGCTCCATTCGAGGATCGGTTTGAAGGCCTGAATGCCGGCATTGGCAAACAGGATGTCGATCCGTCCGAACGCGTCGTGGGCCGCCTTCGCCGCGTCGCGCAATGCCGGCAGGTCGCGCTGATCGAGACGCGCCTCGCACCAGCGCCCTCCCGCGGCGACAACGTGGCGGCCGGTTTCGGCGAGTTCATCCGCAGTAGCCGGTTCGACCTCGATCGTTGCGCTCACGGGTCCGGCGATGTCGATCCCCATGACGTCAGCGCCCTCGCGCGCGAAAGCGATTGCAGTCGCCCGCCCGATGCCGCGCGCGGCACCGGTGACGATCGCGGCCTTGCCCTTGAGGCGCCTTGCGTCTCTTGTTGTTTCAATGCTGGAACGGCTGTCCCGGGATGTTTGGTTCATGTCCGCAGGTCTCCGAAGTTCGAATTTCTCATCTGCTCCGCCAAATTATACCGCATCTTATCCGGCCCTGCGGATGTAGCCGTAGGCGCGATTGCTGCGCCGATATCCGGCGGCGGCGTAGGCGGCCTTGTGCTCGTCCATCAGATCGGCATGCCGGACCGTCTCCAGATTCTGAACGCGCGCGCCGTTCTGGCCGAGAATGGCCGTTTTCACGTCGCCATCGGCCGGCCCCAGCGGCGCAAAGCCGTGCTTCTTCTGCATATCCTCGGGAATTTCGAGCCGGCGCAGCGCTTCGATCTGCCATTGCGGCGAACCGAACCAGATCGAGTCCGTGCCCCAGATCACGTGATCATGGCCCATTCCCCTGACGAGAATGCCAAGCATGGCGGCGGCGGTGTTGGGCTCTGTGACGCAACAGGCTGCAAAACTGGCGCCGATATCCGCATACACATTGCTGACGCCATGCAGCCCGGGAATATCAGCGAGATCGCTCACCCATTCCATGCGGCCGGTGTTCTCGAATTCGGCGAGTGCGATCCTCGGTTCGCCCACCCCGGTATAGCGGTAGGCCGCGTGATAGATCAGGAAATTGAGCTGCGGCCAGTCTTTGGCGGCTTTCGCCACGTCGTCAACGCGTGCGTATTCCTCGAGCCGCGGATATTTCTGCGCGTCGCTTTGCGTGTACAGGCCCTTGTGGATGGCGACGTTGCGGATGCCGGCTTTGACGAATTTCTCATAGGCCCTGTAGGCGAGTTTTTCGTCATCCATCCGCCAGGGATAGCGACAGATGTCTTTGTGCGTGTTGTCGCCGATCGTGTAGCCCTTCCAGGCATCGGGCTTGAGCGTCTCGATGCCGCGATCGATGTCGTCGAGCCAGCCGGGCTGACCCGGCGTGAAGATGAAATGCGACAGGAGGCGCCGCGAGCCGGCAAAACGGTTAATGCGCTCCCGCGCATCCGCGATCGCATCATTCGGGAGGAGCCAGTCCTTTTTTATGTCGGACGGCGCACCGGACAGCGCGGCGATCTTCGTGTCGCTGTCGAACCACATCTCGCGGAGATAGGTTCCGAGATGAAGATCGTTCAGAGTCGCGGGCCGGTCCGGCAATTCCGGATTTTCGCCCGTTCGTCGCGTCCTCTCACGGAGCTGCGCGAAAGATTCCAGTCCGGGGCCGGCATCGTCGCGGATGAAATGGGTGTGCAGGTCGACAATGAACTGGCCCGACAGCGCATCCGCGCGCGCCTTTGCCGCGTCCGGCACCGCGGCTTCGGCCGGATCGGCCTCGAACAAAGGGCCGTAAACCGCGTTCATGGCGGCAAACGCCGCGGCCATTCCGGCCGCGCTGGCGAGAAAGTCCCGGCGTTTCATTCCGTGCCGGCGGGCGAGCGTTTCCGCCGCCGCCTTGATCCTTGCCTCGACCTCCTTCTGTTGCGCTGTCTGGCCGGCCGGCATGAACTCGCCGTTTGAAACAAGCTGTGTCGGAACCGGGGAAGGAAACATGCCGGCTGCGGGTTCCAGCCGTTCCAGTTCCTCCGGCGTGAGATATTCGCTCATGGATGTCCCTCGCGATTCGTGAGGTAACGTCATGCGACGGGGTCCGTTCACCAGCCCGGTTGTTTGCGATTCTGCCGGGTGCTCGGAAAAAAGCCCGCAAGAGCGCAGAATTTGGACTATCCCGGCACGCCACCGCCTGTTAGCGTCCCGGCCTCCGGCCGCTGGGGGGCGGCAATCCGGCACACGACCGGAACGAGGGCAGCCGGCACAACATCAATAGGCGGAATATCCGCTCATCAAGGGGTAATAACATGAGTGAGAATACAACAAGGGTAACCGGACGGGGACGACCTGACTGCAGCCGTGCGAACGGACGCGCGCGCCGCATGGCATGGGCGCTGGCGCTGTGCAGTGCTTGTGCTTTCGCCGGTTCGGCGGCTGCACAGACAGGCTATGTCGGCATTCTGGGCGGCGGGCCGATTTACAAGCAGGTTCCGAAAAATATCGGCGAACTCAAGAAATCAGGGTTCAATGAACTGATCGTCTGGAGCGTCGAGGTCAGCAGCACGGGCGATCTGAACCTGAACGGAGAATTCCCGCTGACATCGGACGGCGCCTATATCGGGAACCAGACCTACCCCAATTTCGCCGCCGATCTGAAGAAGATCAAGAAGGGCACGGTCACGCGCGTCACCTTGAGCATCGGCTCGTCCAACTATGGCGACTGGGAGAATATCAAGGCGCTGGTCGATGCGCAGGGCACCGGAAAGAACAGCATTCTCTACAAGGATTTCGCCGCGCTGAAGAAAGCGCTGCCGCTCGACGCAATCGATTTCGACGACGAGAACAGCTATGATTCATCGTCAACGATTGCATTCGCGGTGATGCTCGGCAAGCTCGGCTATCATGTCACCATGAATCCGTACACGAATTCCAGCTACTGGACCTCGGTGGTATCGCAAATCAACGAACAGAGTGCCGGCCTGGTGGACGGGATCCATTTGCAGACCTTTGCCGGAGGAGACGGCAACAGTCCCTGCTCATCGGAGTGGGATTTTGGCAGCGTGCCGGTTTTCCCCGGTCTCTCAGACCAGACCTCGGCGCCGCCCTATAAGTCGCCGACCGAGGCGGAAGCGGCGCTGGCGAACTGGCATTCGCAATGCGGCATCATTGGCGGCTGGCTGTGGATTCTCGACCAGATCGTAGGCACCAAACAGGTGCATCAATACGGCCAGGACATGACCAAGGGTGTCGAGTAAACGCCGCTTCGGCGGTCCCGCGGCCCGGTGTTGTTGAGCGGGCCGCGGGACCACTGAGTTGCTGGACCGCGAAGAACACAAACAGCACGAAGAATGATCTCGCGCGACCCGCGCCTTACTTCTTGGTGTCCTTCGTGTTGTTTGTGGTGAATTGGATTTTTGGTATTGGGATTGCCGGGCGGATGGCTTAGGTTATTCGCCGGGATGTCAGGGGACTCGGGCGTCGCTCTTTTTGAGGAGACGAACATGGGTCCTCGTCAATTCTTCGCCGCGCGCCTTGCGGTTATCGGGTCATTCTCGCTTGCACTCGCGACCGGATCGGTTCTGCAGCCTGCGTCCGCCGCTGAAACGGCCCAGGCTTCATCTCCGTGCAAGGGCGACAATGGCGGCCTGACGCTCTCGCCGGGATTCTGCGCGACGATTTTCGCCGACAATCTTGGCCATGTTCGTCACATGGCCGTAGCAGCCGACGGGACGCTTTACGCCAATAGCTGGAGCGGACGGTATTTCCGAAATCTGCCGCCTCCACCGCCGGGCGGCTTCCTCATCGCGCTCAGGGACACCAACGGTGACGGGAAGGCTGATGTCATCAGGCGTTTCGGCGTGACCGTCCAGGATGGCGGCACGGGCGGCAGCGGCATCGCGCTCTACAACGGCGCCATTTACGCGGAAGAAAACAGCCGCATCCTGCGCTACGCGCTTGCGCCCCGCGAAATGGTTC
>Ga0335074_10016862_pt1 | contig 10287 bp, 7 predicted proteins | sample Lox_Sample_23_FD_206715 | JGI IMG/M metagenome (GOLD analysis project Ga0335074, IMG submission 206715) | Soil microbial communities from Loxahatchee National Wildlife Refuge, Florida, United States - Lox_Sample_2.3 | ecosystem: Environmental > Terrestrial > Soil > Wetlands | place: USA: Florida...
CCGGTCCGGAAATTCGACCAGGTCAGTCTCGGCAGTCGAGTGACGGTACTGCTTGAGGGTGGACTTGGTGATCGCCTCGGGGACCGTATGGTCCTGGCCGCCCATCATGAGCAGCAGCGGGCCGCGGTCGTCGTTGCCGGTTTCGACCTTCGCCGGGGAATGCAGGGAGAAATTGGCCGCGGCCGCCTCGAACAAGGGCCGGCCTGGCGCCGGGATGGCCCAGCGCTCGTACAGGGCGTCGGATTCGCCGGCGTCCACCGCGTTGCCGAAGCTGTACCGGAACTCCTCGGCGGTCAGCGAGACCGCCAGGTGCTTATTGGCCGGGTTGCGGAACACCGGCAGAGTCGACCTCAGTGAGGACAACGGGAGCGGCAGCACGCCCTTGATCTGGGCGGCGTCGATGGCGATGGCCGCCGCCGCTCGGTCCTGGCCGAGGAGTTTTTCCGCGATCATGCCGCCGAAGGAGTGGCCGATGAGGATCGGCTTTCTCGGCAGGGTCTCGATGATCGCCGCGTAGTGGCTGGCCACGTCGTCGATCCCCTGGTTGGCGATGCTCTCCGGGTCCGCCCGGGCGGCCTCCACCGTTTCCGGGACGCCGGGCCAGCCGGGCGCCATGGCCTGGTATCCCGCTGACTCGAACAGGTCGGTCCACGAGGCCCAGGAGAGGGGATGCAGCCACAGGCCGTGGATGAACACAACCGGGATCGGTGAGTTACTCATGGGTCTGTCCCGTCTGACGATTCTGGTGATTCAAAGTGTTTGGGCTACCAGGTGGGGATGAGGCCGCCGTCGATGGTGATGTCGGCGCCGGTGACGTTGGCGGTGCGGTCGCTGGCAAGGATGAGCACGAGGTCGGCCACCTCTTCCGGCCGGGTGAACCGGCCGGTCACCATCTGGCGTGCGGCCTGGCTCTCCACTTCCTGCGGGCTGGCCCCGGTCGCGCGGCTGACCGTCGCCGCCACGCCGTGATCGCCGAGCCATAGGTCGGTGGCGACCGGGCCCGGGCTTATCGTGTTGACCCGGATGCCGTGCGGGCCGACCTCCTTGGACAGCGACTTGGAGAAGTTGGCCAGGGCGCCCTTGGCCGCGCTGTAGTCCATCACCGACGGATCGGGCAGGACGGCGTTGACCGAGCTGATGTTCACGATCGCCCCCTTCCCGGCGGCGCGCATGATCGGCAGCACGGCGCGAGTGGCACGCACGGCCGCCATCAGGTTCAGGGTGAGCGACGCCTGCCAGTCCTCGTCGGTGATCTCACCGAACCCGCCCGGCCGGGCGGGGGCGGCGCCGACGTTGTTAACCAGGATGTCGGCCCGGTCGCCCGCCGCCGCCACCAGCCTGGCCGGCCCGTCGGGTTCAGCCAGATCTCCCTCGACAACCTGCACCGCACCGGATCTCGCCAGCTCGTCGAGCTCGGGCGTGGACTTGTGCGCTCCGGCGATGACCACCGCGCCTTCTGCGACCAGCCCGCGGGTGATCGCCAGGCCGATGCCCCGGCCGGCGCCGGTGACGATCGCGGTTTGCCCCTTGAGGTGAAGGTCCATGACTAGCCTCCATTGGCTGAGCTGTAGCGGCGATAAGGCGGCGTCGACGTCGTCGGGCAGGTACCCGATCTGCTTGAGGAACCCGAACTGGTCCTGCAGCGTCAGGATCTCCACGACCAGGCCGTCCCTGAAGTGCCAGATCGCCGTGTCCCGAACCGCAACCGGCTTGCCGGTCGCGGCCACGCCGCCGTAGGTCCCGTTATGCGTTCCCTGCCACGTCAGAGTCACGGCGAGCTTGTCACCCGACACGAACATGTCCTCGATGCTCGTGCTGAGGTCAGGGAAACCGGCCAGGCGATCGCGGATCCTGCCGACAGGTCCCGCCACGCCGACATGCACCCCGTTGGTCCTGACCTCCGCACTGAAGATCTCGTCGGCCAACGCCAGCTTTCCCGTCCAGCCCTCGGTGAACCACCGGCGGGCTATCTCCATGTAGTGCTCGTCCCGACTCGTCACCGGCCCTCTTTTCGTCGTCCCTCGGCGTGACGTCTCCAAGGCTCGCTCGCGGCCGGTGATCCCCGCTTGAGTCACCCGACTGCAAATTCAAAATCAGTCATCCCGAACGGTCCCGTGCTTCGCGTGGATGCAAGCCGAATCTGAGTCCAGGCCGGCTTGCACCATCCCTTCATCCCGACGTCACCAGCCGGCCATCTTCAAGGCCTCACTAATTCGCATTAGTAACCTAACTTCGCCAACTGTGAATAACTTCCACCGCACGAATCACTTCCGTCTGCCTCGGCGAGCCGCCCTGATCGCGGCCGCGACCCTCGTCGCCGCCGCGGGCACCGCCGTCGCGTCGACCGCCTCCGCGGCAACCACCCCGGCCGAAGCCGCGCACTCGGCCCCGCCGCGCGCCGTGCACGGTCTCATCCCCTTCACTTCCGCCACCGTCGCCGCCGGCGCGACCTCGGGGACCCTGAGCGTCACCTGGTCCGACCCGCGTCTGCTCGGCGGCGTGGCGGTGTTCGCGGGCTCGAGCTCGACCGCCCAGCCGCACTTCGTCGGGTTCGGCCGGGGCGACGGCGAGCTCACCGTGACCGCCGCCTACGGCGACTGGATCCGGCTCGTGCCCACGGTCGGCGAGCCCCTCGTGCTGACCGTCCGCGATCTCGGCCTGGCCAGCGACCCGAACCTGCGCGACGTGGGCGGCTACCGCACGACCGACGGCCAGTGGGTGCGGATGGGCGTGGTCTACCGCTCCCAGGCGCTCTCGCTCACCCCGGCCGACCTCGCCGCCGTCGACCATCTCGGCCTCACCGCCGACTACGACCTGCGCACGACCGAGGAGATCGCGGCGTCCCCCGACGTCGTTCCGGCCGGCGCCGCCTACGCGAACCTCAACGTGATGGCCGACATCTCGCTCGCCCCGACGCTGACGAGCCCCGCCTCGGCCGAGCAGTACATGGCGGAGATCGAGCAGGACTTCGTCACTAACCCGACCGCCCAGGCGGGGTTCGGCACGCTGCTGACCGACATCGCCAACAGCGATGGCGCCGTGCTCTACCACTGCACGGCGGGCAAGGACCGCACCGGCTGGGCCACCGCCGTCCTCCTCACCCTGCTCGGGGTGCCGCAGGCCACGGTCATGCAGGACTACCTGCTGAGCAACGCCTACTACTTCGACTCCCCGGCCGTGCAGGCCGAGCTGGCGGCGATGCCCGCCGCCGAATCCGCCGTCTACGCCCCGCTGCTTGAGGTGCAGGCCTCTTATCTCCAGGCCGGCTTCGCGCAGGTGACGGCCAGCTACGGCTCCATGTACGGCTACGCCGTGCACGGCCTCGGCCTGAGCCCGCAGACGATCGCCAAGCTGCGCCGCAAGCTCCTGGTCGGCTGACGCGGCACGGGGACCGGCCGGCCGACGCGCAGCCCGCGCCCGGCCGGCTGTCCATTCAGTCAACGCGGGGGCTATCCTCACCCGATCGGCCTACAGTGGGGCCGGACGAGCGGGGAAGCAGATGAGACGATCCTCCAGCCGGATCACCAGTGTCGACGTGGCGCGGGAAGCCGGGGTGTCGCAGAGCACGGTCAGCTTCGTGCTCAACAACACCCCGGGGCAGACGATCCCCGAGGAGACCCGGCGCCGCGTCCTGGAAGCGGCCAAGAAACTCGACTACCGCCCGCGCGCCTCCGCCCGCTCGCTGGCAGCCGGCCGCAGCGACGTGGTGCTGCTCGCGCTGCCTGGGCTGCCGATCTCCGCGAACCTCTCCCGCTTCATCGAGCAGCTGGCCGCGGCGCTCGCCGAGCACGGCCTGTCCCTGGTCACGCACCTGGCCGAGGGACACGGGCGGCCGCTGCCCGACCTGTGCGCGGCGGTGGACGCCTCCGCCGTCGTCAGCCTGATCCCGTTCGACGAGGAGACGACCGAGGCGCTGCACCGGGCCGGCGCCGAGGTCGTGCTCGGGACCGGGAGCCAGGCCAGAGCCGAGTTGCAGGAGATCGGCCGGCTCCAGGCGCAGCACCTCATCGACCTGGGCCGCAGCCGCCTCGGCTACGCCCTGCCGGGGGAGAACCCGACGGCATTCAGGGTGCAGGAGCGGCTGCGCGGCGTCGCCGCCGCGTGCGCGGACCACGGGCTGCCGCGGCCCGTCGCGCTGGAAGTTGCCATGGACGGCCCGGCCGCCGCCCTGGCGGTGGACCAGTGGACCGAGGCGTCGGTGACCGCAGTGTGCGCCTACAACGACGAGACCGCCATGGCCGTACTGGCCGGAATGCACCTGCGCGGGCTGCGGGCCCCGGACGATATCGCGGTCATCGGGGTCGGCGACGTCGCCGCCGCGCAAGTGAGCATCCCGCCGCTGAGCACGATCGGACTCGACTACGGGGAAACCGGCCGGGAACTTGCGCAGGTCATCCTGAAAACCCTGGCCGGGGAGGAGCCGGCCGCCGCCGGCGGCCTGTCCCGCCCCCGGCTCGTCCGCCGCGCCTCGGCCTGACGACCGCGCAGCCGGAGGTCGCGCCGGTCAGGCGAGGCGCTCGGACTCAAGTCACAAAAGACCACATTGTGGTTACATTGTGTGATGCGAAGGATGCTGGCCCCGTCGCGGGGAACGTAGCAACCATGGCCTCCGAAGCCGACGACCTAGCGGCACGGCTGCGCGCCGAGTTCCCCCGCGCGCTGCAAGACGGGCAGCTGGTCGGGTACTTCCAGCCTGAGGTCGAGTTGTCGACCGGGCAGCTGGTCGCGGCCGAGCTGCTCGCCCGATGGGAGCATCCGGAGCTCGGGATCCTGCCGCCGTCCTCGTTTCTCTCACTGGCCGAGGAGCTCGGGCTGATGACGGAGCTCAGCCTGGAAATGCTCAGGCAGGCGCTCGTTCAGCACCGGGCCTGGGCCGCCGCCGGGTTCCTGGTTCCGGTCTCGGTCAACATCGGGCCCGGGTGCGTGGCCGACGCTGAGTTCCCCGCCGCCGTGTCGCGGCTCCTGGCCGAGGAGGAGGTGCCCGGCCAGATGATCTCGCTCGAGGTGAGCGAGGAGACGGGGACGAGCGCCGTCAGCGCCCGGTTCTTCGCGCAACTGGCGGCGACCGGGATCCAGTTCTCGCTCGATGACTTCGGCACCGGCTTTGCCTCCCTGGAGAGCCTCGGCGGCTGGCCGATCAGCGAGCTCAAGCTGGACAGCTCGATCGTCCGCCCGATCGTCACCAGCAGGAGCTTCCGCGCGATCGTCCACAAGACCATCGACCTCGCGCACGAGCTAGGCGTCAAGGTGGTCGGCGAGGGGGTCGAGTCCGAGGTCATCAGGTCCGAGCTTGAGGCCCTCGGGTGCGACATCGGCCAGGGGTTCTACCTCGGACGCCCGATGCCGGCCGCGGCCTTCACCGCGTGGGTGCGCGACCCCGGCAGGCTGACGCTGCCGACGGACGCGTCCGGCTACCCGCAGCCCGGCCCGCCGTCTCGCCGGGCCGATGCCGGCGGGCTGATCAGCGCGCACGTCGACCACGCGGTCGGCGCGGTGCGGCGATCGGCGCAGCAGATCGGCGGCCGCACGGTGGCGGCCGCGGTCCTGGTGATGGTGGTCTACGGTCTGTGGCAGATGTTCCGCTGGGGCGGGCGCGCTCACCAGGCGTTCATCGGCGACCTGGCGTTCATCCCGGTCAACGGGGCCGCGGTGGTGCTGGCCTGGCGAGTGTCGCGGCGGGCGGTTCTCGGGTACCGCGTCCGCCGCGCGTGGCGCCTGCTGTCACTGGCGATGTTCCTGTACCTGCTCGGCGACCTGCTGCAGTTCTGGATCGAGAACGTGATGCACCGGGTCGCCTACCCCACCTGGTCCGACGCGGCCTACCTGGGCTTTTACGTTGTGGCGTTCTGGGGTCTGGTCTCGTTTCCCGCGCGTCGGGACTCGGGCTCGGAGCGACTGCGGCGACTGCTCGACCTGGGCACCGTGTTCACCGGCGGAGCGGTGCTGATCTGGTACCTCGCCCTCGGGCCGGCCGTCGGGGAGGGCCTGCGCTTCGACCTGTTCGACATCGTGACCTACGCCTACCCGGTCGGCGACCTGCTGCTGCTGTTCGGAATCCTCACCCTGCTGTGGCGTGGCGTCCCCCAGTCGAGCGTGATGGCGCTGCAGATCTTCGCGGTCGGCCTGCTGCTCTTCATCGCCGCCGACCTCACCTACGCCTACATCACCGTGCACTCGACCTATCTCGGCGGCGATCCGGTCGACACGCTGTGGATGCTCGGGGTGACCGCCGTCTGCATCTCCGCCGCCAGCCAGCTGCGCACCAAGCCGACCGGGACGGTGGTCAAGCCGGTGGAGTCCGCCCCTAGACGGCCTTCCTTCCTCCCCTACGTGGCCGTCCTGAGCAGCTACGTTCTGCTGGCGTTCGTCGGGCTGCGCAGCGTCGGGTTCAACCCGCTCGGCGGCATCCTGCTCGGCGCCCTGATGCTGACCCTCCTGGTCAGCATCCGCCAGTACGTCGCCCTGCGCGACTACGGCTCGCTGGCCGCCAGGTACCAGCAGCTGGCCTCGATCGACGGCACCACCGGCCTGTTCAACCGGCGCCACTTCATGGAAGCGGCCGAGATCGCCTTCGCCCATGCCCAGCGACTCGGCCAGCCGGTGGTCGCGCTGATGATCGACGTGGACAACTTCAAGCAGATCAACGACCTGAACGGCCACATCGCGGGCGATGAGGTGCTGATCGACCTCGGGCGGGCGTGCCGGGAGAACGTAAGGCCCGAGGACATCGTGGGGCGTTACGGCGGGGACGAGTTCGTCATCATCGTGCCGGGCATCACCAGCGTGCGCGCGATCCACCTGGCCGACCAGCTCACCCGCCGGGTGACCGACTTTCATGGCGGCGACGGGGAGCGGCTCGCGTACCAGTCAAGCGTCGGCATCGCCGAATGCCCGCCCTACGAGGACCTGACGTCCCTGCTCATCCACGCCGACCGGGCCATGTACGCGGCCAAGCAGGCCAGCGGCGGTACCTGGCGTATCTACGGCGACGATGCGGGCGCCGAACAGATGGGCACCGGGGCAGCCGCCGCATCGGAGGCAACAGGGACCCACCAACACTGATTACCGGTACGGATCGCGGGCGGTCAGCGAAACACCCCGGTCGGTGAGGTCTTCACGTTTAGGCGTGGCCTGGGGAAACGTGGTCTGCGTGAGGGGCTGGCCACAGGTTAAGCGGGCGCTGACCACGCGATCCGGAGTGCTGGATTCCGGTTCTGCGGGCTGGCGTGGCCGTGCCGGGTGGGCTGGCTAGCGTTTGCGGCGGGGGTCGGCTTCGAGGGCTGTGGCGCCGAGGGCCTCGAGGCGGGCGAGCAGCTCGTGCAGGCGCCGGTCGTTGTCGATCCAGGCCTGGTAGTCGCGGTGCTGGTCGGGGGTGAGCCAGCGGCCGATGGTCTTGGCGGCGACCTTGCGGGTCCACTGCCAGTAGGGGCCGTGCAGGCGGGGCGGGTCGGCGTGGCAGGCGCAGTTGCGGCGGCCGCAGCGGGTGCGGCGCTCGGTGATCGTGCCGGGCAGGATCATGCCGGTGGCGGCGATGGCGGCGAGCTCGGCGGCGATCTTCTGGGCCTCGGCCTGGTGGGCGGCGGCGACACGCACGCTCTCAGGGTGGCACAGGTCCGTGATATCGGGCATATCCTACTGTATAAGTACAGTGTGACGCGGGCGGCCCGTGCGGCGGCGCCGGCGCCCGGGGAAGGCCCGGTCGCCGGCTATGTCGCCTGCTGGCGGCCGTCATCGGTGTCGCCGCAGGCGGCGGCGTTCGCCCGGGACGTGATCGCGCGGACGGCCCCGCAGGGCCGGGAGCGGGCGAAGAACCTGCTGTGGGCTGCGGGCAAGCTCGCCGACTACGCGGCGTCGCTGGGCCTGGACCTGGTGCCGGAGGTGGTGCTGCACCCGTCGGTGGCCGAGCGGTTTACCCGGTGCGCCCCGGGACTGTCGGGCGCGGCGCGCCGGACGCTGCGCACGAACCTGCGGTTCATCGGCCGCCGGGTCGTCCCGCACCTTTACCCCGCGGACCTGCCGCTGCCCCGGGAGCGGGCCAAGCAGCCATACAGCCCGGCGGAGATCGCCGGGTTCCTCGCGCTCGCGGATGCCCAGCCCACGCTGGAGCGGCGGATGCGCGCGGCCGGGCTGGTCTGCCTCGGGGCGGGCGCCGGGCTGATCCGCGCCGACCTGCGCGACGCGCGCGGCACCGACGTCGCCTGCCGGTCCGGCGGCGTCGTCATCACCGTCCGGGGCGGGCGCCCCCGGACGGTGCCGGTGCTGGCCCGCTACCACGCCTCGCTGCTGGCCGCCGCCCGGTTCGCCGGGAGCGGGCTGGTCTGCGGCGGGGCCGAGCACGGCCGCCGGAACCTGACGGGCCGCCTGGCGGCCTCCCTGGACGGCGGGGGCGGCCTGCCCCGGCTGGACACCTCCCGGCTGCGCGCGACCTGGCTGGCCGACTGCGGGGAGCTGCTCGGGCTGGCGACGTTCATGCGCGCGGCCGGGATCAGCTGCTCCCAGCGGCTCGGCGACCTCGTCGCCGGCCTGGAGCCCGCCGGGGAGGCCGAGGCCGTGCGGCTGCTGGGGGCCGCCCGGCCATGACCGCGCTGGCGGCGTCCGAGGAGGTCATCGACGCCTCCGGCGTCGCGCCCCGGATCGAGGCCCTGCTGCCGTCCGGGGCGCGGCCCCGGCAGCTGAGCGCCCGCACCCTGGTGCTCGGCATGATGCTCGCGCTCGCCGACGGGCGGCCAGCCCACCTGACCCGCGTCCGCCAGGCGCTGACCGCGCTGCCCGAGGCCGACCAGCGGCGGCTCGGCGTGCTGGCGGACTGGAGGAACGGCCCGCACCTGCTGACCTACCGGCAGGCCGAGTACACCTTCGGCCTGGTGACGGCCGCGCTCGGCAAGAACGAGCCGGACGGGCTGCCCGCGCCGGAACTGCAGCGCGCCTGCGACGACCTGCTCGAAGCCAGCATCCCGGAACAATTCAAGAACGCCAGCGCGTCGCTGGCCGTCGACTGGAGCGACCTGGAGTCCTTCTCCCGGCCCCCGCCGCGCGGCGCCGGCGACTGCGCCGACCCCGAGGCCTCCTGGGGCCACCGCAAGGACAACCTCACCGGAGACCAGGACGAGCTGTTCTACGGCTACTACCTCTCAGACGCGGTCACCGTCCCCGACGAGCACGGGCCGCCCGCCCCCGAGCTCGCCCGCCGCATGACGCTGTCGTCCTGCCGGCGCGACCCCGTCCCCGCCTTCGCCCCCGTGCTGACCGCGATGCCCGGAAACGGCATCCCGCTCGGCGACGTCCTCGCCGACTCCGGCTACTCCCACCGCATCCCGCAGCACTGGGCATCCCCGCTCCGCGCAGCCGGCGCCGCCCTCGTCCAGGACCTGCACCCCCACGACCGCGGCCCCAGGGGCACCCACGCCGGCGCGGTCATCGCCAACGGGAACCTCTACTGCCCGGCCGCGCCGCGCGCCCTGCTGGAACTCGGGCCGCTGTCCCGCGCCGCCACCCCCGCGCAGGCCGCGCAGCACGACGCGAGGACCGCCGAGGCCGCCCGCTACAAGCTCGGCCGCCTCACCGCCGACGACGCCGACGGCTACCACCGGGTCCAGTGCCCCGCCGCCGCGGGCAAGGTCCGCTGCCCCCTGCACCCGCCGTCGATGACCCTGGACCGGGACCGCCCCGAGATCCTCACCCCGCCAGAGAGCCCCCCGGCCTGCTGCGCCCAGCAGACCATCACCGTCCCGCCCGACGTCGGCGCCAAGACCCGGCAGAAGCACGACTACCCGTCGGCCGCCTGGCGGCGCTCCTACGCCCGCCGCAGCGGCGCCGAGCGCGGCTTCGCCACCGCCAAGGACCCCGCCAGCAACGACGTCAGCCGCGGCTGGTGCCGCCTCATGGGACTGGCGCCCCTCATGCTGTTCACCGTCGCCCTGCTCGCCGTCCGCAACCAGCGCATCCTCACCGCCTGGGACGTCCGGCAGGAAGAAAACACCCGCCGCGCCGCCAAAGGGCTGCCCCCGAAAACCCGCCGGCGCCGGCGCAGGACGCCCGCCGCGCTCACACCCGCCGCACCGCCCTGACCGGCAGCACCCGCCCGAACCGCCAGCACCAACCCGGACACCACGACAGCGCGAGCACGCCCCGACACCGAAGAACCAGGCCCGGAACAGCAAAAAGGGCGCCTCCGGCGCCCTCAGAACCGGCCGGCCCGGTCAGGACAACCGACCCCCGGAATGTCAGACCCAAACGTGAAGATAGGCCCACACGAAACGTGAAGACCTCTGATGTGGTCAGGGGCGG
>Ga0335074_10016864_pt1 | contig 10286 bp, 6 predicted proteins | sample Lox_Sample_23_FD_206715 | JGI IMG/M metagenome (GOLD analysis project Ga0335074, IMG submission 206715) | Soil microbial communities from Loxahatchee National Wildlife Refuge, Florida, United States - Lox_Sample_2.3 | ecosystem: Environmental > Terrestrial > Soil > Wetlands | place: USA: Florida...
GGCGGCGGCCGCCAGGGAAGGAAAACGAGCGTTGAGCGGCAGCTCGTTACGAGAAAACAGCGTCAGCATGCGGTCGTTACGCACGGCAAGGCAGCGCACGCCGTCCAGCTTGGGCTCGACCCACCAGTCGTGCGGCCGGGCCATCAGGTTGGCGCCAGGGACCTCATCGGCGACCATCGCGGCCATGGGCGTGAGGAAGCGGGCTTGCGCTCCAGCTTCGCGACCGTCCTCCCCGACCGGCCCTGCGCCCACCATGGCGACAAACTAGCTCAGCCCGGGAGCGTGCCCATTTCCATGCGTTCGGCATAACTGCAGTCCAGGGCGCCCAGGAACTCGGCGGCCCAGCGGTGTACGTCATGCTCGGCCAGGCGCGCCCTCATCCTGCGCATGCGGTTGGCCGACTGCATTTCGGGAGCATCGACGGCGGCCATGATCTGGGTTTTCACGGCATCGATGTCGTGGGGGTTGACCAGGAAGGCGCGGCCGAGCTCCTTGGCGGCGCCCGTGAACTCAGAGAGGACCAGGCGCCCCCCGTTGTCAAAGCGGCACGCCACGTACTCTTTAGCCACCAGGTTCATCCCATCGCGGAGCGGCGTTACCAGCGCAACGTCGGCAGCCAGGTACATGGCCGCCATCTCCTGCTTGGGAAAGCTCTGGTGCAAGTAGTGGACTGCGGGGTGCCCGACAGGACTGAAATCACCGTTTATGCTGCCCACCACCCGCTCGAGCTCCTCGCGCAGGCGGCGGTACTGTTCCACTTCGCCGCGGCTCGGGCTGGCCACCTGGACGAGCACGGCGTCCGGCGGCCTGAGCCGGCCCTCCTTTAGCAGCTCACCATAGGCACGCAACCGGTGCAGGAGGCCCTTGGTGTAATCGAGGCGGTCGACGCCGAGCAGGACCACCTTGGGGCCACCCAGTTCCTGGCGGATTTGCTGGGCGCGCTTTATCGTCTCCGGGTGCTCTGCCAGCGCGGAAAGCTCCGCCGTGTCCACCGATATCGGGAAGGTCCCCACTCGCACGGCCCTTGGTGCGCGCCCGGGCGGCCCGGACACGATGACCTGCGAACCCTGGGCGCGGTGATTGGTCAGGCGGCGGCAGGCGCGCAGGAAATTGGCCGCCCCGTCAGCCGTTTGGAACCCGATCAGGTCCGCACCGAGGAGGCTCTCGATCACCTCGCGCCTCCAGGGCAATTGGGCGAACAGTTCGAAGGGCGGGAACGGGATGTGGTTGAAAAAGCCGATTCTCAGGTCGTAGCGCAAGCTTCGCAGGATGGCGGGGAACAACTGGAGGTGGTAGTCGTGCACCCAGACGGTCGCGCCCGGCAGGCAATGGGCGGCTACGGCCGAGGCGAAGCGCTGGTTGACTTCCACGTAAGCATGCCACCAGCGCCGGGAATAGACGGGTGGGGCTATGACGTCGTGGTACAAGGGCCACAGCGTCGCATTGCAAAATCCTTCGTAGTAAAGGTCTATTTCGTCTGCGGAGAGGCCCACCGGCAAGGCGTGGACGAGTGCGTCGCCTTCCCCACGGCTGAGGGCTGCGGCCCCGTCGGCGCCGCCATTCGCGGCCTGGACAACCTGGACTTCGCCTGAGTCATCCCAGGTACTGCCGGCCGCGCTCGTGCTCCAACGCCCCGGGCCGGTCCCAAGGTAGGTACCTTTTTCCGCTCCATCCACTTCACCTGTCCAACCCGCCCACGCACCACCACTTTTGGCGATGACTGGTTGTAAAGCCGAAACAAGCCCTCCTGGGCTGCTCGTCCAGACCATGCCAGAACCGTCGGGTTTGGGCTCAACAGGAAGGCGGTTCGACACAACCACAAAACTGAACTGCTCGCTGGCAGGCCAAGGCCGAGCTGGAGGAGTCATCGTACCGGCGTTCTACCCCGCCGGGCTGCCGGTGTCACCCGGCGGCGGCGTTGCCTCGACCCACGTCCACATCACCACGTGAGGCCCGATCGCCGGCTCCTCCCAGGGCTCGCCGCGTTCCGCGAAACCGGCGCGACGATAAAACGGTACCGCCGGCAACCGAGCATTGCACCACAACAACCCACCACCCTGGCGGGCGACGTGGGCCACAACCGCCTCCAGTACCGCGCCCCCAGCGCCGCGACCCCTGAATTCGGGGAGCGTGGCCATCCCGCGCAGGCGCCACTGTGCTGCCGCTCCACTAGGCCAGGGTGCATCCTCCGGGTGCACCGAGCCCACGCTCACCACCTCGCCCGCCGGGCCCTCGGCGCAAAAGTGCGCGCTCCCTGGGGCGTCGTCGCTGTCCCAATGCACCTCATCGGCTCGCTGGTGGGGCCGCAGGACCGAGTGGCGCAGCCCCCAGACATCGCCCGGCGAGCACGGACGCACCGAGACGTCGCTCAACGGCCCGTCACCAGGTGCCGGCGTACGAGCGAGACGGTGGTCGCGGCAGCCGCCGCGAGATCTGGCCCTAGGTGTTCGAGCTGGGCACGGCAACTGAACCCGTCCACTACCAGTTGGGCCGCTGGCTCGCCCGCTCGGCCGGCGCACGCCTCGCGCAGCTGGGGCAGCCATATGTCGGCGCCGATCGTGCGCGACACGGGCTCGTGGCGGGCGTTGAAGCCGAACGAACCGGCGAGCCCGCAGCAGCCTGCGTCGGCGACCTCGGGACGGTAACCGAGCGCGGCGAGAACAGCGACGTCGGCACCTGTGCCCACCACTGAGCGCTGATGGCAATGCGGGTGCAACACTGCCCTGCCGCGGTCCGCGGCAGGCTCGATTGCCGCCAGATGAGCCAGGTGCCCAGCAGCCACCAAGTGCTCGGCCGGCGTGCGCGCCAATGCACTCAGCTGGGCCGCCACCGGGTCGTCATGGAGCAGCTCCGGCAGCTCATCGCGGAACGCGGCCAAGCAGCTCGGCTCGGGCACGACTACAGGCACGCCCGCGATCACCCAGGGGCGGAGCACTTCGACCAGAGCGCGCAAAGTGCGTTTGGCCAGGCTCAACATGCCGAAGTCGTAAAGGGTGCGCCCGCAGCAGGCCCAGCGGCGCGGGACGGCTACACGTTCGCCGAGCGCCGAGAGGGCCGAGACCAGCTCCTGGCCGCCGGTCGGCCAGAATGCCTCCGTGAAGGTGTCCGGCCAGACCACGACCGTGGTTGCCGCCGGCAGCCTGTCCCAGACAACGCTACGGGCCGACCGCAGCGAACGGCGCAGGCCCCCTTGCACGGCGAACATCGGCGCGGGCCGGTTGGTTGCGATACCGGCTGCCTTCTTTAGGACATGTGACAGCCCGGGCGAGGTCAGGGCGGCGTTGGCACCCCGGGCGAAGCCCGGTGCGGCCCCGGCCAGGCGCGCCATCCAGGGCTGGAGGCCCATGGCGTACATTGCCGCCGGCCGCAGCCGGCGTCGGTAGTAGTGCGAGTAGAACTCAGACTTGTAGGTCGCCATGTCTACATGGGTCGGGCAGTCCGAGGCGCAGGCCTTGCACGACAGGCACAGCTCGAGCGCCTCGCGCGCACGTTCGTCACCCCAGTCCGGGGCACCCCTGTCCTGGTCGAACATTTCGGCGAGGATCCTGGCCCGGCCCCGCGTCGAGTGGACCTCGTCGCGCGTGGCCCTGTAGGACGGGCACATGGTTGCGGCGTCATCGCGCCGGCAGCGGCCGACGCCTACGCAGCGCATCGCCGCGTGTAACAGGGAGCCCTCGTCCCGGCTGAAAGCGAAGCCAGTGGGCCGCAGCGCGGGGCTGTCCCGCAAGGCCATGTAGCGGATGTTGGCATCGAGCGGGTACGGGTCGACCAGTTTGCCCGGGTTCATCAAGCCGTCAGGATCCCAAACCCTCTTGAACTCGCCGAAGGCGCTGACCAGGTCGGGACCGAACATGGCCACCAGGAGCTCCCCCCGGCTCTGGCCATCCCCGTGCTCGCCCGAGAGCGATCCACCGAGCGACACCACCAGCTCGGCTGCGGCGGTGACGTAATGGCGGTACTTGCGCAAACCCTCGGACGAGGACAGGTCGAAATTGTTGCGAGTGTGGACGCAGCCCTGCCCGAAGTGCCCGTACCATGCGCCCGAATAGCCGTGCTCGGCCCACAACGCGACAATCCCCCGCAAGTAGGTCGCCAGCCGGCCCGGCGGGACCGCACCGTCCTCCCAGCCCTCGTAGTTGTGATGCCCGTCGAGGCGGATAGCTGTCGCCCCGAGACCTGACTCCCGGACCGCCCAGAGACGCTTTTGGTCGGCCGGGTCGTCAACCCGCAGGGCTACCACCCCACCAGGCAGGCCGCTGATCAGGTCGGTGGCCCTGTCACGTGCCTCTTCCGCGCTGGTGCCGCCCAGCTCGGCCAAAAGCCAACCGTTGCCTTCGGGCAACAAGGCCACGCCCTCCAGGTTGAGCCCATGAGCGATCGTTTGGTCAACCAGAGTGCGGTCGAAGCCCTCCAGGGCCAGCAAGGGGTGGGCGAGCAGTTCGGGGACAGCCTCCGCCGCGGCGTAGACGTCGGGGTAGGCGATAGCCACCAGGCTGCGGACCGGGGGGCTGCTCACCAGGCGCAAGCTTGCCTCGGTGACGAACGCGCACGTCGATTCGGTACCCACGAGCGCGCGCGCCACGTTGAAGCCCCGGGCGGGGCTGAGCTCGTCCAGGTTGATGCCGCTGACGCGACGCGCGATGTCGGGGAAACGCTCGGCGACGAGCGCACCGTACTGCTGGTCGAGATCGCGCAGGCCAGCCAGCACGGCACCCAGCCGGCCGCCGGCTCCGATGGCAGCACGGGCTCGGTCGCCGGGGTACGCGCCGACGGCGAAGGAGGTCCCGCCGGCCAGCACCACCTGCAGTTCTTCGACGTTGTCGGAGGTCTTGCCGGCATATAGGCCGTGGGTGCCACACGAGTTGTTGCCGATCATGCCGCCAAGAGTGCACCAGGCGTGGGTCGCCGGGTCGGGCCCGAACGTAAGCCCATGGCGTTCGGCCGCCCGGCGCAGGTCGTCGAGCACGACGCCCGCTTGGGCGCGAGCCACGCGCCGTTCGGGGTCTATTAGCTCGATCCGGCGCATGTGGCGCGACATGTCCACCACGACCGCCTCGTTGCAGGCCTGGCCGGCCAGGCTGGTGCCCGCGCCACGAGCGAGCAGGGGCGCCGCCGCCTCGGCTACCAGCCGGGCGCAAACCTCCACGTCTTCATGGTCGCGGGGGTAGACGACGCCGAGCGGCACTTGGCGGTAGTTGGACGAGTCGCTGGCGTAGGCGGCGCGGGTGGTGTCGTCGAAGCTCACCTCACCCGCCAAGGCCTCTGCGAGCGCGCGGCCGAGAGCAGCGCGCTCAGTGTCGCTCAGCCGGGTTGGCCTGCGGGGCATGGCGAGAAGCGTACCCGGGCTCGTTTATGGGCCCAGGCCAACCCGTCGCGGCCCGCTGCCCTAAAGGGCTTTGACCACTTCGGCCATGATCTCGCCGGCCTCGGTCGGGTTGCTGGCGACGCGCGCTCCGGCAGCAGCAAGATCGTCCATCTTGGCCTTGGCGGTACCCTTGTTGCCCGAGATAATGGCGCCGGCATGGCCCATACGCCTTCCGGGTGGCGCGGTGACGCCGGCGATGTAGCACACGACGGGCTTGGAGACGCGCTCGGCAATGAAAGCAGCGGCCTTCTCCTCCTCGGTGCCGCCGATCTCACCGATCATCATCACCGCCTTCGTGTCGGGGTCGGCCTCGAAAGCAGCTAAGCAGTCCACGAACGTGGTACCGGGTACCGGGTCGCCGCCGATGCCGACGCAGGTGGTGACCCCGATCCCCATCTGCTTGAGCTCGTACAGTGCCTGGTAGGTCAACGTGCCGCTGCGGCTCACGATACCCACCGGGCCCCCCGCGAGAGCGATCTCGCCGGCAGTGATCCCGATATTGCATTTCCCGGGAGAAATCACGCCCGGGCAATTGGGGCCGATCAGGCGCGCGGCCGGGTAGTTGTGGCGCAGCTCGCTGTAAACACGGGCCTCGTCCTGGGCGGGGATGCCTTCGGTGATGCAGACGATTATCTCCATGCCGGCGGCGGCCGCCTCCAGTACCGAGCCCGGAGCCGCCTTGGGCGGTACCGAAATGAAGCTGGCGTTCGCGCCGGTGGCTTCCCTGGCCTCGGCCGCGTTTGCGAAGATCGGGATGCCCTCGACGTCTTGCCCACCTTTGGCCGGGTTCACGCCCGCGACCACCTTGGTGCCGTAGTCCCGGTTGCGCAACCCGTGGAACCGGGCCTGGCCGCCGGTCAACCCGTGGACGACCACCTTGGTGCGCTCGTCGACGAAGATGCTCACTTTTGCACCCCCCCGGCCAGTGCTACCGCCCGGCGGGCGGCATCCATCATGTTGGGCGAACTGATGACCTTTCCCGACTCGACGCTGCGCAGGATCTCGCGGCCTTGGGCGGCGTTGGTGCCATCGAGGCGGATGACCATCGGTACCGTTATATCGACCCTCCCAAGCGCGGTCACGATGCCGTTGGCAACCTCTTCGCCGCGGGTTATGCCCCCGAAAATGTTGACGAAAATGCTACGGACGTTCGTGTCCGAACTGATGACCTCGAGAGCGTTGGCCATCACCTCGGCGCTCGCACCGCCGCCGATGTCCAAGAAGTTGGCGGGCATCCCGCCCACCTGGTTCACGACGTCACAGGTGCTCATCGCCAGCCCGGCGCCGTTGGCGATGATGCCCACGAAGCCGTCGAGGCCCACGTACTGCAGGCCCATTTTGCGCGCCATGCGCTCGCGCTCGTCGAGCTCTACGGTCCCGGCGAACTCCTCCCACTCGGGGTGGCGGAACGCGGCATTGTCATCGAGGGTGACTTTGGCGTCGAGGGCGTGCACCCGCCCGTCCGGCGTGAGGACCAAGGGGTTCACCTCGACCAGGTCGGCATCGCCCTCCACGAAGCAGCGGTAGAGCTTGACGAGCACGTCCGCCGCGCCCTCGGCGGCCTCGTCGTCAAGGCCCGCCCGGGCGACCAGCTCGTGCGCCTGCTCAGGGCTGAAGCCGAGGAATGGGTCGACATGGAGCCGGGCGATCGCGGCAGGGTCCTCGGCAGCTACCTGCTCGATGTCTACGCCACCGCGCGCCGACACCATCGCCAGATGTGCCTTGGCCCCTCGGTCGAGGGTGAAGCTGGCGTAGTACTCCTTGGCGATGTCTGAGGCCCGTTCCACCCAAACCGCCCGCACCACGTGGCCCTTGATGTCCATCCCCAATATCGCGGAGGCGTGCTCCCGGGCCTCGCCGGCGTCAGCGGCCAGCTTGATGCCGCCCGCCTTGCCCCGGCCGCCCACTTGGACCTGCGCCTTGATAACGACCGGGTAGCCGAGCCGCTCCGAGAGCGCAACGGCCTCGTCCACGGTGGAAGCCACCCCGCCGGGAGAGACGGGGATGCCGAAGCGGGCGAAGTACTGCTTTCCCTGGTACTCGAACAGGTCCACGGGCTCCTCCTCCAGGCGGCGGACCGCTCAAGACTACCGGGGGGCCCCCGCCCGGCCAAACCAGGCCCGAGGGCAAGGCCGGCCGGGCTGGGGTGCGCCGGCCCGACATGGCAACCGCGATCGCCCGAGGAAGCTTGCTCACAGCCCACGCGCGCGGCCATGCTGGTTGGATGCCCAAAGCGCTCATCACCGGGATCACTGGACAGGACGGCTCTTATCTGGCGGAGCTCCTTATCGAGAAGGGGTACGAGGTGGTCGGGGCGCACAGGCGGAGCAGCACCGTCACCTTCGAGCGCATCGCCCACCTGATGGGCAACATCACGATGGTCTCGGCCGACCTGCTCGACGAGTCCTCGCTCATACGGGCCCTGCGCGACCACCGACCCGACGAGGTCTACAATCTGGCGGCTCAGTCCTTCGTCATGACATCGTGGGCGCAGCCCGTCCTCACCGGAGAGGTCACCGCTCTCGGGGTGACGCGCCTGCTGGACGCGATCCTCACGGTCGACCCCAAGATCCGCTTCTACCAGGCGAGCTCGTCGGAAATGTTCGGCAAGGTGGTAGAGGTCCCGCAAAGCGAGCGCACCCCGTTTTACCCGCGCAGCCCTTACGGCGTGGCCAAGGTCTACGCCCATTGGGCCACAGTCAACTACCGGGAAAGCTACAACCTCCACGCCAGCTCGGGCATCCTGTTCAACCACGAGAGCCCACGCCGGGGCCTCGAGTTCGTCACCCGCAAAGTGACCAACGCCGTCGCCCGGATAAAGCGCGGCCTGGCCGACCACGTCGCCCTCGGCAACCTGGAGTCCCGGCGCGACTGGGGCTACGCCAAGGACTACGTGCGAGCGATGTGGCTCATGTTGCAACAGGACCAGCCTGGTGATTTCGTCGTCGCCACGGGCGAGACCCACTCGGTGAAACAGTTCTGCGAGATCGCCTTCGGCCACGTGGGCCTCGACTGGGAGAACCACGTGAAGGTGGACGAGCGCCACATGCGCCCAGCTGAGGTTGACCTGCTCATCGGCGACCCGACCAGGGCGCACGAGGTGCTCGGCTGGCAGCCTCAAGTGAGCTTCGAAGACCTGGTCTGCATGATGGTCGACGCCGACTTGAAAAGCTTGGAAAACTGACGCTGCGAGTGGTCAGGGGCCAATCTGGCCACCTGGGCCGGCTTTCTTGTTGCGCCTTGCCGAGTTTCTGACATCCGCGGCCATGACCGGACCGCAGTGTCCTGCAGCAATGCCGACTTTCTGACATCGGCCTCCCCGCTTTGCCGAATTTATGCCGTTTTTCGACATAAAGTCGGCAAAGCGGAAGGGCCGGCCACCGGGTTGCTGCGACTATGCCGACTTTCTGACATCAACTTCGCGGGACAGCGCGCACCAATCCCGCCTCGTGGCCGAGCGGCAACAAGCTAGGACCGCCGGCGGTAACTTACGATGGCGACGGCCCCGCCGGCGCGAAGAGGGCCGCTGACGGCGGGCTGGGCGTCGGCGCCCGGACGGCGGGCAGACCCGGGATCGCCGAAGGCGTAAACGCGGCCGGAGACGGACAAGATGTAGTAGCCGGCGCCGCGCCCGCTCGTTGCGACGGCGACGGCCCGGGCATGGATGCGCTCGCTGGGCAGGGATCCCTCGAAGAGGGCGTCCCCGAAGGCGAACACCCCGCCGTCGCGCGCGACCAGGAAATAGCCCTTGCCGTCGGGCGTGGCCACCATGGCCGTGACCGGTTGCGCGAGCTGGTCGGCTCCGACCGAACCATAAAAACCGGCGTCCCCGAAGGCAAATACAGCACCTGTGGTGGACACGAGCCAGTAGCCGCGGCCGTCCGGGGTGGCCGCCATGCCTGCGGTGCGGAGCCGCAGGTGCAAAGCCGCCAGGCCCCCGTAGTTGCGGGCGTCGCCGTAAGCGAACACGCTTCCGTCCCGCGCCGCCAACCAGTAGCCGCGCCCGTCGGGCGTACCCGCCATGGCCACCACGGGGTGGTGCAGGTGAAGATGGCTGGCTGACCCGTACCAGTGGGCCTCGCCGAAGGCGAGGATGCCGCCGTAGTACCTCGTGCCGGCGAAGGCCTCGACGCTGCCATTGCCCGTGGCCACCCAGTAACCGCCAGCGCGGCCGGACGCGCCTCCTGGAGGTGCTTCTGCCTGTGCCGGCTCGGTGGTCGTCGTGGCCGCAGGTACTGGCGGTGTGGTGGGAGGGGCTGTCGTCGTGGTGGTACCAGCCGTGGTGAAGGTGGTGGGAGGGGCCGACGTCGTGGTCGGCACGCCAGGCGCTGTAGTAGGCGTCGCCCCTGCCCGCAACGGTCCCACGTCGAACCAGTCGCTGGGAAGCCCAAGGTCCGCGGCGAACTCGGCGCCGCTCAAGGTGACCGAGCCGAGAGTCCCGTCCACCACGATCTCCTCGACGCGCCCGCCGATCCGTCCCAAGCCGTTGCGCGCCATCACCTCCGCCGACTCGTAGGTACCGATCGAAGGAAAGGCGTTGTCCAGCTCGCTGAGCGTGAGCCCGACCGACCACGCGTGGAGCGGGTTGGCGGGCACGGCGTCGCCGATGTCGGCCACAGCCGGGAAAGCGCCGCCGGCCGTGTAACCGCCGGTGGAGGCCGAGTACTCTGCCAGGGCGACCGTGCCCGCAGGCCCGCAGGTACTGGCGGGACCGCAATAAAGGACCTGCCCACGCGTGGCCGCGACAGCCGTGTCAGCCGTGCGGCCATACTGGCCGGGCAGGCCGAGGTACATCTGGCAGTCGGTATCATCGCAGATCAAACCCTGAGCGGCCATAACCGCCAGGGCGAAGCTGCGAGCCGCCACAGCCTGTGCCTCGAGCGCCGCCTCGCCGCCCCTGGACGCCCACGTTGCGGGCGAC
>Ga0335074_10016865_pt1 | contig 10285 bp, 7 predicted proteins | sample Lox_Sample_23_FD_206715 | JGI IMG/M metagenome (GOLD analysis project Ga0335074, IMG submission 206715) | Soil microbial communities from Loxahatchee National Wildlife Refuge, Florida, United States - Lox_Sample_2.3 | ecosystem: Environmental > Terrestrial > Soil > Wetlands | place: USA: Florida...
GCCAGCCCCGCGCAAAAGCCAGCCCGCTGCGCGGGCCGGGCCGGCGGGGCGGTCCCGGGGCCTGTCAGCGGCCCATCAGCAATCGGCACACGGCTGCAAACGCCGGCAGGGTGATCGGGTCATTGGCGGTATTGGTGGCGATCGGGTGCGAGCTGAAGCGCGCGATCACGACGTCGGCGGCGGGGGCGACGTAGAGTCTTTGTCCGTGAATGCCGCGAGCCTCGAACACGCCGAGCGGGCCGTGCGAGACCCACCACATGTTGCGGTAGGAATAGCCGGCGAGCTGCGTGTAGCCGGCCATCGCGAACTTGACCGGGTCGGAGCCGCGGCGAATGTCCGCAATGACCGCGGCAGGCACGATCTGGCGTCCCGCGGCGGCGCCCTCGCAGCGCATCAGCTCGCCGAAGCGAGCCAGGTCCCGCAGGCTCGCGCTCATGCCGCCCCCGCCCATCGCGACACCGATCGAGTCGACCGTGAGGTAGGCATCCTGCTCGCAGCCGATGCGCGACCAGATGCGCTCGCTGAGCAGCGTCTCGAGCCGCGAGCCCGTGGCGCGGCTCATCACCCAGCACAGCACCTCGGTGTTGACGGTCTTGTACGCGAACGCGCGGCCATGCTCGCCTTGCTTGCGCAGCGTGAGGAGCGATTCGTAGAAGTTGTCCGGCCCCGAGTAGTCGGGCGGGCGGGAGCGCAAGCCGCCGGCGCGCGCATAGGCCCACACCTCGGCGCGCGGATCGGCGTATTCCTCCGAGTAGGCGACACCGATCTGCATGTCGAGCAAGTCGCGCAGGGTCGCATCGCCATAAGCGGTGTGCGCCATCTCCGGCAGGTAGTGGCTCACCGGTCGCGTCGCATCGAGCAGCCCCTCGTGAATCAGCGTGGCGGCGATGGTGGCGACATAGGACTTCGTGATGGAGAAGCACGCATGGGGAATGTGGGGCTGCAAGGCGCCGAGATAGCGCTCGTAGACGCGCCGGCCTCGATGCAGGATCACGATGCCATCGGTGTAGACGTCGTGGTGCGACGCGCCGAACGTGCGGCCACGCCCCGCCGCGTCTTCGAACGACACCGCATCGATCGCGGCGGCGGCAGCCGCGTCGATGGGCCCGAGGTCGGCGGGTGCGCCCGCGCCGCGCCACACGTTCGTGGTCGGGCACAGCTCGCGCATGTGCGACAGCGCCCAGCGAATCTCGGGAAATTCCAGGAAGCGGTCGTCCTTGAAGCGAATCCGCCGCTCCGGCGGCGGCGGCGAGCCTTCCATCAGCCCCAGGAGCCTGGGGTCCGACGATTCGCCGTCCAGGTATCGCTTGCCGTCGAACTCGAGCATTCCCGCCATCATGTGTCCTCGCGGGCCGATGCTCGAGTGAGCATGGCCGTTCGCTCCCGCGCCCTTCGCCCCCTATAGTCTAGGCGCGCTAGGCGACGAATGCCCGCGCGTTTCGGAACAGGCGCATCCACCCGCCATCCTCGCCCCAGCCGCGCGGCGCCCAGGAGTGCTGCACGGTGCGAAACACCCGCTCCGGATGCGGCATGAGCGCCGTGACGCGCCCGTCGGCGCTGCACACGCCCGCCACACCCGAGGGCGAGCCGTTCGGGTTGTAGGGATAGCGCTCCGTCGGCTGATCGTGGTGATCGACGTACTGCAAGGGGACGCACCCCGCCTCGGCGAGCTTCGCCGCGCTCGATCCGGCAGCGAACTGCGCGAATCCCTCCCCATGCGACACGACGATCGGCAGCACCGAGCCGATCATGCCGGCGAGCAGCACGGAGCTCGACCTCGCCACCTGCACCAGCGTCAATCGCGCTTCGTACTGCTCGGAGCGGTTGCGCACGAACCGCGGCCACCCTTGCGCACCGGGAATGAGCTCCTTGAGCGCGGCGAGCATCTGGCAGCCGTTGCAGATGCCGAGGGTGAAGGTGCCGGCGCGCTCGAGGAAGGCGGCGAGCTCCTCGCGCGCGATCGAGTTGAACAGGATCGATTTTGCCCAGCCCTCCCCGGCGCCGAGCACATCGCCATAGGAGAAGCCGCCGCACGCCACCAGCCCGTGAAAGCGCCCGAGGCGCACGCGCCGCGCGAGGATGTCCGTCATGTGCACGTCGTAGGCATCGAAGCCGGCGCGCGTGAGCACGGCCGCCATCTCCGTTTGGCTGTTCACCCCCTGCTCGCGCAGCACGGCGGCGGCCGGCCGCGCGCCGCGAGCGATGTAGGGAGCCGCGACGTCCTCTGCGGGATCGAAGCTCGCAGCGGCATGCAGCCCGGGGTCGTGCTCGTCGAGAAGGCGCGAGAACTCCTCGCGTGCGCACTGCGGGTTGTCGCGCAGCATCTGCATCCGGTAGGACACCTCGCTCCAGCGCCGGCGCAGCTCGATGCGCGAGGCCGCATAGATCTCCTGCCCCCGGGCGCGCAGCCTCACCTCGCTGCCGCGCGCGGGAGCACCGACGTCGCGGCAATGCATGCCGAGACCGTGGCGCTCGAGGATGGCCCGCACCGCGCCGGCGCGCGCCTCGGGAATCTGCACGACCGCGCCGAGCTCCTCCGCGAAGCACTCGGCGATCGGGTCACGGCAGGCGCCGAGATCGATGTCGAGGCCGCAATGACTGGCGAAGGCCATCTCGAGCAGCGTGATGAGCAGCCCGCCGTCGGATCGGTCGTGGTAAGCCAGCAGCAGCCCTTCGACCTTGAGCTCGCGCAGCGCCTCGAACAGCGCCGCCAGATGCCGCGGATCGTCGAGGTCCGCGGGCTCGCCGCCACGGCGCTCGTGAACCTGCGCCCAGCACGAGCCGCCCAGGCGATTCTGGCCGGCGCCGAGATCGATGAGCAGCAGGCGCGAGGGCTGCGCGAGCTCGAGCAGCGGCGTGAGCGTGCGGCGCGCATCGCTCACCGGCGCGAACGCCGAGACGATGAGCGATACCGGCGCGAGCACCGCGTGCTCGCCCTCGGCATCGGTCCACTCGGTGCGCATCGAGAGCGAATCCTTGCCCACCGGGATGGCGATGCCGAGCGTTGCGCACAGATCGACCGCCACGGCGCGCACCGTGGCGTAGAGAGCGGCATCCTCCCCGGGCTCGCCGCACGCGGCCATCCAGTTGGCCGACAAGCGGATGTCGGTGATCCGCTCGATGTCCGCCGCCATGATGTTGGTGAGCGCCTCGGCGACGGCCAGGCGCCCCGAGGCCGGCGCATCGAGGAGCGCCACCGGCGAGCGCTCGCCCATCGCCATCGCCTCGCCGCGATAGCCTTCGTAGTCGGCCAGGCTCACGGCCACGTCCGCGACCGGCACCTGCCAGGGTCCGACCATCTGATCGCGGCTCACCAGACCGCCCACGGTACGATCCCCGATGGTGATCAAGAAGGATTTGTCCGCGACGGTGGGCAGCCGCAGCAACCGCTCCAGGGACTCATCGATCCCCGCGCCGGCGGTCGAGAGCAGCCCGTGCCGCTGCGGCATGCTGCGCACCACGCGCCGCATGCGCGGGGTCTTGCCGAGCAGCACCTCGACCGGCAGGTCGACCGGTCTGTCGTCGAACAGCGGATCGCTCACGATCAGCCGCCCGTCGTCCGTGATCGAGCCGAGCTCGGCAAAAGGGCAGCGCTCACGCGCGCACAGCGCGGCAAAGCGCGGGGTGCTGCCCGGGGCGAGCGCGAGCACGTAGCGCTCCTGCGCCTCGTTGCACCACAGCTCCATCGGGGACAGCTCCGGCTCGGCGCTCGGAATCAGGCGCAGGTCGATGCGCCCGCCGCGGCGGCTGTGGGCAATCGCCTCCGGCAGTGCGTTCGACAGTCCGCCGGCGCCGACATCGTGGATCAGCAGGATGGGATTGTCCTCGCCGAGCGCCCAGCAGCGGTCGATCACTTCCTGCGCGCGCCGCTGCATCTCCGGATTGCCGCGCTGCACGGACGCGAAATCCAGATCGAGCGCGCTCTCACCGCTGGCCACCGACGAGGCGGCGCCGCCCCCGAGACCGATGAGCATGGCCGGGCCGCCGAGCACCACGAGCGGTGCGTCCACCGTCACCTCGCGCTTCTCGACATGGCCGCGGCGCACGTTGCCGAGGCCGCCCGCAATCATGATGGGCTTGTGGTAGCCGCGCACTCGGCTGCGCCGCGCCCCGCGGGCCGGCTGCTCGGGGAGCGACTCGAGCTGCTCGAACGTGCGGAAGTAGCCGCACGTGGCCGGGCGGCCGAACTCGTTGTTGAACGCGGCCGCTCCGAGCGGCGCCTGGATCATGATCTCGAGCGCGGAGGCGATGCGCTGCGGCCGGCCCAGGTCCGGCTCCCAGGGCTGGACCATGCCGGGAATCCTCAGATTCGAGACCGAGAAGCCGGTCAGCCCGACCTTGGGCTTGGCGCCGATGCCCGTCGCCCCCTCGTCGCGGATCTCCCCGCCCGAGCCCGTGGCAGCGCCCGGGAAGGGCGAGATCGCCGTGGGATGATTGTGTGTTTCCACTTTCATCAGGATATCCACGGGCTCGGTGAGCCCGCCGTAGCGCTGGGTCGCCGGATCGGGGAAGAAGCGCACCGCGTCCTGGCCGGCGATCACGGCGGCGTTGTCGCGGTAAGCCGACAGAACGCCCACGGGATTGGCGGCATGGGTGGCGCGGATCATGGCGAACAGCGACGCGGCCATCGGCGCATCGTCGATGACGAACTCGGCATTGAAGATCTTGTGGCGGCAATGCTCGGAGTTGGCCTGGGCGAACATCATCAGCTCGACATCCGTGGGATCGCGCCCGAGCGCCGCGAACGCGCTCACCAGGTAATCGATCTCCCCGCCCGACAGTGCCAGGCCCCATTCGGCATTCGCGCGCGCGAGCGCCGCGCGCCCGTCGCGGCCGAGCGCCACCACCCGCAGCGGGCGCGGCGCGCCGGCTCGAAACAGATCCGGCTCGAGCTTGCCCACAAAGAGCGATTCGGTCATTCGATCGTGCAACAGCGCGCCGAGCGCCCGCAGCCGCGCATCGCTCAGGGCATCCGCGGCCTCGACGAAATACATCGTGCCCCGCTCGATGCGCCGCACCGTATCGAGCCCGCATACGTGGGCGATGTCGGTGGCCTTGCTCGACCAGGGCGAAACGGTACCGAGGCGCGGCGTGACGAGCAGCTGCTGGCCGCGCTCTTCCATGAGGTGCGGGCGCGGCCCATAGGTCAAAAGCTTGCCGAGCAGCTCGAGCTGCGACTCGTCGAGCGGCCGCGATGCGTCCACGAAATGCACCAGGCGCGCCGACAAGGTGCGCACATGCGCGTCTGCGGCTTGCAGGCTCTCAAGCAATCGATCGAGGCGAAATTGCGACAGCGCGGGCGCGCCGGGCAAACAGAACATACGGAATTCTAACAGAATCCCCCCCGCGGGGGGATCGAGCGCGCCCTCACTTGCGGGCGTTCGAATCTCCGCCCGGCGTGTAGATGGGGACCGGGAACTGCGAAACGTTCGATCCCTCGAGCGCCATGATCTTGCTCACGCCCTGCTTTTTGACCTCATCGATGCGCAGCACCGAGTGCATCGGCAGGTAGGTGCGCTTTACTTCGTTGAACTCGGCCTTTATCTTCTCCTCCGTCGGGTCCACCACCACCGTCGAGCGCTCGCCGAACACCAGTTCCTCGACCTCGATGAAGCCGAACAGGTTGCCGTGACTCACTTTGCGGGCGTAGATCTCGTACACCTTGCCTTGATTCACGAACATAACTTTAAAAATGTGACTCGCGGCCATTTAGTGGGCTCCAAGCGTTGTTAGCATTTCACCATATTATACGGGCACTTAGCGCAAACCTTTAGACCCGCCTAGGGAGCAGAACATGACCTTGCGCTTAAGCGTAGTCAGCGAACACGGTATCCGGCTCGGACCACAGTCGAGCAAGGTATTTGGCGTTCATGGCGGCACCATCGGACGCTCGACCGATAACGCCTGGATTCTACCCGACCCGGACCGCTACCTCTCGGGAAAACACGTTCGCATCGACTTTCGGGCCGGCTCCTACGTGCTCGTCGACACGAGCTCCAACGGCACCTATGTGAACGGCTCGCAGGTGCCCATCGGCAAGTACCACGATTATGTGCTGAAGGACGGGGATTACCTGCGCTTGGGCGAGTACGAGCTGCTGGTGAGCATCGACAAGGGGAACGACTTCCCCCCGGATGAGAGCGCGATCATCGCCTACGACGGGCAGGCGGCGAACTCCGCCGTGAAGAAGTCGACTGCGAACGATCTGGGGGCGGATCTGGACCTGAGCTCGCTCCTCGAGCCGAGCGATCAGTCGGCGCTCGACTCGGGCGTTCGTCCCCGAGGCGCCTACGGGCAGTCGGTGAGCGCGCCGGGCGCCGCAGCGCCGGGCGGCGCCACGCCGCGCAAGCCGCCGGGCGCGAGCGCCGAGGAGGGCGGCACGCCCTGGCACATGATGACGCGGCCGCTCAAGGTCGACCCCAAGGTGGAAGCCGAGGCGGCCGCCAGCATGCGCCCGCAGCCCGCGCAGCGGGCCGCACCGCAAGGCCCGGCGCTCTACGAAGGGGACTTCGACCTGGGGCTCGCCGCCTTCTGCCGGGGCGCGGGCGTCGATCCGCGCAGCATCACCTCCGAGGCGCGCAACGGCGTGCTGCAGCTCGCCGGACAGCTGCTGCGCGAGGCGGTGCTCGGACTGATGGACTTGAATCAGAGCGGCAACGAATTCCGCAATCGCTTTCGCATGCCCCCGCCGCCGCAGAACGAGGGGCCCGAATCGCCCCTCAATTTCTCGCGCGGCGTGGATGAGGCGCTGGTGCGGCTGCTGACGACCACCTCGACGCGCTTGGGCTCGGTGGAAGCCATCCGCGAGAAATTTCGCGAGCTCAAGGCGCAGAACGCGGCCTCACTCGCCGCCAGCCGCGCCGCCTTCGAGGAGTTCCTGGGGCGCCTCAACCCGAAGGATCTCGAGGAGCGCTTCGATCGCGCCACCAAGCGCGGCGTGTTCGGCAAGGAGAACAAGGCCAAATACTGGGAGCTGTACGCCGAGATGTTCACCGGTCTCGCGCAGCGCCCGGCCGAGGGCTTCCCGCACGTGTACACCGAAGCGTTCGTCAAGGCCTACGAGGCCAAGCTGCGCGCAGCGTTGCCGCCGCGTCGCAACGTCTTCGACGGCGATCGAGCCGAGTCCGACCATGAGGCACAGGCAGCGAACAAGCAGTAAGGCGGCGCAGCGGCGTCGTCGCGGGTAGCGGCCCGTGCGGCTGCTGATCGTCGAGGACGACGACATCGTCGCCGACGCCATCGCCCGAGGATTGGCGGCCGCCCACTATGCGGTGCACCGGGTGGCGAGCGCCGAGGCCGCCCGGGCGGCCATCGAATCCGAGGAGTTCGCGCTCGCGGTGGTCGACGTCGGCCTGCCGGGCGCCGACGGGCTCACGCTGGTGCGCCGGCTGCGCGGCGCCGGCATCGCGATTCCGACCCTCATGCTCACCGCACGCTGCACGCTCGCCGACAAGGTCAAGGCGCTCGACATCGGCGCCGACGATTTCCTCTCCAAGCCATTCGAGCCGGCCGAGCTGGTGGCGCGCTGCCGCGCGCTCATGCGCCGCGCCGGCGGCGCCCTCGACGGACTGATCAAGCTCAACCGCATGACCGTCGATCTGCCCGGCCGGCGCCTGTGCATCGACGATGCCGAGGTCGAGCTCACCGCCCGCGAGTGGCTGGTGCTCGAATGCCTGGTGCGCCGGGCCGGACAGATCGTCTCCAAGGAGCGGGTGCAGCAGGCGCTCGCGGGGCCCGAGCAGGACATCACGGCGAACGCCGTCGAGGTGCACGTGTCGCGATTGCGCACCAAGCTCGGCGATGCGGCGCTGATTCGCACCCTGCGCGGGCTGGGCTACCGGCTGGAAGAAGCGAAGAGCGCTTGAGCTCCTCCATCAGCCGTCAGTTGGTGTTCTGGCTGGCGGTGCCGCTCATGCTGCTCGCCCTGTGCGGCGCGCTCGTTCATTACTTCAACCGGGTCGCGCCGAGCGTGATCAGCCGCGACCAGCGTCTGCGCGAGGCCGCGGGCGCCTTGATGGCGCGCATCCGCACGAGCGGGCGCGAGGTGTCGCTCGACGCCTCCGCGCGCGGCGGGCCGCCCCTGCCCGCGGGCGACTCGGTGAGATACGCCGTGCGCGACTCCGAGGGACGGCTCCTGCTCGGCGATGCCGCGATTCGCGCCGTGCCGATGAGCGATACGAGCGATCAGGTGTTCGCCGTGCAGCGGCTCGACGGGCGGCCGGTGCGCACCCTCACCACGCGCCTCGACACTCCGGCCGGCGTTCTCATCCTGTCGGCGGCGGACGTTCGGCCCTCGAGCGAGCCGGCGGCGCGCTTCGGGCTCATGAGCACCCTGCTGTGGGACTTCGTGCAGCTCGACATCACGCTGGTGCTCGTCTGGCTCGGCATCCAGCTGGGCCTTCGACCCATGAAGAAATTGCGCGACGAGATCGCACGCCGCTCCGCGCTCGATCTGCGGCCGATCGACGAAGGCTCGGTTCCCAGGGAGATCGCTCCGGTCGTGGTGACGCTCAATCGCCTGTTCGAGATGCTGCGCACCTCGGTGCAATCGCAGCAGCAGTTCATCGCCAACACCGCGCATCAGCTGCGCACGCCCATCACCGGCATGCAGGCGCAGCTGGAGCTGCTGGCGCAGGAACCCGCGGCGGCGCCGGTGAAGCATCGCCTGGCGACCCTGCAGGAGGGAATACGTCAACTCGCGCACTCGGCCAATCAGCTCTTGACCCTGGCGCGGGCCGACCCCGCCGTGAACATCGCCGCCAAGAACCAGACCGTGGCGCTCGATGCGATCGTGGGCGAGGTGCTCGCCAAGTTCTTCGACCGCGCCCTTAAGTCAAATATCGACCTCGGCGCCGAAGTGCGTCCCGTCTCCATCAAGGCGGATCCATCGCTGCTCGACGATCTGCTGAGCAACCTGGTCGACAACGCCCTCAAGTACACCCCGCCCGGCGGCACGGTGACGGTGAGCGCCGGCGAGCGCAACGGCCGCCCGTTCGTGGCCGTCGAGGACACCGGCCCCGGCATCCCGGAGAGCGAGCGCGAGCGGGTGCGCCAGCGCTTCTATCGGCTGCCGAACTCGCCGGGACACGGCAGCGGACTCGGCCTCGCGATCGTCGATGAGATCGCGCGGCTTTATGACGCATCGCTCACCATCGGCTGCGGAACACGCGGCCTCGGCACGCTGGTGCTGCTGCAATTTCCTTGAGTTTTCGAGACCTGCATCGCGAATCGTCAATGACGAGGTGATTGCTGTCACAGTCCGCGTACGCCGGACGCGGCGCGTCAGTTTCGAGCAAGGTTGGGCACCTAGCATGCCGCTCCATGAACATCTCATTTGCCGCCACAACTCATTCGACCGCCGCGCGCGGCTTCACGCTCATCGAGCTCATGGTCACGGTGTCGGTCGCGGGCATCCTGGCCGCGATCGCGGTGCCGGCCTTCAACAGCTTCATGCTGAACGATCGGCAGATCGGCCAGGCCAACTCCCTGGTCTCGAGCTTCAACTACGCGCGCAGCGAGGCGATCAAGCGTGACGTGACGGGCGGCATCACCGTGTGCCCCTCGGTCAACGGCACGAGCTGCACCGGCGCCAGCGATTGGCAGGACGGCTGGATCGTCTACTGGCCGCTCGATCCCAACCCGGCGAACGAGCCGCTGCAACGCGTGCCCGCCATGTCCGGCACGAATAGCTTCACCCCCTCCAACCCCGCCGTCACCAGCGTCGTGTTCCTGTCGAGCGGCATGGTCGCCAGCGCGCTCAGCATCACCATCTGCGACAACCGCGGCGCGAGCTACGCGCACGATGTCGAGGTCAACGCGGCGGGCCGCGTGGCGGCCTCCCAGACCCCGGGCAAGTCGGTCTCCCTTGCCGCCCTCGCTTGCCCGTGATGCTGCGAATCGGCGCAAAGCTCATGAATCCGCATCCACGCACCCTCGGCCGCTCACGCAACCGCCCGTGCGGCTTCACCATCGTCGAGGTGCTGGTCTCGCTCGTGATCCTGAGCATCGGACTGCTGGGCATCGGCAAGCTGGTGCTCTATTCCTCGCACGCCAACGACAGCGCCTACCTGCGCAGCCAGGCGACCGAGCTGGCGTATGCCATCCTCGATGACATGCGCTCGAACCAGGCGGGCGCCATCGCGCATGACTATGACACGGCGCTCGCCACCGCCCCGGTCAATCCGGGGTTCTCCTGCACCCTGGCCACCGCCTGCACCACCTCGGCGAGCGTCGCCCAGTACGATGTATATGTCTGGAAGCTGCGCCTCAACGCGAACAGCGGCCT
>Ga0335074_10016866_pt1 | contig 10285 bp, 11 predicted proteins | sample Lox_Sample_23_FD_206715 | JGI IMG/M metagenome (GOLD analysis project Ga0335074, IMG submission 206715) | Soil microbial communities from Loxahatchee National Wildlife Refuge, Florida, United States - Lox_Sample_2.3 | ecosystem: Environmental > Terrestrial > Soil > Wetlands | place: USA...
CTTGGTAGATTCGGAATCAGCCACCACGTCGATCCCATCGACGACAATGCTGCCTACATCCCAGTTAATAGTCCGACGGTAGCCTTCGCCGGCAATGTGTACGTAGCAACTGTCCGACCCATGACCACGCCATCGCATCACCTCTGTATTCGAAATCCCGAAATACTCCGGTAAAAATTATTGATTTGCTCCAGGGACACAGTCTTTGAGCTAGATCAAGCAATTTGCGCGGCAGTGTCTACCAAAGACGTCATCCGCATTGAACCGGTGAGAGAATCGCCGCACGTTGACGGCGATGGTCACGCCTGATCTTCCTTGCTCCGCGTCTGGTCGCGCTCTTCAGGTCGAAGAGCGTGTTGGAAGCCGAGACTGCGGCGCAGAAGTAGCAGCTGATCGTGCCGCGGCGTGCAGCACCGCCATCAACAATTTACCAAGCATTTGGTAAGCCGACGCGCGCAACGTTCGACTGATTCGTGTCGATATTGACAATAATTGAATTGCTGATGGCAGCGCTCGGTGCAAAAGCCCACTGCTAGCTTAATAGAAACGCCTGCCGGCGATTTGGCGCCAGGAATGCGAGCGCTGCTGGCGATAGAACTGGACAGGAACGGGAAATAGCTGACTCGCACTAGGTTTTGCTGCCACGATGGAGAAACACAACACATTGTGCTTGAGGGACGCGTGTCAGTCCTTGCATCTGCGACCAACAATATTAATAACGCAGAGATCAACAGAGAGCTTGTCGATAGCAAGCTTCGCATTGGCTTCTCCTTTTCACCTTAATCTTGGAACGACAGAGCCGGCCATTGCAGTTTCCAAGATGCCTTGCAATGGTGAAGGCAGAACGATCGGTGCGGTCGCGGTACCGACGCTCCTCAGTCTCTACCTGCTACAGGCCTCTCTAAAGAATATCCATTTGAATAATACTCAGTAGGGGAATGCATTTTTTCAAGATGAAAGAATAGCACTCAAAATGCGCTTTAAAAGGGCGACCCAGTAGGGATGTCATCCAAGAAGGCCGAGCTCAGTTCCGGGTTATCGAACAGCGAGCCGCGGATGTCGTTGAAGTGTTGGAAAGAGTCGGGCGAGAGGTGGGGCTTCCGGCGGCTATCAGGGTCGACCAGGGGACCGAGTTTGTCTCGCGCGACCTGGATCTATGGGCCTACCAACATGGCGTTATGCTTGACTTGAAACTGGCGTCGCGAATGGTGCAACGTGCTGTCGCAGAAGTTCTTGGTATTGCTCTTTCGACCTGTATACGGGATCACCTTCATCGGCCGCTTTGCGAGATTGACCTTGTTCCGTTCCCGTACGCGAAAGTCCCCTGAATTGATTTTCGTGTGTATCGTTTGGCGTGGTTGCTACCGTGATCCACCCAACGCCTCAAATCCGGAGATCACGTCGAAGAGTTCTTCGTCGATGCCGCTTTGGCGCAACTGGTGGAAGGAGCCGCGAAGCTGCTCCAGCAGATCATTGATGTTTTTATCCGCGCGTTCCATTGCCGAAAGGCGGCTCGCGTTCTCGCAGGCCAGGGATTCAGCGCAGGCCCGGAAGAGCGAGATGAAAAGATATTCGCGGATAAGCGCGCGCAAAGTTGCACTGCCGCCGCCCATGACCTCGGGCAAGTTGGTGGTCGGCCAGTTGATTTTGGCCAGACCTCGTTGCCATTGCACATCGAGCGGCAACAGCCGCTGGCTAGCCGGTTCGTAGAGCGCTCCAGACAGCGGTCGATTGTGGAACACCCATAAACGCGCATTCTCGTCTTTGCCCCGATGCGCTTCGCTTTCAATTTGAATCTGCCCGACGAGCGGGGCGATGGCCTGGACCGAGTTCGGCACGGTGAAGAGTCCGACTTGCGGCAGGCCCGCGTCCGCCAGACGCGCATGAACGCGCTCACCGACCGCCCAGACGTAACATTTTCCGGACAGAGCCGCGAGGGTCTTGATCGCATAATCGGCCACAACGTCATTAAACTGCCCCACCAGTCCCTGATCGGACCCGAAAACGATCGCGCTTATCGTGCCCGTATCGGTTGGTACTTTCCGTTCCACCATCGCAGTCGCCGACTCGTTTTCCCGAAAGCACGCACCCAACCCCAGCTCAATAGTCCGATAGTAGTCGGCCAACGCGCGCACTGACTTCTCGTATTGTCCGATGCTTGATGCGGCCAAGGCTTTCATCGCGCGGACAACGGATTGGAGATCGCCGGCGCTGCTGATCTTTCGGCGCAAGCTCTCCGTCGTGTCGCTCATGACTTATCCGTGGCTGCAGCCGTTAGCTTCGTTGGAGCGCCCGGCTGCGGCCCGCCATCAGGCTCGACCTCGGCTTTGGGTTCCAACTCCGACTTGAACACAGTTTTGGACTTGGACGCGTGCTCAGGCTTTAGCCCGGCTTTAGATTCAGGCTTCAGTGTGGGCTCGGTTTTGGATTCCGACTTCGGTTGGAAAGGCGCGAGTGACTCGCGGACGATTTTGATGATCGTATTACGATCCTCATCACTTGACTTGTCGGCGCTTTCGAAACGCCCACACACTTCCGCCGGGATGTTCGCCGCCGCCTTCTGGACGGCGTTCTCGGCGTCCGGCATCTGATCAAGCGCCACTCGGTCGAAGAGTTCCTCGGTCAATGCCAGTAAGATGGCGATTTGCGCAGGCATGGGCACTGGTGCGCATTCTGCCTGTTTGAGGCAGGCGCGGATGCGCTGTCCGTGCTCGATAATTTTGCGGGTGTCTTCATCTAGCCGGGCGCCGAACCGGGCGAAGGTCTCAAGCTCCTCGAACTGCGCGTAGGCGAGCTTGAGGTCGCCCGCCACGGCGCGATAGGCCGCGCGTTGCGCTTTGCCGCCGACGCGCGAAACGGACTTGCCGACATCGACGGCAGGCAGCACGCCCAATTCGAACAGTGACGGCGAGAGATAGATCTGCCCGTCCGTGATGGATATCAGGTTGGTCGGAATATAGGCGGAAATGTTCTGCGCTTCGGTTTCGATGATCGGCAACGCCGTGAGCGAGCCGCCGCCGAGTTCTTTGCGCAAGTGCGTCGCACGTTCGAGCAGCCGCGCGTGAATATAAAAAATGTCGCCGGGAAAAGCTTCGCGGCCGGGTGGGCGTCGCAGCAGCAGAGACAGTTCGCGATAGGCGCGCGCATGATGCGTGAGATCGTCATAAACAATCAGTACGTCGCGGCCTTGCTCCATGAAATGCTCCGCGATACTGGTCGCGGCGTAGGGGGCGATGAAAGCGAGACCCGGCGGGTCGTTGCCCTCGGTAACGACGAGGACGGTGTAGTCCATCGCGCTCTTTTCCCGCAAGGTAGCTACGGCCTTCGCGACGGCGGACGCACGCTGACCGATGGCACAATAAACGCAGAGCACGTTTTGATCGCGCTGGTTGAGGATGGTGTCGATCGCAATGGCGGTCTTGCCCGTCTGGCGATCACCGAGAATCAACTCGCGCTGGCCGCGCCCGACCGGAATAAGCGCATCAATGACTTTGAGCCCGGTCTGAAGAGGGACCGTGACGGGCGCGCGATCCATGATGTGCGTTGCCGTACGCTCGATCGGCAGGCGCTCGCTGGCGGCCACCGGCCCATTGCCATCAAGTGGCCGACCAAGCGGGTCGATGACGCGCCCCAGTAAGCCGTCACCCACGACCACATCCATGACCCGGCCCGTGCGCTCGACTTCATCACCGGCGTTCAGATGCCAGTATTCGCCGAGCAACACGACGCCGATTTCAGCCTCGTCCACGTTGAAGGCCATGCCAAGCAAATCGCCGGGAAATTTTACCAACTCCTCAAAGCCAACAGCGGGGAGCCCGGATACCTTGGCAATGCCGGTGGCGATGCTGTTGATCGTGCCCACCTCCCGCGGCGTTAGTTGCGGCGTGAATGCTTCCCGCACCTGGCTGATCCCAGAAAACGTGCTGTCGAAGATGCTCTGCAAGCTTTCAGGCTCAGTGCTCATAGGCGCTTCGTCTCCGGCTCGGGTTGTTCCGGCTTGAACGCAGTTTTGGCCTTGGTCTTCGTCGTGACTTTGGGTTCAGGTTTTGACTCAGCTTTCGCTTCAGGTTTGTCCCTTTCTTTCAAAAGCTCACCCACACCCTTTTCCAGAGACGCGAGATAGTCCGCAATGCTCCAAGCAATTTTCTGTCCATTCGTCGTGAACTCGATCCCGCTGATCAGGTCTGGCGCAGTCTCGAACCGGACGGGAACTTCAGCCGAGAAGGTCTCATTGAGGGCTGCTTGTATTGCCGCGCGTTGCACTTCAGGTAGGTCGAACGCGCTACGCACGACGGCAGGCCCGGACGCTGCCTTGAGGCCTGCGGCGATTCCTTCTTTTACCTTGCCGTCTATCTTGCGTACACGGCGGATGAACGCCTCTGTCATGCGCTCTTCCAGGCTTGCCGTGGCAAGATCCGTCAGCGCCTTTCGCGCGATGGCGAACACTTCATGCTGGGTACGACGCCGGATGGCTTGATTGAGGTTTTGGACCTCGCTTTGCAGCGCCTCCTGTCGCTTAGCACTTAGGGCATCGGCTGCCTTTCGCGCATCGTCGAGGAGTCGTTGACGTTCGGCTTTCGCTTCGTCCGTCGCCTTACGCAAGAGGGCGGCGCGCTGCCGGTCGAACTCTTCGTTCTTATGCTGGTAATCGTCGCTCTCCTTTTGCGCTTCGGCCTTTTTAGCGTCCGCGTCCGCGAGTTCCGCAGCGATCCGCTTCTCCCGCGCGTCCACAGCGTTGAGGATCGGCTTATAAAGAAAACGCTTCAGCAACCACACCAGTATGATGAAGTTGAGCGCTTGCGCACCGACCGTAAACCAATCGATGAGCATGAATTACTTCCCTGGAGCTTGGGCGATGACGTGATTCCAGAACGGGTTGGCGAAAATGAGAATCATCGAGACCACGAAGCAATAGATCGCAATGGACTCGATCATGGCCAGCCCCACAAACAGCGTGCGTGTGATCGTCGTTGCGGCATCGGGCTGCTGCGCCAGAGAACTCAATGCCGTGGCGACCGCACGGCCTTCGCCAAGCGCAGGCCCGATACTGCCCAGAGCGATCGTCAGGCCGGCGGTGATGATTGAAGCGACAGCAATGACCGTCATGTTATCCATAGTGTTGCCTCTTGTTGTGTTTGTTCATGCTTTAATGTCTTGCATCGATTCAGGCCTCGCTTTACGACCGCGCGTGGCGGCCGCAATGTAAACTGCAGCCAGGATGCTGAAGATGTAGGCCTGCACCATGCCGGTGAGCAGACCGAGTGCACTCATGGCGATCGGGAAGATGAAGGGCGTGATGGTCAGCAAAATGGCGAGAATCATCGTCCCGCTCATCATGTTGCCGAACAGACGAACCGCCAGTGCTAGCGTGCGCGACAATTCACTGATGATGTTAAACGGCAGCATAATGATTGTTGGTTCCGCATAGGATTTGAGGTAGCCGCCCAGCCCCTGCTCCTCGATGCCGAAAAACGGCACGGCTACCAACACGCACAGCGCGAGTGCCGCAGTCGTAGAGAGCGACCCCGTCGGCGGCTCGTAACCGGGAATGACGGTGCAGAGGCTGGCTATCGCTATGAACAGAAAGAGCGTGCCCAGAAAACCGATGTATTTCTTTGGTTGGCGGAGGCCGATATCTTCGATTTGCTTCTCGATACCGGTGACAACGATTTCCAACAGGTTCTGCCAGCGGGAACGTTTCAGTTCCGTGGACAGATTGCGCGTGATGAGCTTTGAGCCAACGGCCAGCACGAACATCAGCCCCCACGTGAAAACAATTGTACCGTTGAGTTTGATAAACCCCTGCTGCCACAAGATCATCTCATCGGGACTAAGGCGCATAGCTGGTCTCCAGTGCTCGCCCGTCGTGGTGTTCGTGCGGCGGGCGGATCGACCATTTCACCACGAGACGCGCCAGGACAAAGCCAATGAGACACAGCAGACACCACTTCCAATTCCCGCCCCCGACAAAATAAAATCCCGCCAGTGTGATGCTCATCCTAAGCAGCATGCTACCGAAGAACCAAAGTGCCGGCCGTTGGGACGAAAAGGCCCTGATAACCGTCCACCAAAGGCCGCCGAAGAAAACCGCGCCGAGCAATAGACCGGCCGCCAATGGTGGCGCCAAAAACAAAAATTCATTCACTGTTATTCTCCTGTTCGTCCCGAATTTCCTTGCCTTCCTTGGCCACCCAATGCCACGCCTTAAAGCATCCGATGGCAAGCCCGGCCATCATCAGCACCAGTGTCCAGGCATGCTTGCCCGGATAATATTGGTCCAGCCAGATACCGAGCGCCGCCCCGAGCAGCGTTGGAATCACCACCGACCAGCCGACCAGCCCCATCATCCCCAGGCCGAACCAGACGCCCTGCGCGGACTTGCGCCGAGCCTTGAGCTTACGCGCCGATTTTGCGCCAACCTCCCGACTGAGCGAGGAATTTGTTTTCGCGATCTTGTCTTGGGATTCATCAGTCATGGTGAAGGCCCGCCATGCGCCGTATGAGATCGCCTTCCATTTTTGCCAACACCGAGCGCACGCTTTGCTCCTGCTCGTCCAGGGTCAGAAACTCTCGCTCCACCGCTTCGCGCAACTGGCTGAGGTCAGTTCCACCCATCGCCCGACGCACGGATACGAGTACGTCCTGACCGGTTTTGATGAGCACCCCTTCATCTATGGCTACGAAAACTTCGCCGTCCGATATTGTCTCGTAGGTCAGAATCCCAGGCGCTAGCGCCGCTACACAATCGAGTCGGTGAGGTAGTAGCCCAAACGAACCTTCGCGCGTTTCGGCAACGATGTGCGAGACGCCGGTTTTTTCGTCAAAAACTTGGAATGGCAGGAGCACCTTAAGATTCATGGGTACCACCGGCATGTTCGAGCTTGGGTGAGGGTTTCGCCCCACTCGGCTGTGGCTCGGACGTAATTTTAGCTCGCAACCCGACGCCATTCTCCAATCCGGACTTAGCAGTGGTTGGCTCCAGTTTGGCCGGGGCAGCGGCCGGAACGGGTTTTGCTTTTGCATTCGCTTCGTCAATTGCCCCGATCATGTAGAGCGCGCTTTCCGAATCGTCTTTGAATTCGTCGCGCAGGATGCGCTCGCAACCATCCAGCGCATCCTTAAGGCTGACAAGCTTTCCTTTGAGGCCGGTGAACTGTTCGGTCGTAAAAAAGGGTTGGGTGAGAAAGCGCTCCAACCGGCGCGCACGGACGACCACATCGCGGTCCTCCGGCGAGAGCTGCTCCAAGCCCAGCATGGCGATGATGTCCTTGAGTTCGGCGTACTGCGCGAGCGTGCGGCGGATTTCCTGCGCTAGGCCGTAATGCCGCTCGCCGACGATTCCCGGCGTCGCCATCTTGGAACTGGATTGAAGAGGATCGATGGCCGGGAAAAGCCCTTCGCTTGCTCGCTTGCGCGAGAGCACGATCGACGCGGAGAGATGAGAGAATGTATGCACCGCCGCCGGATCGGTAAAATCGTCCGCCGGCACATACACCGCCTGGATGGAGGTGATGGCACCGGTATCTGTGTTGGCGATGCGCTCTTCCAACCCCGACAGCTCCGTGCCCATGGTCGGCTGATATCCCAACCGCGACGGCATCTGCCCCATCAAGCCGGATACCTCCATGCCGGCCTGGATAAAGCGAAAAATGTTGTCGACGAGCAGCAGCACGTCGCGGTGCTCGTCATCACGAAAATACTCGGCCATCGTCAGTGCCGCATGCCCCACGCGGAACCGCGCGCCCGGCGGCTCATTCATCTGACCGAAGACCATCACCATATTCGGCAGCACGCCGGCTTCCTTCATCGCATCGTAAAGCTCTTCGCCTTCACGACACCGTTCGCCGATGCCGCAGAAAAGGCTTACGCCCTCGTGATGACCGATCATGTTGTGGATCATTTCAGTCAACAGCACCGTTTTGCCGACGCCCGCCCCGCCGAAAAGGCCCGCCTTGCCGCCACGCTCCAGCGGCACGAGAACATCGATAACCTTGATGCCGGTCTCAAAAACTTCCGACTTGGTGGAACGGCGCGACAGCGACGGCGGAGCCCGATGCACCGAACGCCATTCGACATTGGACAAGGCCACTTCGCGATCTATGGTATTGCCGAATACGTCGAACATCCGCGAAAGAACAGCTTTGCCCACGGGCGCTTTCAACGGCCCGCCTGTATCCTCCACCGCCATACCGCGCGCGAGACCCTGCGTGTTCGTCAGCGCAATCCCGCGCACGTGATGCGCATCCTGCTGCGCCAGCACTTCGACGACGATTTGTTTTTCTGGTCCCGTGAGCAGCACCGAATAGATTGGCGGCAAATGCTCGTCGAATCGGATGTCGACGACACTGCCGCGCACCGCGACGACAACGCCGAGATTCGGTAAACTGGTTTTGTTTTCCATCTTTACACACGCTCATTCAACGTTAGCCTATTTCCGGCCCCGATCTCATGATCATTCTTGTATGTAAGCGCTTCCACTTCAGGGAGTCCTGTCGTGTCGGTCGGCTTCTTTACGGCGACAGGGGCTTTTGTCCTCACTTGATTTTGCATCATACTAACCACCCCGCCCGCGCGGGGCAGTTTGTCCGCCAATCGTCGCTTTCTTTGCTTTCGCCGACAAGGCGCCAAGTGTGGCGCGCGATCATCAGATCTTCGTCCGTCCGGATCATCCAGGCTGATGTTTTGCTGTCGTCTTTCGTAATCCGCGGGCCGCCGGCGGCATTTGCGGCCTCGTCGATTTCCAGCCCGAGCCACCCGCTTTCTCGCAGACCCGACGACGAATTTCAGGAGCGTGCTCGCCCGATGCCTGCGGTGAAAACGAGGGCGTCAAACCCGCCTAAAGCGGCGGCCAACGATCCCAGCTCGCGACAGATGCGGTAGACGAACAGGCTGACAGCTTCGGCTGCATGAGCCTTATCAGCCAACAAAGTCTTCATGTCATCGCTGAAGCCGGAAACGCCGAGCGGGCTTGATGACTGGTACAAGAGGGCTAATGGCATCAGCCGTCATACCTTTCTCACCCATCAAATAGGGTACGACAAATCCATTTGACGTTCCGAGGCCATGTTGATGTTGGATGGTTGATGTTGGGTGGTTGCGACCGGCAACGTTCTTGGTCGTCTTTGATCGCTTGCTTCGCCTTGATCGCTCACTTCATATAGACGTAGCGTCCCGGCGCATCTTGCAGTCCGGCAAAGCCGGCCGCCGCATCACCGAGCGGCGGCGGTTCGACAGGCTCGCCGGATCGCGCGGCGAGCCAGTCGCGCCACGATGGCCACCATGAACCGTCATGCGGCTCGTGCTCGGCAAGCCAGCTGTCAGGATCGACGTAAGGCTCGCCTTGTGCGCGCACGGCCATGCGGAAATGGCGATGCGGGTGACCTGGCTCGGAAAGAACGCCGGCATTGTGCCCACCGCTGGTCAGCACGAACGTCACTTCGGCCTCGGTCAACAGATTGAGCTTGAACACCGAGCGCCAGGGCGCGACGTGGTCGCGCTCGGTGGAGACGACGAAGAGGGGCAAGCGAATGTCGCGCAACGCCACTGGCCGTCCGTCTACTCTGAAACGACCTTCGGCAAGGTCGTTTTTCATAAACAGCCACCGCAAATACTGCGAATGCATGCGGAACGGCATGCGTGTCGTGTCGGCATTCCAGGCCATGATGTCGATGGGAAACGACGGTTCGCCCATCAGGTAGTCGTGAATGCTTCGCGACCAGACCAGATCGTTCGATCGCAGCATCTGGAACGCGCCGGCCATTTGCTTGGAGTCGAGATAGCCGCGCTCCCACATCATGTCTTCGAGAAACGTAACTTGGCTCTCGTCGATGAACAGCATCAGCTCGCCGGCTTCGGTGAAGTCGACCTGAGCGGCGAACAGGCTTAGGCTTGCTAAGCGTTCGTCGCCGTCCCGCGCCATGGCGGCGGCAGTAATCGCAAGCAGAGTTCCACCAAGGCAATAGCCGACCGCGTGCACCTTGCTGGCGCCGGTGATGGCGGTCGCGGCTTTGATCGCCGGGAGCACGCCCTCGGTGCGATAATCGTCGAGACCAACGTCACGATCCTCCGCCCCCGGGTTCTTCCAGGAGACCATGAACACGGTGAAGCCCTGCTGGATGAGGAATTTGACCAGCGAGTTCGCCGGCGATAAATCGAGGATGTAATACTTCATGATCCAGGCCGGCACGATCACGACCGGTTCCGGACGGACATGGTTGGTCGTCGGCGCATATTGGATGACCTCCGCAAGACGCGTGCGCAGAACGACCTTGCCCGGTGTCACCGC
>Ga0335074_10016867_pt1 | contig 10284 bp, 11 predicted proteins | sample Lox_Sample_23_FD_206715 | JGI IMG/M metagenome (GOLD analysis project Ga0335074, IMG submission 206715) | Soil microbial communities from Loxahatchee National Wildlife Refuge, Florida, United States - Lox_Sample_2.3 | ecosystem: Environmental > Terrestrial > Soil > Wetlands | place: USA...
ACGCCATGACCCAGCCGTGATATGCCTTCGCATCACAGTGCCCACCCCACGCTGCGATAATGTGTCCATTGCTTAATGTCAGTCCAGGACGGTTCAACTCGTCACGAGCATTGAAAACGATATTCGAATTGACGCTGCCGTCTCCGTGACCCCTCACGGCGGCCGCGATCATCACGGGGCCGCCGAACTTTTCTTTTCCACTTGAGAGATCAACCGCATGAAGGCGCTGCACAACAGGTGCGCCCATCTCTTTAGTAATGAAAAAGATACTGTTCGTTCCGGTATCGATAACCGGAGTTCCGGTAATTCCGATATTCGGCTGCAGGTCGGCGCATCCCCCGGGATTTCCGACAGCAGTAAACGGTACCGGTGCCAGGGGTCTGTCGGTAGCCGGATCCGGATGCTGCCACAGCACAGAACCGTTGTCAGCATCGATCGCATACAGGCTATCGGACTCGGTAGCAACATAGATCACATTATGTGTGCCGCCATGGATATTTTTTACTGCCGCTATATAGAGCGGCTGAGCATATACCTGGCCATCCACCGGAACAGAGAATATCTTGCCGAATTTTGAAGCGCTTACGTCCTCAGGAGTCAACTGCCCTCCGGAAATGTAGATTCCCGTGCGCGAATTGTTATTTTTGTAGGTAGTAACGTTCGCCTGGCCCATGAAAGTGCCGTCAACAGCGAGGCTTCCGATCAGAAGTGCTAGCCCTATCAGCATCCTGCACACTCGCATCCTCTCCTCCGCTGCTCTCCGCTTAACACTTACAAGGTATCGGGAAAAAACTTACTTTGAACGATTGGGAGCCTCTGGAAAAACCTCCCGCATGCTTCGTCTCAACAGATTCAGGGCTTCTGCTCGGTCTTTAGCCTGTTTCAGTCGTGCTGCCGGGAGCGTTCTGATCATTGCCCTCTGGGCACCGGTCAAAGGGGCCGGGCGAGCTTCTTCCAGCAGCATCCAACTGAAGTCGGTCACCGCAGCTCGGAAATGACATGACATGCAACTGTTACCCAGCAGCTTATTCGGTACTTCGTTTTGGAAGTAAGTTTCTGCCGATGTGTTCGCCACATGATCGTTTGGGAATGGCATCCCCGACCCTTCCGGATAAGGCTTTCTAGGATCGGGAGGAGTCGGATTATTCCTTGGCCACTGATCGGCGACTAGGTTATAGTGCGCCAGCCACGTACCCGCTAGCTGCTGGTGAAAAAGTTGATTCGCTGCTTGGATGTTATTGTCGATCGGTGTAAACCGCGTCACCTGTACCGGGGGCAATTTTGCCAGCGGCTGATCTGTTGGCGGAGGACTTGGCCCCTTGGTCTGGGCATTGACTCCATTAGGGGGAAAATTAAAGCCGTTCTCATCGGTAGGAGGCGACGCGGTCCCATTATTCAGCGAATAATGCGTTCCCGCTACGATGCCGCCGTCGGGAACATTATCTTCCTGCTCAAATGTCGCCCAAACCCATTCCATGAAGGGTGCGGTCTTTATTGCCATGTGAAATCCGATTAATCCCATCACCGCGTTGCGGCAGGTGGGTGGAGAGCCTGGGTCAACAATTTTGGCGTTGACGGAATAGTAGCGGCTCCGTTCGTCGACTCCCGGGATTAACTCGCGCCACGCCGCCTTGATTTCCAGTGCACCATATTGATTCGGATTGCTGGTACTTGACGGGAACTGAACCATCGGTGGAAGGTTGTCCGCGATATACCAGTTGTTGTTGACGATCGTTTCGTATTCCGCTTGATTCATCCGCATTTCGTAGCGAACATAGTTGCCGTTGCTGTCGATAAGAGGGCCGGCTTGGCTCGCTTGAGTGAAGCCGTTGATCACTGAATCCATTTTTGTGATCATCGTGAGAGTCGTCGACAGTTTGGTTATGTCTGCTGCTCCGCATGGATTCATTCCGCCGGAAACATCCCATGACCCCCACGCTGTCGGCGACGGAGTGATCTTTCCGGTTCCAAAGGCTTCCCAATCAGCCTTGTATGTCTCCCAGACTCTGGGCCCCGGATCTCCCACATGCTTAGAGACATCCGCTTGACCCCGAACCAACAGTCCTGTTGATGGGTTGGTAGCAGCGGGCCAATTCAGTGCGATGAAGTTTTCCCACGAAAACCAGTCAAACGGCGGATGCTCCGCCTGAGGTGCCGGGACGACGTACGGAGCCTCGGGACTGACGACCACCGGAGGAATATTGGCTTGGCCCGCTGCAGAAACCCGGCCAACATGCGACCACTTCGCCACTCTCGGTAAAGATATGAAGGCAATGACAAACATTACAGCGACGCCCAGGGTGTATGCGCTTTTCATGCCGGTCATGTTCCTCAACTATGGCTGAAAGCCTCCGGCTTTCCACGCAGCGAAGTCAGTGCTGAATTGTGTAACCTTGGCGTCCGGCCACGGTCCGTCGCTGTCCGGAGGAGTTGTCCCTGGAGTAGGCGGCGGCGGCATCTGGCCGCTAAGAATGGAATTGAGTATCTTCTTATAGTTTGCTTGCACCTGGGCCGGATCCCATAGATCGAAGGTGATGCTCCCGGTGTGGTTTCCATCCATCATCATCTGACGCTCCAGCGCGGTGAAATAGGGTTTTATATTTCCCGAAAAAGTAACTGGCATACAGAGGCTCCTCGCGTCGATGGAGATCCTTGCAACTATCGTGCGATCGGCGAATCCTAGCTAATGAATAGCCCGATGTCAAGACATAATGGTCCCGCCCTGCTACTCGGTGAGCACAGATGCCCGGTTATGACAACAATCTGCTCCTCGAAGCTCTGTTCGACTTCAGCCATGCGGATCCGCCCATACTCTTCAGTATTGAGCCTTCGACTGCAGGAGATAACTCGGGCGAAGATCAGAGCGATATCAAGTGCAACCGGTTCGCGTAACGACGGACTGTTTGGCTAGCTCATCTCAAATGGAAGCAAATTGAAGCCCGTCGTTCATTTTGAGTCCTCTTGACATCTGCGTCCTCGACTTTGGTTCATGCCATCGAGGTAGTTGCAAAGCCCGAACGACAAGAACCGAATTCTCCGGGGTACCTGATGCCATCATCGAGTTCTCATATCAGCGATGGACGGTGCCTCTCCCCAATCCGATCCTCAAATCTAACCGGCGGCAGGTCTCGAGGTCTCGGATCGAGCACATCTCTATCAAGAGGAGGCGCCGAGCCGTCCGAATAGTAAACTGCGTCCGGGCGGTCGCGTGACTCCGGCGAGCTTCATGCATTTGGAAATCGGTAATGTGTTGCGTCTCGAATTTCAGGGTCAACGGAAGTCTTCGCACCAAACCTCAGTCGGAACTCCGAGAGTGGAATTTAAAAATGCGGTAAAACGGAAAGGAAATCAATATGCCTGATCTCAGACCAAATGAGCCAAGATCCATGACAGTCGATGAATTTCTTGAAAGCCAGACGACTCAGCCGATTCTGGTCACGATGGAGCCCGTTCAGAACGTACCGGACAAAGTTGCCGTAAGGCCCTACATCGAAGGAGCCCGGTGTCTATGTCACCTGATCCTTCTCCTTTCTAAAGACAACATTGCGTCAGTCACTCCCACGGGCAAATACGACCAGTGTTGCGGAAAACCTCGGGCAGTTGTCGAAATCCGTTTCAAGGACGGTTCTGCGATGCCGTTGCCGGACTTGTTCAGCCAACTCGGCTCTTCGTTGGCTGTCTCGATCAGCCACTCCGGATTAGGAGCTCGTCCTTCGCATTAAGGCGAGGGGGCGGCCCCTACTTTGTGCTTTTCCGGATGCTGTTCAGGCGCACGATCTGCGAAACCCGACGAAGTCTCTCGACATCTGCCCGCCGTTCTTGATATCAATGCAGGTGCTCGCAGGCCTTGATCGAAAACGCTCAGGTGAAACCATACACTTCGGAGAGTCGAATGACCGGTATATCCCGCCTGCGCTCCGGAATCGCAGTGTTGTTTCTGCTTACGGGTTGCGCCAGACTCACTCATAAGACGGCTGCGGACTGTCCGTTTCCGGCCTCCACCGCAATGACCATATGGAATGCTGACAAGGGCACAGGCACGGTGTCCTTGAACGGGATATCTGTGACTTGTCCCCCCGGGGATCCTCATAAATATGAAGAGTGCGGAGAAGTTGACATTCCCGCACAGACCGTTCGTTTGATGTTTCTGATGTCTTCCGATAGCGGCGACTATGTCGCCGGCCTCCCCGTCCCCTGTTCCCAGGGCGGGCAGACGGCAGAAGGACCCACCGGCTCTTGTATCTACCCTGATCCTGCAATACCGGCGACCCGTCCGGTCACGGCGGGTTCCTTCGTAGTGTCCTTCGGGGTCAAGCCCTGATGATTACGAGGTCTTTGTGTCAGGAGTCCTTCGTTTTCGTCGGATCTGTTGCACATGAGTTCGATTCTCCCGGAGAGTTAACGTGAACCGATCAGCATCGAAAACCGGCTCCGTCGCGAGCCCCGCCCGGAACATCAACATATTGAGCTTTAGACCGGCTGATATAAACATCAACGGCAATCTGGTGAAACTGAGCCAGGCGAGCGATCGCTTTATTTCGTTGATAACTGATCGTTGTGCCGCCTCCTCGCCTCCGGTGTTCATCTGTGGTCCGTTCATGCCCTTCCCGAATAACAACGTGCTGACCGGCTTCATCGAGAATCCGATCTCCTCTACAGATAGCAATGGGCGTTCCAAAATTGAGCTGCCTGTATATATCGAGACCGGGATCAGCGATGGTCAGACGATCCAGGTCGTCGACGGGAATATTGGTACGGCGAAGGGGAGGATCCAGGTAAACATCTTCGACACGAATACGGTTTTTGAGGCCATGGTGCCGATGCTTAGTGACTACTTCGACTCGGTAATCTCAAAACTGGCGAGCGATCGTCAGTTCTCGACGTACCCCTGGGCTTGCAAGGTCATCAAGCTCGCAACGGATCAGTCTTCTATCGTGATTGACGCCGGCACAAAGTCGAATATTCAAAAAGGTAATCTTCTGGGCGTCTATAAGGCGTCAGGCAATCCACCGGTTTATGAGCGCTCCGCGGACATCATCGTAGATTCAGCGTCGGACAACAGCTCGACATGCGGACTCCAAGGAACCGCGAGTCAGCCGACCGCAGTCGGTGATCTTGTCATGCTATAGGCAATGAAGGCCGGTCATATTGCCTTTCGTGTCAGAAGACGATCATCACCGCTCCATGCGATCAAGGAGGACCGATGAAGCTCGGCATTCCGGTATATGAAGGGGTCGACTTGCTGGATGTAGCCGGCCCCTATGAAATGTTCAGGTGGGTCGACGGAAGCAAGGGTCTTGAAACCGTCATCCTTTCGGAAGACGGAGGACCGGTCACCTCTGTCAACGGATTCCGTTTTGAAGCCCACTCGAGCTTCGCCGGGACTCCGGTGCTTGATGTTCTGTGGGTGCCCGGAGGTCCCGCTGAAACCCTTGCGAAGATGATGTCCCGTCCCAACTCTGCTTACTTCACCTACCTGAAGCAGGTTGCGGCCGGCGCAAAGTGGGTTTGTTCCGTTTGCGAGGGAGCTCTGCTGCTTGCCCGCGCCGGGCTTCTCGACGGGCATCAGGCAACGACGCATTGGGCAGTTCTTCGCTGTTTGCAGAAGTTTCCAACGGTTACCGTGAATGAATGCCATCCGCGCTTTGTTGTGTCGGGAAACCGGCTCACAGGCGGTGGAATCTCGTCCGGGCTCGACGAAGCACTGAAGCTGATTGAACTGCTGTTTGACGAAGCAACGGCGATCGACGTACAGCTGACCACTCAGTACTTTCCTCATCCTCCGGTTTGCGGCAGCATACCTGAGACACCCGAATGCCCGATTTCCTGGTAGTCGGCGAAGCAAGCTGCCGCCGCGGGCTAAGAACACAAACCGGACACATAAGTACTGACAAACAAAGCCCCAGCAATGTTCAGGCGCTCCAGCTGCAGTTCCAGCGTTCTCTGTCCAGGGGTCTTCAGGTCCTTGCGTCTTACACCTGGTCGCACGATATCGACTTCGGCTCCCAGTCGGCGACGCTGGTCCTCGAGCGCGGTAACGCCGACTTCGACCAGATTCTGTCGTCCTTGCGTATCGAGATCAAAATCGGAGAGGTGCCATACCGTTTGAAGACTCTCGAATTGCAGCAAAAGCTTGTATTCTCCGGTTCGATAGAGGCAAGCGTGACCACTCTCTGCAAATTTGTGAGCTCCGGGGAACTATCAGTCCAGGGCTCCTATGAAGTTGTTACCGCCTCCCAGGCCTAAGAATCCGCAAGAATTCGATTTCCAGACGGATGAAGCTAATTCAGGCACTCGGCAGATTCAGCCGGTAAGTCGCGGCGGCGAACTCCGTCTGCGCCTGCCGAGACCGTTGGCCACTGATTCTCGTGATTCTGCTGAAATCTGATCGTGTGCCGCCGCTGCCAATTTGATTGCAGAATCAACAGCCTCGTGACCTCTCCGCCGCAGGCTCACGCAGACTGCAGAAATTTGCGCATTGCACCCTCGCCGGCATTTCGGATAGTCTCAGCGCGCCGGCATGCGTTCATAGAAAAACCTTTCTGCCCTTTCCGAAAACAGGTTGCATTCCGTTCCGTCTGAGCGCATTTAATACCGTTCTGTGGAGCCTTCCTATGCCGCCGTCGCAACGCCCCTACATGGGCGCCACTCCCTATGAGGATCCCGCCGGCAACGGCGTCACCTTTCGCGTCTGGACACTGTTCGCCACATCGGTGTGTGTAGCGGGCACCTTTAACGGATGGTCAGCGACTGCCACAACGCTCAGTCCTGAGGGCAACGGTTTCTGGTCCGTCGATGTCCGAGGCGCAAAGACGGGTGACGAGTATCTGTTCGTCCTCCGGAATCCGTCCATTCCTGAGGCACTGTGGCGCGTGGATCCGTACGCGCGCGAAGTCAAAGCGAACGGCGTGGCCGCCAATCCCTGGAACGCGGTCATCGGCTCGAATACCGAAGCTCTTGCTGAAGTTCCCGGCTACGGCACGCCGAACTGGAATGAGCTGGTTATCTATGAGATCAACGTCCGCACCTTTCTTTCGGACCCGGACATTACGGACACCGATGCCGACGGCCAGCGCACCGGCTCCTTCGCCTCAATCTCCACAAAGCTTGATTACCTGCGCGATCTAGGCATTAACGCGATCGAGATCATGCCCGTCTTCCAGTTCGATATCCCCGTCGATGCTGGTTACAACTACGCCTACATGTTTGCGATCGAAAGCGAATTCGGTGGTCCCGATGGATTCCGAACGTTCGTCAGTGAGGCCCATCAGCGCGGAATCGCGGTAATCGTGGACGTCGTCTACAACCACCTCGGCGCCGATGCCGGCACCATGTGGCAGTTTGATGGCTGGGCAGCCGACCCGGCACGAGGCGGCATTTACTTCTACAACGACTGGCGATTTACAACGGCGTGGGGAGATCGCCTTGATTACGGTCGTGGTGAGGTCCGGCAGTACATCCGCGACAACTCTCTCCGCTGGCTGGAGCAGCGTTACGCCGACGGTCTCCGCTGGGATTCCGTCGGCTCTATCCGCAACGTCTACGACCGGAACAACGATCCGGCCGACGATCTCCCAGACGGCTGGTGGCTCTGTCAGTGGATCAACGACCTCATCCGTCAGCGGCAGGGTTGGAAGATATCCATCGCAGAGGATCTCAAAGACAACGAATGGATCACGAAGACCACGGGCGCCGGAGGCGCAGGCTTCAACGCCCAGTGGGGTATTAACTTCTTCTGGAAACTCCATGACGCGATGACTGCACCGGATGATTCCGGCCGCAACATGTACGATGTCGCTTCCTACATCGGCCAGACCTTTAATGGTGACTCCTTCCAGCGCGTCATTTACACCGAATCGCATGACGGCGTGGACGGCTCTGCCACGCCGCCGATGGCGCGCGTCCCGGAGATGATCTGGCCTGGCCACGCCGAAAGCTGGCCCGCCAAGAAACGCTCAACCCTCGGCGCCGCCGCGTTGCTCACCTCCCCCGGAATTCCAATGCTTTTCATGGGACAGGAATTCCTCGCCTGGGGCGCATGGGACGCGAATCATATGCTGGACTGGTCGCATGCCGGGCAATTCGCCGGTATTACGAATCTCTACCGGGATCTCATCCATCTGCGTCGCAACTGGTTCAACAACACCCGCGGGCTGCGCGGACAAAACACCCACGTTTTCAAGGTGGACAACAATTCGAAACTCATCGGGTGTCACCGCTGGGATCAGGGTGGTCCGGGGGATGATGTCGTGGTGATTCTCAACTTCTCGAGCCAGGGCTACACAAACTACTTCCTCGGCATGCCCCGCGCCGGTTTATGGAAAGTCCGTTTCAACAGCGACTGGAACGGCTATGATGCGTACTTCAGCAACTGGTTCAGTTATGACACCGAGGCCGGCGGCCCCGGGGCCGACACCATGCCGTTTGCCGCGAACATCAGCATTGCTCCCTACACCGCAATCGTTCTTTCGCAGGATGCGTAGACCGGTCGAACCCGGCGACGATCATCTGCCCGAAACGCTTCGGCATTTCGATTAACGGCGTTTTTGTTCCGGCAACATGCTCCACCCGCCTTCAGCAAGATAGGAACGCCTGCCGCCCGCGCCGGACGGAACCAGGCGGATTCCTGTGGTATGCCGCAGCAGCTCCGTCTTGGCCCTGATCGGGTCGGCATTCAGGAGTCCACTTAAGTCCTCAAGTTCCATGATGACTCTTTCACGCAGCTCCTCGGGATCGGACAAAACCGCGTCTGCTTGTGTGCGCTGATGAAGATCCTCCTCGATGCACCGGAGCTGAGCCTCCTTCTCCTGGAGCGTACTTACGAGGAATTCTGAGCAGCCAGTCGTGCAGATGGCCTCGGTCAGATTCTGCATCTCCCGCTCGAGTTTCACTCGTCTAGCTTTCAGCGTGTCTGTGATTCCGGTCTCGTTCGAATCGGCTGAGCGGAGAGCGTGTGAGACACCGGAGAGAATCTTCTCGAGCACTGAACTCTCCAGCAGCGAACGCTGAAGGCCCGCGAGCAGAACGCGTTCCAGCTCATCGCGGCGCTGATACAGATCGTTGGAGCAGACTCCGTGATGGAAATGCTGAGGACATCCGTACGAAGCGTTCTTTCCTTCTTTCCCACGGCCGGCCAGAATCGTCAGGTTGGCCCCGCAGGTGCCGCACTTAAGCAGACCGCTGAAGAGGTACGGAATGGTCACGGCCCGATGGAGAAGGCCCGGTTTCATGCCCGGGTGATTCTCAGCGACCTCGCGAAGACGGGTCTGCACGCGAGCCCAGAGTCTCTCGGATATGAGCCGTAGTTCAGGTTCTTCCGCGATGACCCATTCAGATTCCGGACGAGGGACACTGACGCGCCGATTCGTGCCTGGCCGCTTCAGGTACTTACGGCGATTCCATACGATGCGTCCACGGTATAGTTCCCGACGCAGCATCTCGCGAATCGCCGTGTACACCCACGCCGGCTTCCCCGTTCTCCTCGTCCCGCGCGGGGGCGGCAGACCTTCTTCGTTCAGTCGCCTCGCGATCTTCTTCAGAGAAGAACCAGCCGCGGACATTTCGAAGATCCTGCGGACGATGCTTGCCTCCCCGTCGTCAATCCGTAAGCGGGTCTTCTCCCCGACTTTCTCCGATCGGTATCCGAAGCAGCTGCCGCCCGTGTGAAAACCGGTCAACGCCAGCCCCTCGAGACCGCGATGCGTCTTCTTCGCCAGTTCTCTGATGTACAGCGAGTCGACAAGGCCGTGAACCGTCATCATGACGTCGGACTGTTCATCACTCGAATCAATGCCCTGACTGACCGCGATGAGGCGGATGCCCCTGAAGGTCAGCTCCTCCCGCAGCCGAACACTGTCGGCAAGACTTCGGGAGATGCGGCTCGTATCGTCGACCAGAACAATGTCAATGCGTCGTGGCGTCGCCTCGATCGCGCGCAACAACGCCTGGAAGCCGGGCCTGTCGAGGCTGGCTCCGGAGATGGCTTCATCACTGAACAGCAGGTCCGGTTCGATGTACCAGCCGTGCGCGTCCGCATACCGGATCATATTGCGCTGCTGATCAGCAATCGAAGCATCACGCTGGCGATTCGAGGAATAGCGGGCATAGGTCGCGCATCGAAGCTGCGTCGTCATTTCACCTGTTTCGTTCTTCTGTCCTCAAAAATCCTCTGGATCAGAATCGGTACGATCACGTTATCGATCCACCTTCGCAGCTGCGCGTCGGTCTGTTCTGCTGATTCTGCGGCACATTCGCATCGCGACTCTCGAGTACAACTCTGCTGTT
>Ga0335074_10016868_pt1 | contig 10284 bp, 8 predicted proteins | sample Lox_Sample_23_FD_206715 | JGI IMG/M metagenome (GOLD analysis project Ga0335074, IMG submission 206715) | Soil microbial communities from Loxahatchee National Wildlife Refuge, Florida, United States - Lox_Sample_2.3 | ecosystem: Environmental > Terrestrial > Soil > Wetlands | place: USA: Florida...
TTCTTATCGCGTTCCTGAACCTGGGTTGGTTCAGCATGTTCCTTGCTCTCGGGATCGCCGCGGCCCAGGCGTCGGTGCTGGCGCTGTTCCTCATGTTCGGGCTATTCGAAAAATCCATAGTCCGGGTGATCATGGGCGGCGCTCTATTGTGGTTCCTGATCCTGGTGACCCTGACAATGACCGACTATATTACCCGCAACTGGGTTCCGATCGCCGGCAAGTGAGGAGGAAAGCAATGGACCAACAGGCCCCCGATAACCGACCGTGGACCGAAATCGTCCACGAGGCCATCCAACATCTGCAGAATATCTTTCGGGACGAGCTCCGGTTGGCCGCCGTCGAGCTGAAAGAGAAAATTCAAAAGAGCGCTAAGGCGGGCCGTCTCTTGGGCGCCGCCGCGCTGCTCGGTTTTCTGGCGGCGTGCTGTATCACCACAGCGTGCATCGCGGCCCTTGCGATTGTCCTTCCACTATGGCTGGCGGCTCTGATCATGGGTGTCATTTTCGCCGCGGGCGCGGGAGGCGCGTTCCTGCTGGGACGCCTGGCGCTGGAGGATGTAGATCCCATGCCGCAGCAGACGCTGGAAAGTCTGAAGGACAACCTGGACTGGGCTAAGAACCGCGCCAAATAGCGCGTGAGCCGAACTCAATGCGCCGCGGCGTCGCGAAACGTAAGATTCAGCAGCGCCGGAGCGATGATGGTGGTCGCGATAGCCATGAACACAACCACTGCGTAGGTGCGCGCCGGAATCACCCCCAGTCCCAGGCCGATTTGCGCCACCACCATTCCCACTTCCCCGCGCGGAGCCATGCCCGCGCCAATTCGCAGCGCGTTCCGCCATCCCATCCGCAGCGCTGCCAATCCGCACCCGGCCATTTTCGACGCGATGGCGACCAGCGTAACAGCGACACATAGCAGCAGAGTCCCGGCATTCGCAAAGGTGGATACCTCGAGGTGCAGCCCGATCTCGGCCAGAAAGAAAGGAGTCAGCAATTCTGAAACGCCGTTCGACAGATTGTGAACCCGGGTGTCCAGCGAATCGGACAGGGCCATACCGGCCAGGAATGCGCCGATGATGGCCGCCACTCCCGCATAAATGGCGAGCAGCGCCAGGCCAAATAGAACAACAATCGCGAGATTAAATTGCACCTCGCCCGCTTTCAGATGGCGTTCCAGCCGGGGGATGAGTTTCGTCATCGTCCGTGTTCCCCAGGTGGCGGCGATTCCCGTGAAGCCAATAGCCACGGCCGACGTTGCCAGAAGCTCCATGATATTAACGGAGCCTTTCGCCAGGCTGCTCACGACCGCCAGAACGATTAAGCCCAGCACATCGTCGATCACGGCCGCGGCGAGAATGATTTTGCTGGCGCGGTGGCTGAGCAGGCCCTTGGATGCCAGAACCCGGGCGGTGATCCCGACGCTGGTTGCCACCATCGCGGCCCCGACGAAAATCGACTCGATGTGCGGTTCGCCCCAGCGGTTCATGATGAACCAACCCAGCGGAAACGGGATGACCACCCCTAAGATCGCGACCGCGAGCGCCGTCCCTCCCACATGCACCAGTTCGCTCGATTTCACTTCCAGTCCCACCCGAAATAGCAGAAACACCACGCCCAGTTCCGCCAGGGCCTTCAATAAATCGGTGGGCTGAATCCAATTCAGAACGCTGGGTCCCAGGATGATGCCCGCGAGAATTTCCCCCACGATGCCGGGCTGTTTCAGCCTTTCAAAAACTTCAGCCAGAAGTTTGGCGCTCCCAAATACCAGGAACATCGCCAGCAGGATATTTTCAGTAGGCGACGTCATAAATAGAAAAGCGGGCGGCATCGATCTGCACAAAGCAAGCGGGCTGCCAATCGCGGCGGTGGGGAACTTGCGCTTATCGCATGTCGAACAACGGAAAGCGGCATCGCGGCCGCTCACCGGACGTAACCGGGCGACACAAAGCCGGCCTGTGGTCAGACGCATGGTCCATACTGAGATCGGATGACGATGACAAAGGAACAGGTTCACGCACGCATTGTGGAACTCGCGGTGATACCCGCTGTGCGCGCCGCCAACGCCGACGACGCGCTGTTCGCCGCCGAGGCCGTCTCGCGCGGCGGACTTCCCATCGTGGAACTCACGATGACAGTTCCCAAAGCCACCGAACTGATCGCGCAGCTTATCAAGAAGCATCCCAAAATGCTGGTGGGCGCCGGAACAGTCTTGGACATCGAGACCGCCAAGGCATGCCTGGCCGCCGGAGCGAAATTCATCTCCAGCCCGGGCCTGGATCTGGACATTGTTGAGTTCACTGTCCAATCCGGAGTGATTGCCATCCCCGGAGCTCTGACGCCAAGTGAAATCATCGCCGCCACCAAGGCGGGTGCGGACTTTGTCAAAATCTTTCCCTGCTCCCAACTCGGTGGAGTGGACTACCTGCATGCCTTGAAGCGGCCGTTCCCCAACGTGGCGTTTGTTGCCGCCGGCGGCGTCAATCAGCAGACTGCCGGGAAATATTTGGAGGCCGGAGCCACCGCGGTCGGCATCGGCGAAGATCTGATTCCGCCCCGCGCCGTCACCATCCGGGAAGCGGAGTGGATTGAAGAGCTGGCGCGCAGGTACGTCCATACCGTGAAATACTTGCGCCAACCGGAGTGAATTGGCCCCCATCTACGATCCACAATGCGATTCTTTTCCACAAATCGTCGCGCTATACTGTAAAATCGCTGAAGGATCGGAGGGCGAGAACGCGCTCCGGTCCGACATCCCGTCGCAACGCAATGAACCTGGACGGCATACGCGTCTTGTTGGTGGAGGATAATCCCGGCGATGCTCGCCTGTTCACGGAGCTGGTTCGCGATGCCGGCGCGGGACAGTGGAACCTGATCCGGGTGGACCGGTTGTCCGGCGCTCTGGACCGCGTGCGGCGCGAACCTTTCGACATTATCTTGCTGGATTTATCGCTTCCCGATGCGGACGGTCTGGACACGCTGATTCGCGCCCACGCGGCGGCGCCTAAAATTCCGATCGTGGTGCTGACCGGTCACGACGATGAAGCGCTGGCCGTCCGCGCCGTGCGGGCGGGCGCACAGGATTACTTAGTCAAGGGCCGGCTGGACGGAGATCTGCTGGTCCGCTCCATACGCTACGCAACCGAGCGCGGCCGCGCCCTGGAAGCCCTGGAGCGCCGCGAAGAGCATTATCGCTCGTTGATCGAGAACTCCACGGATCTGATTAGTATCCTCAACTTGGACGGCACCATCCGCTACGTCAGCCCGTCGCACGAACGCGTGCTCGGCTACCCGCTCGATGAGTTGGTAGGCAAGAACGTTTATTCGTTCGTTCACTCGCACGACAAGCCGCGCGTCCAGAAAGCGCTGATCAACGGCAACAATGGCCGCCCACTGGAGTGCCGTGTCCGCCACCTGGACGGATCGTGGCGCGTGCTCGAATCGTTCTCGCGCGATCTGTCGCACGTGGCCGGCGTCAATGGATTGGTGGTAAACGCGCGCGACATCACCGAGCGAAAACATCTGGAAGAGCAGCTCCACCATTCGCAGCGCCTGGAAGCCGTGGGACGGCTGGCGGGCGGCGTGGCGCACGATTTCAATAATCTGCTTATGGTGATCACCGGTTATTCCCACATGCTGCTGGACGCCATGCACCAAAGCGACCCGGCGCGCCAGGACCTGGAGCAAGTGGTGAAGGCCTCAGAACGCGCTACCGACCTGACGCGTCAGTTGCTCGCTTTCAGCCGCCGGCAAGGCGTGCGCCCGGCTCTAGTCAATGTGAACGCGCTGGTGCGGGATATGGAACGTATGTTGAAGCGCGTACTCGGCGACGAAATCAAGCTCACTCTCGAGCTGGCCCCCCGGGTGCCTAGCGTGCTCGCCGACGCCGGACAAATCGAACAGGTGATCTTGAATATGGCGGTGAATGCGCGCGACGCCATGCCCGCGGGAGGCCAACTGCTGATCGAGACCAGAAACGCAGGCCGGGCCGTGGATGGCCGGGAGTGCGTCACCGTTTCGATTACCGACACCGGAATCGGGATGGACTCACAAATTCTGTCGCGCGTCTTCGAGCCTTTCTTCACCACCAAAGAGCACGGTACCGGGCTTGGCCTGGCGACCAGTTACGGCATCATCAAGGAAAACGGCGGCGACTTGCACGTGGACTCCACCCCCGGCAAGGGAGCTACCTTTCAGATCGACCTGCCGGTCTCCGAGCAAACCTCCGAGGAAGTGGAGACGGCGCCGGAGCAGCGAGCGCCGCGAGGAACTGAAACTATTTTGCTGGTGGAAGACGAGGAGCCCGTCCGTCGCGTGGTGGAGACCATGCTCAAGCGGCACGGTTACCAGGTTCTGGTTTCGGCGTCCGCCAAAGAGGCGCTCGCCGCCGCCGAAAGGCATAGCGGCGCCATCCATCTTTTGATCACCGACATCATGCTGCCGGGAATGAGTGGGCGCAAAGTGGCGGAAGGTTTGAGTGCGCGCCGCCCGGACATGAGGGTTTTGTACGTTTCCGGTTTCGGCGACGCCAGCTCCGAAAACGATGCCCATTTCCTACAGAAGCCGTTCTCCACCGAAGAGCTGGCCACCAAGATCCGCGAGGTTTTGCGATGAGTCGGGTTGGGCCATGATCCTCCGCGTGGAAGCCTGCCGGCTTCAGCTTGCCGCGCGGGGCGTGATTCGATTTCCACCCGGCCTGGCGGGCAATGTTTTGCGCGGCGCGCTCGGAAAAGCTTTGCGCGAAGTGGCAAGCGTGGAGGATTATGCGCGTCTGTTCCAACCAGCGTCAACCGGCATCGGGCCCAGCGGCTTGGCCGATCGTCCGCGCCCGTTCGTGATCCGTGGCGCGGAGTTGAATGGGCGAGTTGTGGAACCGGGTGAGCAGTTTTGCTTCGGCCTTCATCTTTTCCACACGCGCGATTCCGTGCTGGATACATTTGTCGGCGCTTTTGCGCGTTGGGCCGACCTGCTTTCCGTGGAGCGTCAGCGCATCGCGATCGACCTGACGCCCCGCCCGGAGCCGGTCTCACGCATCCGCGTACTTTTTCAAACGCCCACTGAGTTGAAGGCCAAAAACCAGGTCGCTGAAAGCCGCTTTTCTGTTTTGCTGGCGCGTGCTCGGGATCGGGCCAGCGCCTTGTGCAGCCTGTACGGCGAAGGGCCGCTCGAAATCGATTTTCGCGGGCTCGCCGAACGTGCCCGCTCGGTGCGAACCGTGATGAGCGACATGCGGCGCGTCACCGTCGAACGTCGCAGCGGCCGGACCGGGCAGCGCCACTCCATCGGCGGAATGGCCGGTTTCGCCGAGTACGCAGGCGATCTGGCCGAATTCCTCCCGTACCTGGAAGCGGCTTCGTGGACCGGCGTGGGGCGCCACTGCACCTGGGGTAACGGTCACATCCAAACGGAGATTCTGAATTCCTAATTCCGAATTCTGACTTCCGAATTCTGACTTCCGAATTCTGACTTCCGAATTCTGACTTCCGAATTCTGACTTCCGAATTCTGACTTCTGAATTCTGTCTTCTCGGCGCGGAGAAGGAATCCAGTATTCAGAATCCAGAATTCGCGGGCGACGTATTCTGAAATCATGCGAGCCGTCGCCGTCTATCCCACCAAGCGCGAAGTCCGCGTCATCGATCATCCGGAACCCAAGCTCACCTCCGACACACAGGCCAAGGTGCGTGTGCTCGACGTGGGCGTTTGCGGGACCGATCGCGAGATCATTTCGTTCCAGTACGGCACGCCGCCCGAAGGCTCCGATTATTTGATTATCGGCCATGAATCGCTTAGCGAGGTTGTGGAAACCGGCTCGAAAGTTTCGAAGCTAAAGCGCGGCGATCTGGTGGTCATGACGGTGCGGCGGCCCTGTCCGCACCCGGAGTGCGTGGCCTGCCGTCAAGGCCGTCAGGACTTTTGCTACACCGGCGATTTCACAGAGCGCGGCATCAAGCAAGACCATGGGTACATGACCGAATTCGTGGTGGAAGAAGAACAGTACCTCCATCCCGTACCGCGCGAACTGCGTAACGTCGCCGTGCTTGTGGAACCGCTGACCATCGCCGAAAAGTCGCTCGAACAGCTTTGGATGGTCCAGCGCCGGCTTCCGTGGGATTGCCCGGGCGCTAACCAATCGCCCGCACAGTGCCGCCGCGCGATAGTGCTGGGCGCGGGGCCGGTTGGAATTCTGGGAGCCATGGCGCTCAAAGTAGAAGGCTTTGAGGTGAGCGTGTATTCGCGCTCACCCAACCATGAGGAGAAGAATCGAATTTTGGGCGCCATCGGCATTCCTTATATCGCCGCGGAAACGCACTCCACCGCAGACATGGCCAAGATGGCGGGTCCCATCGACGTGGTGTACGAAGCCACCGGCGCCTCCAGCGTCGCCTTCGATGTCCTGAAACATCTGGGGCCCAATGCGGTTTTCATCTTTACGGGCGTGCCCGGGCGCAAGGCGCCCATCCCGGTGGATACCGACGAAATCATGCGTAACATGGTGCTTAATAACCAGCTCGTCCTGGGTAGCGTGAATGCGCCGCCGCAAGCGTTCGAATCGGCCATTCAACATCTGGGCGCCTTCGCGCGGCAATGGCCGGATGCACTCAGGTCGGTGATTACCGACCGTTTTCCCCTGGATCGCGTCGCCGACGCGCTCCAGGAACAGGCGGGCGGCGTAAAGAATGTGGTGTCCGTCGCATCCTGAAAAATGACTAACGACTGGATCGATATTTCCGCGCCCTTGCGCCCCGGTATGGTGGTTTGGCCCGGCGATGCGCCGTTTGAAATCGCCGCTACTCTTCGCATCGCGGATGGCGGCCCGTGCAACCTGTCGCAGATTTCAACCACCGCGCATATCGGAACTCACATGGACGCGCCCCGGCACTTTCTGGAGGGTGCGGCGGGAATCGAGAAGGTGCCGATCTCCGCCTGCATCGGGCGCGCGCGCGTAATCGAGATCCACGACACCGAGGCCATCCGGATCCCGGAGCTCGAACCTCATCATCTGGCCAAGGGCGAGCGGGTGCTCTTCAAGACTCGAAATTCCGCCAGCTATTGGAACAGCGATCACTTCCAATCGAAATTTATTTTCATTCCTCCCCAGACGGCGCAGTATCTGGTAGACGCCGGCGTCCAAACCGTCGGAATCGATTACCTTTCCGTAGACGCATTCGATAGTCCAGGCGCTCCAACTCACCATATCTTGCTCCAGGCAGGCGTCTGGATCATTGAAGGCCTGATGCTCGCCGAGGTCGACCCAGGCGAGTACGAGTTGATCTGTCTGCCCTTGAAAATCGTGGGTGGCGACGGAGCGCCCGCTCGCGCCGTTTTGCGGAAGCTCGTTCGGTAGCTGCTAGACCTCGTTCAGTAACTGCTACACTCGGGGCGCAAACGCGCAGCATGGAGTGGAGTTGTATACGGTCTTTTGCCGGACTGTGCCTGCTCGCTACATTCGTCTACTCTCAGGGTGCCCACGCTCAGGGCGCCTCCGCTCAGCAGATTGCTCAGCGCGGCCAATATTGGGTCAGCTTCAAGATCGTAGCCGGAAAGCTGGCGGTCGATCAAGACACGTTTCATGTGGCGCCGGATCAGGTAAAGTTTGAGCCTGCGATTCGCGCCACCGTACGGCAAGCGCTGGCGCAGATTCCGCCATTGTCGCCGAGCCTGCTCATCGATAGCACGTGGGCGAAATACATCCCCCTGTACGAGAATTGGTCCGCCGCGGATTCCACGCGCATCGACCTGGGGACGTTGTTCTCGTCCGATTTTCTCTTTGCGAATCTGCTGAAGAATGCCCCGGATTTTGGGCTCATTTTGAACGATGAGGAGATCGACCCTCTGGACGGCGCAATTTCGTTCTCCATTCCGCCTCCCTTCGATGCGAAGGCCGTTCAGATCGAGTTGCCGGCGATGCTCGAATCCGAGCGGCAGACGCGCATCCCCGAATTGCGCAAACGGCTCGCGCACCTGAACGGATCTCTGTGGTCTTCCGCCGCGATTCGCACTGTGCTCGCGCCATTCTATGCCAATCTCGGCCTTACGCCGCAAATCGTCATATTCGCAAGCACGGATGCAATCCAGATCGTCGAAGGGCCGCGCATCGCTTCCATTATTTTGCCCTCGGGTCAAGTGCCGGCGCGCGATGTCAATCGTCTTCTTTGGCTTTTGCTCGATACACGACACTTCCGCCAGGCGAAGGGGAAACGCACTGTCGATTATGATCGCGATCTAGGCTATGTACCGGGCGCCGAACCGTATTTAATCCAATACCAGCTTCAGGAGCTTCAGTTTCTGATCTCGCCGTTCGGCTATACAGTAAGCGCGGTAGCCGGCGCGCGGACGGGCGCCAGCCAGTATGTCGATCTTCTCGTCGCGTCGACGTCGAAGGGCAGGACAAAGAAAAAATCGCGCATGGTTGCCGCGGGCTTCGAATACAATCCGGGTCAGGACTTCAGCGCGCTCGCGAGTCTTCAGTTGCCGCCTCTCGCGGTCTCTATCGGAGGGCCGTCAGGGACGTTGGCATCGGGCAGTTACTCAGCCGAATACCTGGGTCTGTCCGCTGCACTCACCGCCGGCATATCGGAAGAACGCAATCGCGTGCTGGATGGCATCCGGGTAAATGAACAGAGCATCCGAGACTCGTCGGACTTCGTATGGGAGCCTTGGCGAGGGCTGGATGGAGACACGCTCCGGTTCCACTTGGATCCGAATCACGCCGTGGTTTTCAACCAAACGCTGAACACGCTTGAACCTGGCGTGCGGTTCGTCCACAACAACCTTACTTCCGAATACCCCTGGCGCTTTTCGATCGGCTCGCGCGCTCTCATTGACGATCGTTTTGCCGATTGCATCGTCACCGCCAATGCGCACCGCAGCTTCGATCATTGGGAATACGATCTGAGCGGGCGTTTTGAGAATGCCTTCGGCAATTCGCCCATTTTCGAACTGCCGTCGTTCGGAGGCGAAAACACCGTGCGAGGTTTTCGCGCGGACGACGCCATCGGCCGCCGGCTTTGGGCCAGCCAAAACGAACTCTGGCACGCATTGCCGCGCCTGTCTGTCTTGAAACTCGCGACGTTCTTCGATCTCGGCGGCGCCTACCAGACCGTCGGATCATCGGCGGGTCTGCGCGTCGGGTTGGGAACGGGACTCCGGCTTGATCTGCGCCTGGCGGTGCTCAAGTTCGATTGGGCGTACGGCTTCGGCCAGGCCGCTACCGGAGGCAGCCGGGGCAAGTTCTATTTCACGGTCGCGTGGAACACACCGCACTAAAGAGCGGCCACTCAGGAGAACACATGTCTACTTTCATCCTCACCAATGGAACCAGCACTTACGAATTCGACACCGCCGGCGGAGTCTCCATCGGCGGCGCTACGGTTGGGTCCTGGACCACCAATGCAAACAACCAAATCGTCGTCACTCTCGCGAATGCCGGCAATGTGGTCTTCAACGTCGCATGGGCTTTCAACAATAAAAATCAGCTCACCATTCGCTCGCAAAATACGGAGGTCTTCAATTTGTCCGCCGCTGGCCTCTATAACTCCTTCACCACGCGCGATACGGCGCTATTGGTGAAGCCGGATCGAATGGCCGCGTTCGCGTTTACGCTCAACGGCGATTGGAACATGAGCGCGGATCACAACCTCACATTTACAGTTGGCGGGGTCGCCTCCACGCTAGACGGCTTCGTCAGCGATCCGCTGGGCCGCTTCATTTTTCATTTCGCGAACCAGGACAATCCGCTCGAAACCAACGTGCTTGGATTCGTCGGTTATTGGATGAGCAAGGTGGACGCAAACGGGACACCGCTGCTCGATTTTCATTATCAAACCGCGAGCGGCGAAAAAATCTTCGAGCTCCCCAAGGCGCTGGCCATCAATCGCGGTTCGAATCAACTCGCGTACACCTACGCCAAGGGGAACAAGAACCTCAGCATCGATTTTCAAGGGACGCTGATGATCGGGCCGGCTTTTGAGATAACCTACGTGGTCCAGCCGCAGGCTTCCAGTTCGGGTGAAGAAATGGTTTCTTCCACCACGCTCTCTTTCAACGCAACCCTCACCCAGCCCAATCTCCATGGCGACTTACAACTGACCGCCGGCCAATCCACTCTGACAATCGGTGGACAGGTCCAGGGAGTGCTCGGCAAAACAAGTTTGCAGGTCGGCTTTACGTTCACGCAGACGTTCGGTGGCGCGGATAACCAGATTACCCGAACCGCGGCCTTCAGTGGAACGCTCGCCTTCAACAGCGGCCAGGTGCAGTGGACCTTCAGCGCTACCGGCGGGACC
>Ga0335074_10016869_pt1 | contig 10283 bp, 8 predicted proteins | sample Lox_Sample_23_FD_206715 | JGI IMG/M metagenome (GOLD analysis project Ga0335074, IMG submission 206715) | Soil microbial communities from Loxahatchee National Wildlife Refuge, Florida, United States - Lox_Sample_2.3 | ecosystem: Environmental > Terrestrial > Soil > Wetlands | place: USA: Florida...
GTGTGCGACGGGTTCGTGGCCGTCGTCGTGTCCGTCACCGTGTGCGTCTGCGCCGGCTCGGTCACGGTCTTGGTCTCGGTCGTCGTGGCCGTCGTCGTGGTCGTCGTCGTGGTGGTCGTGTCGGTGGAAGTGGTCGTCGTGTTCTGGGCGCTCGCCGCCGCGGCCCACAGGAACGTCGTGGCCAGCGCGACCAGGGCCACGCGCCTCAGCAGTGCGACGCGAGCGGTCACGAGCACTTGGAGCTCGTGGAGTTGTAGAAGTTCTGGACGGCGGTGACGGCGCTCGCCGCCTGCGTGCCAAGCTTCGCGATATCCGCGGCCGACGGACTCGAGGAGAACCCCTTGACCGTCGCGGTCAGCGTGTCCACGGACGATTTGATCGCGCTGGTCTCGTTGGGGAAGTCGCTCTTGGCCGAGCTGACGAGTGCGTTTGCGTCGCTCTGGATCTTCGTCAGCTGCGCTTCAAGCCCGCTCAAGCCGCTGCTGGCACTCAGGTCGGTAAGGCCCTTGACCGAGCTCTCGAGATTTGCTCGGTTGGTGCAGTACGACGGCTTGCTGCTGCCGCCGCATCCGGTGACGGCCACCAGCGCCAGCACTGACACACTCACCGCGAGGGCACGCCGAGCGCCGATCCGGTAACCAGTCGCAATCATGGGTGCGCCTCCGTGAACTCGCGTTGCTTGTTCATGTCACCAACTCCACGACGCCCTTGATCACCAGCAGCGTGCCAACCACGGTCAGGACGGCGAGGATGAAGCCGTGCGCGTGCCGGGTCACCCAGCCCTTGCCCCGTTCGATAGCTCGGGGCGTCCAGTCCGGAGCCACCAGAAAAAGCACGAGCGGCACCTCCAGGAGCGCCATCATCACGAGGTTGAAGCCAATGACGAGCGCAACCGTCGGTGCGGTTGCGTAGTTCAGCTTGTCGATATGGCTCAAGCCCGCGATATAGGAGGCGCCCGGAAGCGTGAGCAGGGCGCCGACGACAAAGGTGATCCGCGGTGAACCGCGGCTGAGGGCTCGCTGCCAGCGTGGCGGTCCCTTGTCCGGCTTGGCCGCCCTGCTCGCGTGGACTCCACCGCGGCGTTCGTGCTTCTTGACAACGGCTGCGGCCCACAGGGCGATCGCGCCGAGGGCGATCGTGGCGGCCGGGCTCAGCGTGTGCTTCGTCGTGCTGACCGTGCTCGACCCCTCGAACGAGAAGACGATGAGGAGCCCGAGCGTGACGCTCGTCATGAGCGCCCCGAGGAGATAGCCGAACATCAGCCGCACGGGCCGCGGAAGCAGCATCATCAGCGTTGAGGCTGCGACGAGAGTCGGGTTCAGCGCCGCGAGCAGCGCAAAAAGGAGGACCTGGTCCACGGGTGCTGGCAGGGAGTGACATGGAATCCGACGCATTAACCATCTCGTCGGAGACGTGGCGCACAAGCATGCCCGCCAGTCAATGCCGGTATGCGTGCACCCCTGTCGCCTCCGTCGCATTCACGGGGCGACACCCGCGCCGAGCGGGGTTTCAGCTTCACCGGGGTGAAAGGACACACCGCCGTCGAGGTGGCAATGCGGGGGGCTTAGCCTCAAGCGATGGCGGCGCGTTCCCCCCTGCCCGGACTACGGGCGCTGAGGACCTACCAGGCCTCATGGCTGCGGCGGGATCTGGTCGCCGGCGTGGTGCTGAGCACCCTGCTGGTGCCGCAAGGGATGGCCTACGCCGAGCTCGCCGGACTGCCCGCCATCACCGGTCTGTACACCTCGGTCCTGTGCCTGGTCGGGTACGCGGTGTTCGGACCCTCGCGAATCCTCGTGCTGGGCCCGGACTCGTCGCTCGGACCGATGATCGCCGCGACGATCCTGCCGATCCTCGGATCTGGCGGTAGCCCCGAGCGCGCGATCGCGCTGGCCTCGATGCTCGCGCTGATCGTCGGGGCGGTGATGATCCTGGCCGGGATCGCGCAGCTCGGGTTCGTCGCCGACCTGCTCTCGAAGCCCACGCAGATCGGCTACATGAACGGCCTGGCGCTCACGATCCTGGTCGGGCAGTTGCCGAAGCTGTTCGGTTTCTCGACGGACGCCAACGGGCTGATCGGCGAGGTGCACGCGTTCATCCACGGCCTGGCCTCGGGAGAGGCCGTGGCCGCCGCGTTTCTCATCGGGGTGGTCAGCCTGGCAATCATCATGGGGTTTGCGCGCTGGCTGCCGCGTGCGCCCGGCGTGCTGATCGGGGTGATCGTCGCGATCGGAGCCGTCGCCGTGTTCAACCTCACCGACCACGGCGTATCGGTCGTGGGAACCCTCCCCCAGGGATTCCCGCCGCTGACCGTGCCGAGCCCGGTATCCGACCTTCCCTTACTCGTGGCCGGCGCGCTCGGCATCTCGCTGGTGGCGCTCACCGACACGATCTCGACCGCCTCCGCGTTCGCCGCGCGCACCGGTCAGGAGCTTGACGGGAACGGGGAGATGATCGGAATCGGAGCGGCCAACGTCGCCGCGGGGTTCTTTCAGGGATTTCCGGTCAGCACGAGCGGCTCGCGGACCGCAGTCGCCGAGCAGGCCGGTGCCAAGACGCAGGCGACCGGCGTGGTCGGCGCGGCGACGATCGTGCTCATGCTGCTGCTCGTGCCCGGCCTGTTCAGGAACCTCCCAAACCCGACCCTGGCCGCGGTCGTGATCGCGGCGTCGCTGTCACTGGCCGACCTGCGCGGCACGGTTCGCCTGTGGCGTCAGCGACGGGTCGAGTTCCTGCTGTCGTTCGCCGCGTTCCTCGGGGTGGCGCTGCTGGGGGTTCTCGAGGGGATCGCCGTGGCGGTTTTGCTGTCGATCCTCAACGTCTTCCGACGGGCGTGGTGGCCCTACCAGACGACGCTCGGCCGGGTGCCCGGTCTTGCCGGCCATCACGATCGCCACCTACACCCCGAGGCCGAGGTGCTCCCCGGCTTGGTGATCTTCCGATTCGACGCCGCGCTGTTCTTCGCCAACGCTCGGACCTTCCGCGACCAGGTTCGGCGCCTGGCGGCGACCGAGCCTCGGCCGAGCTGGATCGTGATCGCGTCCGAGCCCATGACCGATGTGGACACGACGGCGGCCGACATGCTGGCGGACCTCGACGAGGAGCTCAACGCCGCCGGGACGTACCTCGTGTTCGCCGAGTTGAAGGACCCCGTCCGGGTCAAGCTCGAGCGCTACGAGCTGATCGGTCCGCTGGACCCCGACCATTTCTTCCCCACGCTCGACGACGCGATCGACGCCTACCGCAGACAGACGGGTGCGGTTTGGACGCCGAGTGCGCCGAGCGCCGGGGATCCCTCGCCGTCGCCTCGCTGAGCCCTGTCATCCGTTTCGGATGACGCCCGCGACCCGGCGATGACTCAAGCTCGCCGTCGTGGACGAGAACCGGGGCGGCTCGGCTGCGCCGCCGGCGTTGCTCGACGAATTGCCGCCCCTGGCGGCGGCAAAGCTCGCCGCGCCTCGACAGCGCGACGGCATGGTCGCGCGCCAGCGTCTCACCGGCACCTTTGACGCCGGCGTCGATGCGGCCCTCACATTGGTCTCCGCGCCCCCGGGCTACGGCAAGACGACCGCGGCCCGTGCCTGGTGTGCGGCGAACGCGACGGCGTGGGCGTGGGTGACGCTGGACAGCCACGACAACGATCCGACCCGGTTGTGGACCTACTCGGCGACGGCCGTGGATCGCGTGCGCGAGGGCCTCGGGCGTCGCGCGCTGCAGCGGCTGCGCGTGCCCGGCATGCCGGCGGAGATCGCGGTCGACGAGCTCATGAACGGAATCGCTGCCTACGGGAGCGCCCTGGCACTGGTGCTCGATGACTTCCACACCGTGACCAGCGCGGAGTGCCTCGCGTCGGTGCGCTACGCGATCGAGCGGCTCCCGCCCAATGGGCGTCTGATCATCCTGACCCGGGCGGATCCTCAGATCGGCCTCGCGCCGCTTCGGGCCCGCGGCGCGCTTGCCGAGCTACGTGCCGGCGAGCTTGCCTTCACCGCCGCGGAAGCTCGCGAGCTGCTTCTGGTTAGAGCCGGTCTGAGCCTCCGAGACGGCGACGTGGACGTTCTCCTGGCGCGGACCGAGGGCTGGCCGGCGGCGGTCTACCTCGCTGCCCTTTGGCTCAGGACGGTCAGCGATCATCGGCGCGCCGTGCGTCGGTTCGGGGGAGATCATCGCTACGTCGCGGAGTATCTGAGCCGTGAGGTGCTCGCCTCCCTCGACGCCGATGAGCGATCGTTCCTGCTGGGTGCGGCCGTACTCGGCCGCTTCACGGCCGCGCTCTGCGACGGCGTGCTCGACCGCTCGGACTCCGCGACGAAGCTGCTCGCGCTCGAACAACGCAACATGCTGGTGCTGCCGCTCGAACGCCAGGAATGGTTCCGCGTGCATTCGCTCTTCGCCCAGTTCGCGGTGGCCAGCCTGGCCGCGAGCGAGCCCGGCGCGCCGGTCAGGATTCACCGCCGGGCCGCGGCGTGGCTGAGCTCACGCGGACTCATGGTCGAGGCCACCGAGCACGCGGCCGCAGCCGGTGATCACCGAACCGTGGCCGAGCTGCTCTCGCGGTATCACCTGCCGTTGCTGCGAAAAGGCAGCGCCCGGACCCTGTTGAGGTGGGTGCGTACGCTTCCGGACGAGGTCCTGATGGACCACCCGGAGCTGGTGCTGGCGGCGGCGGCCGCCGCGACGGTCATCGGCCACCTCGCGCTGGTCCGGCGGCGCTTTCTGGAACTGGCCAGCCGGGCGAGGCAGACGCGGCCCGAGCGGTTCGGCGCGTATGCCGACGGGCTGATGGCGACGGTCCGTGCCGTGGGCATCGACGCCGGGGTCGAGGATGCGGTGGTGCAAGGGCGCCGCGCGGTTGAGCTCGCCGGGCGCGGCGGAGGTGAGCTGCTGGTCGATGCGCTGGCCGGCCTTGCCCATGCGCTGTACTTCGCGGGAGACCTCGACGAAGCCTGGATGACCGGGTCGCAGGCGGTCGAGCAGCCGGGCGCCGAGCACGTCGCTCCGGGCTACGCGATGGCGCGCTCGACGCTCGCCCTGGTCGCGAGCGAGGAGGGACGATTGGGTTCAGCCCGTGCCCACGCCGAGGCGGCACGGACGGTGATCGGCAGGATCACGAGCAGCCGGAGCTGGCTCGGCGCCCACGCGTCGGTCGCCCTCGGCGCCGTGCTCGCCGGCGAGGGAGACCTCGCAGGAGCGGAGCGCGAATTCGTCAGCGCGGAGCGCTTCTTCTCCGACGAGGTCGCGACTGTGCACCACGCCGGGCTACTCGTTCGCCTTGCCGACGTGCGGCGTCGCCGGGGGCGTCTCGACGAAGCTGAGGGAGCCCTCTTACACGCGCGCGAGGCGATCGCCGAGCTTCCCGACTGCGGGACGGTTCCGGAGCAGGCGGCGCAAGCCTGGAAAGAGCTCGAGCAGACCAGGCGCGTCGCCATCCGCGGCGGGCCGGTCGAGCGTCCCACGGACGCAGAACTGGCTGTGATGCGGCTGCTGGCCACCGACCTGTCCGCGCGCGGGATCGGAGAGGAGCTGTTTCTCTCGCCCAACACCGTCCGCTCGCACATGCGGGCGATCTATCGCAAGCTCGCGGTCAGCTCACGCGCCGACGCCGTCGCTCGTGCGACCGCGCTCGGGCTCATGGGCGAGCGCATCCTCGAGGCGTAGCGCGGCGGCCTCGAGCGTTCCGAGGGTCGCTCGCGGACGCCGTTTCACCCAGGTGATTTGGCACGGACAATCAGAAGTTGCCGGGGACGCGTGTCACCGTCCCGGTAATGGCGGGCCGCACCTACCGGCTGGAGGTCGAAGGAGAGCTCAGCGATAACGCCATGTTCACGTTCGAAGGACTGATGCTCAGACACGTCGCGGGGAACACACTGCTGGTGGGCACGGTGCGCGACCAGTCCGAGCTGCACGGCCTGCTCCAGCACGTCGCGGATCTCGGGTTGACGTTGGTCAGCGTGAATCAGCTCCCACCCGCTCGCCGTCCTGCGCGGATCGCCCTCCGGTTAGGCTGGCGCTCATCTTGATCGCCCTCACCGCTCCGGTCGCCCCGGCCTGAATCGTGACGCCGATCGCGATCAGAAACACCCCCGGAATCAGGAGCACCTTGGATCCGAGCATGAGGAGGCCCAGCCGCCCGAGCAGGTACGGCGGCGTGCACACCGTCGCTCCGAGTGCACCTCCGACCAGGCTCGTCGAGAGCTTGTCGCGCCTGGACTGGGTTGGCTTGCCCCCGATCAGCCGCGCCGGCACCGCGACGTAGCTCACCATCATCACCCCGACGACGATCCCGAGCACGAGCGCGAACCACGGGCGTCCCCAGCGGGGCACGACCGTGAGGCCGAAGGCGAGCGCCACCCCTACGACCACGCCGGACGTGACGATCGGCGCCAGCCGGTGCCTGACCTGCTCGGCGGCCGGCCTGATCGCGGGCCCGCGCGGCTGCGTTATCGCGTAGGCGAACACCGCGTTGAGCAGGAAGCTCGCCACGGTGAGCGCGACGATGACCAGGCCGATCGGAATCAGGATCGGTCCCCTGATGACGTTGAGCGACCGTCCGCGCAGCACGTGCGCTTTGAGGTCGAACATTGCCAGCCAGATCCACATCGCCGGCAGGATCTGCACCAGCATCAGGCGCCAGTTCGACAGCACGAGCCGGAGCCCGTCGAACAGGAGTACGAAGGCACTGACCGCGAAGGCCAACGGAGCGAGCAGCCGGTGAGCCCGACTCAGCCGGAGGACCGCCTGCTCGATGGAAGCCTCGTCGTTGTCCTGAATCGCCCGGACCAGCGCCGATACGCGGCCCACCAGGCTGGCCGGTGTGGTCATCGCGGCCGCTGGTCAGGCCGCTTTTCGCGAGCCGGCGTATCGCCCCTTCTTCTTGGAGAGGGCGCGCTCGAGCTCCTGGATTCGCTCACGCAGCTCGCGGTTCTCCCGCTGGAGCACGGCGACGCGGCGTCGCTCCGCGACCAGGTCCGCCGCCAATCTGCGCAGGGCGCTGCCGAGCTGCTCGCTCGTGACTTGCCTCATGTCGGATGGAGCCTCCTGACCGCCCGGTGTCCGGTCAAGGGCGCTCACACCCATCGCACCGGGGAGTCGTCACCACCCTGTTCCGAACGGCATCAAACCGAGCTCCCGAGCCATGGCGGGGTGCACACTGGCGGACACCCTGCGGGCCTGGGTGCGCGCACCGTTGCAGGCGGGTCCGGCGCGCTCGACACTGCCCGCGATGCCAGCCGCACGGCGCCCCCCGAGCCCCGAGCACGAGCGCCTGGAACAGGCGAGGGACGGCCGCGCGCCGTGGAAGGCGTGGGGGCCGTATCTCAGCGAGCGTCAGTGGGGCACTGTCCGCGAGGACTACAGCTCCGACGGAGAGGCATGGAGCTACTTCAGCCACGAGCAGGCGCGCTCGCGCGCGTACCGGTGGGGCGAGGACGGCATCGCCGGCATCTCTGACGAGCGCCAGCGCATGTGCGTGGCACTCGCCCTTTGGAACGGCACCGACCCCATCCTGAAGGAGCGGATGTTCGGGCTCTCGAACGGCGAGGGCAATCACGGCGAGGATGTTAAGGAGTACTGGTTCTACCTCGACAGCACGCCAACCCACTCGTATATGAAGTGTCAGTACAAGTATCCGCAGCGTCCCTTCCCGTACTGGGACCTGGTCTCCACGAATGGGCACCGCGGCAAGTCCGACATGGAGTACGAGCTGCTGGACACCGGCATCTTCGACGATGACCGTTACTTCGACGTCGTCGTGGAGTACGCCAAGGCCGCGCCGGACGACATCCTCATGGAGGTGACGGCCTACAACCGCGGTCCGGACACCGCGACGCTGCATCTCTTGCCGACGCTGTGGTTCCGCAACACCTGGTCCTGGGGCGACGATGTCCCGCACCCGGTGCTGAGGGGGATCGATGGTGGCAGCGCGTTCGCCGCCGCGCGCACCGCGCATCACGAGCTGGGGGACTGGCTGTTCGTGGCCGATCGCTCGGCGCAGCTGCTGTTCTGCGAGAACGAGACCAACAACGAGCATCTGTTCGGTACGCCGAACGCCTCGCGCTACGTCAAGGACGGCGTCAATGACTTTGTGGTCAGCGGCCGGGAGGATGCGGTCAATTCAGAGCGTACCGGCACCAAGCTGGCCGCTCATCACGTGCTCGAGCTCGGACCGGGCGAGAGCACTTCCGTGTGCGTGAGGCTGACGGCGGCTTCGGGCGTCTCCTCGACGCTGGCCGACGATGCGCTCGCCGCGGACTTTGACGCGGTGATGCGCGCCCGCCGCATGGAGGCCGATCAGTTCTACGCCAAGGTCATTCCCCCGGCCCTGAACGCGGACCAGGCGATGGTGATGCGACAGGCACTGGCCGGCATGCTCTGGAGCAAGCAGTACTACGAGTACGACGTGCATCGCTGGTTGCGCGAGCACGGCGTCAACCCCTGGGACCCCAGCCTTGCGGCCAGCCCGGTGCGCAACGTGCCGTGGTTCCACATGGTGGCCGGCGACATCATCTCGATGCCCGACAAGTGGGAGTACCCGTGGTTCGCGGCCTGGGACCTCGCCTTCCATTGCGCGCCGCTCTCGCTCGTCGATGTCGATTTCGCCAAGGAGCAGGTCGAACTGCTCTTGCGCACGCGCTACATGCATCCGAATGGCCAGATTCCTGCCTACGAGTGGAACTTCAGCGACGTCAACCCGCCGGTGACAGCATGGGCGGCGCTGTACGTGTACGAGCGTGAGGCCGAGATCCGCGGGAAGGGCGACGTCGAGTTCCTCAAGGTGGTGTTCGACCGGCTCCTGGCCAACTTCACCTGGTGGGTCAACCGCAAGGATCCGGACGGTCGCAACCTGTTCCAGGGCGGGTTCCTCGGCCTCGACAACATCGGCGTGTTCGACCGCTCCGCGCCGCTCCCGGGGGGTGGCACGCTCGAGCAGGCGGACGGAACGGCATGGATGGCCCTGTACTCACAATGGATGCTCCAGATCGCGGTCGAACTCGCCAAGCACGATGCCGCGTACATCGACATGGCGCTCAAGTTCGTCGCGCACTTCCTGTGGATCGCCGTCGCGATGAACCCACCCGAGGGTGACGCCGAGCTGTGGGACGACGAGGACGGCTTCTACTACGACGTGATGCGCATGCCGGACGGTCAGCCGATACAGCTCAAGGTGCGCTCGCTGGTCGGGCTGCTGCCTTTGTGCGCGGCGACCGTGTTCGACGGCGATTTGCTCGAGCGCTACCCGTGGGTGGTGGAGGGGGCCAACGCGTTCATCGAGCGCTTCTCGGACACCCTGTCGAGTCTCGCGCACGCGGCGGACCCCAACGCCGAGGGGAAGCGGATGCTGGCGCTCGTCAACGAGGACCGGCTCCGGCGGATTCTCGCTGTGATGCTCGACGAAAACGAATTCCTCGGCGCGCACGGCATCCGCGCGGTGTCCCGGCAGCACCTGGAGCAGCCGTATCGGTTCGATTGGGGGGGCCAGGATTACGACGTCCACTATCTGCCGGCCGAGTCAGACACCGGCATGTTCGGAGGGAACTCCAACTGGCGAGGCCCGGTGTGGTTCCCGATGAACCTGGTGATCCTCCGGGGCCTCATCCAGCTGCACCGCTACTACGGGGACGGGCTCAAGGTCGAATGCCCGACCGGCTCGGGGCTTCAGCTCAACCTGCTCGAGGTCGCGATGGAGATCTCTCGCCGGCTCGTCACCACGTTCACCGATGACGAAAGCGGCCATCGCCCGGTGTTCGGCGGGATCGAGAAGTTCCAGACCGACCCGCACTGGCATGACCTGGTGCCGTTCCACGAGTACTTCCACGGCGACAACGGCGCCGGCATCGGCGCGAGCCACCAGACGGGCTGGACCGGAACTGTGGCGCTGCTTTTCCTGCTCGCCGGCGAGCGGCTCACCGAGACTGCGACGGTGGCGGCCGTCGGCGAGTAAGGCGGTGATCGTGCGTCTGCCGCCACGCCCGACCGTGTACGAGATCAACACGGCGGTCTGGCTGGAGCGCCTGGGCCGCGGTCGCGGACGCCCGCTCGCGCTCGGCGAGGTCCCGGCCGCGAAGTGGGACGCGCTGGCGGCGCTTGGAGTCGACGCGGTATGGCTGATGGGGGTGTGGGCGCGCAGCCCGGAGGGACTGCGCATCGCGCTGACCAACCCTGAGCTCGACGCCGGCAACCGCGCCGCGCTGCCCGATCTGCGCCCCGAGGACGTGGTCGGTTCGCCCTACTGCGTCCGCGCCTACGTCGTGGAGGAGCGCTTCGGCGGTCCCGAGGGGCTGGCC
>Ga0335074_10016870_pt1 | contig 10283 bp, 11 predicted proteins | sample Lox_Sample_23_FD_206715 | JGI IMG/M metagenome (GOLD analysis project Ga0335074, IMG submission 206715) | Soil microbial communities from Loxahatchee National Wildlife Refuge, Florida, United States - Lox_Sample_2.3 | ecosystem: Environmental > Terrestrial > Soil > Wetlands | place: USA...
CGTGACCATGTTCTGCAGCCCATGACAGCGGCGTCTGACCATATTTGTCCTTAGTCTCCAGCTCAGCGCCTTTCTCCAGCAGCAGCTTCAACACCGCCTCGTGACCATGTTTTGCAGCCCATAACAGCGGCGTCCGACCATATTCTTCGTCCTTATTCTCCAGCTCAGCGCCTTTCTCCAGCAGCAGCTTCACCACCGCCTCGTGACCATGTTTTGCAGCCCATAACAGCGGCGTCCGACCATATTCTTCGTCCTTATTCTCCAGCTCAGCGCCTTTCTCTAGCAGCAGCTTCACCACCGCCTCGTGACCATGTTCTGCAGCCCATGACAGCGGCGTCCGACCATATTCTTTGTCCTTAGTCTCCAGCTCAGCGCCTTTCTCTAGCAGCAGCTTCACTACCGCCTTGTGACCATGTCCTGCAGCCCATAACAGCGGCGTCCGACCATTCTTGTCCTGGGACTCCACGTCGACCTTGCCCGTCTCTAGCAGTAGCTTGACCATCGCCTCGTGACCATTTCCTGCAGCCCATGATAGCGGCGTCCGACCGGATTGACTATCTTTCAAGTCCGGATCGATGCTAGCTTTTGCAAGCAGTGGGTTTACTACTACATCGTACCCGTTCCCTGCGGCCCACGATAGCGGTGTCCGACCATATTGGCCTTTTAGCTTATACGGATGGTCTACTCCAAACGCCGTCTCATAGTCCTTTATTGCTTCTTGAAGCCTCTCATCTGCCTTTTCATACTCTTCTAAGTCATCTAATATTATTGCAACGTCCCACTTTCTAGTCGCTTTATCCAAATGGCCTCTTAACTCTGCTTTTGAATGCTCTAGCACTCGACTATTTGTCTTTGTCAACGTTTTGTATTCTTCTTGATCTTGCAACTCTCCCAGGGGATTTTCCCAGTCCCAGACAAGTAGGAAGTCACGTGGGAAGTTTGTTATCGATCTAGAAAGTTTTAGCCATCCGAAACTTCCACTCTCGTTTAGAGGAGTAGCTGCAATTACAACAATGGCAAAGTGATCCTTGCAGAGCCTGATGATCGTAGGTTTTGAAGCTCCTTGTAGAAGGCAGACGATGTCATGCTCTTGGATGGATTTCGCCGACGCCTGAAGAGTCCATTCCCCCTTGTCGCCTGAGTACCAAGCTGCATTTTTGGATGTGATATTCACATTCTGTCTGTCATCACTTTTTACTGAAGACACCTGGCCAAGAACGCAGCCCTTGATCTTGATCACCGCCCTCGGGCTATTGTCAGAAGTCTCCTCCACCAATGCATCTTTACTAAGAACGAACTTGACAAGTTGCGGGAACAGATCTTTCCAGTAAACCTTGTAATCAGGTTGTAAACCGGCTTCACCAGGATTGTCAGAGCTCATACCAAGCAAAGCATACACCTTATCGCGATTATCAGAAGCTCCGCGGGTATGGAACATGTCTATCAGCTCAGCTAAACAGCGTATTTCTAGGAAGAACCTCTTTGACGAATTTGTTGTATGTTTAGACCGGAGACCAGCTCGCTCTATCAGGTAGGTTACTGAAGGGAGACTCTGTAATTCCGGAGAAGCTGCATAGGAGAACTTTAATGATTTTAGTCCTAAGCAGAACGCGTATCCGTCAATCTCCATGGAACCACACATCATTACAATATGTCGAGCTGCAGCAACCTCCTGAAGTACCTAAATCAACTGTGTTAATGTTGTCTAGTAATTGTGGATGAGCGTCTGCTCCCTTACCCAGATGCGCTGGAACCATGGCCCTTGAAGCAGGTTGAGGATTGCTTGCTGGTTTATTTCCTTCTTTGAGCGCTCTATAGAATCCTCATTAGCAGCAAGTTGTATACCCTCAAGTGCTCCCTCTGTATCGCCTGCTGTCTCTCCAAGCCAAACAAGTACACGGGTTGCTTTGCTATAGATTTTCGCCATAAGTTGAACCTGTTGACTCTGCTCCTCTGGGTTTTTTTGGTTGATGCAAATAGCATCTACCCATAGAATTCGTTCCAAAGAGCGATCTCGAAGACGCAATAGCGCTGCGTGAAGGTTTTCTGTAACAGCCAAATTTTGCTTGTTTACCAAGATGGAACGAGGCTTTTCCAAACCACCCCATGTGTAAGATAAAGCCTCGTACAGATGAGTTCGTGTGCCCAATTTCTGTAGAGAATAATTGCGAAGCTTGCATCTCAAGGGCGCCGCCTCATGTTTATTCGGTAATAGGCGGAGCAAGCGAATGTTGTCGCCCTCCAGTGGAAGCGAAGAACCTGGGTAGGGAGATATGGCACAAGATATCATACGCCACATATTGAATTTTTGTGTTCGGACGGTTCTGATGAAATTTGCAATGAGCGTAAAAGTTATCCGTCGGTTAATGGTTCCTAAGCTGTGATAGTATTTGCCCATGGTCTACGTAACAGCCACCCCTACCAACTACTTTCGACTAGCTATGTGTAAAGTTTTTATACGTGGCACTCGCCTATAGGAGGGATTACCAGCGGCGTTAGGAAGCCTATGGACCCAGAAGGAAGCGAGAGGGGGTAGCAGAGTGCCCCCAAAGGTAGGGTGTAGGGACAGCGCGTGCTAGTGCCTTCAGACCGTCGAAGTCAAGATCCAGCGGCGGAAATTGTTTGATGTGGACATATTGGCGTATAAAGAAAGTCATAATAATTAAATCAGGCTACTATTAATTCTCAAGTACATAATAATTGTTTCCATCACCAAAATGCCGCGTCCACGACATCATATACTAGAGAAATCATTCACATCTTAGGATCCCAAGTCTTCCATCATGTTCAGACAGTATACCTGCTCCTAAGGGTGGACGAATAAGCTGGTCGAACGGCATGATGTGTCGTGTGGCTATAACTAAAACTCTCAAATATTGACAGAAGGACTTGTCTCCTTTCACCTCGTTCACTCCTTCCCACGCAAGACAGACGTTCGTCATCTCGCCAGCCTTTGCCACTTTTATCTTATTAAGCTTTCCCATCACCTCCGAATAATCCAACCAAAGATTTAAAACCGGCCCGCTAATGGCTCTCGCTGGCTTCTGATCCGTATATCGAAGCCGTCCTGGAAAGATACCAAGGAAGTCTCCAGGTGCAACAGCGACTAATGGAGCAACAGCAAGGAGTTCAGTAGAGGCGGTCTTGTTACTAAAAGTCCTTTTCTCTGATTTACCTTCGTAAGGCACCAGGCTAATGTTGATAGACTTATTGCAGTCAAGTTGGCCTTTGATACCGTAGCGGAGAACATAGATGTTTGATTTGGTAGAAGTAGGTTTTAGGCTGCAATTGGCCAAGAAATTCTCATATTCTGTTAAGTCTTGGTTCCAGACGCTGAGATGGTCTCCCCAACACATATTTTGTGGAGCATGAAGTCTGTCGCGAATCCACTGTTCTTCGATGTCACTTTTCCCAGAGAAGTCGTTCCCTTCTTCTGCGATGACCCTCAAACGGAGCTGTCGAAGAGGGAAGTCATAGACTTTATTCCAGGAAAGTAACATATCAAGTTCTTTGGGATGTTGAAAGAAATAACTCTTGAACTCACTAGTCCGGCTAAGAAGAAAAGCCGTTGTTCCTTTGTCCCTTAAATCAGACAGAAACTTCAAATAGGCCGTCCATTTGAAGATGGTGTTCCTGCTTTGGCCGTATCCCATAGCAGCTATGAGTTTCTTTGCTGCTAATTTCTCTTAGGGAGTAATATCGGTTTTGGGACCTGACGATTTAGGAAGTGGACCAATCATCTTAGCTCGTTGCTGGATCATAAGCCAATAGTATGTCTCTTTCCACAAGCGCCGGAGTCGGGTCCTTATATCATCACCGTTCTCTCTCTCAATATACTTTATTGCAGTCTCATAATCACTCTCCTCGCTAAACTCGCCCATAAGCTCTTTTGGTTCGGATAAGAGATCTTGCAGTTCTATCCTTAACAATTCTCTTACATCAAGACATACAACGGCATGCTTCAAGCGTTCTAGCTTAATTCGGTCTTCGCGAGTTATATTCATCTGATGTCGATCCTCCTTAGTACAGTTCAAACTGTTCCGCTCAACTTTTCAAAGCCTTTCTTGCGCAATCTCCAACGCAGGCTTCGCAATCAGGCGATTACATTTCGCCCAATTCTCTGTTACACTAGTCATAATCTTCACAAAAATTGTGTGGTCACATGTCCACAGGATGTCGTCCAAGACGCCGGCTATAGAGGAATCCGGTATGCGGCTATCGTCATATACATCCTTAAGTGCTACTTGAACATGTTCCAACAACTAAACGGCATCATCAAGGGCTAACCGCCTTGCAAAAGGAGTATGTGTGACCACGTTTAGCAAGTCAATATCGGTATCATCAGTCATGGAAGATGGACTGCTAGTCAAATCTGTACTAGAAGATACTGACTCAGGTGATTCCGTATTAGAGGCTGATGTAAACACCTCGAAACCACCCATAGCTTGCTTAGGATCAAGAATGCCTAGGGCTTTAGAGGAGACAGCATTTGAGCCAGCACTTAGTGGTGCTGTCAAGGCTTCTAGAGCATGGGACTAAATCAAAGGTACAAGAGGAGAATCTCGACAGACAGCATCAGCTACAGATGTTGGCACTTCGTCTAGCACTGCGCTATTCAAAGGCCTCGAATCAGTAGCAGATTTCGGAAAATACTCATCCAATATAGCCATTCCATCAGTATGACTTATTGTAGGTAGATCGCTTTCCAGCGCTCCACTAATAGTTGTTTCATCACCTTTTATTGGACTAGCAAGGGCAGGTGCCTCTCCCAAAGTCTCAAGAGACTTCATTGTATTAGGATCGTTAATGGACTCGAGGGTGGTAGGCTCGTTGGGAGATTCGTTAATACGAGGCTCGTCGATAGGAGGCTCGTCGGTGGAAGGCGCGTCGGTGGGAGGCTCTTCGGTAGCAGAATCGTTAGTAGCAGACTCGTTGGTAGCTGATTTATCAGCAGCAAGCTTTAGCTTCTTAGGCAATTTGCCCGTTCTCTTATTTGCGCCTTGCATAGCCTCGTAGGATCGTTTTGTTCGAGACGCTAGTCGACTAGACCTGCAGAGACGTTTAAATTCAAGAGTGATCGGACAAGGACTACCTGCTCCTCTATTCAATTCGACAAGGTGATTTTGAACTGCCACAATCTCAGCGATGCCTGTAGTAAAGAGTCAAGCATCCTCGTCTACACTTACTCGTTCGTCCCACAAGCTCGTTCAATTTGTGCAACTCCCCACCTTCAACATCAAGCACACAACAGATCCGTATAATCTCACAGATATGCGGTTCAACCTGTTCAACAATGTCTTTAGCCATTACGTTATAGTAATGTCTGAATGAAGGATAGAAGCAGTTGTCCTCAATAACAGCGCTTTAGGGATCTAGCTTTCGCTTATTCTGCCAATGATTAGGGTCTAAGCAGTATTAATGTTTAACTCGGTTAAACATTACAATATAAGACTGAAAGCATCGCATCGAGGCTGCAATCATGATCATTACTAGATTATGAACGCCACAATTCATTTAGATTAAGTGAGTTGTTCATCTGAGGATAAGAATGTGCGACTTCCATCATGTGGGGCTCTGATTTCAGGCCCTCCTAGCTGCGCCCTTCCAATTGAGGCGGGACATTTAAATCGTTCTCAACATCCCACACTTCATTACAGTAGAACGACAAGTCATTAAAATATAATTATTTTATTAGGTAGCTTGCATGTACGAAGTGTAAATCTAGTTCAAAATCTCAGCACAGAACAATACTCCTCCATTCCCAGTTTCTCGATCTCACGTTCCGCCTCTTCTAATTCCTAGCCACGTGACCTCTTTCCTAGAACTTGGGTCGACGCTTTCCGCTTTGATCGTCGACCCTGAGTTGCTTTAGCCGTTGCTTCCTTGAGGTCACACTGTTTTTGTGCTTCAACAATGTCCTCGTAACTCATAACTCTTGCACTGCCTACTACTATTGCTTTAATGGACTTACAGGTAGCCTTTTCGTTGTTTTGTTCAAAGAGAAGCAAGTTCTCATCTAAGAGGATCGCTCGGTCTGCGAACGCATTCTCTGCTGCATTAGCCAATTTTTGGATATAGATTTTACAAGGGCTATTAAGTTCCCCGCCTTGTATGATACCCTCCTCAATCCGCCTACGCAAGGACATCAAACTTTCTGCCGTTTTAGGGGTTTCAAGCTGAGGTTGTAGAAAGTCACATGGCTTCTCGACCTCAGTAGGTACTAGAGCGACATTTACCTCAGGTTTCTGGATGTCTTTTAGCACCCTTTCTGGATTGAACGGTCGCAGTCCAGTTTTAGACCAGCCGGATATAATATTTCGAGAATTAAGTGCTTTACTCCGTGCACGATCATAGAGGAGGGTGAAATGCTGCTTTCCAATCGTGTTAGAGCCTCCCCAGTATAAGCGTTCAACCTCCTCTCAATATGCCGTCTTCAGTGATCCAAAGACGCCAACATCGCATGGTTGAAGCTTGTGGGACGTATGTGACGGAAGCCGACAAAGGATAATATTATTTTCGTAGCAATACTTTATTAGTTCAAGGGACTCGTGCGTACCAAATCCATTATTAATTAATATCTGTGGATTGTTCTTGGCTCGAGCTTTGGTTTGTGGGTCAAAGACATGTTGAATCCAATGTAAACTAATAGCAGTATCTGTGTATCCTGTTTCTGAATGACCAAAATGCCATCTAGGAGTAGGATGAACAGTCCAAGTGCTTTGGTGGGTAGCAGCTGGCCAAATAATTAGAGGATGGAGATACCGACCATCTGCAGAGACACACTCGATCGCAGTGATCAAAGTGCGCTTTACTCCTACTCCTCTATAATTCCTAAGCTCGTTCTTACTTACTAGAACTTTTAGAGAGTTCAGGACGCTTAAAAGGACGCCTGTTTCGTCCATGTTGTAAATGTTCTCCGCAAGTATCAAGGGGTTTGCCAATTCCTTCCCAATCACTGCAAACCACTCGACTACCTTCTCATAGATATAGTGATCGTGTCTCTCCCAATCTAGTGCTTTTATTCGCATCGCTTTGAGCTCTGGGTGGCGTTTGTAGAAGGCTTGTGGCCAGTTCTTTCCAGGTAGTCGTATGTCATCGTCTTCGGTCGCAGGAGTCTGGAAAATCGACACGCGTTGACGTATAATAACAAGTGCTAAGGTTCTTACAAACTTGACAGGCAACGGATATCTATTCCTGGACATTCGCAGTACATAATTGACTAGCGCTTTCTCTTCCTGGATGGTGAGGTATTGTTGCTTGGCGCCTTTTTGTTGGATTGACGGACGGCTATGGTCACGATGCCACAATGTAGACTCGGGCACTCCGCTTAGCCCAGAAAGGGTAGCATAGGTGTTGTCCTTTGAATGGCCGAATCTGTCGAGAACATCTGTGGATGGATCGATCTTTGATGGCGTGGCCATGGCTTTGAACTGTGAAGAAGCAGAAAGGACACTCAATCTTCTTTAATCGATTGCTACCTAACATTCTAGGCATACATCTAAGCGCACGACCCTGACCTTTGTCGGCATCTGCCTTGCATGGCCCGCACGCAAATCAGATTGATGTCGTCTCTCAAACCACGACCTCATCAGTGCAATAAGGTTAGTACCTATCACCTAAGTGAGGTGAGTCAAGGCATCTTCAAGGATTGTGGAAACCAGCCTTGGGCTATATTTGACTCATTAGTGATCAGCAAGAATGGAAGGCCAGCTGCGACGCTGCCTCACCCGGACCGCGATCAACACCTAAGACAGACCAGGCAAACCTGTCTCTCGTAAGCCGTTTCCTCCCCCCGTTCGGAGCAATCGAAGGCAGGCCCGTCGCCACTGGCACCGTCGTACAAGGCATGATGACCGTCGGCGGCATCCCCTCCGCAGCGATCTCCATCGAGGCCGCTTTGGATGAAGGCGCAGCGATTGCAAGCAGTGCTGTGGCCGGAGTCACGACGGCAGCAGCAAATCTAACCACTGCTTCAAGTATGGCAGGTGTCATCGGCGGATCGCTCGCTGAGGAAGCCGCAACAGTGAATGGGGTCGTGGTGGGAGGAATGGTCGGCGATATAGCTGAAGGCGCTACCACAGCCGCCTTAAGATGGGTGGTATACTGGGGACTGCTGGAAGCCCGTTGTGATAGACAACTTAGTCGGCACTCCTTCGGCATCGCTCTTCGAAACTTCCACAATCACCCGAATCTCTGGTGGATGACAGTCGACGAAGAACATCCGCGGCGACTCTCACCTTTCATGTGGCCCCGATCTAACCTACTCTCATCAACTGCGAAGGCCGCTGAGTGGAGACATCGTCCTATTCGGCAAGAGCACGGGCTCAAAAACTCGGCCTGACGAGGAAGTAGATCAGTAAATAACAAAACGAAATCTATCTCTTTGCTTGCCGCTTGAACTTGTAGTGAGGAGTTGATGGCAGTCCACAGTGCTCTGCTACAATACTTCAGTTGCTTAATAGAACTTAGCAGATGCCCGTACAGTAGTCCGATGTGAATTAAAACTCTTATAAGCTTCCTCTACATGATGAAATTGTCTGGGGTCAAGAGGAACGGACCCATCCCTCAGCGTCGTACTTGGAATTCAGGATGCACATTTGCGTTTAGTAGGCGTTCGATTAATCAATTGTAGTTGCCTTCGACATAGGAGTTGAAATTCCCGACGAGGGAGTCGTGGAAGCCGACGATCTGTGCTAGCGCTAGGAAGAGGTACCAGCTTTTCTGGCACTACCGAATCGATAAAGTACTAGCTGCCTTAGATCAAAGTCTACATAGGTGCGTTTTTCATCTGAATCATTATACAGGTGTGATCAAATTGGTGGAAAGTGAAGATGTGTTAGCTATGTGAATAGGACAACGGGATGATGTTGAGCATAGATACCATGGCGATGACAGTGCACGATGCGGATTAGTCGACAAGAAGATTTTATTCCACGACAGAGACATATGGCGTAAACAGAGCGAAGCCGATTTGCAAGTGACTGTACGACCGGAATTTTCAGCCATAGTAGCGTTGTAGAAGCGCGCTAAAAGCAGCAGGCTCTTCTATTAAAGAGCAGTTATAGCCGAGAGCCGTTTTTTGAGTTCTCAGCCGTCCCTTTCTCCTTGACACGAAAACCAGCCCCCTTCTTGAGTAAAACTTTAAGTAAAACACTTATAAACTAAGCAAATTACTCATTATTAAGCTACAGTACTAGAACTTCTAGTTACAGGAACATCGTTATTGATTTTAGGGAACAGGGGTTGAAGCAGATTTTCGGTAGCAAAACTCAAAGCAATACCAATCAATGCCTATGTAAGTTGTAGAGAAAATATTACGTGGCTAAGAAGTAGAAGAGGCCGAGAATAAGATCACAATGCTTGGAATAGAAAAGGAACGTTGTATGTTAAGATATTAGCTGTTGTAATAATTATTTTTCGGCACATAGGGATTTTCGCTTCACAGGGATGTCGTTTACTGTACCAAATAAATGATTGAAAGGCGAAGCGACAAGGCAGAGCGAGGGCAGCAGTACAGTAGCGTAAGGCTCTCCGCCCTACAACATCGCATCTTTGGCCGCGGGTCGGCACTCGGCGCCGCGGATATTTCCCCGACTCGAGATCGACCAGTCATAATCTTCCCTATGACCCGATCAACGATTGTCATCCAACGAGATCTGCACGTTTTTGCTCTTCCCGCCCTGATTTCGATACTGCATTGGGGATGGACCATGTCTTTTGCTGCCTTCAAATCATCACAGCCCCCAAAAGAGCCCTGTGCTGCTAGGACACCCAGTGACAGTTGCAACGACCACGCGCAAGGCCCGCTGCACAGGTCATTGCTAACCCTGCGAACCGGCTGGAGCCTCTGAGGAGTACCATGTTCATCTCTCCATCGCGGCCCCCCCACACCTATCCTCCTCCTCCACTCCCACTCCCTCCTCTTGAATTCTTTTGCTTCTTTCCAATATGCTCGAACCTTATGAATGAGATGACTTCTATTGTCCCAGGACCCTCTCGAATCTGTTGAATCGCTGAGAAGCCATGTCACCGGAAGAATGGCTGCAGTTCCAGGGTTTTCGGTCACTGACCTAATTCAGGCCGTCTGCCACATCAAGACCGTCTACGATGCCTTCTTCAACAAATATACCAACTCCGCAGTACAGGTTCGCGGCCTGGCCGACCGCATCCAGCAATTTCAAACCAACCTGCAAGCCCACAAGGAAATCATAGAAAAACGTGGCCTGGAATATTCAGGTTATGTAGCAATTAAGAACACCCTCGATGAATGCGAAGACTTTCTC
>Ga0335074_10016871_pt1 | contig 10282 bp, 8 predicted proteins | sample Lox_Sample_23_FD_206715 | JGI IMG/M metagenome (GOLD analysis project Ga0335074, IMG submission 206715) | Soil microbial communities from Loxahatchee National Wildlife Refuge, Florida, United States - Lox_Sample_2.3 | ecosystem: Environmental > Terrestrial > Soil > Wetlands | place: USA: Florida...
CCGTACCTGCTGCTCGTGCCCGCCCTCGGCGGCATCGCGCTGGTCTACCTGTGGCCGCTCGCCCAGATGCTGCTGTTCTCGTTCCAGAACTACGGCCTGCCCCAGATCACCGGGGCCGCCCCGGTCCAGTGGGTCGGCTTCGGCAACTTCAGCGCCACGTTCGCCGACGCCGAGTTCTGGCTCTCGCTGCGGATCACGCTCATCTTCGCCGCGGTCGTCGTGCCGCTCAGCCTGATCGCCGGCACGCTGGTCGGCCTGCTGCTGAACCGGCTCGGCCGCAAGATGTCGGCGTTCGTCTCCATGGCCGCGCTGCTGGCCTGGGCGACTCCCCCGGTCTCCGGAAGCGTGCTGTTCTACTGGCTGTTCAACCCCGACGGCGGGCTGGTCGACTGGACCCTGGCCAGGATGCCGCACTGGCTCGTGGGCAGCACGAACTGGGCCGGTTACAACTGGACCACCACCGGGGCGCTGCCGGCCTACACCGTGCTGACCGTGCTGGTGGTCTGGACGTCGTTCCCGTTCATCGCGGTCAGCACGCTGGCCGGGCTGAAGACCGTGCCGGCCGAGCTCTACGAGGCCGCCAGGATCGACGGGGCGACCTCGTGGCGGATGTTCTGGCGGATCACGTACCCGCTGCTGAAGCCGATCTTCCTGGTGCTCCTGCTGCTGTCGGTGATCTGGGACTTCAACATCTTCACGCAGTCGTACCTGCTGTTCGGCGGGCTGGCCAACCGGAACGAGTTCAACCTGGGCCTGTACATCTATGACAAGGCGTTCACGTTCCCGCCCAGCTACGGGCTCGGCGGTGCGCTGGCCATCATCTTCACGCTGATCCTGCTCATCGTGACCGTGGGCTACGTCCGCTCGTCGGTCCGGCAGGGAGCGCTGACATGATCTCCACCAGGCTCAGCGCCAGAGTCAGCGCCAGGACGGCGAAGAGAACCAGACGGATCGCCCTGAACTGCCTTGGCGTGCTGGTCGCGCTGGTCACGCTGTTCCCGATCTTCTGGATGGTCTCCACGGCGTTCAAGCCGTCCCAGGAGATCTACTCGCTCACCCCGAGCCTGCTGCCGTCCCATCCGACCCTCGGCAACTTCAGCCAGGTCATCGGCGGCCAGGCCTCCGGGATCGGGACGGTGTGGCTGTTCTTCCGCAACAGCCTGGCGGTCACCCTGGCCGCTGTGCTGATCTCGTCGCTGGTGTCGCTGCTGGCGTCGGTCGCGGTGGCCAGGTTCAGCTTCCGGTTCCGCACCACGTTCCTGATCATGCTGCTGATCGTGCAGATGCTTCCCGGCCAGGCCCTGATCATCGCGCTGTTCCGGGAGTTCGACCAGCTCAACCTGCTGCAGAACCTGCTCGGGCTGATCATCGTGTACGCGGCCCAGGCGCTGCCCGTATCGATCTGGATGCTGCGCAACTTCGTGGCCACGGTGCCCAGAGACCTGGAGGAGGCGGCGGCCATCGACGGCGCCAGCGCGTTGAAGATCTTCTGGCGGATCCTGTTCCCGCTGGTGGCCCCCGGCCTGGTAGCCACCAGCATCTTCGCCTTCATCACCGCCTACAACGAGTTCATCGTGGCGCTGACGTTCCTCGGCCAGTCCCACTCCACCTACACGCTGCCGATCTACGTCACCTACTTCTTCGGCCGCGGCGGGGCCGAGTGGGGGCCGATCATGGCCGCCTCGACCATGTACACGATCCCGGTTGTGATCTTCTTCCTGATCATCCGGCGGCGCCTGGTCGGCGGCCTGGTCGCCGGGGCGGTGAAGGGATGAGCGCACCGACCAGGCATGACGATCCGGGCCTGGCCAGGCTGGCCGATGCCATCTTGATCCCGCCGTTCGGCGGCCAGGCGGCGCCGGGCTGGGTGCTGGCCGCCCTGCGGCACGGCCTGGGGGGCGTGACGGTGTTCGGGCCCAACATCGCCGGCCCGGCTCAGCTCGCCGACCTCACTGCCCGGCTGCGCTCGGCCGCCGCCGAGCCGCTGATAGCGATCGACGAGGAGGGTGGCGACGTCACCAGGATCGGGCACCTGGTCGGCAGCCGGTATCCCGGCAACGCCGCGCTCGGCGCCGTCGACGACGTGGCCCTCACGCGGGCGGTGTACCAGGCGCTCGGAGCCGACCTGGCCGCGCTGGGGATCAACGTCGACCTGGCGCCATCGGTCGATGTAAACACGGCGGCCGACAACCCGGTGATCGGCACCCGGTCGTTCGGCTCCGATACCGACCTCGTGGCCAGGCACGCGGCGGCCGCCGTCACCGGCCTTCAGGCCGCCGGGGTGGCGGCGTGCGCTAAGCATTTCCCTGGCCACGGCAGCACGCGGACCGACACGCACGACACGATCGCCACGGTGGACGTATCGCCGCGGGTGCTCGCGCACCGCGACCTGCCCCCGTTCGCGGCCGCGATCGCCGCGGGGGTGCGCGCCGTCATGCCGGGCCATCTGCGGGTGCCGCAGCTGACCGGCGACCTGCCCGCGTCGCTGTCGCCCGCCGCGCAGCTCGGGCTGCTGCGCGGCGAGCTCGGCTTCACCGGCGTGATCATCTCCGACGCGCTCGAGATGCGGGCGGTGAGCGAGCCCTTCGGGATCGCCGAGGCCGCCGTGCTCGCGGTCGCGGCCGGCACCGACCTGCTCTGCTTCGGGCGGGACCAGGACGAGGACACCTACCTGGCCGTGCGCGAGGCGCTGGCGGCAGCGGCCGCCTCCGGGCGGATCCCGCCGCGGCGGCTCGAGGACGCTGCCGCCCGGGTGACCGAGCTGCGCGCCTGGACGGCCGCGTCCGCCGGGGACGGGGCACGCGCGGCCGCGACCCCGCCGCCGGACGGCGCCGACGTGGGCCTGGCGGCGGCCCGCCGCGCGGTCCGCGTCTTCGGGGGCCTGCGCCGCCCGGTCGTCCGGCCGGTCCTGGTCGAGGTCGTTCCGCCCGCCAACATTGCCGTCGGCATGGTGCCATGGGGCCTGGAGCCGTGGGTGCCGTCCGACAGCATCATCCGGATCGGCGTCACGGCCGCGCCAGGCGAAGACGGCGGCCCCGCCGCCCCCGGCAGCCCGGCCGACCCCGGCAGCCCGGGCGACCCCGGCGACCGCGGCGGCCCGGCCGGTGAACACGTGGCCGACGCGGACCGGGCGCTGGCCGCGGCCGCTGGCCGGCCGCTGGTCGTGGTGGTGCGCGACGCGCACCGGTACCCGGCCGCGCGCGAGGTAGTTACCAGGCTGCTGGCGGCCCGGCCGGACGCGGTCGTGGTGGAGATGGGGCTGCCGGTCTGGCGCCCGAGCGGGGGGGCCTACGTGGCCACTTACGGCGCCGCAGGCGCCAGCGGCCAGGCGGCGGCAGAGGTTCTCGGCCTCACGCCGCCCTAGCCGACCCGTGCGCCTGCGCAGGGCAGGTGCCGGTTGGCGGCATAATGCTTGACATGCGTTTGTCCGCCCGCGCCGACTATGCCCTGCGAGCCGCCATCGAACTCGCGGCCGCCACCGGTGGCCGCCACGTCACCGCCGAGCAGCTGGCCAAGACTCAGGGCATTCCGGGCAAGTTCCTCGAAGCCATCCTGACCCAGCTGCGCCGCGGCGGCCTGGTCCGCAGCCAGCGCGGCCCGGACGGCGGGTTCTGGCTGGCCCGGCCGGCCTCCGACATCTCGCTGGCCGACATCATCCGGGCCATCGACGGGCCACTGGTCGGGGTGCGCGGCGAGCGTCCGGAGAACCTCGGATACATCGGCGCGGCCGAGCCCCTGCAGACCGTGTGGATCGCCCTGCGGGCCAACGAGCGGGCCATCCTGGAGGACGTGTCGCTCGAGCACATCGTGTCGGGCCAGCTGCCTGACAGCGTGAGCAGGCTGGCCGACGACCCGCGCGCCTGGGCCTGACCAGGAACAGCAGGCACCGCTGGCGCCGCTCTGCCCGACCTGAACCGGGCCCCGCCGTCTAAACGATCAGCGTGCGGCTATACGGGCACCATGTCCTGAATGTCGCTGATGCGCCGCGAGACCTGCTCGTACTCGGGCTGGTCAGGCGCCGGCACGAACCTGGCCGTGCCAGCCGGAACCGCCTTGGGCTCCGCCGCCTCGTTCTCCCCGACACCGGCGAAGACCGGCTCGCTCTGCAGTTCGGCCAGCGCGAAGTTGTCGGACACCTCCCGGAGCACCTGGGACAGCGGTGCTCCCAGCGCCCCGCAGATCGAGGCGAGCAGCTCGGACGAGGCTTCCTTCTGGCCGCGCTCTACCTCAGACAGATATCCGAGTGAGACGCGCGCGGCCGCCGACACCTCTCGGAGGGTGCGACCCTGCCGGAGACGCAGCCGCCGCAGCGCGTCACCGAGCAAGTGACGAAGCAGGACCATCGCCGCACTCCCTTCTTGAGGCCTTTCGCCGACCCCTCCACCGTACCCGTCCTTACGGACCGTGCGGGAGAGGGCATAGGCGCGTGTTCAGTGACGTAACGCTGTAATCATATGTTGTCTTCCCGCAGCATGCCGATCAGCAGGGTCAGGGCCGCCTCGACCGTGGCCTCGCGGATCTGCTGCCGGTCCCCGGAAAGAGCCAGATGGCGGGCGGCGGTACCGGCCGCCGAGCTGACCGCGATGTACACCGTGCCCACCGGCTGGCCGTCCTGCGGATCCGGGCCCGCCACGCCCGTGGTCGCGGCACCCGCCGACGCGCAGAGCCTGCGCCGCGCGCCCTGCGCCATGGCCTCGGCCACGGAGGGATGCACTGCCCCGTGCCGCTCCAGCAGGCCGGAAGGAACGTCCAGCAGCGCCGCCTTCAGGTCGGTGGCATACGCGACGACCCCGCCGCGGAAGACCGCTGACGCGCCGGGAACCGACGTCAGCGCCGCCGCGAGCAAACCGCCGGTGAGCGACTCGGCGACGGCGAGCGTGCCGCCCTGGGCCGCGACCAGCCCGATGATCTCGCCCGAGAGCGCGCGGATCCGCTCCTGCGCGCCCGCCCCGGCCTCGCTCACGGCGCTCCTGCCCGCCTACCCGGCCGCCGAGCCGCCGTGCGCGGTCGCCCGGCGCAGCCGCGCCGCGCGGGCCACGTAGTCCACGCCGGTCACGACGGTTACCACCAGAGCAGCCGCCATGACCAGCTCGCGGGCGATGCGGAACGGCCCCGGCAGGATGTACAGCGCGATCGCGACCACCTGCAGCAGGGTCTTCGCCTTGCCGCCCCGGCTGGCGGCGATGACGCCATGGGAGATGACCCAGAACCGCAGCCCGGTCACGGCCAGCTCGCGGAACAGGATCACGGCCGTGACCCACCAGGGCAGCTCGCTCAGGTAGGACAGCACCACCAGCGCCGACCCGGTCAGTGCCTTGTCCGCGATCGGGTCCGCGATCTTGCCGAAGTCGGTGATCAGGCCGCGGCGGCGGGCCAGCTCGCCGTCCAGGAAGTCGGTGGCCGAGGCGACGCCGAAGGCCACGCAGGCCGCGATCCGCCAGCCGTCGCCGCCGGCCAGGAGCAGCACCACGAACACCGGCACCAGGCACAGCCGCAGCACGGTGAGCATGTTCGCGATGTTGACCAGGGGGGGCGCCGGGACGGCGTCGGCCCCGCTGAGCTCACGCTCTTTCGCGGCGCCGGCGTCAGGCCGGCTCAACGCCCCGCGTGCCTCTCGCTGCTCTGGCGCCAGCCGCGCCCCTGCCCGGTGAACCGGTCGAAGCGGAATCGCTCACCTCGGCCAGCAGGTCGGCGCCCTCAGCGCCGCTCACCCGGGCCCGGACCATGTCGCCGACGGCCAGCCGGCCGCGGGCGCGCACCTGCGTGGTCCCGTCCACCTCGGGGGCCTGGTGCGCGGCCCGGCCGCTGTAGCGGCCCCGGCCGAGCGACTCCTCGATGAGGACCTCCACGCTCTCCCCGACCCGTTCCTCGGCCCGCTGGGCCATGAGCTCGTCGGCCAGGCCCGCGAGGTCGCCGACCCGCCGCGCGATCTCGTCCTCGGGGAGCTGGCCGGGCAGGGAGACGGCCTCGGTTCCGTCCTCCTCCGAGTAGCCGAAGATCCCGATCGCGTCGAGGCGGGCGTCGGTCAGGAAACGATGCAGCTCGGCCACGTCGTCGTCGGTCTCCCCGGGGAAGCCCACGATGAAGTTCGAACGGACGCCCGCCTCCGGGCTGACCTGCCTGATCTGCTCCAGCAGCCCGCAGAACCGCTCGCGGTCGCCGAACCGGCGCATCGAGCGCAGCACCCGGCCGCTGGCGTGCTGGAACGACAGGTCGAAGTACGGGACCACGCCAGGAGTGGACGTCATGATCTCGATCAGCCCCGGCCGCAGCTCAGCGGGCTGGAGATAGCTGACCCGCACCCGGTCGATGCCGGGCAGGGCGGCGAGCTCCGGGAGCACGGCCTCCAGCAGCCTCAGGTTGCCCAGGTCCTTGCCGTAGGAGGTGGAGTTCTCGCTGACCAGGAACAGTTCCCTGACGCCCTGCTCGGCCAGCCAGGAGGCCTCGGCCAGCAGGTCCTGCGGCGGGCGGGACACGAATGCGCCGCGGAACGCCGGGATCGCGCAGAAGCTGCACCGGCGGTCGCACCCCGAAGCGATCTTGAGCGGCGCGACTGGCCCGCCGTCGAGCCGGCGCCGCAGCACCCGGGGCCCCGACGCCGGCGCGATCCCGGGCGGGAGGTCCGGCGGGACCGTGCCGTGCCCCGGCAGGTGGTGGCCGCCAGCGGCCCCGGGCCGCCCGGCCGGCGAGACCGGGAGCAGGCGCCGGCGGTCCCCCGGCTCGTGGGCCGGCCAGCGCTCGCCGGCCAGCACCGCATCGAGCCGCGAGGCGATGTCGCCGTAGTCGTCGAAGCCGATGACCTGCGCCTCCGGCAGGGCCTCGGCTAGCTCTGAGCCGTAGCGCTCGGCCAGGCAGCCGGCCGCCACGACCTTGGCGCCGCCGCTCCCGGCGTCGAGCAGCTCGTCGATCGACTCCTGCTTGGCCGCCTGGATGAACCCGCACGTGTTCACCATGACCACGTCGGCACTGCCGTCGTCGGACACGGTCCAGCCCGCGGCCTCGAGCCGCGCCGCCAGCTCCTCGGAATCCACCTCGTTTCGGGCGCAGCCCAGAGTCACCAGGCTGACGGTGCGCCCGGCGGCGTCAGGTGCGGGCTTCCGGGCGGCGGGACGGCTCGACGACACACCGGCAGACTACGGTAATCCCGCGCGTGCCCCGGTACCGGCTGCGGCCCGGCGGAGGGCCGGGTCAGCCGGATGTCGACTGGCCCGGGCCGAGGCTGAGCGTGACCGGGTTCGTCGACCCGGCCGGGACCGGGTTCTTGCCGTTGACGGTCAGCGACACCCCGCCCGGATTGCCCAGCATCAGGTCCACGGCCTGCTTCTCGGTCCAGTGCATGGAGCTGCCTGCGGAGACGACGCCCTCGTAGATCTGATGGCCCGCCGAGGTGGTCAGCTCGACCCAGCAGCTCTCGGTTGCCTTCAGGTGGATGACAACCGCGTCGGCCAGCGTGGGCGACGGCGGGGTGGAACTGGGCTGCGACTGGTGCTTGGTCCCGGTCGCCGCCGTGCTGCCGTTGTGCCTCGCCCCGGACGACGACGCGGCCGGCGAGGCGGGCGATGACGATGACACCACGTGGTACACGACGAAGCCCACGAGCACCGCCAGAGCGAGGACCATGGCCACGCTCCAGTTCGGCCTGCGCCGGTCCTTGATCTTGATCGGCGTCGCTGGCTCGAACACGTCGGCGGCCGAAATCGCCCGCGGCGCGCCTTGCGTCTGGTCGTACTCGCGGATCAGCGGCTCCGGGTCGGCGCCGACGGCCCGCGCGATGCTGCGGATGTGCCCGCGCGCGTAGAAATCGCCGCCGCACGCTGAGTAATCACCGCGCTCGACCCCCCGGATGATCGTCTCCCGGATGCAGGTCCTCTGGCTGACCTGCGTAACGGTGAGACCCGCCTGGCGTCGTGCCTCTGCCAGGGTGTCACCGATGCTCACGCCGCTCCTCCGCTCCTTGTCCTACTGCGCGCCCGCCCGGGGGGTGCGGTGACAGCAAACCGTTCATTGGCGTCCCCTGCGTCAGGGACCGGTCACCAAGTGTAGACATCCGCCTACCGGTCGACGTGGAGCCGACCCGCTTTGACGGCCCTATAAGTATTCCGCGTGACGACGCGGACTACGACCCCAGAACCCTCTGAACTCGTTCAGGAAAACGTCAGTAAACGGCCAGCGGTTCAGTTGTCGGAGCCGCCGCGCAGCGACGCGATCAGCGTCGCCAGGTCCTCGGGCTTGACCAGCACGTCCCGGGCCTTGGAGCCCTCGCTGGGCCCCACAACGCCGCGGCTCTCGAGCAGGTCCATCAGCCGGCCCGCCTTGGCGAAGCCCACCCGCAGCTTGCGCTGCAGCATCGAGGTGGACCCGAACTGGGTGCTGACCACGAGCTCGGCCGCCTGGCACAGGTACTCCAGGTCTTCGCCGATGTCGGCGTCGATCTCCCGCTTCTGCGACTCGGGCACGGCGACGTCGTCGCGGTAGGAGGGCTCGGCCTGCTTGACGCAGTGCGCGACGACGTCGCGGATCTCCTTCTCCGTGACGTAGGCGTTCTGCAGCCGCAGCGGCTTGCTCGCGCCCATCGGCAGGAACAGGGCGTCGCCCTGGCCGACCAGCTTCTCGGCGCCCGGCTGATCCAGGATGACCCGGCTGTCGGTCAGGCTCGAGGTCGCGAACGCGAGCCGGGACGGGACGTTGGCCTTGATCAGCCCGGTCACCACGTCCACGCTCGGGCGCTGCGTGGCGAGCACGAGGTGGATGCCGGCCGCCCGGGCCAGCTGGGTGATCCGCACGACGGAGTCCTCCACGTCGCGCGGCGCCACCATCATCAGGTCCGCGAGCTCGTCCACGATCACCAGCAGATACGGATACGGCTCGTAGACCCGCTCGCTGCCGGGCGGAGGGGTGAGCTTCCCGGCCCGCACCGCCTTGTTGAAGTCGTCCATGTGCCGGAACCCGGACGCGGCCAGGTCGTCGTAACGGCGGTCCATCTCCCCCACCACCCACTGCAGCGCCTCCGCCGCGCGTTTGGGGCTGGTGATGATCGGGGTGATCAGATGCGGGATGCCCTGATAGGACGCCAGCTCGACGCGCTTGGGGTCGATCAGGATCATCCGCACCTCGTCCGGGGTTGCCCGGATCAGGACCGACGTGATCAGCCCGTTGATGCAGGTCGATTTCCCCGCCCCGGTAGCACCGGCAATAAGCATGTGCGGCATCTTCGCGATGTTCGCCACCACGTGCAGGCCCTCGACGTTCTTGCCCAGGCCCACCACCATCGGGTGGTGGTCGCTCGCCGCGACCTGCGACCGCAGCACGTCGCCCAGGCTGACGATCTCCCGGTCGGTGTTGGGGATCTCCACGCCGATCGCGGACTTGCCCGGGATCGGCGACAAGATCCGCACGTCCGCGCTCTTGACCGCGTACGCGATGTTCTTCGACAAGGCGGTGACCCGCTCCACCTTCACCGCGGGGGCCAGCTCGATCTCGTACCTGGTCACGGTCGGCCCCCGGGTGAACCCGGTCACCTGAGCGTCCACCTGGAACTGCTCCAGCACCGCCGACAGCGCCTCCACCATCAGGTCGTTGGCGCGGGTGCGCGTCTTCGGCGCCGTCCCCGGGCGCAGCAGCGTCGGCGGCGGCAGCGTGTAGCTGGCATCGCTCGAGCCGGTCAGCATGAGCTGCTCGGGCTTGCGGCCCGCGTCGCCGGCGGAGGCCGGCGTCGCCGGCGACGCCGCCGGGCCCGGCTTGGCCTTGGCTGCGGCCGCGTCGGCGTCGGCCGGCGACCAGGGGTCCTGCCACGGCACCTCGGCAGCGGCGGCCGCGGCACCCGCCTGCGCGGCACCGGGGCCGAACGACAGCGCCTCGCTCGCCGCCGCGTCGTCCTCGGCGACGGCCGGCCGTCCCGCGCCGCCGCCCCCCGCCGCCCGGCCGCCCCGGGCGAGGATCCCGCCGATGAGCGGCGTGTCGTAGGGCCGGTCATGCTCGCCTGCCTCGAGCGCGCCCTGCCGCTTGCGGCCGCCCCTGGTGAGCTGGCCACGGACGCGCCCGGTCACCTCGCCGCCGTCCTGCCCCTCCGCGCCGGCGTCCGATTCCGGCCGGCCCCACATGAACCCGTGCAGGTCGGCGACCCGGCGGGGCACCCGGTGCAGCGGCGTCCCGGTGACCACGAGCAGGCCGAACCCGGCGATCAGCGCGAGCAGCGGAACGGCGACCCAGGCAGTGACGGCGGCGACCAGGGGCGTCGACACCGCGTACCCGATCACGCCGCCAGCGGCGCGGACCGCGGCCA
>Ga0335074_10016872_pt1 | contig 10282 bp, 10 predicted proteins | sample Lox_Sample_23_FD_206715 | JGI IMG/M metagenome (GOLD analysis project Ga0335074, IMG submission 206715) | Soil microbial communities from Loxahatchee National Wildlife Refuge, Florida, United States - Lox_Sample_2.3 | ecosystem: Environmental > Terrestrial > Soil > Wetlands | place: USA...
CTGAGCCAGCTGACGGCGCTCGCAGCCAGTCAGGTGCCCGGCTGCGCTGCAGCTCACGTGAGCGTGTGGCGTGACGACGAGCTCGTGACCCAGGCGACCAGCCATCCCGAACCATCCCGGCTAGCCGATGTCCAGCTCCGCGCAGGCCGGGGCCCGCTGATCGCCGCTCTGGCCGAGGGCAGGACCGCCGTCTGCCCGGACACCCTGGCCGAGAAGCGGTGGCCCGAGTTTGCGGCAGCCGCGCTGCGGATTGGCGTACGTAGCGCCGCAACGCTCGCCTACCTGCAATCGCCCGCCGGGCAGCCGGACACTCAAGCGGTCACACTGTCCCTGTTCGGCGTGCGTCCGCGGGCCATAAACGCGGACGAGCTGCAGCTCGCTGAACTACTCGTCGCCTACGGCGGCGCGCTCGTGGGCGCAGTCTCGGACTACGGCGACTCCCGCCGCATCGCCATCCAGCTCCGCGACGCAGCGAACTCGCGTGCCATCGTGGACCAGGCCAAGGGCATCCTGATGCATGCGCTCAGCTGCACGGCGGACGAGGCGCTCGAGCGGATGCGCGAGGTATCCCAGCGGACCAACCTCCGCGCGACCGAGGTCGCGCAGCGCATCATCGACGCGCACAGCCGGCCCGGCGGGCGAAGCGGCGGCACTGCCGATCTCAGCCAGCTGGCGAGCCTGGCTAAGGGCGGCAGAAAAAGCTCCGGGTGAATGCCCGGCAGAAGGCTGGGAGGTCGCTGCGATCCTGGGCGGTCACCAGCACGCCCGGTCTCTGCTCGCACACGACAACCCGCTCGTCTGCCCAGCTCGCACCGGCCGCCGCCAGCTCCGTGCGCAAGCTCGGCGCGGACGTCAGGCGACGCCCGGCTACGCCGCCGGCCGCAATCAGGATGCCCGCCGCACCGCCGATCGCCGCCACCGGCAGGCCCGCTTTGACGAAGGCGCGTACGAAGACCACCGCGCCTGGCTGGCCGCCTGCCCCCGCGGCGCGATACTGGCCGCCTGCCAGCACCAGGCCGGCGAAGCCGGCGGCATCGGCATCTGGCAGCTCGACGTCGGGCTGCATCGACCCCGCCGGAACTGGGCCGCGGAATAGCCCGACCTCGCCGCCCGACGACGACACCAGCGCTGGCTGGCCGCCAAGGGCCAGCACAGCCTGCCAGGAATGGGATAGTTCTGCCTGATCTGCGCGGTGGCCCATGACGAGGAACGCCACTGGTGCGAGATCAAGCGCACGCTCCACCGCCGTTGCCTCCGGCTAGACGACCTACCCGGTCCGCAGCGATCAAACGACCAGGGCGACGGCAGGCTCTGCTCGGATACCATGGTCCCCTGACCGCGAAGATGGGTGACAGGATGCCGGTGCCTGACCGAGAGGCGTCAGGCGGCGGGCTTGCGAGCCTCCGGTCGCGGGCTGCGGAGCTGCGGCAGGCGGCCCGGTTGCCGCAGGCGGAGCACCAGTTGCTGCTCGACGCCGCGCTGGCGGAACTGGACGGAGCAATCGCAGCCCTGGCTGAGTCGGCAGGCTCGGCCGAGGGCAGCGGCAACGACCGCGGGCTCAGCGGCCTGCACTCGGACCGGCGGCTCTTGCACGCAGTGTTCACCGCTACGCCCATGCCGCTGTACCTGGTCGACCACGATGGCACGGTGCTGCGGGCTAACTCGGCCGCCTGCGAGGTGCTCGGCGTCGGCCCAGGCTACGCCACCGGCAAGTCGCTGACGACGCTGATCGAACCCCCGGCCAGGGCGGCACTTCGCTCCCACCTCGCCGCCGTCGCCCGCACCGGTGAGCCAGCCAGAATGACCTGCGGACTGCTCACCACCGCCGGCGCCCTCAGACGCGAGCTTGTCATCGGCCCGGTGACGGTGCGGGGCGACAGCGACCGGCTGATGGTGGCCCTTGCTCCGGGTGCGGTGGCGAACGGGAGCTCCGCCGAGACCGTCCAGGCCGCCGGCGACGCGACCGAGGACGGTGTGCTTACCATCACGACCCGCAGGTTCGACCTGCTGGCGCGAGCGGCGAGGCTACTGCTCGAGGGCGCGACTGTCAGCGAGTCCGTGCTGCTCCAGCGGTGCGCCCGGCTGCTATCGGACGGGCTGGCCACCTGGGCTGTGGCCGACGTGAGCCGGCGCGACCAGCTGCGGCGGCAGTACGTCGCCGGACCGGACGATCCGGAGTCTTCCGGGCTGGCGCACGCTCTTGGCGCTGCCGATCCCGTGCCAGGCTCGGCAGCCGACCTGGTGCACGACTCCGGGCATCCGATCCTGCTCACGCATGCTGCCGATGAGACGGCGCTCGGCAGCGCACCCGACGGTACGCCGTTCCTGACCCTGCTCGGCGCGGCGTCGCTGGTCTGCGTGCCGGTGACTGACGGCTCGCACCGGTACGGCGCGCTGACTCTGGTGCGGCGGGCCAGCGAGGGCCAGTTCTCCATCGCCGACGCCGCTCTGGCCGAAGAGGTCGCCGGGCTGCTCGGCCTCGCAATCTCCGGTCGGCGAATGCTGCGCCAGCGCACCGAGACCGCGAACGCACTGCGAGCCACCCTGCTCCCGCCGGTACTAAAGCCGATCCCTGGCGTCGAGGTCGCGTCAGCCCACCTCACGCCGACCCGTGGCCGGGAGGTAGGCGGCGACTTCTACGACGTATATCCGACGCCCGGCGGCTGGGGTGTCGCGATCGGGGACGTCTGCGGCAAGGGCGAGGACGCCGCAGCGGCCACCGCAGCGGCCCGGCACGCGATCCGGGTCCTCGCGCACTCCACCGCTGATCCGGCCCAGGTGCTGCGGGGGGCTAACGAGATCATGCTGGCCGAGGAATTCGGCGGCCGGTTCGTCACCGCGAGCGCGGCCCACCTGAGCTGGCAGGACGGCACCCTGCGGGTGGTTCTCGCGACCGCCGGCCATCCCGGCCCGGTGCTGGTCAGGCCGGACGGCAGCGCACGCCTCGTGCCCGGCGGCGGTGTCCCGCTCGGCATCTTCCCGGATCCCGAGCCCGCCACGCTGCAGCTCGAGCTGTCGGACGGCGACGTGCTGTTCTGCTTCACCGACGGCCTGACGGACGCGCGCAGCCCGCAAGCCGCCTATTTCGAGGACAGCCTCGCCGACAGCCTGGCCCAGCTGGCCGGGCGGCATGCCGCGGAGATCGTGTCCGACCTGCGCAAGGTAGTTCTCGATTTCTCCGACGGCGTGCTGCTAGACGACCTCACCATACTGGCGCTGCGGGCCGGGACGCCGCCGGCCAGCTGATCGCGTTTCGCTGAGCAGCCGCAAGGTAGCTAGCAGCGCGTGGCATCCGCAACCCCCCGGCCGCTGGCGCCGGACCCCCCGACCGGGGACAAGCTGACCGAGGCGGTGGCCGAGGCCGAGCGCACAGATGGCCTCGGCCGGCCGGGCCGGCCGCTGAACTGGCGATCGCCGTTTTTCATCGGCATGACCGCGGCCGCCGGGGTGGCCGTCACCTACGGCGCCGTGGAAGTCGTGCTGCGAGCACGGTCGGTGCTCGTGCTGATCGGGCTGGCCATGTTCATCGCAGCCGGTCTTGATCCTGTCGTCGGCTGGCTCTGCCGGTGGCTGCCGCGCTGGGCGGCAGTGCTGGCCGTCATCGTGGCCGCTGCCGGCGTGCTGGCGGGATTCGTTCTGGCCGCGATCCCGCCGGTGGCCAGCCAGACAACAGCACTGGCCAGCCATCTGCCGCAGTACCTGCATGCGCTGCGGGATCCGCATACTGAGCTTGGCAGGCTGAACGCCCGCTACCACATCGAGCAGCACCTGACGCAGTTCATCACCAGCCGCGGAGGTTCGATCGCTGGTGGCGTAGTCGGCGCCGGCGAGGTGGTGCTGAGCGCCGCCAGCTCGATCGTGGTGCTGTCGGTGCTGACGATCTACTTCCTGGCCGGGCTGCCGAGAATCAAGCTGTTCCTGTACCGGCTGGTGCCGCAATCCCGTCGCACCAGGGTCATCCTGATCGGCGACGAGATCTTCACCAAGGTCGGCGGCTACCTGCTCGGCAACATGCTGACGTCGGTGATAGCAGGCGTCGGTACCTACTTCTGGATGCTGGCGTTCAGCATCCCGTACCCGGCGCTGCTCGCGCTCCTGGTCGCCCTGCTTGACCTGATCCCGGTGATCGGCTCCACGATCGGCGGGCTCATCGTGTCGCTCGTCGCCCTGACCGTGTCGCTGCCTGTCGCGGGCCTGACGCTGGCCTTCTACGTGGCCTACCGGCTCGCCGAGGATTACCTGCTGGTGCCGCGGATCATGGGCCGCACCGTGCAGGTGCCGGCTGCCGTCACAGTGGTGTCGGTGCTCATCGGCGCAACGCTGCTCGGCCTGGTCGGCGCGCTCGTCGCCATCCCGGCCGCCGCGGCGATCAGGCTGCTGCTGCAGGAACTGACGTTCCGGCGGATGGACCGGACGTAACCGTCAGGCCAGCAGGACACCGGCGATCGCCAGCAGGCTCTCAACCGCCGCATCAGCAAGCTCCGCTCGCCGGATCGAGCCATCGTTACCAGGGCTGCGACGGGCCGCGAGCGCTACCATCGACGCGGCGTGCAGGCTGTCCACCATCGCCCCTGGCGCCATGGCGGAGCGGCCTGCAGCAACCGACGCGAGCGCCTGGGCGACGTGCCGTGCGCCGAGCACACGAGCGACCGCGCGGTCGCGACGGCTCGGAGGCTGCCCGGCCACGACGGCCAGAATCGGACCGGGCGCGACCAGCAGCGCTGCCCCGTACAGTGCCCGGCCTGCCGACAGCAGCGGGACGTACGAGATGGGCGCCGACGGCCTCGTTCCCGTCATGATGCGCGTCGAGACGACAGCACGCCAGCCAGGACCGCCGACGCGGCGGCTGCCCCGGCAGCAAGCCACCCGTGCTGCGACAGCCACTGCTGGACTGACCGGGGATGTGACCGGTCATCGAACGCGCCGTGCGCGCCATGATCAGCGCCTGCAGGACCGTCCACCGGCTGGTTGAGGTTGTCCGGCCGGCCCGAGTCGACCGGCTCGCCAGTCTGCTGCGAGGAGTAGCCGGTCCGGGCCAGATACCGGTCGAGCAGGCCCGGAGCGATCCGGTCGGCCAGGATGGTCGCAGCCGTGGAGCCACCCACCCAGTAGTTACGCCGGCCGGGGTGATCGGCGGCGAACACCACCGCCCGCGCCGCCACCTCGGGCTGGTAGATCGGCGGCACCGGCTGCGGGTGATCCGGTAGCCGGGTGCGCACCCAGGAGAACTGCGGCGTGTTGACGGCCGGCATCTGCACCACGGTGACCTGGACGCCAGAGTGGTCGTGCATCAGCTCGCAGCGCAGCGACGAGGTGAAACCGTTGATCGCGTGCTTCGCGCCGCAGTAGGCGGACTGCAGCGGGATGCTCCGCTCGCCGAGGGCAGAGCCGACCTGCACGATCACGCCCCGGTCCCGCGGTCGCATCCGGCTGAGTGCGGCCATGCTGCCGTGCACGAAACCGAGGTAGCTGACCTCGGTGACGCGCCGGAACTCCGCCGGGCTGATCTGGTGGAACGGCGCGAACACGGAGACAAACGCCACGTTGATCCACACATCGATCGGGCCAAGCTCCGCCTCAATCCGCTCTGCCGCCGCGTCCACCTGGTCGAACTGCGCGACATCGGCCACGATCGGCAGCGGCCTGCCGCCCGCCTCCGCGACCTCACGCGCCGCGGCGTCCAGGCCGGCCTGGCCGCGGGCGATGAGGCCGACGTTCGCGCCTCGCTCGGCGAACTGCCGGGCCACGGCACGGCCGATGCCCGCGCTGGCGCCCGTGATAGCGACAGTTGTCGGCCGGATGTCAGCCGCTGTCTTGTCGATGCCCGTCTGCGTCATATCAGCCCTCTGTGTCATGTCGGCCCTATGTGTCATGTCGGCCCTCTGTGTCATGTCAGCCCACCTGCGCCATCAGCTCGCGTCGCTGCGCGCCGATGATCTCGCGGCGTTCCTCCTCGGTCCGGCCGCCCCACACGCCGTCAGACTGGCGGGTGTCGAGCGCGAAGTCGAGGCACTTCTGCCGGATCTGGCAGGTCGCGCAGATCGCCTTAGCGCGGGCGATGTCGTGCCGCGCGGTCCCGGACGCGGAGAGCGGGAAGAACAACTCCGGGTCTGCTGTCTGGCAGGCAGCGAGATCCCACCAGGTATCAAACACGGCCGAATAAGACATTTCACCCACTCCTCTCAGCGAGGTGCGCGCCTCCCGCTGCCCAGGGCGTCGCGTTTTACACGTGGACGCTCGGGAAGCTTCCGGCTGACAGTCGAATATGGTGGGGAAACATGCAAAGTGAGGCCGCGCCCGCAGCCGGCCCGGCCATCGTCCTCGGCGGCGGCGGCGTGCTGGGCGCAACCCAGGTGGGCATGCTCCGCGCCCTGCTTGAGTCCGGCTTCCGGCCGGGGCTCGTCGTCGGCGCGAGTGTCGGTGCGCTGAACGGGGCCGCCATCGCGGCGGACCCGACCCCTGGCGCGGTGGAGAACCTGGCGCACCTGTGGGGGTCGCTCGCCGATGCCGGGATGTTCACCGACACGATGCTGGCCAGGGTCAGCACCCTGGCCAGGTACCGCACGCACCTGTACTCGGCGGCGCCGCTGCGGAAGCTGCTCACCGCTCACCTGCCAGCTACGTTCGAGGACCTGCAGGTGCCATTCCAGTGCGTCGCGGCCAGCATCGAGAAGGCGTGCGCGCACTGGTTCTCGGCCGGCGATCTCACCGCGGCGGTGCTGGCGTCGTGCGCGGTCCCCGGCCTGCTGCCGCCAGTACAGATCGCGGGCGAGCATTTTCTCGATGGCGGCCTGGTGCACTCCATTCCGGTCGGCCGGGCACTGGCGCTCGGCGCGACCGAGATCTACGTGCTGCACGTCGGCCGGATCGAGCAGCCGCTGGCGCCGCCGCGGTCACTCTGGGAGGTCTGCCTGACCTCTTTTGAGCTGGCCCGGCGGCACCGGTTCCAGGAGGAGATGGCAGAACTGCCGTCGGACGTCCGGGTGCACGTGCTGCCCAGCGGAGAGGACCGCATGCCCCTGTACTCGATGAGGCAGCGGCGAGCCGGCGCGGTAGCCAGCCGGATCCAGCGCGGCTACCAGGCGAGCTCCGAGTACCTGGCCAGGATTCCGGACTCCGCATGAGGCCGCCGAACGCCGTGATCCGCCGCGCAGTGATCGACCCGGCCTGGGTTCCGGTCGCGCTGGTCCTGAGCGCTCTGCTGCTCGCGGCAGGCCTCGCAGGCACCATGGCCCTGCCGCTCAGCCGCCGCCGGCGGCCGCTGCGGCTAGGTCTATTCGGTGCGTTCTACCTGCTGGTCGACGCATGCCTGGTGATCTGCTGCGCGGCGCTGTGGCTTCGCCATCCGCTGCCGCAACGGCGGGACCCCGACCGGTGGTCACGCGCGCACCTGCGGCTGCTCGGCAGAGCGCTGTCGCTGCTGCTGGCCGCAGCCGGCCGGCTGCTGGGATTCGAGGTCGACGTGCAGGAGCCACCCGGCGTGCTGGCTATCAGCGGCCGGCCGCTACTGGTCATGGCGCGGCACGGCGGGCCTGGCGACTCGTTCGCGCTGGCCGACCTGCTGCTGACGCGCTACCAGCGGCGGCCGGCAATCGTGCTGACGGAGAAGCTGCGCTGGGATCCGGGACTTGACGTGATCCTCAGCCGCCTGCCGTCCTGCTTCATCCGCAGCGGTGAGGGCGGCGCAGCACCGGAGCGGATGGCCGAGCTGGCCCGGCAGCTGCAGCCGGACGACGCGATTCTGCTGTTCCCCGAGGGCGGCAACTGGACGCCGGGGCGGTACCTGCGCGCTATCGGCCGACTGCGCAAGGCCGGCTCGCACCAGGCCGCAGCGGATGCCGAGGGCAATCCGAACGTGCTGCCGCCGCAACCGACCGGACTGCTTGCCTGCCTGCGGTCCCGGCCGGACCTCGACGTGGCGATAGTCGCCCACACTGGCCTCGAGGACCTGGTGACCCCGGCCATGATCTGGCGCGCCCTGCCGGTGTACGGCCGGCCAATGGTCATCCGCTGGTGGCACGAGCCAGCTGCGGCCATGCCAGACAACGACCCCGGCCGGCGGGACTGGCTCCGGCTGCACTGGGCCATCGTCGACTCGTGGATCGACGCGCGCAAGGCCGCCCGCATAGCCCGCAGCCCCGCAGATAGTGCAGCCGACACCGTAACGACTTAGAGGGGCAGTGCCGCCGCATCGTCGCTGGCCAGCCACTCCTCGAAGGTCGGGCCCTGGATGCGCGCGCCGGACTCTGGCAGCATCGCACCGGCCGGGATCCCGACCTCAATGGGATGCAACTCGATCGCCGCATGCCGGTGCTCGACGAACGCCTGCCCGAGCGCGACGAGGTTGGCCTGCTCCGGTCCGGCAAGGTCAGGCGCCCGGCCAGCCGGAGTGCCCTCCGCCACCTCGACCAGCACCTCGCCAACCGTGCGGGCCGCGACCGGCTGACATCGGCCCAGGTCAAGGACCTGCGCCTGCGAATCCTGCCGGGTCAGGCCAATGAGCTGGCCAGGCAGCTCGTAGAACTGGGTCGCCCGCATCACTGTGCTCGGCACCGGGCCGGCCGCCGCGGCGCGCTCCTGCGCCAGCTTGGCGTTGTAGTAGCCGAACGACGACGTCTTGTCGATCCCCACGATCGACAGCGTCACGATGTGCCGGACGCCCGTCTCGCTACCTGCCCGCTGGAGAGCTGTCGCCTCCTGCGTGAAGAACTCTGTCGCGGGTCCCTCCTCGACCGTGTCCGGATTCGCGGTGTCGATGACCACGTCGACGCCGGCGAGGGCTTCGGCCAGGCCTTCGCCGCTCAGCACGTCGACGCCGCGCGACCGGCTGAGTACCACGACCTCGTGTCCCGCCTGCTGCGCACTGGCCGTGACGTGGTGTCCGACCATCCCGGTACCGCCGGCGACAGCTATCCGCATACTCTCCTCACCTCCAGGTCTCAGGTCCCACCACCTCGCGTAACCACCGGACCGGGGCCTAAACCTCGCGCCGGGCCGCGTGCCCGGCCACGGTGCGGGCTGGCTACTGCTCGCCGGCTTGGCGCGGGGCCGCCCGCATACCCGCCAGCCCGCCGGGTAGCGCAGCTGAGACCATCGGGCCGCCGTCGAGCACCGGCCCGGTGACCGACGGCCGACGCAACGGGGGCCCGCGGCTCCGCGGCTCCGCGGAGCAAGGCCAGAGCGACTTCGTCTGGTCCGTGATCGGCGCGATCTCGCAGGTGACCTCGCTGCCCATCACGACGGCCGTGACCTGCTCGCTGCAGCGCCTGCACCCGGTCATCGTCGCCCACGCGGCGGCCACCTCCGCGCTGCTGACGCACGGTCGTTTCCGGCTCGGGGTCGGCACCGGCGAAGCGCTGAACGAGCACATCACCGGCGGCACCTGGCCAAGCGCGGATGAGCGGCTCGAGATGCTGGAAGAGGCAGCCCTGTTGATGCGGGAACTGCTCACCGGGCAGCAGGTCACCAGGAAAGGCAAGTACTACGCCGTCGAGACCGCGCGGCTTTACTCGGTGCCGCACGAGCCGCCGCCGATCTACATGTCCGGCTTCGGCGAGAAGGCGATCAGCGTGGCCGGCCGCATTGGCGATGGCTACATGACAGTCCAGCCGAGCGCCGAGTTCGTCCGGGCCTTCAGAGAGGCAGGCGGCGCCGGCAAGCCGGCCCAGGGTGGCCTGAAGGTCTGCTGGGGCCCGGATGCGGATGCCGCGCGTAAGACGATGCAGCCTCGCCACGGACTTCCCTGCGCGAAATGCCGGGGGAGCGGGGTCTACATCGGCCAGGTGGGCCAGGACCAGGAGGGCTTCTTCGAGTTCTACGCCCGTGAGGTGCTTCCGCGGCTACGGTCGGAAGGCTGACAACTGGAGCTAGTCGCACTGCGGCGCACCTGGCGGTCACCGTGGCAATGGCTTGCGTTACCGGCCTCTCAGCGCGCCAGGGCGCGCTCCAGCTGAGCCTTGCTCATGCCAGAACGGCCCTTCCCCGCTCTCCCTGATGTGCTCGTACTGTCGCTCCCGCTTCCGGCCTGAACCGCGAGGCATCTGATCTCCCTCTAACCGCCATTGCAGGTATGCGCCGCTTCTGCCGCGCAGGCTCGCTCCTACCCGGCCAGCCTGCGGCAAACCTGGCCGGGCGGTCCGAAGGCTAGCGCCTCCTCAGCTCGAAAGACGCGGCTGACGTTTGGCTTGCGAGCAGCGAGGTAGTAACGGGCACCGCCGCAACGCGCAGGGGAGCTCCGATGATCATTCTCGGCATCATTCTTCTTGTCATTGGCTTCGTTATC
>Ga0335074_10016873_pt1 | contig 10282 bp, 9 predicted proteins | sample Lox_Sample_23_FD_206715 | JGI IMG/M metagenome (GOLD analysis project Ga0335074, IMG submission 206715) | Soil microbial communities from Loxahatchee National Wildlife Refuge, Florida, United States - Lox_Sample_2.3 | ecosystem: Environmental > Terrestrial > Soil > Wetlands | place: USA: Florida...
CCCCGGCGAGGGCCTCGTGCAGATCCTCAACTGTCTTGATGAAGTGCGTCTGGCCTGCGATGACGTTCACGTCATCCGGCTTTTCGAGCGGAACGGCTTCGAGCTCGATCGCCATCATGACCTCCTTTTCGGGCTGCCATCAACTCCCTGTACCCCGTCAGGACAGGCTGGTCAACGTCGACGACGGGGCCGAGTCTCCCCAGACATGGTCGAGGAACTCGCTGATCTCGGCGATCAGCCGGGCAGGCCGCACCCACAGTTCGGCGAACGTATGGGTCCGGATCAGCCTGGAGTTAGGTAGCTGCCGGGCAAGGCGACGCGCATCGGTGAATGAGTGGATCAGGTCGACACGGTGTCCCAGGACCAGGGCCGGGGCGGTAATGACCCGGCGCTGGTCGACGGTCGGGGCGATCGGGCCCACCAGGACGCCGTGCAGCACGGCGGCGATTTCATCTGGGTCCGATGCGGCGGCACTGACGAACGAGCCGACCGGGCCGAATCGCGCCGCCGGCAAGCATGAGGCGGCCTGGGAGACCCACCGCAGCGGGAGCCGCGCGTAGTGCACCCCGAGCAGGAGCGGCAGGAAGAACAGCGCCGCCGCCGGGACGGCCGACTCCAGCACCGGCATTTCCAAGATCAGGCCGCGGACCCGCTCCGGTGCTCGCACCGTGGTGAAGAGGCTGACGTTGGTGCCCAGTGAGACGCCGCCGAGCACCGCCTGATCCACGCCCAGCTCGTCCAGCAGGCACAGGACCTGCTCCGCGTAAAGATCCATTCGATGGGCGCCAGCGTGCCGGGGCTTCTCGCTCCGGCCATGGCCCAGCAGGTCCAGGAGCACGACCCGGTTGCCCCGCGCGGCCAGTCTCCGGGCCAGGCCGCGGCCGAGGTTGGCGTTGAGCAACAGGCCATGCAGCCACACGAGCACCCGCTCGCCGGTGCCGTAGACCTCGTACGACAGCCGGTGCTGACCGTAGGTCACTGTCTGGTGCGTGCCTTCGGCGCCCGGGTCGTCTTGCACCGCCGCGCCGGGACCCTCGGGCCTGACGGGACTCACCCCATGACGTTCGCCTCTACCGCCCAGGACCGAAGGCCGGAAAACTTTCATAAATGATCATAACGCCGGCTGTCAGGCATTATGGGCGGTCCGGACAGGGGGTCCGATGAGCGAAACCCGCGGCAAGCAGCCGGATCACTGGCTGGCGCTGGAGTCGCCCGGTTCCGGCGATCGCGGCGGTTGCTGGATCGAGAGCGTGGGGGTGAAGCTGCCTTCCCGCACGCTGGCAACCAGGGACCTGATGGGCCGGACCAGCCACTGCACCCGTATCCAGCTGGAGCGGCTGACCGGCATCCACGAACGTCACATCGTCGGCCCGGGCGAGAACTCTTTCACCCTCGCCGCCGGGGCCGCCCGTGACTGCCTGGCACATTCACGCCGTCAGGCGTCGGACATCGAGATGCTGATCAACACGAGCATCACCCGGTCCAGAGGCCGGTCCTCGCAGTCGTTCGAGCCCCCGCTCAGCCTGTACGTCAAGCAGGCGATCGGGGCCGCACAGGCGGTGAACTTCGATGTTTCCAACGCGTGCGCCGGCATGCTCACCGGGGTCTTCGTCCTCCAGGACTGCATTACCCGCGGCGAGATCGACTGCGGCATGGTGGTTTCCGGCGAGTACATCTCCCACCTGAGCTGGAACGCGGCGAAGCAGATCCGCTCCCTGTTCAGCAAGCAGCTCGCATCGCTGACACTCGGTGACGCGGGCGCCGCCGTGATTGTGGAACGCGCACCCGAGGGATCCGCTGGCATCGACGTCATCGGCTTCACCACGCTCGCCGAGCACAGCCGGCTGTGCCTTGCCTTCCCCAGCACCGTGGGCCCGGGCGCTCAGATGTACACCAAGTCGAGGACGTTGCACAAGGTGGCGATCGAGGACATGGCGCCGCTGGTCGCCGAAGCGATCGGCGAAGCCGGGATCGACCTGGCCGACATCGACTACCTGATCCCGCACCAGACCTCGGTCCGGGCTATCCGCCAGGGCACGCAGGCATTCGCGCGCCGTCTCGGCACCAAGCCGAAGCATGTGGTCGTCAACCTGGAAGAGTACGGCAACACGTCATCGACAACGCTGTTCGTGGCGCTGCACAAGTACCTCGAGGAGCAGCGGATCCACAAGGGAGACCGGGTGATGCTGCTGGCGCTCGCCTCCGGCATCGAGATCGGCATGGCCATTTTCACCATCGACAGCCAGGTGGAGCGTTATGGGCGCGTACATTGAAGCCGCCACGGCGCTGGCCAGCCACGGATGGCGTAAGCCAACCGCGCGGCGTCTCGCCGATGAGGCCGCGCAGGCCTGCCTCGCGCACGCAGGACGGCAGCCTGGCGACGTAGACATGCTGATCAACACCGGCGTCTACCGGGAAGACAGCATGGGCGAGCCGGCGCTCGCCGCCCTGATACAGGAAGACATCGGGGCCAACCTGGGCCGGCCGCCGACCGGAGGGCACGGCACGTTCTCGTTCGACCTCATCAACGGCACCTGCGGCGTGATCAGCGCCATCCAGGTTGAAACTGGCTTCCTGCGTTCCGGCGTCATCCGGCTCGGCGCGATCGTGACCAGCGAAGTCGAACCGGATCTCAGGGACCCGGGGACCGTCCCTTTCCAGCCGGCCGGCGGCGCGATGCTTCTCGGGTGGGACGACAGCCCGGCCGGGTTCACCGACTTCTGCGCGAAGACGTTTCCCGAGTACGAGGATCTGTTCGTCAGCGGGCTGACGTGGCAACGGCGGCGTGGGCTCCGGGTCCCGCGAGGGGCAGCCGGCCGCCATCAGATGGTCATCGACGCCAAACCTGGGTACGAGGGCCGCCTTGCCGACTGCGCGGAGGAAACGACCCGCCGCTTCCTGCGCCGCCTGGGGATGGACGTGGGCGACATCGACCTGCTCGTCCCTGCTCCCGCCGCCCCGGACTTCCTTGACCCGCTGCGGGTGAAACTCGGCATTCCCGGGGACCGGGTTGCCTATGTGACTGAAGACCTGGAGGGGGCCTACACCACCGGGCTCATCGCCGCCCTGCAGGCGGCGGTCAAGTCGGGCCGACTCGGGGAAGCGCGGAACACCCTTATGCTCGCGGCTGGGGCTGGTATCACCGTCACGCTCGCCCTGTACCGTCAGGCACTTCCGTGAGCGGATGAGGAAGATGAGCCGCATGGCGAGGTCACTGATCGTTGCGGCGGGCCCGGCTGCGGGTTTTGCTTTACTCGCCGCGAATCACACGGTCAGGCAGGAGGCCCGGCGGATCAGCCTGTTCGCCCGGCCGCTGCGGCGCAGCGTGACCCGGGCGCCGGTGCCGCCCCGTCTCCCGCCCGGCCGCGTGATCAACCTGTCCGGCCGCGGCGAGGTCTTCGTGCGCGACTCCGGCGGCAGCCGCGCGGATCCTGTCGTGCTGCTCCTGCACGGCTGGACCGCCAGCGCCGACCTCAACTTCTTCCCGGTCTACGCCTCGCTGGCCACGTCCTACCGCGTGATCGCGCTTGACCTGCGAGGACACGGGCGCGGGATGCGCTCGGCCGAGCCGTTCAGCCTGGAAGACTGCGCCGACGACGCCGCCGCGCTCCTGGATCAGCTAGGGGCCCGGCGCGCGATCGTCCTCGGATACTCGATGGGCGGCCCAGTCGGGCTGCTGCTGGCCCGACGGCATCCCGGCCGGGTAGCGGCCCTGGTCATGCAGGCCACGGCGCTCGAGTGGCGTGGGCAGGCCCGCGAGCGGATGGTCTGGGGCCTGCTGTCGGTGCTTGAGCTGAGCCTGCGGCTCGGTACCGGCGCCGGGGTTGTCGAACGGGTACTTCGCCAGGCGATCGAGGAGGCGCCGGAACTCGATGTCTACCGGCCGTGGCTGGCCGCGGAGTTCCGCCGCGGGCTGGCGCGCGAACTTAGCGACGCGGGACGCGCGCTGAGCCGCTATGATGCTAGGCCGTGGGCCAGTGGGCTGGGCTTCCCCGCGGTCGTGCTTATCACGACCCGCGACCGGCTGGTGCGCCCCGCCAAGCAGCGAGCCCTCGCCGAAGCGCTGCACGCACAAGTGATAGAGATTGACGCCGATCACGACCTCCCGCTGGTCAAGGGTGACGAGTACGCGCGCCTGACCAAGCTCGCCGTCGACACCGCGGCCGCGGCCGCCGGGGGCAAGACTCCCGGCTGGTTTCGTCGGCGCGGCCGGTTGGGTGCCGGAAAGCGCCGGCCGACGGAGGACCTTGTGCCCTAGTCCGGGAGTCCGGTGATAGCTGAGGCTGGAACAAGGAACAAGGCAGGAACAGGCACCGAGGGCAGCGATGCAAGAGATCTCTGTGCCCGTGGCATACGTCGTGGAGCCGGGCGACAACATCACCGACGACGTCTTCACGAACGCGGAGAATTGGCCCGAGACGGTCGGCTTGCGGCGAAAGATGAACGGCGCCTGGACGCCGGTGACCTGGCGTGAATTCGCCAGGGACGTGCGCGACACCGCCGCAGGCTTCATAGCCGCCGGCCTCGAGCCGGGTGACCGCGTGGGACTGATGTCGCGTACCCGGTTCGAGTGGACAGTCCTCGACTACGCGATACTGACCGCCGGCGGTGTCACCGTCCCGATCTACCCGACCTCCTCGCACGAGCAGGTCGAGTGGATCCTCGGCGATTCGGAGGCGGTGGCCGTCGTGGTCGAGACCGACGATCACGCCGAGAAGGTCGCCGCAGCGCGGGCCGGGCTCCCCGCGATCGGCCATGTGTGGGAGATCGACGGCAGCCGGTTCGCGGGCCTCGCCGACCTCAAGGCGCGCGGCGCGGAGGTGACGCCAGAGCAGGTCGAGGAACGGCGCCGCACCCGCGGTGCCGCCGACCTTGCCGAGATCGTCTACACCTCCGGCACCACCGGCCGGCCGAAGGGCTGCATGCTGAGCCACGGCAACATCGTCGCCAACGCCCGCAACTGCATGAAAAATGACGGCTTCAGCAGCGTGTTCAACGAGCACCGTTCGACGCTGCTGTTCCTGCCTCTATCGCACAGCTACGCCCAGGTCATCCAGTACGGCGCCGTCTACTCGCGCACCGTGCTCGGCCTGGCCGACATGGCCGACGCGGTCGCGGAACTGCCCGCGTTCAGGCCGACGGCGGTGCTGTCGGTGCCGCGGCTGTGGGAAAAGGCTTACAACAGCGCTCATCACAAGGCCAGTGTCGAGGGGCACGGCGAGGTCTTTGCCAGGGCGGAGAACACCGCCATCGCCTACAGCCGGGCACTGGACACCGGGGGACCCGGCCTCGTGCTCCGTTTGCGGCACGCGGTCTTCGACCGGCTTGTCTATGGCAAGCTGCGGGCGGCGTTCGGCGGTGAGGTGCAGTACTCCTGGAGCGCAGCTGCACCGCTCAGCACCCGCCTCGGGCACTTTTTCCGCGGCTGCGGCATCAATGTACTTGAGGGCTACGGGCTGACCGAGACCAGCCCGGCGACGAACTCCAACACGCCCGATGCGCAGAAGATCGGCACCGTGGGCCGGCCGATCCCCGGCTGCACGATCCGGATCGCGCCGAACGGTGAGATCCTCGTCAGGGGCCACATGGTCTTCCAGGGTTACTGGAACAACGAGGCGGCCACCGCGGAAATCATTGACGAGGAAGGCTGGCTGCACACCGGTGACCTCGGCGTTCTCGACGACGAGGGGTTCCTCGCGATCACCGGGCGCGAGAAAGACCTCATCATCACGTCGGCTGGCAAGAACGTCGCGCCCACGGTGCTCGAAGATCGGCTGCGTTCTCACTGGCTGGTCAGCCAGTGCCTGGTCGTAGGCGACGCGAAGCCCTACATCGCAGCACTGGTGACTTGCGACCCGGAGACGTTCGCCCAGTGGGCAGCGGACAATGGCAAGCCGGAGGCGGCGACCGTGGCGGAACTTCGTGACGATCCCGCGCTGCGGGCGGAGCTCCAAGCGGCCGTTGACGACGCCAACAAAGCGGTCTCGCAGGCGGAGGGGATCAGGAAGTTCGCGATACTCGGCGAGGATCTCACCGAGGCGAGGGGCCAGCTGACCCCGACGTTCAAGGTGCGCCGCAACGTCGTCATGGAGCAGTACGCTGCCCAGATCGCCGCCCTGTACCACGATGCCCCGCCCGCCCTGGCTCGATAAAGGCACCTCCCCGATGGTGGGCGGGGTCATGGCCCGGCGGCGGCCAGAAGCTCGGACAGGCCGTCCTCGATGCCCTGGGCGAGCACGTCCAGATCGGGGCTGGCCGCGAAGTCGCCGGTGATCCCGAAGGTGACGACGCCGCAGTAGGTGAAGATCACGATTCCGTTGCGGACGGTTGAAGCGATCGGAACATAGGGGATGATCTCCAAGAGCCTGTGGCCCAGCCCGTACAACGGCTGCTGCGGACCCGGCACGTTCGTGGTGACGGTGACGATCTCCCGTTGGGGCAGCCCAAACGCCAGCTTGATCCACCAGGACAGGAACGGGAACGGAGTGAAGCGGCCGAGGGCGATCAGGGTCTCGCCTGCCTTTGCTTCGTCGGCTGTCTTCAGGGCCTGCAGCTCGTCCCGGACCGCCCCGAGCCGCTCCACCGGGTCGGCGATGTGGACGGGGAGATCGGCCAGTACTGCTGACACCCGATTCTCGTAGATATCCTCCTCACCCGGGGCCCGGACCGATACCGGAACCAGCGAGCGGACCATGTGCGGTCGGGGTTGCTCACCACGGGCGAGCAGGAGCGCCCGGAAACCGCCGCTGATCGCGGCTAGGGCGACGTCGTTCACGGTGCCACCCAGCTTCCACCTGACCTTCTTGAGATCATCCAGCGGCGCCCGGGCCCAGGCGTAGCGCCGCTGCCGGCCGATGCGCCCGCTCAGCGAGGACCTTGTGGTCGGCCACAAGGCAGGCGCCAGCTTGGCGAACGCTCGCACCGCCCCGGCGGCTTGGCGGAGGGCATTGCCCGGGTCGGCCGCGGCATTTCGCAGCGCCAGGGTTTCCCGGACCGGGAGCACGATCATGTCCACAGCGGCCTCCGCGGCCAGCCGGAGCGGGGAGGGCTCCGCCTCCGCGGCCCAGTGATCGGCGGCGGGCGGCGAGGGCTCTGGGGAGAAGTCGAGGATCACGCGGTACAGGTCGGTCCCGGAAATCCCGTCGACCATGCAGTGGTGGATCTTGGATATCAGCGCCCAGCGACCCCGAGAGAGCCCCTCGGCGATCCAGTACTCCCACAGCGGGTGATCGCGGTCGAGCCGTTGCGACATCACCCGGGCCATCAGGTCCGCGAGCTGCTGATCGCCCCCAGGCGCGGGGAGGGCGGTCCGCCGGACGTGGTATCGGAGGTCGAAGTACGGATCGTCAACCCAGACCGGCCGGCCAAGGCGGAGCGGCACCGTGCGAAGCTTCTGACGGTAGCGGGGCACCCGCGGCAACCGTCCGGCGAGGAAGGCCAGAAGCTCCTCGTCGGACGGGCATGGGCCCTCGAATACCGCGATCGACGCGATCGCCATCGACGTGTGCAGGTCCTGGTCTTCCGCGTCGACGAACAGGGCGTCCAGTGGGTTCAGCCTGTCCATGACGCTCCCTTCCCGGGTAGCACATCTGGCCGCCGTGCCGTGCCGGGCTGGCCAACCGGGTGAGTTCCCCTTCTCTGCGGAGAGTAAGCCGCCCGGTTTCGGTTCGCCCCGGTCTGTCGTCCTTTCTGCCGGGACCTTCGTCCTTTCTGCCGGCCTTCCACCCACCAGCCACCGGTGACCACGGCGGCCCGGTGGCTGCCGTCATAGGCTGAGTGCGATGCCAGGCGGCGAAAGGGACCTGACGGTCGCGGTGACCGGCCCGACCGGCACGTTCGGCTTCGGCCTCATCCCGTTGCTTCAGGCGGACGACCGGGTGACCCGGATCGTGGGCATCGCCCGCCGCCCGTTCAGCCCGGCCGCTCACGGCTGGACGAAGATGGAGTACCGGCGCGGGGATGTCCGCGATCCCGCCGCCCTTCGCGACGCGTTCGGCGGCGCCGACGTCGTGGTCCACCTGGCGTTCCTGGTGACCGGCGTGGCTTCGGGTCAGGCGATCCGGGAGATCAACCTGGTGGGCACGCTGAACGCGTTTCGTGCCGCGGCCGGCGCCCGCCGCTTCGTTTATTCCTCCTCGGTGGCGGCGTACGGCTTCCACCGCGACAACCCGGTCGGGATGACCGAGGACTGGCCGGTGCGCCCGGCCGCCCGGCTGTTCTATGCCAGGGAGAAGGCCGAGCTCGAGCATCTGCTGCAGGCGGAGGCCGCCGCCCGGCCCGCTGGGCCCGTCCTCTACCTCCTGCGCCCGTCGATCGTGCTGGGCCCGGACATCGTGGGCGCGAAGGATCTGCTGCCCTGGCCGCTCGCGCCGCTGGCTCGCCGTCTGGGCGGGCGAGCCAGCCGGCTTCCGCTGCCAGTACCGGCGCTGGTGCCCATGTTGCCGGTGCAGTTCGTGCACGAGAAGGACGTGGGGCAGGCGCTGATGCTGTGCGTCGTTGGCGCTGGGCCGCCCGGCGCCTACAACATCGCCGCTGACGGGATCCTGACCGCTGCCGACGTCGCCCGCGAACTCGGCATGTTCGCGCTGCCCATACCCGCGGGGCCGACACAGGCCGCGGCCCGGGGCATCGCCGCCCTGCCATTCCTGCCGCCGGTCGCGCAGTGGGTCGAGGCGGCCAGCCATCCGGCGATCATGGACACGACCCGTGCTAAGCAGGAACTGGGCTGGGCACCGCGCTTCACCGCGCTGGAGGCGCTGCGGGACACCCTGCACGGGCGACTGGGATGAGATCGATGACGACGGCGTTTCCGGGGCCGGCGACCAGCAGGTTGACGATCGGAGTGACCCACCCGCACCCAGTGAAGGGCGGCCGGCGATATCTGCCGACCAAGCGGCCGCCCTGCTCCAGGCTGAAGCCAGGTCCGGAGCGCAGCGGCACGATGGCATGATCAGACGTACGGCATGAACCGCCGCCGATCAACGTGCGTCCCACGGCTTGGGCAGCGGTTATGACCGCGTCCACGGTGACCGTCGCGAACACCCGGCCGTCGTGGTCGATGGCGCCGGTGACCGGGGATTCGGCCGTGATCTCGACGGTAGCACTGAAGAGGCTCGCCCCGAAGACCGTCCGGCTGATGGTGGACGGGTCGAGGGCAAGGGCCCCGGTGAACAGGTGGGAGTCCGGCTCCGGGCGCAGTGCCAGCGAGCCACTCAAGGGCACGCGCATGGAGTTCTTGCGTATCGTCAGGAATCCCCTTGCCGCGTACCTGATCTCGCGCATGAACGTCCTCTCAGCGCCGATCGTCGCTATGCGAATCGCCCAGGTCAAGCGGCTGCTGCGGCCGGGTACCTTTCGTGACGTCCGGCCGCTGCTGGCCGCGCCGCTCCCGGCCAGCCTGGGGCCGGGCCAGCACGGCCCTCCAGGGCGAGGCCATCGACGTGCATGGCGAGCAGAATGGCTCCGTCTATCAGCAGGTCGCGCTCGGCAGCAGTGATGTCACCCCGGTCAGCTCGCTCGCGAAAGATCGCGCAGGTCTGCTCGAGTGCTGCCTCGACGGTAAACACGGTGATCACAGTCCTCACCTCCACCCCAGATATATCGCCAGGGGCCCCTGGCTAGGGCAGGGTCTTTGGTCCCCACCCGTGGGCCCAGGTTTCCGCGGCGCTTTCAACGGCAGGCATCCGTCAGAGGCGCGAGCGGCGAGGCGTTATGGGTGTACGACCGGCCCGCATCCGTAACGTTCCCGGTAATAGTGCCGGGTACAGGATGGGCCAGTGCAGCTCGTCACGGAAATCCGGTGGCAGGACCCGGACTTCTTCCGCGTGGTGGCGGAGGTGGCCCGGGCATGACGGGGGAGCGCGTGGCGGTGCTCGCCGGGGTCAGGGTCGTTGAGCTGGGCGGGATGGGGCCGGGCCCGTTCGCCGGGATGATGCTGGCTGACCACGGTGCCGAGGTGACCGTGCTCAAGCGGCCGGACTATGTCCGGCGGATGTACGAGGGCCGGAGCATCTTTGACCGCGGAAAGCAGTCCGAGGTGGTCGATCTCAAATCGGAGGCGGGACGCGCGCGAGCCCTGGAACTGATCGCCGGGGCCGACGTGACCATCGAGGGGTTCCGGCCCGGGAGCGCCGAGCGGCTCGGGCTCGGCCCCGGTGACTGCCAGGGGGTCAACCCCCGCCTGGTCTACGCGCGGATGACCGGGTGGGGGCAGGACGGCCCGCTGGCCCGGCTGGGCGGGCACGACATCAACTACATCGGGCTGGCCGGGTACCTGGCCCAG
>Ga0335074_10016874_pt1 | contig 10282 bp, 7 predicted proteins | sample Lox_Sample_23_FD_206715 | JGI IMG/M metagenome (GOLD analysis project Ga0335074, IMG submission 206715) | Soil microbial communities from Loxahatchee National Wildlife Refuge, Florida, United States - Lox_Sample_2.3 | ecosystem: Environmental > Terrestrial > Soil > Wetlands | place: USA: Florida...
GTGCGGCGTAGATCGCGCCGACCGAGAGCGCGAGGTACAGCGACTCGGTGTAGACCGCGGAGAAGAACAGGGACATCGGGCAGAGCGCCAGCAGGAGCAAGGTCAACCAGGCGGTTGGCTGATCGAGCTCGAGCTCGATCAGCCGGTAGAGCAGATAGAAGCCGGTGAGCAGCGAAGCGAGTGAGATCGCCAGGCCCACGATCAGCTCGGATCCGAACACGAGCGCTCCGATGTGGATCAGCAGCGGGTAGAGCGGGAACATCGCGCTCGACTGAGCCGAGGTGTAGCCCGAATGGGCGATCGTCAGGTACCAGACGGAGTCCCAGCGCGCGGCCGGCGCGAACACGAAGTTCGCCACCGCGCTGCGGAACGGCGCCGTCACCCCGGCGGCGTCGAACGCAGTGAATTCGTGAGCATTCCGGCCGAAGACGGCCAGCATGGTCAGCCCGGCGATCCATACCAGGGCACGAGAGACGAGGGCGGTGCGGATCGAAAACGTCCAGGCTGCGCGCTGCTCGGCACTGCGGCTCGATCGCCGCGCAGCGGCCAGCCACGGACGCGCTCCTGCGACGGACGATTCCGGCACATCAGATCTATCGGGTTGTGCCCCGGTCTACTTGATGTTTCCCGCCGCCGCCACCAGCGGCCCGGTCCGCGGCGGCACCTGCCGTGAGAGCACGATGTAGCTCGTGCAGCGCTGGATCGCGGGCGTTCGCAGCAGCTCGTTGACCACCTGCTGGAGGTGCTCGGTGTCGTGGGCGACGACCCGGCAGATGAGGTCGTGGGGGCCGGACACGCCGTCGGCCTCCAGCACCTCGGGGATCGCCTCCATCACGGCCACCGCCTCATGCAGCATCCCCTGGGCGAGCTCGATCAGAACGAATGCGCTGATCGGGTACCCGAGCCGGGTCGGGTCGACCTCGGGACCGTGGCCGGTGATCACACCGGCTCGCTCGAGCTTTGCGAGCCGCGCCTGGACGGTCCCACGCGCGACCCCGAGCTGGCGCGCGACCTCTAGCAGCCCAACGCGCGGGTTCTCGCGCAGGGTTGCGATCAGGCTGGCGTCGAGCTGGTCGAAACTGGTCAATCTGACCAGCATTCTATGCCAGGGTCGGTCAAAACGGGTCAGATTGCCCGTCCTTGCTGTGCAGACTTGCAATCGAAACCGGCGAATGGGATAACCATGTAGGAGAGATGTACGAGGAAGCACAGCTCTATTCGCCAGTGACCACGGACGGCAGTGGCGAGGTCACTGTGCATCTCGCGCACGATCACCCGGGAGCGAACGACCCCGAGTACCGCCGCCGGCGAAACGAAATCGCCGCGGCGGCACTCGCCTGGGGGCCGGGCCAGCCCGCGCCGCGGATCGACTACGCGAACGACGAACACGAGGTGTGGCGGACCGTGTGCCGCGAGCTGGCGCCCAAGCACGAGAAGTACGCCGTCCGCGAGTACCGGGAGGCCAAGCGCGCCGTCGCGATGCCGACCGACGCGATCCCGAACCTCGATGACATCTCCACGCTGCTCGCGCCTCTCGGCGGCTGGCGGTATCTGCCGGCTGCCGGGCTCGTGCCGCTAGAGCAGTTCTACGGGTCGCTCGGCGACCGCGAGTTTCATTCGACCCAGTACGTCCGTCATCCGGGCGTGCCGCTTTACACGCCCGAGCCGGACATCGTTCACGAGGTCATCGGGCATGGGAATTTGCTCGCCACGCCGACGTTCGGCGAGCTGCACCGCCTCGCCGGACTCGCCGCGCGACGCCTGAGTGACTACGAGAACCTGCGTTTTCTCTCCCGCGTGTTCTGGTTCTCGCTCGAGTTCGGCATCGTCGACGAGGACGGCGAGGTGCGTGCTTACGGTGCCGGGATCCTCTCGAGCTACGGCGAGATCGAGGAGTTCCGCGGGATGGACCACCGGCCGATCGACATCGTCGAGATGGGCACGGCCGACTACGACATCACCGCCTATCAGCCGGTGCTCTACCGCGCCGAGTCGGTGCAGGAGATCGTCGACGTGGTTGGTTGGTTCTTCGCGACCTGCGACGACGAGTCGATCGCAGAGCTTCGCGGCGCGCCCGCGGTCGCGGTCGCCGCCCGATGAGCGCCCTGACACAGAAGCCCGTCGTACTGCGCGACTACGAGGACGTCCGCGTCCGGCGCGGGCGCCGCTCGGGCCTGACTGTCGCCGTGGCAGTACACCGCACCGTCAACGGCCGCTCGCTCGGTGGCTGCCGGATGAAGCCTTACGCGAGTCCCGACGACGCGGTGCGCGATGTCGAGCGGCTCGCGCGCGCGATGAGCTTCAAGGCGGCGGTTGCGGGACTTCAGCTCGGCGGCGCCAAAGGGGTGATCGCACTCGATCCGACCGAGTCGCTCACGGACGAGCTGCGGCGGGATGCGCTGCACGACTTCGCCGAGCTGGTCGAGTCCTTTGAGGGCCGCTACATCACCGCGCAGGACGTCGGTATCTCCGCCGAGGACATCGCATTCATGGAGCAGTTCACCGATCACGTCGCCGGCCGGCCGGCGGCCGAGGGTGGCTGCGGGGACCCGAGCCCGTACACCGCGCACGGTGTCGAGGTCGCGATCCGGGCGTCGCTCGGCTCCCGGACGATTTCGGGTGCGCACATCGTCATCATCGGACTCGGGCATGTCGGCGGCGCGCTTGCGCAGCGCCTGCGCAACGCGGGCGCGAAGCTGACTCTCAGCGACGTCGATCAGGGCAAGCGCGAGCTGGCGCAGCAGCTGTGGGCCGAGTGGGCCGAACCTGGCGAGGCGATGAAGATAACGGCCGACCTGCTCGCGCCCTGCGCGCTCGGTGGCATCCTGACGCCGGAGTCGGTCGCGGAGCTGCGCGTGCCTGTGATCGCCGGCGCCGCGAACAACCAGCTGTCGGACGAGTCCGTTGCGGACCTGCTGTCAGATCGCGGGATCGTGTGGGCACCGGACTTCGTCGTCAACGCGGCCGGCCTGATCGCGGTCGCCGACGAGCTGCACGGTTTCGACCCCGAGCGCGCCGAGCGCTCGATCGCGGGGATCGGGCACACGCTGAGGCAGATCTACGCCCGCGCTGCCGCTGGGAAAAACACGTTGCTCGCCGCCAAGGAGTTGGCGGCCGAGCGCTCTGGAATCGAACTGGAGGAATCTGATGGCGACCACGTCTGAAGCAGTACGTCCGGAAGAACATGTCGACTTCATGCCGCTGCACGGCATCGACCACCTCGAGATGTGGGTCGGCAATGCTGCGCAGGCGAGCTTCTTCTTCCGCAACGCGTACGGCTTCTCCGAGGTCGCCTACTCGGGACTCGAGACCGGCGTCCGGGATCGCGTCGCGCACGTGCTCGAGCAGGGCGGGATCCGGCTCGTGCTCACGGGCACGCTGCGCGCCGGGACCGAGATCGCCGAGCATCACGCGCTGCACGGTGACGGCATCAAGGTGATCGCGCTGGCCGTGCCCGACGTCGACCATGCTTATCGCGAGGCCACCTCGAGAGGCGCCAAGGGACTCGCCGAGCCACACGATCTCGAGGACGAGCACGGTCGCGTGCGGGTCGCCGACGTCGCGACGTACGGCGAGACCGTGCACCGGTTCGTCGACCGCTCGGCCTACGACGGTCCCTTCCTGCCGGGGTACGCCGCTTCGGATGTGCCCGCCGACCGCGGCGGGATCAACTTCACCGGCATCGACCACGTCGTCGGAAACGTCGAGCTCGGCAAGATGAACGATTGGGTCAAGTACTACGAGGACGTGTTCGGGATGACGCAGATCATCCACTTCACCGACGAGGCGATCTCGACCGAGTACTCCGCGCTGATGTCGAAGGTCGTGACCAACGGTGACGGCCGCGTCAAGTTCCCGATCAACGAGCCGGCCGAGGGCCGCAAGAAGTCCCAGATCGACGAGTACCTCGAGTTCTACGAGGGCCCGGGTGCGCAGCACATCGCCCTGACCACCGACAACATCTTGGCGACGGTGGAGGAGCTGCAGAAGCGGGGGATCCGGACCTTGCGTACGCCGCACAGCTACTACGAGGAAGTGCCCTCGCGGGTTGGTGAAATCCGGGAGCAGCTGTCCGAGCTCGAGCGCCTCGGGATCCTGGTCGATCGTGACGACGAGGGCTACCTGCTGCAGGTCTTCACCGCGCCGATCGGCGACCGGCCGACGGTGTTCATGGAGATCATCGAGCGCCACGGCGCCCGCGGCTTCGGCGAGGGCAATTTCAAGGCCCTGTTCGAGGCGCTCGAGCGCGAGCAGGACCAGCGCGGGAATCTGTAGGGTCGCCGTATGCGGTACATGGCAGTCGGCGAGGTTCCGGCCAAGCGCCACTCCCAGGTGTGGAGGGACAACGGGGCGCGCCGGCTCCTGACCGAGGAGGTGATGGGCTACGAGGGCTTCTCGGGCAACGAGTCGATCCTCTACCACATCGGTTCGCCATGCCGGATCTCGGAGATCGGGCCGTTCACGCCGGTCGACCGCTCAGTCTGGGAGCCAGGCGCGCATGTACATCGGCTCGCCGACGCGCGCGACGTGGCTCCCGGTGGAGACCCCGTGTCTTCTCGCCACGTGCTGATGTTCAACCGGGACCTTGAGGTCTCGGTCTGCAAGCCCGTCGCCGATTTCGACGGCTTCTACCGCAACGGTGAGGGCGACGAGGTTCTCTACATCCACCGCGGGAGCGGGGTGCTCCGGACCGTGTTCGGACGCGTTCCCTTCCGCGAGCGCGACTACGTCCTGATCCCGCGCGGCACGACCGTCGCATGGGACCTCGACGGGGGTGTCGAGCAGTTCTGGATCTGCTTCCACACGCCGGGCGAGATGGAGACGCCGAACAGGTACCGCAACCGCTACGGGCAGCTCTTGGAGCACGCGCCGTATTCCCAGCGGGACTTCCACGGGCCGGCTGAGCTGGAGACGTTCGACGAGTCGGGCTCGTGGCGCTTGCTTTTGAGAGTCCGGGGTGGGATGCAGGAATTCGAGCTCGACCGCCACCCGTTCGACGTCGTCGGCTGGGACGGCTACGTCTTCCCGTACACGTTCAACGCGGATGACTTCGAGCCGCGCGCCGGCCGCTTCCACCTGCCGCCGCCTGCGCATCAAACGTTCCAAGGGCAGGGTTTCGTGATCTGCACGTTCGCGCCGCGGATGCTCGATTGGGATCCACAGGCTGTGCCGATCCCGTACCACCACTCGAACATCCAGTCCGAGGAGGTCATGTTCTACGCCGCCGGCGACTACGCCGCGCGCAAGGGTGTGGAAGTCGGCTGCATCACGCTGCACCCCTCGGGCCTTCCGCACGGGCCGCAGCCGGGCGCGGTCGAGAAGGCGCTCGGGGCCAAGCAGACGAACGAGCTGGCGGTGATGTGGGACACATTCCAGCCGCTGACGCTGACCACCCTGTGGCGTGACACCGATCGGCCCGACTACGCGTTCTCCTGGAACCCGGACCGAGCCGGTTCGGCCGCGCGCGCTTGACCCGACTACCTGCTGAGTGGGAGCCGCACGAGCGGACTCTGATGGGCTGGCCGTGCCGGGAGTCGCTATGGGGCTCGACGATGGCGCAGGCGCGCGCAGACTACGCGACGATCGCGAATGCGATCGCCGCGTTCGAGCCGGTGACGATGATCGCCAACCCGGGCGCTGATGCTGCTGACGCGCGCGCGGCGTGCTCGGCTTCGGTGGATGTTGTCGAGCTGCCGATCGATGACTCCTGGCTCAGGGATTCCGGCCCGATCTACGTCTACGGGAACGGCGGCGAGCGCGTTGCGGTCCACTTCAAGTTCAACGCGTGGGGCGAGAAGTTCCCGCCCTGGGACAAGGACGCCGCGATCGGCGGGCTGATCGCCACGCGGCTCGGCGATCCCGTCCTCGACGGGGGCATCGTGTTGGAGGGGGGCTCCATTTCACCTAACGGGGATGGGCTGATCCTCACAACCGAGCAGTGCCTGCTGTCTCCGTCGCGCAACCCATCTCTGTCGCGCGAGGAGATAGAACAGGTCCTCGTGGAGCGGTTCGGGCTGGCGCGCGTTGTGTGGCTCGGCGAGGGGCTGGTCGAGGACCGCGACACCGACGGCCACGTCGACCTGATCGCGGCCTTCTGTGCATCCGACAGAGCCCTTTTGCAGCAGGTCGACGCACGGAACCCCAACTACGACAACTGCGTCGAGAACGCCTCGCGTCTCCGCGCCGCGGGCATCGATGCGGTCCCGATCCCCTGGCTCCCGTACGCCTCGGTCGCCGGCGAGACCGTCGCGGTCAGCTATCTGAACCTGTACGTCTGCAACGACGCCGTGATCGTCGGGGTTTCGGGTGCCGACAGCGATCCCGACGCGCTCAAAGTGATCGCCGGCGCCTTCCCGGGCCGCGAGGTCGTCCCCGTGCCGGGCGCCGTACTCGCGTATGGCGGCGGCGGCCCGCACTGCATCACCCAGCAGGTCCCCGCGCACCCCTGAAAACGTCCAGGATGCTGCGGATGGCCCGCGAGCGCGACGTTGGGAGGGAAACCCACCCAGGAGGTGGGAAAGGCTCCCAGAGTGCGCGCGATCGGGAACACGACCGCCGCCCGCAAGCCGCCTAGCGCGGCAACGTCCGCGTCAGCTCGACGACCTGTTGGAACGTCGGCCGGTTCTGGAACGGGAACGCCGGCAGCGAGATCGCCGACGCGTCGGTCCACTCGTCCTTGTCGAAGCAGCTGGGCTGCGGATTGGACTGGCAGGCCCCGTAGCCGTACATCTGCGCAGGCGTGACGCTCATCGCCGACAGCAACGAGTTGCGCAGCACAGACCGGCAGCGGTTGAACGAGCCGTTCCCGCAGTAGATCTTCGTGTACGCGCTCGGACCTGGGCGGCGACCCGAGTGCGCCGCCAGCAGATCCAGTAGATCGCGGCTGACATAACCGAACCAGCCCTGGGCAAAGTCCGGCTCGTTCGGATCCGTGCCCGTGTACACCGAGCCGAACCCGAGCATCCCTTTCAAATCGCCGAAGACCGTTGGGCCGAGCCTCGGCTCGAACTCCGCCGCCAGCAGCTTCGGCCACCAGGCGTCCATCAGCTCGATCGCGGCGTTGTTCGAGTACGTCCCGCTCTTCGAAAGGTCCCAGCGATGACCGCCGGCCGCATACCAAGCGTTCAGCTCGTCGACCGCGTTCGCGAGCGCCGCGTTCGACGGGCTGCCGATCACCTGCCGGAGCAGGGGCCACAGTTTCACGATCCGGACGTCCTCAGTCGCGGCCAGATCCATCGCCTGCACCAGCTGAGCGATATTCATCTTGTGGCCACCGGCCAGATCTGACTTGATGTGGTCCTCGATTAACTGCGAGCGGTAGATATCGCCATAGCCGTAGTTGTCATCCGCGGCCGCCCACTTCGGTGCCTGTTTGTTATTCCAGGACACGAGGTAGGTCGGGTCGATCGCCTGCGGGTGGGCTGACGCCGGGATGTCCTTCTCCGTCCAGTAGCTCGTGTTCCAGTCCTTCCAGTCGTACTGACCCGTTCCCCAGATCGGGAAGTCATCAGAAACACCATGCGCTCGTTCCGGATACCAGCCGGACTCGAAGTACGCGATGTGGCTGGCGTTCACGTATGCCCAGTTGAACCCGAAGTTGATGTGCGATGCGGCCTGCTGGAACTGCTTGGGACCGGTGACGTAGCCCGGCTCGTTCAGCTCGGAGAAGCCGAGCGCGCTGTCGGCCTCGTGCATGTAGGTCGTGCGCGAGGTCGAGAACGCGACCAGTTTGCTGCCGACCTTCCCGCGCGCGAACACCGGCCCGTGGACGGTCCTGTAGATCGTGAGTGTCGCCGAGCCGGCCGGGGTCGAGTCGTCGAGGTTCGGCGTCCACGAGTTGACCCGGACCAGCTTCTGCATCGGGATGCAGTGACCCTTGTACTTGTAGTACGTCGAGTCGGCCGCCGGCTTGCCGCCGTCCGGGTTGCACAACAGCTCGGCGAACGTGTCGACGTTGTCGGAGGTCGCGGTTGTGGCGCTCCACGCGTAGTCGGTGCCGTGCCCGAGTTCGACGTACAGGTTGACGCCCGGGAACGAGGCGCCCCGCGCATCGATCCCAGGACCATGTAGATCCTCCTCCATCAGGATCTGCGGGATGTAGTAGCCGACTTGCGGCCCCATCACCGCGATCGGGTGACCGTCGGTGGAGTGTGCGGCGTTGACCAGCTCCCAGTTCGATGCGAGCGCGGGCTGCCCGTATAGATCCTCGAGCAGCTCAGAGCCGATCGATCCGTCGTTCGGGATCGCGATCGGATCGGGGCCCGTCGTGTAGCCGAGGACCTTGCTGACCGCTCCGCCGTCACGGGCCTGCGCCGTGTCTGGGTTGGTGGCGCCGGGCGAGACGTAGCTGACCGAGCCCGGGTCGGGCATCGCGAGCCCGCGTGGCGCGAACGGCGGGTCGGTCTCGTACGGGAACGGCTTCGACACGGTGGTCGGCGCTGCGGGATCATCGGCCTCGCGGAAGTTCTCCCATGAGGCGCGACCGGCCTTCAATCCGAAGCGTTTGACGAATGCCTCCTCGGTCAGAGCCGACTGCACCTCGTTGCCGCCGCCTTTGCCGAAGATCGCTCCGATCAGCGACGCGATCGCGATCACGTCGGTTGGCTTCCACGGCTGCGGCATCTTGCCGATCGCCGTGTACTCGAACGGCATCAACGTCGGATTCGTCTTCGCCGCCGCGATGTACGCATTGATCCCGGCGACATATGCGTTCACATCGTTGACGACCTGGACTCCAGCGGCGCCGTACAGCTTGGGGGCGTTGTTGATCTGCGCCTGGAGGTCGGCCTGCGTGTATGGAGCAACGGTCCATTGCTGCTCGTCCATCGCCTGGTTCCCGGCGGCGCCGCCGATGAAGGAGCTGAGCGATGCCTCGGCCGTGTGGCGGAGCACATCCATCAGAAACAGCCGGTCCTCCGCGCCCGCGTAGCCGGCGCCGAACATCACGTCGGCGCGCGTCTGCCCGTAGATGTGCGGGACGTCGTACTCGTCGCGAACGATCGTCACTCCGGGCGCCGGCGTCTCGACGCGCGCGATGTTCTCCGGCTTGACCCCGAACGTCGCGTCCTTGAAGTAGTTGGGGATCTCCGACGGGGTCAGCGTCGGCGCCGCGTACAGCAAGTTGTCGTACAGCGACTGCTGGTCGTCGAAGTTCGGCGGCAGCTGACCGAGCGACGTATACAGCCCGAACTGGACTGTGTTGTCGGTCCCGTTCTCACCCGGCGGCAGCACGTTGTAGAAGCCGCCGGCGTCGTTGGTGCCGTACGGCTGAACGTAGGAGGGGAGCGTCGCCGCGTGGGCGCCGCCGGCCAGCGCGAGCGAGGCAAACGTGACGCCGGCAAGTGATCTCCAACCGCTCCGCCCCATGATCGACCGGATACTAGTGACTTACTCCGTCGCCGCTGATGCGACTCGCTAGGCCGAAACGGGTAGCAAGAACCAAGACCCACGGATCTGGAGGAGACGATGGCGACGACGGCGGCCCGCGCGGACGAATTGGGCACGATCGAGACGAACATTCCCGCTCGGCTTGACCGGCTGCCGTGGTCACGCTGGCACTGGCGAATCCTGATCGGCCTTGGCACCGTGTGGATCCTTGATGGTCTCGAGGTCACGATCGTCGGATCGATCGCCGGCGCGATCTCCGCGAAGGGCAGCGGCATCCACATCTCCTCCGGCGACATCGCCGGCTGGGCCGCATCGTTGTACGTGGCCGGCGCCTGTTTCGGCGCGCTGCTGTTCGGGAGGCTCACCGACATGTTCGGACGCAAGCGGCTGTTCATGGTCACGCTCGGGGTCTATCTCGCGGCCACGATCGCGACGGCATTCGCGTGGACGCCGCTGTTCTTCTTCGCCTGCCGGTTCGTGACCGGCATGGGTATCGGTGGCGAGTACAGCGCGATCAACTCGGCGATCGACGAGCTGATCCCGGCCGATCACCGAGGGCGGATCGACATCTTGATCAACGGCACCTACTGGGCCGGGGCCGCGGCGGGCGCGCTGCTCTCGGTCGCCGCGCTGCACATCTTCTCCCCGCTGCTCGACTGGAGGGTCTGCTTCGGGCTCGGCTTCATCCTTGGCCTGGCCATCCTGATCGTTCGCCGGAGCGTCCCAGAGAGTCCCCGGTGGCTGTTCATCCACGGGCACGAGCAGGAGGCCGAGGAGGTCACGAGGGACATCGAGCGCCAGGTGATGGAGTCGACCGGCGCCGAGCTGAAGGAGCCTGATCCCGACGACAAGATCAAGATCGAGCAGCGCAAGTCGATCGGCCTGTGGGAGATCA
>Ga0335074_10016875_pt1 | contig 10281 bp, 12 predicted proteins | sample Lox_Sample_23_FD_206715 | JGI IMG/M metagenome (GOLD analysis project Ga0335074, IMG submission 206715) | Soil microbial communities from Loxahatchee National Wildlife Refuge, Florida, United States - Lox_Sample_2.3 | ecosystem: Environmental > Terrestrial > Soil > Wetlands | place: USA...
GCCTGGCTGGCCGAGACCGGCGCCGATGAGGCCCGGCTGAACCCGAACGGCGGCGCGATCGCGCTCGGGCACCCGCTGGGCGGCAGCGGCGCCCGGATCATGACCACCCTGGTCCACCACATGCGCGCCACCAGCACCCGCTACGGGCTGCAGACCATGTGCGAGGGCGGCGGCCAGGCCAACGCCACCATCCTCGAGCTGCTCTGACCCGGAGCTCCTGACCCGGAGCTCCTGAACCAAGCGGCGCCCGGGGCCGGCCCCGCCGACCGCGAGTCGGCGGGGGCGGCGGACGAGGGCTGCCTCGTTTCCGGCCGGGCATTGAGTCTGCGCGTGACTCCGTTAGCGTGGGTGTCTGTGACAGTGCTGGCGAACGAGGTTGATGGTCATCCAGCCCGAGCCGACGAACTGCAATTCCCCGCCCTGGTCAACTACGGTCATTTCACCGCGCTGCAAGTGCGCAAGCGGGCGGTCCGCGGTCTCGATCGCCACCTGCAGAGGCTCGACACAGCTACCCGTGAGCTCTACGACACCGGACTCCCGGCAAGCCGGGTACTCCGGCATATCCGGCACGCGCTCGGAGATCACGCTGACGCCACCGTGCGAGTCAGCGTCTTCCAGGCCGATCCCGGCCTCGAACCGTCGGTCATGGTGACCGTTCGCCCGGCCGCGGCGGCTGCGGGGGTGCCGCAGCGCCTGCAGTCCGTCACGTTCCGCCGCGCGCTGCCGCACATCAAGCATGCGGGCACGTTCGGGCAGATTCACTACGGCCGGGTTGCTGAGCAGAACGGGTTCGACGACGCCCTTTTCACCGAGGACGGCAGCGTGGTGTCCGAGTCTGCCACCGCGAATCTCGCCGGCTACGGAGGCGGCGCGGTGAGCTGGCCGGACGCGCCGCAGCTGCACGGGATCACCATGCAGCTGCTCGAGCACGCGCTCCCGGCGGCAGGAGTGACGACCCGCCGCCAGAGGATCACTCTGGACGAACTCCGGTCGTTCGATGCGGTGTTCCTCACCAACTCGCTCGGCATCGCAGCCGTGGGTCAGGTCGACGAACGCCGCCTGCACATCAGCCCGTCGGTGCTCGAGGCGCTCACCGGCGTCTACGAGAGCATCCCGTGGGACCCAATCTGATGCACGTCCCGCGGAGGGACCACTGATCGCCGGCGCGTCGTACGCTGAAGTGCAGGAGCAAGGAGGTCGGGCCGTGAGTTTTGAGCACGTTCTGGTGGAGCGGGCAGGCGAGTTCGCCACGATCACCATGAACCGGCCGCAGCGGCGCAACGCCCTGTCCCTGGCCCACATGCACGAGCTCATCGCCGCCTTCACGCAGGTAGGGGAGAGTGACGCGGTCGGCATCGTGCTCGCCGGGAATGGCCCGGTGTTCAGCGCCGGGCATGATTTCGCCGATGTCGCCGAGGCTGATCTGACGGGCGTCCGGTCGCTGCTGCGGACCTGTACCGAGCTCATGACGCTGATGCAGAGCGTGCCCCAGCCGGTGGTCGCGCGCGTGCACGGCCTGGCAACGGCTGCGGGCTGCCAGCTGGTCGCGTCGGCTGACCTGGCAGTAGCGAGCGAGAACGCCGGATTCGCCGCACCGGGCGGGAGCGGCGGATGGTTCTGTCATACGCCGATGGTGGCGATCGCCCGCAACGTCGGCCGGAAGCGTGCCGCCGAGATGGCGCTGTCGGGTGACGTCATCGACGCTGCCACGGCACTCGACTGGGGGCTCGTCAACCGGGTCGTGCCGGCGGAGCAACTCGACTCCGCGGTCAGGAGCCTGCTCGAGCGCGTCACCAGGGGGTCGGCGGAGAGCAAGGGCATCGGCAAGCAGGCTCTGTACGCACAGATCGACCTCGACCAGCCCAAGGCGTACGCCTATGCCGTCGAGGTCATGGCGGCCACCAGCCAGCTGCCGGACGCCCGCGAGGGCATGCGCGCGTTCCTGGAGAAGCGCAAGCCGGTGTGGCGCCGCGGGCGCTCTTCCTAAGATTCGCGGAAGCGAAACGTCCGCAAAGGTGCCTATCGTCGGGCGCATGACGGATAGTGATTACTGGTGGGAGCCACCCCTGGCCGGCACGGAGCTTGAGCACCTCCTGGGCGCACTCGACCGCCTCCGGACTACGTTCCGCTGGAAGACCGATGACCTCGACGCCGCCGGCCTGCGCGCCCGCATCCCGACCTCCGAGCTGACCCTGGGCGGCCTGCTCAAGCATCTCGCCTGGGCAGAGGACTACATGTTCACCATCAAGCTGAGTGGCGACCCGATCGGCGCTCCGTGGGACCACGTTCCCTGGGAGGGGATCAAGAACTGGGGTTTCAGCTCAGCCGCCGACGACAGCCCCGGGCACCTGTATGCACTCTGGGACGGCGCAGTCGAGCGCTCTCGGGCACGACTCGCTGCGGCGCTAGCTACCGGCGGGCTCGACCAGCCGGTCGCCATTGCGAGGTCCGGCGGCCGCCATCACAGCCTGCGCCGCATGGTCTGCGACCTCATCGAGGAATACGGGCGGCACACCGGCCACGCTGACCTTCTCCGCGAGGCCGTGGACGGCCGAGCCGGCGAGGACCCGCCCGCCGGCTGGCGTCCGAAATCCGGTAATTCCGCAATTTCTCGCGGCTGACGGCGAACGCGAGTATCCGGCCGGGCCAGCATGGGTAGGTCCAGGGCAGAGGAGCGACGCGTGTCCGGCCCTCCGGCAGCGAGCGCCGGCGGGCACATCGGGCATCTGGTAAGGAAGTGGTGCGCGATGCAGGCAACTGTCGGTGACCGGCTCCATGTGCACGGCAACACCGTGGGGCAGCCGGACCAGACGGGCGAGATCACCGAGGTGCGGGGAGCAGGCGGCGAGCCGCCTTACGTCGTGCGCTTCGAGGACGGCCACACCGGCCTGGTGTTCCCGGGCCCGGACGCGATCATCGAGCACCCGCGCAGGAAGGCCGCCAAAGGACGCGCCTGACAGCGGCCGTGGGAGCGCGCAGCGTTGTAACTCGCCGGCGCAGCCCCGCGAGCTGGTCCGGGGCCGGTCTGCCGCGTCCGGGCGGCCGAAGGCAGCTCGTCACCGGCGACTAAGGTCGGTCGTATGGTGGCTTCCTCCCGGTACACGCACGGCCACGCCGAGAGCGTCCTGCGGTCGCATCGCACCAGGACTGCCGAGAACTCTGCCGCCTACCTGCTGCCGGAGCTTCGCCCCGGCCTGTCGCTGCTCGACATCGGTAGCGGGCCGGGCACGATCACCGTCGGCCTCGCGGCACGCGTGGCACCGGGTCGCGTGACGGCGCTGGAAACCTCTGACGCTGTGCTGCAGCACACCAGGGACGAGGCGACCAGGCAGGGCCGCGACACCGTCGACTTCACTGTCGGCGACGTCCATCAGCTTGATTTTCCGGCGGCCTCTTTTGACGTGGTCCATGCGCACCAGGTGCTGCAGCACGTCGCCGACCCAGTCGCGGCCCTGCGCGAGATGGTGCGGGTCTGCCGCCCCGGCGGCCTGGTGGCAGCCAGGGACGCTGACTATGCAGGGTTCGTCTGGTACCCGGAGAACCCCGGCCTCGACCGCTGGAACGAGCTTTACCACGCGGCTGCGCGCGCCAACGGCGGCGAGCCCGACGCCGGGCGGCGTCTCCTGACATGGGCACGCGCTGCGGGCTGCCGCGACGTCCGGATCTCCTCGTCGACGTGGTGCTACGCCGATCCGGATAGCCGAACTGACTGGGGCGAGATGTGGGCCGACCGGATCGTCAGCTCGGCCATTGCCGGGCAGCTCCTCAGCTCCGGGCTCGCCACAGCAGACGAACTCCGCCAGATCTCCGGCGCCTGGCGCGAGTGGGCCGCGGAGCCAGACGGCTGGATCAGCCTGCTGCACGGTGAGATCCTCATCCGCGCCTGACGCCAGGCGGGTCCGGCGTCAGCCGGGAGTGACGTCCGACACGCCTCTCGGGTCGCCCGGGGCACCGAGGTCAGCCCGCCCCGGGCTACCTGATCCGCAGCGGCAGCGCGCGGGGCCCTCGGATCTGACCGGTCGACCAGCGGACAGCCTCAGGGTCAGCAAGCGTGAACTCGGGTATCCGCTCCAGCCAGGTCTCGAGAGCCACCCGCAGCTCCATCCGCGCCAGGTGCGAGCCGACGCAGCGGTGGATGCCGAGGCCGAACGCCGCGTGCCGGTTGATCTCGCGGTCGATGACGACGTCGCCCGCCCGGTCGAACTGCGCCGGATCGCGGTTCGCCGCCGGGAACGAGAGCAGGATCCAGTCGTCGGCCTTCATGTCGACGCCCTGCCAGTGCATGTCTTCCCTGACCAGCCGCGCCATGGTCACCGGCGCGAAGGCCCGCAGGAATTCCTCCATCGCCGTCGGCAGCAAGCTCCGGTCCCGCACCAGCCGCTCGCGGTCGGCCGGTGTCCGGGCCAGGTGCCACAGGGATGCGCCAATCGCGCTCCAGGTCGTGTCGATGCCTGCGATGAGCAGCAGCGCCATCGTCCCGGCGACATGCGACGGCTCGAGCTTCTGCCCGTACAGTTCCGCGTTGATAAGAAACGAGGTGAGATCCTCTCGCGGATTGTCCAGGTGATCGTGGATCTGGTCGAGCAGGTAGTCGAAGAGCGAGTGCATACGCTCGATGCGCTCGTCGGGGGGCAGGTTGATGCCCTCGAGAGTGTTCTCCACGAACTGCCGGAACTTCTCGCCGTCCTCGGGCGGGAAGCCCAGCATGTCCGCGATGACCCGCATCGGGATGTGCTGCGCGTACTCGGCGGCAGCGTCCACCACGTCGCGGCCGTCGAACGCGTCGATGAGCGCGTGGCAGAACGCCCTGGTCGCGGGCTCCTGCCTGGTCACCGCAGTCTTGGTGAACGCGGGCAGCAGCAGCTTCCGGGCATCGTGGTGGAACGGCGGGTCAGACGAGATGGGCGGCGAGCCGCCGATGGGCGCCACCTCGCGCGGCGGCCGGAAGTTGCTCATGATGATCGAGCGGGACGAGAACCTCTCGGTGTCGTACGCGATCGCGGCAACGTCCTCGTACCGCACCGGCAGCCAGCCGCCACCGAACCGGTCGGTGTGCGCGACCGGGCAGCGCTGGCGCAGCTCATCCTGGATCGGGTACGGGTCTGCCGCCCATTCCGGCTCGAGGTGCGAAAAGTCAGTGGCCCAGTCGGAGACGGGCCCGGTCACGATCTCGCTGCGCACGCCAAGTTGCTCCTCCACGTCGCTGTCCTGGAGGTCCCGGCTGAACCGGTCGTCAACGGTCATCTCAGTTCTCCTCGACCAGCGAGATGGCATGCTCAGGGCAGTTAGCCACGGCAACTTTGGCGTCGTGCTCGTTCTCGTCCGTCACGGTTCCGTCGCCCAGGACCGTGCCGTAGCCTTCCTCGTCGTCTCCGAACAGACCGGGCGCGAGGTCATAGCACCGGCCGTGCCCCTGGCACAGCTCCGGATTGATCTGCACTCTCACTGCGCTGCTCCTTGCTCGTCAGCGGTCTGCGGCGGGGCCAGGCCTGCCACCACGCGGCCAAGTACCGCGCTCCACTCCTCGTCGTCGACGGGATGCAGGTCGGGGGTGACAAGCGCGCTGCCCATGGCCAGCAGGAGGCAGAAGTGCGCGAGAGCGCCGGGGGAGAGCGCCGGGTCGAGCTCGCCGTCGGCCTGGGCCGCGCGGATGAGCTCGACCAGCCAGTCGGCCCGCTCGGCCATGTAGTCGTGCATCGGACTGGCGACGTCGGCGTCGCGGCGCGCGGCGACCAGGCCCTCGACGATGAGGTCGTCCTCCGGCCCGCCGCGGCGGGGGAGCGACCGGCCGATGACCAGCAGCAGCTCAGTGACCGAGCGGTCCGGATCGGCCGCGAACAGGTCTGCCAGCGTCCGGCGCCCGTGCGTGCGCAACGCGTCGACCAGGAGCTCCGCCTTCGAGCCGAAGTGGGCATAGAGGGCACCGTTGCTCACGCCCGCGGCGGCAGCGATGTCGGCAACGCGCGTGCCGTCATAGCCGCGTTCGGCGAATACGGCAGCCGCTGCGCTCAGCAGCCGCTCGCGAGTCTCGGCGGCGGTAACTCCGGCGATGCGCCCCATAGCAGAATTAAACGAACGTTCATCTCATTCGTCAAGCGTTCGGCGCAGGCGGATTCGCTATGAGCCACGTCTCGTGCTGGCAGCCATTCGGGAAATGCGCTCAGCGCCCGGCGACGCCGAGGTCATCGGAGCGTCCGGCTTCCAGGCGTGACCACTGCGCGATGGGGCGTCCGTTGGTCCGGACGTGGCCATCGCCCTCGTGCCGGCGCTGACGGCCTGACTCCGGTGCGGGATTCCCGGGGGGCGCGAGTAGCCGCTGCGGCCAGCCGGCGGGCGAGTCCTCCCACGGCTCCTGGCGTCCGTACACCGTCAGGTCCATCAGCGCGTAGTTGTAGTCCATCGCCTCCAGCCCGCGCAGGGTGGTCCAGTAGGTCTCGAACACGCGGTCGCCCTCGCGCAGGTAGCACACCAGCGGTCCGGGCGAACGGTGCCCGGCCAGGAGCGCGTCGAGCGAGTCCTGGGCTGAGTACCAGGGCACGTCCCAGCCCATGAAGTCGCGGTAGCGAATGCTCTCGCCGTATGGGCCCTGGCACAAGACCGCGTAGGTGATGTCGCGGGAATGCAGGTAGGACAGCTCGGCGACCTGGGTGGTGACCCAGGTGCAGCCCTCGCACTGGTCGGCAGCCGGGTGGCCGGGGTCCCACATGAAGTAGTAGGCAATGAGCTGCCGGCGCCCGTCGAACGCCTCCAGCAGGGTGAGCGGTCCGTGCGGCCCGGTTAGCGTGAGCCTGCCGTCCACCTCGGTCATGGGCAGCCGCCGCCGGGCTGCGGCAATCGCGTCGCCCTCGCGTGTGTGCGCCTTCTCCCGGACGCGCAGCGCGTCTAGTTCGGCCTGGAAGACGGCCTTGTCCACGATCGCCGGCGCCGCGGCGGCACCGTCAGTCGCTGCCTGCGAGCTCTTGTCGTTCATGATTACCTCCAGGAGGCTTGTTTGCGGCGCGACCGCCGCCTGACCTACTCCGGCCGCGGCGGCAGGTCACGAACGCCGACCTCGTCAGCGCGGGCGAGTAGCTCGGCCGGGTCGGCGTAGACGCGATATGCGCCGGCCCGCTCGAGTTCCTCCCGCCCGTAGCCACCGGACAGCAGGCCGATGCCGAGAGCCCCGGCTCGTCGCGCGGCCAGCAGGTCCCAGACGCTGTCACCCACGACCCACGCCTGCGCGGGCGCGACGCCGATCAGCGCAGCCGCCGCCAGGAACAGATCCGGATCCGGTTTGGCATGCCGCACCATGTCCCGGGTCACCATCGGCGCGTCGTCCGGCAGCCCGAGCATGCCAAGGGCCCGCTCGGCCACCACCCGGCGGCCGCTGGTGGCAATGGCCCACGGCACGCCCCGTGCCGTCAGCGCCGCGAGCAGCTCCGGCGCGCCGGGAAGCGGGCGCACCGAGTCGATCTGGGCGAGGTACTCGGCCGCATGGTCCTGCTGAAGCGACTCGATGTCACGGGCAGACAGCGACCGGCCCGTCTCCCGCAGGAGCGCCGAGACGAACAGGCCGCCGCTCATGCCGATGCGCCGGTGGATGCGCCAAACCGACAAGTCGATATCCAGGCGGGACAGCGCAGTCCGCCACGCGATCACGTTCTGATAGACGCTGTCGATGAGCGTCCCGTCAAGATCGAACAAGAACGAGGAAACGGGGAGCTCGTCGTACTCGGCCGCCGTCACAACTCCGACCCTAGCGCTGGCCCGGCAGCCAGTCGGGGGCCGGCCAGGTGATAGACAGGGCGGCATGGCACCCATCGTCGTGTCCGCTCAGCGCGTGATCGATGCGCCCGCAGCGACCGTCTACCACTACATCGCCGACATGCGCGAGCACCATGCGAAGTTCCTGCCGCCTGCCTTCTCCGGCTTCGAGGTGGACTCGGGCGGGGTTGGCGCGGGCACGGTCACGCACTTTACTTTCACAGCCGGCGGGCGGACCCGTGAGTTCCGGATGACGGCTGCCGAGCCCGAGCCCGGCCGGGTACTCACCGAGTCTGACGCTAACTCCAGCAGCGTTACCACGTTCACGGTCGACCCCCGCGGCGACTCGGCATCGCTGGTCACGATCTCGACGACATGGCAGGGCGCTAGCGGCGTTGGCGGGTTCTTCGAGCGCACATTCGCGCCCCGGGCTCTGCGCGGCATCTATGCCGATGAGCTCGAACGGCTCAACGCCTACGCGCGCGAGCAGGCCGGCAGCTGACGGCGACGCCGAGCCGCCGGAACTCTCTGATGATCTCCGACGGCCCGCCGGTCGGCCTAACCCGACAGCACGCCTCGAAGGCCCTTGCCGGCGACGAGCACCCCGATGACCAGCACGATGCCGTCGATCACGGGAGAGATCCAGTAGGGGGCTCCGAGCAGGGTGAGGCCGGAGAAGTTGACAGCGAGCACAAAGATCGCCAGCACGGTCCCCCAGACGTTGAAGAATCCGGGACGGATACTCGTAGCTCCGAGGAAAACGGCGGCGAAAGCGGGCAGCAGGAACTCCGGGCCCGTCGACGGATCGGCGCTGCCCACCTGCCCGAGCGTGAGCAGACCGCCAACCGCCGATAGCAGCCCTGCGAGCACAAACGCGATGACCTTGATCCTCGTCACGTGGATCGCGGCGAGTCGTGCCACCTGCTCGTTCCCGCCGACCGCGTACATCTTGCGACCGAGCGGCAGGCGCGCCAGCAGGTAATACACCAGCAGCACGATGATGAGGGTCAACCAGACGGAGGCGTCGACGCCAAGGATCGGCGTCAGGGAGATCTGGGCGATCACCGGTGGGATCCCCGCGTACAGGACCTGCCCTGCGGTCAGACCGAGCATGATGCCGCTGAGCGACAGGCCGACGCCGAGCGTGGCGATGAATGAGCTGATCCGCAGCTTGGCTACGAGGATCGCGTTCAGCCCGCCAGCGGCCAGCCCCGCCACCAGCAAGAAAGCGATTGCCGTCAAGCCGCCGCCGATCGCGCTGGCGCCGACCTTTGCACCCACAATCGCCGTGAAGCCGAGTACGTAACCGACTGAGAGATCGAACCCTCCGGTCACGATCGGCACCAGGACCGCCAACGCGATCACGGTCGGAACCGTCTGCTGCAGCAGCATGCTCTGGATGTTCGTCACGGTCAGGAACGTGCTGGGCTTCAGGATCGAGTACAAGACGATCAGGAAGACGAGCAGGACGAGCAACGAGTACCTCGTCAGACACCGCCGAACCAGGTCGATGCGGCCGGCCCGCGACGATGCGTCCAGTGAGACCGCGGCAGGCCTAGGGGTCAGGTTCCCGGAGCCATGTCCGGTCACGCTCCCAGCGCCTTTCTCAGCTTCAGCGCGAGCAGGCAAGGTTGATCTCCTCCTCGTTTACGCTCGTGCCGGTCAGCTCGTCGGTGAGCTCCCCGGCTTGCAGCACCAGCACGCGGTCGCACAGCCGGACGAGCTGCTCAGGTTCGGTCGAGATGACGATCACGCTTCCTCCGTTGTCCGCCACGGAGCAGATCGCCGTCAGCAAGGTCTCGCGGGCATGCGGGTCAATCCCGTACGTCGGATCGTCGAGCACGAGTACCTTCGGGCGCAGCAGCAACCACTTCCCGAGCAGAGCCTTCTGCTGGTTCCCGCCGCTGAACTCGCTAAAGGGCTTGTCCGCGATCGGCGGCGTCACCTCAAGGTCACGGATGACGCCCTCCACATCAGAAGTCTCGAGCTTGCGCTCTCGCCAGTAGCGCCCGTAGCGCGGAAGGACGACGTTGTCTCGCAGCGACATCGCGAGCAAAGCCGCCTCCGCGTGGCGGTCCTGTGGCATGAAGCACACACCAGCGTTGATCGCGGCGCGCGAATCCCACTTCGTTGCCGGCGGCGAGCCCGCGATTTCAATCGTTCCGCTCTGGTGCGGCGTCGCACCAGCAAGCACCCGAGCCAGCTGGCTCGTGCCGCTGCCAACCAATCCGGCAAAACCGACGATCTCCCCTGGCCATACCTCGAACGCGACGTCGGAGAGGCCCTGTGCGTTCAGGCCCTGTACCCGCACCAGCGGCCGGGCGGACTGCTCGCGCTGGGCACGGGAGCGGCTCTGGCGACGTGGCGATTGCACGTTTCTCGTACCGCCGACCATGCCGCCGACAATCTCATCGTGGCTGAAGTCGCGAGCGCCGCCGGCCAGCACCACAGCCCCGTCGCGCAGGACGGTGAGCGTGTCGCAGTAGTCGGTAACCTCGCGGAGGCGATGCGTGACGACCAGCACCGCAAGGCCACCAC
>Ga0335074_10016876_pt1 | contig 10281 bp, 7 predicted proteins | sample Lox_Sample_23_FD_206715 | JGI IMG/M metagenome (GOLD analysis project Ga0335074, IMG submission 206715) | Soil microbial communities from Loxahatchee National Wildlife Refuge, Florida, United States - Lox_Sample_2.3 | ecosystem: Environmental > Terrestrial > Soil > Wetlands | place: USA: Florida...
GGTGAGCCGGGCGGGCGCCGGCTCGGGCCGGGTCGCCTACCGCGGCCGGGTGACGGAAGTGGCGGTGCACCCGCTCGGCGTCGACGCCGAGGAACTGCGCGCCAGGAGCCGCGCGGAGGACGTGCGCACGCATGCCGCCGCACTTCGGGAACAGGCACAGGGCAGGCAGCTGATCGTGCGGGTGGACCGCACGGAGTTGTCCAAGAACGTGGTGCGCGGCCTGGCCGCCTACCGCGAGCTGCTGATCAGCCGGCCAGAGTGGCGCGGCCGTGTGACGCATCTCGCGTTCGCGTACCCGTCGCGGTCTGATCTGCCGAAATACCGTGCGTACACGGCGCACGTGAACGACCTGGCAGCGGAGATCAACGCTGAGTTCCGGACACCGGGCTGGGACCCGCTTATCCTTGATGTCAGGGATGACTACCCGCGCTCGCTGGCCGCCTGCGGTCTTGCTGACGTGCTGCTGGTCAACCCGATCAGAGACGGCATGAACCTGGTCGCCGAGGAAGGGCCAATCCTCAGCGAGCGCGGCTGCGCGCTCGTCCTTTCCAGGGAAGCGGGTGCCGCATCGCTGATCGGTGCGGCTGCGCTGCTCGTCAACCCGTATGATGTCAGCGCTACCGCTGGCGCCTTGCATGCTGGCCTGATCATGCCGGCCGCCGAGCGGCAACGGCGAAGTGCGACGATCGCAGCCGCCGCCGCCGCACGTGCGCCGCGGCGCTGGCTGGCAGAGCAGGTCGAAGCCCTAGGCTGACTCGCCGTTATGACATCGTTACGCTCTGTGTCTGTCCCTTTGGACACGGGTAGAACGGTCTTGTGGTGGTAGTGGTCCGGAGGATTCGGACCTGCCGGGAACAAGCACGCAGAGGTGCGACACCTTCTTATAATTCAGACGCCTACTGAACCGCCGGCGTACCGAGCACAGGACTGGGATCAGCCCAGAGCAGATGGGTTCCTTCATTGACCGTAGACAGCAAGCTTGACGCCGTCCGGCAGCACGTCGGCCCGATGGAAGGCGATGCCAGCGACCGTGTGGGGCTCCTTCTCGGTCGGCTAACCGTGCTGCCCGTCCTGGTGGTCTTGCCGTTCCTGCTGACTAGCTTCCCGCTGCTCCTGATCGGATGGTTCAAACCCATTCCGGTGATCCTGCTGTGGCTGGCGCTCTCCGCGGTCGTTGTCCCCTACGTCTGGCGGCGGGTGCCCTCGGTGACCGGGGCGGCCGACTGGGCCACCACGGGAGAGCGCCGGCCGGCGCGCACGCCGCGCTGGGTGCTGTGGACGCTGGCGGCGATCGCGGTCGCGTTCGGCGTCTTCCAGGCGATCTATCACTCGCAGTTCGTCATCGTGCAGCTCGACGCGGCATCGTACATGCAGTTCGCGAACTGGATCTCCGGCCACGGGTCGCTGCCGATCCCGACGGACGCCGCGGCCTTCGGCGGCCCGAGCAATAACCTCACGTTCGCGAGCGCCGCGTTCTACCAGGTCGGCAACTCCATCGTGCCGCAGTTCATGGCCGGACTGCCGATGCTGCTCTCGCTTGGCTTCTGGGCCGGCGGGGCCCGGCTCGCGCTGTTCTGGGGCCCGGTGCTCGGTGCGCTCGCCGTGTTCATGTTCGGCGGCCTGGTGGCCAGGCTGGTCGGCCCGCGCTGGGCGCCGTTCGCCGCGCTGGCCATGGGGATCACCATCCCCATGGCGTACGTGAGCCGCAACACCTACAGCGAGCCGCTCGCGGAGATGCTGCTCGTCGGCGGGCTGTCGCTGTGGATCGACTCCCAGCGCACGGACCGCGGCGAACAGGACGCAGGCCCGTGGCGGACCAGCTGGCGGACCCACGCGCGATCCGCCTCACATGTGCTCGCGGCGGTCACCGGGCTGCTGCTCGGCATCATGCTCCTGGTACGGATCGACGGGCCAGCCGACATCCTGTTCGTCGTCCCCTACTGCGGGCTGCTGATTCTCCGGCGCCAGCGGCAGGTCGTCGCCCTCGTGGCCGGCCTGATCGTGGGCACGCTGTACGGCGCTGTCGACGGGGTCTTCCTGACCCTGCCGTATTTGAAGACCAACGGGAAGTCGGTCCTCATGATGGCTGCCGCGATCATCGTGATGCTCGTGGTCACGGCCGTCGCGGTGCGGTGGCTGCGGCGGCGCGGTTATGAGCTCCGCCACGCCGGACCGCGTCTTGTCATGGCCGTGACGATCTTGCCCTTCATCGTGATCGCCGTCTTCGTCATCCGCCCCTACGTGGAACGGAACTGGCACGCGCTCCAGTACGCGCCGCTCAGCCTGCACTGGATCTACTGGTATACCGGCGCCTCCACGATCGCGTTCACGGTGATCGCGTTCGCCATGCTCGGGCGGCGGTGCGCGAGGGGCGAGGCGCCGGGCTGGACGCTCCCGCTCCTGACATTCGGCTGGGCGATCGTATGGTTCCTGCTCCGGCCCGCGATCACCCCGCACCAGCCGTATGCCAGCCGTCGGCTGGTCCCAGCCGTGCTGCCCGGTCTGATCCTGCTCGCGGTGTGGCTGGCCGCCTGGCTCGGCCGGCGGTCGCGGTCGGTCCACCTGGTGAACGTCCCGGACTTCCTGAAGCGGTCACCGCGGGTGTTCGTGGTCGCCTGCTGCGCGGGTGCCATCTTCCTGCCGCCGGTGATCGGGAACTTCGGCCTCGGCATCAAGTCAGGCGGGCCGCTCGGCGTCATGCCCTACTCGGACGGTCTCGCGCTGCAACGGTCCTACGTCGGCGAGATCGCCGCGATCGACGCGATCTGCCAGAGCATACCGGCGAACTCGTCGGTGCTCATCGACGATTACATGATGAACTGGCAGTTCGCCCAGGACATCAGGGGAATGTGCGACGTGCCCGTGGCAGCCGTGCAGACCGTGGTGCCCGGCGCCAACACGGCTCCAGGGAACGACATCGCTCCGGCCACCGTGCTCGCCGACGTGCGCGCCATCGAGAAGGCCGGGCGCCACCCCATCGTGCTGGCGTCAACCGCCGCTCCGCTGTCCCGGCTTGGTAACGGTCCCGTGAAGCTGGTGATGGCGCAGAACACGAGCATCGACGAACACGTAATCTTTGGTACGCCGAGGAACACTCTTCCCCAGAGATTCACGGCCTATAGTTGGGAGCCGGCTCAGTGATTGCCGAGTACGAAACCTTGCGGGAAAAAGACGGCGCCGCGCCTTACGTCACGGTCGTCCTGCCTTGCTACAACGAGGAAGGGCACGTGATCGCCGAGATCGAGCGGATCTCGGCGGCGATGGAGGCCAGTGGCTACAGCTACGAGCTGATGTGCGTGAACGACGCCTCCACTGACGACACCCTGGCCAAGCTGTATGAGGCCGCGCCCCGTTTCCCCAAGATGGAGATCGTCAACTTCCACCGCAACAGCGGATCCGGCACCGTGCGCCGGATCGGTACCCAACGGGCCAGGGGCGAGATCGTCGTGTGGACCGACGCCGACATGTCGTACCCGAATGAGCGGATCCCCGAGCTGGTCCAGATCCTGGAGAAGGACCCGACGATCGACCACGTCGTCGGCGCGCGGACCAGCGAGCAGGGCACGTACAAGCTGCTCCGGGTGCCCGCCAAGTGGTTCATCAGGAAGTTCGCGGAGCGGCTGACCGGCGCCAGGATCCCGGACCTGAACTCCGGCCTGCGTGCCTTCCGGCGCGAGGTGTCGCTGCCCTACCTGCGGCTGCTGCCCACCGGGTTCTCCTGTGTCACCACGATCACCGTGTCGTTCCTGGCCAACAACCACGAGATGTACTTCCTGCCGATCGACTACTACAAGCGGGCGGGTAAGTCGAAGTTCAAGTTCGGCAAGGACTCCTACCGGTACATCCTCCAGGTGCTCCGGATGACGATGTACTTCAACCCGCTCAAGGTGCTCATGCCGGTCGCGCTGACCCTGCTCGGCATCGGCTTCGTCAAGGCCATCTACGACGTCTCTGCCCACGACTTCAAGATCGCCACGGACACCGTGCTCGTCTTCGTCACCGGGCTCCTCATCGCGTCCCTGGCCCTGCTGGCCGACCTGATAGTCCGATCGCGGGACAGTTAGGGCTCGTTTTGGGTCAGTCGGGCGTGCGGCGGGACAAGCCGGTCGGTCAGCGGCCTGACCACCTGCTCGGGCGTGAACCGCTCGGCGGCGAGTTGTCGTGCGGCGTCGCGCAGCTTAAGCAGCGTCTCGCGGTCCTCGGCCAGCCGGAGCAGGGCACCCGCCAGTGCCGCCGGGTCGCCGGGCGGCACGAGGACGGCGGCGTCGCCGAGGACCCGGCGCTGCGGCGCGGTGTCGGACGTGATCACCGCGCACCCGGCGGCGGCACCCTGGAACACCTTGTTGGGGACCACCCGCAGGGCCTTGTCCCCGGTGCCGAAGATGCCGAGGCACACATCGTGCGAGGCGACAAGCGCTGGAAGCTCGGCGGCGGGCACCCAGTCAACCCAGCGCACCGCCGCGTTGGCCGCGGCGAGCCGCTTGGTCTCCGCCTCGTCCTGCCCGCGTCCGATCATGGTCACCTCGATCGGGGTGCCCGCCAGGCGGCCCAGCGCGTCGCCAATCACCGGCGTGCCCTGGAGCGGGGTGTACAGCCCGTAGAAGACGACCTTCAGCGGACGGCGGTCAGCACCGGCGGACGGCTCGACGGCGGCCTCGTGCCAAGGCGTGGGCGCACCGACGTGCACCACCACGGCCTTCGAGCGGTACCTCTCAGGCACGATCTCCAGATGTTCCTCGGTATCCACGACCACGATGTCCGCGGCGCGCAGCGCGGCGGCGTCGATCAGCCGCAGCACCTTTGTCTTCATGCCGCCGTCGAGCCGGCGGTCCTTGGCCGTGTTCGCCGCGCTGATCAGGTGGTCGAGCACGATCGGCACCTTGCCCCTGCGGTAGAGCAGCCGCGCGAGGTGTACATCGAAGTGCCCGAGGTAGCCGACGACGACAACATCCGGCCTGCCAAGCCGGCGGGCCCTGGCTGCGAGCCGGAGCCAGCGGCTGCCGAGCCGGGCGGCAAGCCCGGCCGCCTTCCACGGCTTCGCCAGCATGTCGACACGATCTGCGGTAGACAGGCCGAGTGGGATATTGCACTCGGTCACCTCGAACCCGCGGGCGGCAAGTCCCTCGGCGATGGTCGCGATGCGCGGGTGCATCGCGGTGTCGTAAGTACCGAAAATGATTGTGCGCATGATGTCCGTACCCTATGGCATGGCGCACCAAGGCGATGGACGGGTGGATCCTTTTCGTTCGATGGAGGGCGGGGAGTCAGGCTTGCGGGAACGACGAAGGAAAAGGATTCGCAGCGATGATGGGCTCTGTTAAACGCTTGCTCGGCAGCCGCTGGCTTAAGTTGGCGGTTGTCGTCATCGCGGTGGGCGTCGGCGCCTACGAGATTGATAGTGAGTGGAACCAGGTCCACCACTCCCTGGCCCAGATCGGCCTGCTTGCCTCGTTCGAGGCGCTGCTCGCGCTGCTTGTGATGCAGTACGCGACGCTGCGCCAGTGGGAGGCACTGCTTGCCGGGCTCGGCTCACCGCTGCGGACGACGACGGCCGGCCGGATCTTCTTCATCGGGCAGCTTGGCAAGTACATCCCCGGCTCGGTCTGGCCGGTGCTGACCCAGATGGAGCTGGGCGCCAAGGCCAACGTGCCCCGGTCGCGGTCGGCCAGCGCCTCGATCCTGACGATGATCCTGTCCCTGGCCACCGGCCTGCTCGTAGCCGCGGCGACGCTGCCCTTCGCGCACTACTCCGCAGGCTACGACTGGGTCTTCATCCTGGTCCCTGTGATCTTGGTGTGCCTCTACCCGAGGGTGCTCAACCCGCTGCTCAACTGGCTGTTCAAGCTGACCAAGCGGCCGGGCCTCGATCAGCCGGTCACGCTCAAGATGCTGAGCAAGGCGCTCGCCTGGTCGCTCCTTGCCTGGATCGCCAACGGCGTGCAGATCTGGATCCTCGCCGACAAGCTGGGCGCTCCGGCCGGCCGGACCATCCTGATCGCCCTCGGCGGTTACGCGTTCGCCTGGTGCGTCGGCTTCGTGATCATCTTCGCACCGGCCGGCGCGGGCTTCCGTGACCTCCTGGTTGTCGCCGTACTCGCGCCCGTGCTGCCCTACGCGCCGGCCCTGGCGGTGGCCCTGGTCTCGCGTGCGGTCAACACCATCAGCGACCTGCTGGTGGCCGGCCTGGCGGCATTTCGCCGCCCGCAGTTCCCTGCCGCGCCGGCGCAGGACTCTGCGCAGGTCCCGGTCCCCGCGCCCGTCCCCTCCGCAGACGTCTGACTGAGAAAAAGTCAAAGTCAGTCGAAGCTCCGAACGAATGCGGCTAACTCGACAGCCGCTTCGCCATGGCACCGGCTGGGCGGGTGGGCCGCCACCGCGGTTGGCCTGGACACTGGCTCTTGCCCGCATCTCGTGACGGTAACGCCCGGCGTAATGACGATGGGTGGCGCCGGCCCGGCCTGCAAGCACGGAATCGCCACAGCCCTGGCCCCAGGGACACTCAGCCTCACCAGCCTCACCCCGTTGGGCCGGAGGGCTGACGCCGGGCGATGGTTGCGGCAGCCATACGCCTATAACCGTATCGTTGTCGCAACCACCGGGCCTGTCCGCCCGTACCACCGCGCCAGAGTCTGGAAACTTTGCGCAAGTTGGAAAAAAAGCTTCTGTGGCGCACGCGGAAGTGACATTTAGCGCAAAATTTCCAAGATCTTCTGTGAACAGCGTCAGCAGGCCGGAGAAAACGCAGATGCCGGGGTCCTGGGAGGCTGCGGCCAGCGCTCACCGGACGGCGTTCTGTGCCGGCGACGTCGTATCTGCCGCGCGGGCTCGGGTTTCCGCGCTTCAGGCGTCCCCTTGATTCAGTATCTCGGGGAAAGCACGGTGGAGGGCGTCTTTCCAGTCGCCGATGGGCTGGATCCCGGCCGCGTGCCAGGCGTCGTGCGCCAGGACGCTGTAAGCGGGCCGTTTCGCCGGGGTCGGGTAGTCGGCTGTGGTGATGGGGCGGGGAGCAAGCCGCTGCCGTTCCTCTGACTGGCTGCTGAGGTCTTGATTTTGACCTGGATCCTGGTGGAGGCGGAAGATTTCCTCGGCCAAGCCGTACCAGGTTGTCTGCCCGGAACTGGTCGCGTGGTAGATGCCTGGCGGGGCGCTTACCGTGATCAGGGCGTGGATCTGCTCCGCGACGTCCGCGGTCCAGGTGGGCTGGCCGTGCTGGTCGGCGACCACGCCGGGAGCGATGCCGTTGCTGGCCAGCCGGAGCATCGTCTTCACGAAGTTCTTGCCGTGCGCGCCGTACAGCCAGGCGGTACGGACGATGTAGCTCGCGCCAGGCAGGGCGGCGCGGACCGCCTGCTCGCCGGCCAGCTTGGTGCGGCCGTAGGCGCCTGCCGGGGCGGTGGGGGCCTCCTCGGCGTACGGAGTCCGGGCATCGCCGCCGAAGACGTAGTCGGTGGACGGGTGGACGAGGAGAGCGCCGGCCTCCGCGCAGGCGGCGGCCAGGTTTGCCGCGCCCTTGCCGTTGATGGCCAGGGCCTCGGCCTCGTGCTCCTCGGCGGCGTCGACCGCGGTCCAGGCCGCGCAGTTGACGACCACGTCAGGCTTGACGGATGCCACCGCGGCCGTGACGGCGCCGGCGTTCGTGATGTCCAGGTCGGCCCGGGCGAGCGGGGTGAACTCCTCGCCCCGGGCGATCAGGAGCGCGGTGAAGTCGCGGCCGAGCATCCCGGCCGCTCCGGTCACCAGCCAGCGGGTCACTGGGCGGTTCTCATCTCGCTGGGGCCGGACTCACTGAGCCGCGGGTCGAACGGGCGGGGCGGGACGGTGCAGCGGCTCCCACCAGTCGCGGTTGGCGGCGTACCACTCGATGGTGGCCTTGAGGCCGTCAGAGAAAGGCGTCTGCGGCGCGTAGCCCATGGAACGCAGCAGCGAGTCATCGAGGCAGTAGCGGCGGTCGTGACCCTTGCGGTCCTCGACCGGCACCACCTCGGCCCAGGACGCCCCGACCGTGTCCAAGATGGCCTCGGTGAGCTCGCGGTTCGACAGTTCGATGTCGCCGTTGATGTTGTAGACCTTGCCTGCCGCGCCCTTCTCAAGCACGAACTGGATGCCGCGGCAGTGGTCGTCCACGTGGATCCAGCCGCGGACGTTGAGGCCGTCGCCGTAGAGCGGGACCGGCTTGCCGTCGAGCAGGTTCGTGGCGAACAGCGGGATGACCTTCTCCGGGTACTGGTACGGGCCGTAGTTGTTGCAGCACCGGGTGATGGAGACGTTGACGCCGTGGGTGCGCGCGTAGGCGATGGCGATGAGATCGCCGCCGGCCTTGGCCGCCGAGTACGGGGAGTTCGGGTCGAGCGGCGACTGCTCTGTCCACGCACCTTCGGCGATCGAGCCGTATACCTCGTCGGTGGACACGTGCACGATCCGCGGGATGCCGGCGGTGCGGCAGGCGTCGAGGAGGATCTGCACCCCGGCCACGTTGGACGTGACGAACTCGGCCGCGCCCCTGATCGAGCGGTCCACGTGCGACTCGGCCGCGAAGTTGATCACGACGTCGTGGCCGCCCACGACCTCGGCCAGCTTCGCCGGGTCGCAGATGTCGCCCCGCACGAACGTGTAGCGCGGGCTGTCCTTGACCGGAGCGAGGTTCGCCAGGTTGCCCGCGTAGGTGAGCTTGTCGTAGACCGTGACCTGGGCGTCCTCGTAGCCGAGGTAGCCGCCGGACAGCATCGTGCGGACGTAGTGCGAGCCGATGAAGCCCGCGCCGCCGGTAACCAGAATCCTCATGAGCTGATCTGCACCTTACTGTGGTCGCCGAGCACAAGCCGGTGCGCCCGCGGCACCCGGGGCGCTGGGGTTACTTCCGCGTAATGACCGACGAGCGACGCCTCGATGCGGCGGACGCCGCAGATGGAGGCGTTGGACAGCACGATGGAGTACTCGATCTCGCTGTCGTCGACCGTGCAGCCTTCGTCGATGGCTGTGAAGGGGCCGATGTAGGAACCGGTGATCGTGCTGCCGGCACCGATGATGGCGGGGCCGACGATGCGCGAGCCGCTCACCGACGCGCCTTCCTCGATGACGACCCGGCCGATGATTTCGGAGTCGTGGCTGACGGTGCCGTCAAGCCGTGGCTCCAGGGACTCCAGGACCAGGCGGTTCACCTCGAGCATGTCGGTGACGTTGCCGGTGTCCTTCCAGTACCCGGTGATTGTCGTCGAGTTGACCGTGCGCTCGTTGTCGAGCAGCCACTGGATCGCCTCGGTGATCTCAAGCTCGCCCCGCCAGGACGGCTTGAGGCTCGCGACGGCCTCGTGGATGGCCGGGGTGAACAGGTAGACCCCGACGAGGGCAAGGTCGCTCTTGGGCTGCTTCGGCTTCTCTTCCAGGCCCTTGACCCGGCCGGAGGCGGGGTCAAGCTCGGCGACGCCGAACGACCTGGGGTCGCTTACCTGCTGCAGCATGATCTGGGCGTCGGGGCGTTGCGTGGTGAACTCCTCGACCAGCGCGGTAATCCCGCCCACGATGAAGTTGTCGCCCAGGTACATCACGAAGTCGTCGTCGCCGAGGAACTCCCTGGCGATAAGGACCGTGTGCGCGAGGCCGAGCGGGGCCAGCTGCCTGATGTAGGTGACCTTGAGGCCGAATTTCGACCCGTCACCGACGGCCGCTTCGATCGCGGGGGCGGTGTCGCCGACGATGATCCCGACATCGGTGACCCCCGCGTCGGCGATCGCCTCAAGACCGTAGAACAGCACGGGCTTGTTCGCGACCGGGACAAGCTGCTTGGCTGAGGTATGCGTGATCGGGCGCAGGCGCGTGCCAGAGCCGCCGGATAGGACGAGAGCTTTCATGGCGGAAAAGTAACAAACCCTCTCGAAGTGGCGGGTAGTTGCCGACCAGATCTGTGCTAGTTCACTGTACGCGTTTGACGGCGGGGAGCCGCGCTGTATGGATGAACGCCCAGCACGTGCCCTCGGCGTTTGCACTCTCCCTATGAGAGTGCTAAACATGGGCTTGGCACTCTCCTCGCGAGAGTGACAACCACAACGGCGGGATCGGGCGATGAGGTACCGCTAGACGGCAGGAAAGGACTGCCGTGTGGCGTGCCGTCCGTCGCGGGCTTCGGCCGGTCCTAACGTACGCCACGGAGGACTGGAACCAATGGCAGCGAAGATGATCGCGTTTGACGAGGACGCCAGGCGCGGCCTCGAGCGCGGCATGAACCAGCTTGCCGACGCCGTGAAGGTAACCCTCGGCCCCAAGGGCCGGAACGTGGTTCTCGAG
>Ga0335074_10016877_pt1 | contig 10281 bp, 7 predicted proteins | sample Lox_Sample_23_FD_206715 | JGI IMG/M metagenome (GOLD analysis project Ga0335074, IMG submission 206715) | Soil microbial communities from Loxahatchee National Wildlife Refuge, Florida, United States - Lox_Sample_2.3 | ecosystem: Environmental > Terrestrial > Soil > Wetlands | place: USA: Florida...
GCGACGATCGCCCAGCCGAGCAGGGCCAGCAACGTCACGCGGGCACCCCAGATCGGTGCGGCCAGGACGATGAGCGCGACCCGCCCGCCGAACGGGAAGGAAAGGACAGTCCGGATCGCGTGCACCGCTGGGTGACTGGATCGCGGCGCGACACCGCGCACGGCGGCCGCGGCCTCGGCGCGGCAGGCCCCGGCCACGTCGCGCACTGCCATCATGCTCAGGGCCGCGGTGGCCAGTTCCCACGTCCCGGCCTGACGGGACGCGAGGCCCCCCAGCGCGAGTCCGGCGAAGGCGGCCGCGGACGACACGGCGCCGCTGATTGCGGCCAGGCTGGCTGCGCTCGCCCCGGCCTTGCGCGTGCCTTCCGCGCCTGCTGAGCCCATGTCGGCTGACGCCGTACCAGCCGGATCCTCGGCCGCGGCCAGCCGCCGCGCGCCCCGCCAGGCCAGGTAGCAGGCGCAGAGCGCGAGCCCGCCGCCCAGGTAGCCGGCTACCTTGCCCGCGCTGAACCAGACAGCCGCGCAGCCGCTGAGCGTGAGCGAAATCACGGTCACCGAGTTGGCTGCCAGCGAGCGCCGTCGGGCCCAGCGGGTCAGACGAGCAGTGACGTCCTCGAACGCTCGCAATCCGGCCAGCCGGGCATCCAACTCGGCCGCCCGGGCTTCCGGCTCAGCCGTGATCATCCGGCTCACTCCGGCTCCAAGTACCGCGCTCAGTCCGAATCCAGTTTGAATCCACCCGAATTCAGCCCGCCCAGTGATCTACCGTACCGAGCTATACCCACCCAGGGCCGCAGGCAGGCCTGGGCCGGCGCGGCGCTTGCCGGCCAGGGCCGGAAGCCGTGCCTGGACCGGGCGGTAGTGTCCCCTCATGCGGATGGTGGCGGTCGTGCTGGCCGGCGGGTCAGGTCACCGGTTCGGTGGCGACCGGCCCAAGCAGTTGCGCGTGCTCGCGGGCAGGACGCTGCTCGAACACTCGGTGGCCGCGTTCGAGCAGGCGCCGGGCGTGGACGCGATCACCGTGGTCATGCCATCCGATCTTGTCGCCGAGGCCCGGGATAGCTTCACGCCTGCGGCCGGCTACCACAAGGTGACCGGGGTGATCGGCGGTGGCGTTACCCGCACGGACTCGACGCGCCGTGCGATCGCGGCGCTCAGCGCCATCCACGGCGACGCCGACTGCAACGTGCTGTTTCACGATGCCGCGAGGCCCCTGGTTGACCAGCGGATCATCGCCGACTGTGTCAGAACGCTCGGAACGGACCAGGCGATCGGGGTCGCTGTCCCGTCGTCGGACACAATTGTCGAGGTCAGCGACGGGGTGGTCACCGGAATGCCGCGGCGTGACGCGCTGGCGCGCTGCCAGACACCGCAAGGCTTCAGGCTCTCGGTGATCAGGCGCGCCTACCAGCTCGCCGACGCCGACCACGCGTTTGGCCAGCGCCCGGCCACCGACGACTGCGGCATCGTGCTCCGCTACCTGCCCGACGTCCCGGTCCGGCTCGTGCCTGGCAGCGAGCGCAACATCAAGATCACCTACCCCGATGACCTCCACGTTGCCGAAACCCTGCTCCGCCAGGCACAGCCAGCCGACCGGAACGCGTGACTGGGCCAGAGAACTGGGCCAGAGAACTGGGCCAGAGAACTGGGTCAGAGAACGGCGTCCTCCAGCATCTCGGTTACCAGGGCAGCGATCGGCGACCGCTCCGAGCGGACCAGGGTGACGTGCGCGAACAGCGGGTGGCCCTTGAGCTTCTCGATCACCGCGACCACGCCGTCGTGCCGGCCAACCCGCAGGTTGTCGCGCTGCGCGATGTCGTGGGTAAGCACGACCCTCGATCCGCCGCCAATCCGCGACAGCACGGTCAGCAGGACGCCCCGTTCCAGCGACTGGGCCTCGTCGACGATCACGAACGAGTCATGCAGCGAGCGCCCGCGGATGTGCGTCAGCGGCAGCACCTCGAGCATCTGCCGGTTTATCACCTCGTCGATCACTTCCTTCGAGGTGACGGCGCCCAGCGTGTCGAAGACCGCCTGAGCCCACGGGTTCATCTTCTCGGCCTCGGAACCGGGCAGGTAGCCAAGCTCCTGCCCGCCCACCGCATAGAGCGGCCGGAATACCACGAGCTTGCGGTGCTGGCGTCGTTCCATCACCGCCTCGAGGCCAGCGCAGAGCGCGAGCGCCGACTTGCCCGTGCCGGCCCGGCCACCGAGCGACACGATCCCGACCTCCTGGTCGAGCAGCAGGTCGAGCGCCACCCGCTGCTCCGCGCTGCGGCCGCGCAGCCCGAACACCTCACGGTCGCCGCGGACCAGCCGCACTGACTTGTCCGGCTGCACCCGTCCGAGGGCGCTGCCCGCCCCGGAGGCCCCTGAGACGAGCACCAGCCCGGTGTGGCACGGCAGATCCCGCGCAGCCGGGCAGTCCAGCTTGCCGTTCGCGTACAGCTCGTCGATCTCGGCAGCGGTCACATCCAGCTCGCTCATGCCCGTCCAGCCCGAGTCCACCGGGAGCTCGGCCCGGTACTCCTGCGCGGCCAGGCCGATCGCTGAGGCCTTCACCCGCAGCGGCAGGTCCTTGCTGACCAGCACCACCTTGTCGCCTTCGGCGGACAGGCTGCGGGCCACCGACAGGATCCTGCTGTCGTTGTCACCCAGCCGGAACCCCATCGGCAGAACGGAAGGGTCCGTGTGGTTCAGCTCGACGCGGACCGTGCCTCCCTGGCCGCCGACGGGGATGTCGGCGTCCAGCCTGCCGGCCTCGATCCGCAGGTCGTCGAGGCGGCGCAGCGCCTGCCGGGCGAAGAAGCCTAGCTCCGGATGATGGCGCTTGGCCTCTAGCTCGGTGATGACCACGACCGGCAGGACGACCCGGTGCTCAGCGAACCTTCCGATGGCCGCCGGGTCAGCCAGCAGGACGCTGGTGTCGAGGACATAGGTGAGGCGTGCTTTGGATGTGGCCACTCGCTCTCCCATCGGCGCCGCAAGCGGCGCCGCGTTCGGACACAGACGTGTCGGCGGGACCGGGACCGGCCATCCATGGGCCGGGGCGCCGGCCCTTCCTCATCAAACCTGCGTACCAGGACGCGAAGCTCGAGGATCTCGAGGGCCTTTCCCGTCGGGCGGCTGTTTACCGCCCGTCATCACTGACCGTACCCTCGGCTCCCTGGTTCCGAAAGTACCGTTGCGCTGTGTTAACGTGCCCGACATCCTCGGCTTTCAACCCGCATCAGGGACCTTGCCGCTAGTTAGCGGCAGGAATCAGGCTCCGAACCGGCGCTGGCGCGCCGCGTACGAGCGCAGCGCGCGGAGGAAATCGACCCGGCGGAAGGCCGGCCAGTAGGCGTCGCAGAAGTAGAACTCCGAGTGCGCGCTCTGCCAGAGCAGGAACCCGCCGAGCCGCTGCTCGCCGGAGGTGCGGATCACCAGGTCCGGGTCGGGCTGGCCCGCGGTGTACAGGTGCTCGGCGATGTGGTCGACGTCGAGGATCTCGGCGAGCTCCTCGATCGAGGTCCCCCTGGTGGCGTGGTCAAGCAGCAGCGACCGGACGGCGTCGGCGATCTCGCGCCGGCCTCCGTAGCAGACAGCTACGTTGACCAGCAGCCCGCCCTCGCCGGTCGTGACGTCGGCCGCGTCCTTGAGCACGCGGGCGGTGTCGGCGGGCAGCAGGTCAAGCGCGCCTACCGGGTTCACGTGCCAGTTCTGCCGGGCCAGCTCGCGGACGGTGTCCTCGATGATCCGCAGCAGCGGCTCAAGCTCGGAGGCGGGGCGGGCCAGGTTGTCGGTGGACAGCAGCCACAGGGTGACCACCTCGACCCCGGCCTGGCGGCACCACTGCAGCACCTCGAAGATCTTGTCGGCGCCTGCCTGGTGGCCGCTGCTGACATCGGCGAGGCCCGCCGAACGGGCCCAGCGCCGGTTGCCGTCGCACATCACGCCTACGTGCCGGGGGATCGACCGCGGCGACAAGGACGCCTCGACCCTGCGTTCGTAGAGTCGGTATGCGAGATCCCGTACTCCCATCCCGCGCCTTCCTCGCCGCGGCAGGGCTGGACTGCTGTCAGCCAGCCTCGTCGGGGCCGTCGCCGCCTTCCTTCCAGCCAGCGAGAGGCACGCTGCCGCGCCACCGTCCGGCCCTCTCAAGCACCGTACCCAAGGATGTCACCAGTTCTGCCTGGGCAGACAGTGAAGGCAGCGAACTCTCAGCTGCCACTCATGCAGCACTGTGCCCATGCAGCACTGTGCCCAGCCAGGACGGTCAGCTGATGGAGTTTACGATCTCCTGATCAAGTCCGGGGAATGAGGTAAGGAACTCCTTGCGCTCGCGCTTGAGACGGTCCACCATCGCGTCGTAGTCAGCCAGCCGGTCCTGCCGCTCGTAGAGCTTGCGTGGCTGCAGGACTTCGACGTCGTCGACACCGGGGACGGAAGCAGCCACCTGGTAGCCGAAGTCGGGGTCGGTGACCCACTCGATCGTGTCCTCGACAATGCCCTGGACGGTCGCTGACGAGTACGGGATCGTCACCTTCTTCGACGTGGCCTCGTCGGTTCCGCCGACACGGCCGGTGTTGAGCACGAACACCTTCATCTCCCGGGTGTCCAGCAGCTCGAGCATCCGGTTGCCCATGTCAGCCATGTCCCTGGGGAAGAACGGGTTGGTGCCGGGCACGCGCAGGAACTTGCCCTCCTCGTCCTTGCCGCCAGCCGACGTGCCGGTGGTCTCGCCGAGCATGAAGTAGGCCGCCGCCTGCTCCCGGCTCAGACTGGCCACGGCGGGCACGATGTTCTCGTTCCTGTTCAGGATCAGCAGGATCTCGGCGGGGGGCAGGTCACCGGGCGGCCACGGGTCCACGTACGAGAACGGCCAGGTGGTCCGGCCATTCTTGGTGTAGGAGGTGTCGAAGAAGTCCACCTTGCCGCTCGCCGCCACGGAGACGTTCTCCAGGTAGGCGTCCGGCTTGGTGGTCGCGTTGTAGATGGCCGGCTCGTACCTCGGGTCGAGGCCGAAGGTCTTCGCGAAGCAGCCGTTCTCGGTTGTGTAGACCTGGCCGCCGGGCATCAGCGCGATGAAGTCGTCCTGGGCTGGCTTGCTGTCGAGCTGCGTGGTGAACGTCGTGGTGGTCTTGCCGGTGCCGGACAGGCCGACGATCAGGACCCCGGTCGGTGTCCCGTTCACCGGGATCACCTTGTAGCCCGCGTGCAGCGCGAGCCCGCCGCGGTTGTAGACGATGTTGTTCCACATTCGCAGGCCGCCCTTTTTGGACTCGCCGAAATAGTCCGAGTTGAGCACGCGGGTGACATTGTTGCGCAGGTCGACCGCTATCAGCCGGTCGTCGGGGTAGCCGGGGGCAGCCAGGTTCGGCGTGTAGACGACGGTGGTGTCGGGCTCCCAGGACGCCGGGTCGTAGTCGTCGTCGGTGGGGTAGTAAAGCTGCTGCTGCATGCCAGCGACGTTCGCGTTCGCCGACTCCATGACCAGGCGGGCCTTGGTACGGAACTTCGGGTCGGAGCCGATGTAGCCGTCCACGACCACCATGGCGCTGCGGGCGATGTAGGCGTCCTGCGCGGCGGCGACCCGCTCGAACTCCTCGCGGGTGATGAGTTGCTTGGTGGCGTTGGTCGAGTCGTTGACGATGAATGTGGACCTTGTGCTACGCGAGTCAACGCGCGCCTTGACAACTACATTGCCGAATTCGGTTACCTGGCTATTGGGCATCATCTCGGTCAGCTCGCGGAGCCGCTGCGCCGCCGGATTCCATTCCACCGATGCGGCCTTGACCTGATACACCACGACTGTTCCTCCTCCGGGCACCTGCTGTGGTACGCGCCCGCTGAGGGCACCCGTCGCCGGCCCGAGGCGAAAGTGCCCTGTAAACGCGGGGATTTCGGGAGTGTACCCCGAGCAGGTAAAACCTTGTCCAAGCGGTGCCGGGCGAATGGTGTTCCGGTCAGGACCGCGGGCCGTCGGCCCGCACCTGCTCAACGTGCTGCAACGCCGCCCTCAGGTCGGCCAGCCAGGCCTCTTCGTGCTCCCCGACCAGCCGAACACACCAGGCCAGAGCGTCACTGCGGCTGCGCGCGACCCCTGCGTCCACGAGGGTGTCCAGGACCAGCCGTTCCGGCTGCCGAAGCCTGGTCATTACCGGGACCGAAAATGTGGTGAACATCACTATCTTCTCACCACAGATAACGCCCCAGGAAACCTTCCGGCCGAACCTGTGTTCGGCTTCACGGGCTATCTCGATTCGCTGCTGGCGCGTCTGCTCACGGAACCGGCGGACGTTGCTGACGGCCGCCGCTGCGCGCTCGGCGGCGGTCAACTCCGCAGCTTCATCGGCGGGCACGGGAAGCTCACCGATGATCGTGATTTCCTCGCGGTCGAGCGTGATCACTGGCGCCTTACCGAACCAGTCATCTGGCATCCGGCTCGCAAACCACCCAGCGAGTTTCTCCCCCGCCGAAGCCACTGTCGCCTGCTCTTCGCCCGGCCCCTTCACGTAATGATGATTACATAACTAATTCTGCGTCCGCAACGAAGACGACAGCGGCGGTATCAACCACGGGCGCGATCAGTCGGACGCACTGCCAGCGATGCTGGCGGCCACGCTCGGGTACACCTCGACCGCACCGGCGAAGTCGGCGCCAAAGTCCGCCGGCACCACCTCGACGTCCAGGCCGGGCGCTGGCGCCTGGATCATCACGTTGTCGCCCAGGAAGATGGCCACGTGCGAGATGTAACCGGGCGCCGTGGGGTCAGTGTGGTAGAAGAGCAGGTCGCCAGGCTGCAACTGACTGACAGGAACCAGCGGCCCGGTAAGCGCCTGGTCGGCAGCCACCCGCGGCATGACGACCCCCGCCTGGGCCAGTGACCACTGCACCAGGCCGGAGCAGTCGAAGTCGTACGGCCCACTGCCGCCCCAGACGTAGGGCAGGCCCAGCCGGCTCTCCGCGGCCTTAAGGAACGTGACGACCTCGTCCTGGGTCAGGCCCGGGCCGGTGGCAGCGGTCCCGACCTGGGGTGCAGCGCCGCCGCCCGTCGAGGCCCCCTGAGCGACCAGCGGCGCGATCTGCGCGCCAGCCGGCAGCAGCGCCTTGATCTGCCCCATCAGCGTGCTGAGCTGCGCGTGCGGGGCGCTGACCACTATCGCGTTGCCGGCCGGGATCCCGAGCGAGCGCGCCACCGCGTCGCTGACCACGGCGTCGACGCCCGCGATACCGGTAGTGCCCAGCCCGGCCAGCGGCAGTTCCTCGGTGCGCGCTCCCGTCACCCGGACCGGCCGGTTCATCGGGAGCTTGTCCAGCGTGCCCATGGTGTACGAGACCGCGACGCCGCCAGCGGCGACGTTTTCCCACAAGCCGGTCGAGTCAGCTGTCGGCTGGGCAGCGAACGCGCGGAACTCCCCCGGGTCCACCCCGAGCACCGCTGTGAGCTTGCCGTCTACGGTGATCCGGGCCGCGTCGACCTGCTGCGCCGCGACCACGCCGGCCTGCCGCCCCACCGCGGCGGCCACGGCCGGGCTGAGCGGTGCCGGGTTGGCGATCAGCAGATCGGCCTGGAGCAGTCCCTTGAGCGGTGCGATGGCTGGCGTTCGCGCCGATGGTGACGGCTCCGTTACGGCAACAGATGAGTTCCCAGAACGAGAGCCCGCTGGCGTCGCCATTCCCGGAAGCGAATCCTGGCTGGCAGCACTGGCGGCCTGTACCGGCAGTCCAGCGGCAGGCGCGGCCAGCGCGGGCTGGGCGGCGGCAAGCATCATCACGGCCAGCGCTGCGCCCGTGGTCAGCAGGATGCGGCGGGCCCCGTCGCCCATCCGAGCTGCTCCTCTCGGTCAGCGGGCCACCCCGCACTCGGCGGCACCTGCCCGGTCCTGCACCACTATCCCAGCCGTAACAGACTGCCCTGAATGGCGTGCTGCTGTCCATACCTGGGCTGCGGCCCGGCCAAACCTGGGCGGCAACCGGGCCAATCAGCGTAATACCGTCACGTCTAGCTCGGCCTGGAGGGCCTGCGGCTCGGTGACCGGCATCCGGCAGGTGAAGTTCCGGCAGACATAGGCGGCCGGGGCGCCGCCGACCGGCTCGCGCCCGGCCAGCAGCGGGATCGCCTCCTGATCGGCCGCACCGTCACCGAGGCCGGCGCCGAGTGCGATCACGGCACCCGGAGGGGCGGCAAGGTACGCCGTGTAGTGCAGTGCTGCAGTGCGGTCGTCGCCAGCTGGGCCGACGACGGCGATCTCGGCCGGGCCGGACACCATGGCCTCGGCTACCGCAAGGCCCCAGCCCGCGGCGCGGGGGTACCGCACGGCAATGGCGGGCAGCGGCCGCAGCGCCCCGGCCGCCGCCGCCCGGTGCCGGGCGGAGCCGGTCAGTGCCGAGTAGCTGAGCAGGGCGCCGGCGATCGCGAACGTGCCCGAGGGGCTCGGCCCGTCGGCGGCCTCGGCAGGCCGGTAGATCAGCCGCTCGCCGTCGTCAGCCGTGTCGTAGAAGCCGCCGTCGCTGCGGCCGAACCTGTCCAGCGCGGTCTGCAGCAGCCGCCCGGCGAGACCGACCCAGCGGCTCTGCCCGGTGACGCCGGATAGCGCCAGGTAGCCCTCGGCCACGCAGGCGTAGTCCTCGAGCACCCCGGCGCTGGGGCCGGCGATCCCGTCCTTCGACGTCCGGGCCAGGCGGTCGCCGGAAAGGTGAACCCTGGCCAGCAACTCGGCCGCGTCCAGTGCCGCCTCGGTGAACTCCGGCCGCTCCAGCAGCAGGCCGGCCTCGGCCAGCCCCGCGATCGCCAGGCCGTTCCACGCGGCGACGACCTTGTCGTCCCTGGCCGGCGAGACCCGCTGTTCCCGCACCGCCAGCAGTGCCGCGCGGATCCCTTCGTAGCGCGCGGGGTCGTCCGGCTCGCTGCGGCGCTGCAGCACCGATTTCCCGTTCTCGAACGTGCCCTCGCGGGTCACGCCGAACTCCCGGGCCGCGTACTGCCCGTCGTCCGGCCCGAGCACGTCTGTGAGCTGGGCCGGCGTCCAGACGTAGTACTTGCCTTCCTCGCCTTCGCTGTCCGCGTCGAGCGCGGAGGCGAATCCGCCTTCGCCGGTGCGCAGGTCAGCGATCATCCAGTCGCAGGTGTCGGCGGCCACGCGCCGCGCGAACTCCGAGCCGGTGCGACGCCACCAGTGCGCGTAGACCCGGGCCAGCAGCGCGTTGTCGTAGAGCATCTTCTCGAAGTGCGGCACCACCCACCCGGCGTCGACCGAATACCGCGCGAACCCGCCGCCGAGCTGGTCATACAGGCCGCCGACGGCCATGGCCCGCAGCGTGCCCTCCGCCATCCGTTGTGCGGCCTCGAGACCAGTCCGCTCCTTGTGGCGCAGCAGGAACTCCAGCACCATCGACGGCGGAAACTTCGGCGCTCCGCCGAACCCACCGCGGCTGGCGTCGTAGATCGACTCCAGCGCGGTGACCGCCTCGTGGCAAGCGCGCGCCAGGAGTTCCGGGCCGGGGGCCCCGTGCTGACCGGCACCGTGCTGGCCGGCACCGTGCTGACCGGCACCGTGCTGGCCGGCCGCGTCCTCGCCCGGCTCTTCGCCGCCGGCCCAGCCACCCTGCATCTGCTCGGCGAGCGCACCGGCAATACGCTCCGCTCTCTGGGTAAGAGCGCCACGGTCGGAGTTCCAGGCCTGGGCAACGCTGAGCACCAGGCGGCGGAACTGCTCGCGCGGAAAGTACGTGCCGCAGAAGAACGGCTCCCGGCCGGGTGTCATAAACACCGTCATCGGCCAGCCGCCCTGGCCGGTCATCGCCTGGGTCGCTGCCATGTAGACCGCGTCGACGTCCGGCCGCTCCTCACGGTCCACCTTGATCGACACCAGGTGCTCGTTCATCAGCGCTGCGGTGTCGGCGTCCTCGAACGTCTCGTGCGCCATCACGTGGCACCAGTGGCACGCGGAGTAGCCGACCGACAGCAAGACGGGAATCCCGCGCTCTCGGGCGGCGGTGAACGCCTCGTCGCCCCACGGCCACCAGTCCACCGGGTTGTCGGCATGCTGGAGCAGGTACGGACTAGTGGCGCTGCGCAGCCGGTCAGCCATGTCTCCATCTTGCCGCCCGCGTCGCGCCGACCGAATACTGGCTCCAGCCTGCTACGGTGCGTGTGTGACCACTTCCAGGCAAGCCCCGCTCGGCCGCGGCACCCGAGTGCGCGGAACGCGGCAGGCCGAGGCTCTGTCGGTGGTGCTGGACGGGCTGGAGGGGTTCTGCAGCGCCCAGCAGATCCATGCCGAGCTGCGCAACCGGG
>Ga0335074_10016879_pt1 | contig 10280 bp, 9 predicted proteins | sample Lox_Sample_23_FD_206715 | JGI IMG/M metagenome (GOLD analysis project Ga0335074, IMG submission 206715) | Soil microbial communities from Loxahatchee National Wildlife Refuge, Florida, United States - Lox_Sample_2.3 | ecosystem: Environmental > Terrestrial > Soil > Wetlands | place: USA: Florida...
ACTGCAACCCCCCGCAGGTTTCCTATCTGCAGCAGGTGCAGCCGAACCGGGTGCCGTATCTGTTCGCCCAGGTCGAGTACGCGGGCGCGCGATAGACGAGGTCACAGCGCCGGTCGCCGCCCCCGCCACGGTGTCGCGCGCTCATAGGCGTCGGCCGCACGCAGGACGGTCGCGTCATCGAAGCGCTTGCCGACGATCTGGAACGATAGCGGCAGACCAGCGTCGGTAAAGCCGCAGCACACCGACATCGCCGGCGTACCGGTGACGTTGAACGGCATGGTCAGCGATGGGCGCTCCATGATCGCGAATTTCGGTACCTCGTCGATCTTTGGCGCCTCGGTCGGCGCGGCGGCGGTCATCACCAGATCGAGGTTTGACATCGCCCGGTCGAGCTCGTCGACCAGCTCACGCCGCCGGCGCACCGCCTGCACATAATCGGCCGCCGTCCACAGCCCGGCCAGCGCCATGCGGTCGCGGAAAATCTCTCCGAAATCGGTAAAGCGCGTCTTGAGGTTGGCCTCGTGGATCGCATAGGCCTCGCACATCATGATGAGCACGCCGCACGACGCCCATTCGGCCAGTGGCGACAGTGTTATCTCGCGCACCGAGGCGCCCATCTGCTCGTACTGCTTCGCGGCGGCGTCGATGGCGTCGCGGGTCGCGGCGTTGGCCTCGTTGTCGGTCGTGTAGAAATGGCGGATGAGGCCGATCTTGAGGCCTTTGACGTCGCCGGTCAGCGCCTTGCGGTAATCGGGGATCGGCTGGCTGGCGCTCGCCGGGTCGGCCGGGTCGTGTCCGGCCATCGCCTGCAGCATGATCGCGCAATCCTCGGCGGTCCACGCCATGGGGCCGGCATGGTCGAGCGAGAAGGCGAGCGGCAGGATGCCGGCGCGGCTGCAGAGCCCGTAGGTCGGCTTGATGCCGGCAATGCCGCAATAAGCGCCGGGGCCGCGGATCGAGCCGCCGGTGTCGCTGCCGGTGCCGCCGAGCACCAGACCCGCCGGCACCGCGGCGCCGGTGCCGCTCGACGAGCCGCCGGTGAACCGCGTCGTGTCCCACGGATTGCGCGCCGGCGGCCAGGGCAGGTCGAAGCTCGGCCCGCCAAAGGCAAACTCATGCGTCGCCAGCTTGCCCATGACGATGCCGCCGGCATCCTTAAGCCGCGCGACGGTGAACCCATCCGCCGCCGGCACGTGATCCTGCATGACCTTGGAGTGGCCGGTGGTCGGGACGCCCTTGGTCTCGTAGATGTCCTTGAGGCCGATCGGGATGCCGTGCAGCGGCCCCTTGTAACGGCCGGCCATGATCTCGCTCTCGGCGGTGCGCGCGGCGGCATGCGCCTCGTCGGCCAGCACGCGAATAAAGCTGTGGAGCCGGCCGTCGAGTTTTTCGATGCGGGCGAGCCGGCTTTCGGTGAGCTCGACCGGCGACAGCTCTTTCTTCTCGATCAGCCGCGCCGCCTCGGCAATGGTGAGGAAATCCGGAACCATCGCCTCATCCTTTCGGGAAGGCGGGCGTGTGCGCCGGCTCAGCGCCGACCGCGCGCGGTTTTTTGACGAGCCGCGCCATCTCCTCGTAAAGCGGCGCCGCCGCGAGGATGTCGGCGCGCTCCTTGTCCGGCACGTCGAGCCCCAACCGGGCCAGCGCCGCATCGAGTTCCTGTCGGGTCATCAGCCCCTCCGTCCTCCGCTGTCATTGCGACCCCGGCGAAAGCCGGGGAAAGCAATCTCGCGCCGCTCTCTATTCGCACGAGATTGCTTCGTCGCGGCGCTCCTCGCAATGACGATGACGACAGCTAAGGCATCGCCTTTTGCGCCTTGGCTTCCTTCAGCGGGGTGCCGGCGGCGGCGAGGTCGCGCAGGTAATCGGACGGGCGCCAGCGGTCGCCAAATTGCTGGTGCCACGAAGCGATCTGCTTATAGACCTCCTGCACGCCGATCGTGTCGGCCCAATACATCAGGCCGCCACGATAGCGCGGGAAGCCGAAGCCGTGCAGCCACATCACATCGACATCGCTGGCCCTGAGCGCGCAACCCTCTTCGAGGATCTTGCACGCTTCGTTGACCGAGGCGAACAGAAGCCGCTTGAGGATTTCGTCGTCGGAAAATTCGCGCTGCGGAAAGCCGAATTCGGCCGCGGTGTCCTTGATGATCTTGTGGACCTCGGGGTCGATCTGCGGGGTGCGGTCCCCAGGCGCATATTTGTACCAGCCGGCATTGGTCTTGAGCCCGAGCCGGCCAGCCTCGACGATGCGGTCGGAGATCGGCGATTTGCGATAGTTCGGGATTTGCGCGGCGCGGCGCTTGCGCGTGTCGTAGCCGATATCGAGCCCCGAGATGTCGGAGACGACAAAGGGGCCAACCGGGTAGCCGTAATCGACCATGACCTTGTCGATCTGCTCGGGCAGCGCGCCTTCCTCGACGAGGATGCTCATTTCCATGCCGAACGGCGCGCGGCTGCGGTTGGCGAGGAAGCCGTCACCGTTCCCGGCGAGGCCCGACACCTTGCCGATCTTGCGCCCCAAGGCCATCGCGGTCGCGAGCACGTCGTTGGCCGACTTGGTGCCCTTCACCACCTCGAACAATTTCATGACGTTGGCGGGCGCGAAGAAATGCGTGCCAGCGACATCCTGCGGCCGCTTGGTGGCGTTCGCCATGATGTCGATGTCGATGCCCGAGGTATTGCTGTAGAGCAGCGCGCCCTGCGGCATCACCCCGTCGAGCTTCTCCCACACGTCCTTCTTCACGTCGATCTGCTCGAACACGGCCTCGATCACCACATCGCAATCGTGGAGGTCGTCGATGCCCGGCACCGGGTGGATACGGGCAAAGCGGCGCTCGTATTCGTCCTGCGCCAGGCTGCCGCGTTTGACGCTGGTTTCGTAGTTCGACTTGATCCGCGCCAGGCCGCGGTCGAGCGCTTCCGGGGTCGCGTCGGTGATCTTCACGTCATAGCCGTTATCGGCGAACGACATCGCGATGCCGCCGCCCATCGTGCCGGCGCCGACCACGGCCGGGTGGTCGGTCGGCCGCAATTTGGTGTCGGCCGGGATGAACGGGATCTTCGACGCCTCGCGCTCGGCGAAGAACGCGTAGCGCAGCGCCTTCGCCTCCTCGGAATTGACCTGCTCGTCAAAGAGCTTGCGTTCGAGCGCGGCGCCCTCGTCGAAGGGCAGCTTCACCGCCGCCTCGACCGCCTCGATGCAGGCATAGGGCGCGCGCTGGTTGCGGGCGCGGCGGGCGATCGATTTGCGCATGCCGTCGAACAGCGCCGGCGTGCCCTCGGCGAGCTTTTCATCGCGGTTGCGGATGACCGGCAGCGGCGTCTTGCCGGCGATCTTGCGGGCGAAGGCGACCGCGGCTTCCTTGAGCTTACCTTCCGGCGCGACCTCGTCGATGATCCCGAGCTTCGCCGCCTCCTCGGCCGGGACGTGCCGGCCGGAGGTGATCATCTCAAGCGCCGCCTTGGGGCCGATGAGGCGCGGCAGGCGTTGCGTGCCGCCAGCACCGGGAAGGATGCCGATCAGCACCTCGGGCAGCCCGACCTTGGCGCTCGGCACCGCGACCCGGTAGTGGCAGGCAAGCGCGGTCTCGAGCCCGCCGCCGAGCGCATAGCCGTGGATCGCGGCGACCACCGGTTTCGGGCTCTGATCCATCACGTCGTAGTGGCGGCGGGTCGGCGGCGGCGCGGCGTTGGCCTTGCCGAACTGGCGGATATCGGCCCCGGCGATAAAGCTGCGGCCCGCGCCGATCAGCACCATCGCCCGGACCTGCGGGTCGGCGTTGCCCTTGTCGAGCGCGTCAACGATGCCCTGCGGCACTCCCGGCGACAGCGCGTTCACCGGCGGGTTGTCGACGGTGATGATCCCGATCTCGCCGTCCTTCTCAAAGCGGACCAGCTCGCCTTCGGCCATTTTAGACTCCTTTGAATTCACAATGAGGGAGACAGTGAGTTAGAGATGAAGCGCGAGCCGCCTCACGCCGTCTTTCAATGCCGGGGTATTGAAGTTTAGCAGGAGACCCGTGGGTATGCCGCTCGGCTTGAGATAGGTGAACATCTGGGCCTCGTGGATCGGCAATAGCCGTTCAACCGCTTTTAGCTCGACGATCACCCGGTTTTCGACAACCACGTCCATGCGGTATCCGCAGTCGAGGCGGACCAATTTATAGACCACCGGCAACGGAACCTGACGCCGATATACCATCGCGGCTTGCCCAAGCTCGTGGCAGAGGCATTCCTCGTACGCAGATTCCAACAAGCCCGGGCCGAGGAGACGATGGACTTCTGTGGCGAAGCCAATGATTTTTTCAGTCAGGGGGTCGTTTTGGGTGGTGGCCGCCACGTCATCAACCTCTCACTGCCTCAGTGTGAAAATTATAGGGTCGCCTCGCTCCCCAAGATGACGGTCGATTGCGATGACAGCACGCCACCATTGCCGTGGGCGATGGCGGTTTCGGCGCCCTTGACCTGACGGTCGGCGCATTCACCGCGCAGCTGGCGGACGGCTTCGATCAGGAGAAACAGGCCGTACATGCCGGGGTGGCAATAGCTGAGCCCCCCGCCATTGGTGTTGACCGGCAGCGAGCCGCCGGGGGCGATACGGCCGCCGGTCACGAAACTGCCGCCCTCGCCCTTGTTGCAGAAGCCGAGGTCTTCCAAAAACAGGATCGTGTTGATCGTAAAGGCGTCGTAGAGCTCGAGCACGTCGATGTCCTTCGCCGCGAGGCCGGCCATCGCATAGGCCTGCCGGCCGCTTTCGAGCGCGCCGGTGACGGTCAGGTCGGGCATCGACGAGATGTTGGCATGAGTGATGTGCTGACCTTGCCCCAGCACGTAGACCGGCTTTTTCTTGAGCGATTTGGCCCGTTCCCGGCCGACCAGCACGATGGCGCCGCCGCCATCGCTCACCAGACAGATGTCGCGCACTGTGAACGGATAGCTCACCATCCGCGCGCCCAGAACCTCCTGGACCGTCAGCGGGTTTTTCTCCCAGGCGACCGGGTTCTTGAGCGCCCATTGCCGCGCGGCGACCGCGACCTCGGCCATCTGCTCGCGGGTGGTGCCGAATTCGTGCATGTGGCGCGAGGCGGCCAGCGCATAGGCGGTCGACGGCAGAAACGGCCGGTAGGGTGTCTCGTAGGGGTTGATCTCGCGCACCGATGCGTTTTGGCGGCCGATGCTGCGCTGCGTCGAGCCATAAGCGATGACGCAGACCTCGCACAGCCCCAGCTGCAGCGCCGCCATCGCGTGCTGGATGTGGAACATAAAGGACGAGCCGCCGATGATCGTGCCGTCGATATAGCTGGGCGACATGCCGAGATATTCGGCGAGGTTGAGCGGCGAGGTGCGGCTCTGGGTGCAAGAGCTGATGAGCCCGTCGACATCCTTGAGGGCGAGCCCGCAATCGTCGAGCGCGCGGGTGATGCCCTGCGCCATCAGGTCGATGACGTTGAACCCCGGCCCGACCTGGCCGATATCGCTTTCCGCGGCGCCAACGATCGCCGCGCCGCCACGCTTCAATTCGCTCATGTTACCGGCCCTCCGCCGGCGTGAAGACGGGATAGGCCGGCTGTTCGGCCGATGCCGGGTGGACGCGGAACTTGACCCGCATGCCGATCTTGACCGCGAGCGGGTCGATCTCCTCGACCCGGCCCATCATGCGGAACCCCTCGTCGCAATCGATGAGCACAATGTTGTGGCCGTCGCCCTTGAACGGGTAGGTGACGGTCGTCGCGTAGACCGTGCCGAGGCCCTTCGAGACCCGCCATTCCAGGTCAATGCTGCCCGAATAGGGGCTGACGACGCGCGGATAGAACACCGCGCGGCCCGCGACCTTGTCCCACTGATAGGCGAGCTCGCCCTTGTCGAGATGCGCCTGATAGACCGCCAGCGGCGATTCCGCCATGCCCGTCCCTCCCCAATCCGCGGCGGGCATAGTGGCGGGCCGCCGCGAATGCCTCAAGCCGCGCGTGCCGTCGCCCCGAGCTCGGCGCGGATCAGGTCGGCGGCCTTCTCGGCGATCATGATCGTCGCGGCGTTGGTATTGCCGGAGATCACCGTCGGCATCACCGAGGCATCGACGACGCGCAGGCCCTCCATGCCGTGCACCCGAAGCTCGTTGTCGACCACCGACATCGGCCCCTGCCCCATCATGCAGGTGCTGGTCTGGTGGAAGGTGGTGTAGCCGGTCTTGGCGGCATGATCGAGCCAGTCCTCGTCGCTCTGGCAGGCGGGGCCCGGCCAGAATTCCTCGGTGGTGATGGCCTTCATGGTCGGCGTCTGGAACACGGCGCGGGCGACGCGCATCCCGGCGACGAGCGTATCCCGGTCGTTTTGCGTGCCCAGATAATTCGGCTGCATCGCGGGCAGCACGGTCGGGTCGGGTGATTTGATCCGCAGCCACCCGCGGCTTTCCGGCCGGCACGGGATGCAGGTCATCTGACAGCCCGGGAACGGGTGCATCGCCTCGCCGATCGTGCCGAGGCTGCCGGCGAGGAACTGGTACTGGCAATCGGGCGAAGCGGAGTTCGGCCGAGTGCGGGCGAAAAGACCGATCGGCGCGGCGCCCATCATCAACGGCCCCGTGCCGGCGGTCAGGTATTGAAACCCGGCCCAGCCCTGGCGCACCCAGCTGCGCGATACCTCATTGATCGTGTTGGCTTTCCTAACCTTGTAGACGACCTTGCAGCCGATATGGTCCTGCAGGTTCTCCCCCACCCCCGGCAGCTCGTGGACGATGTCGATGCCGTGCTCCTTGAGGAGCGCGGCCGGGCCGACCCCGGACAGCTGCAGGAGCTGCGGCGATTGCAGCGAGCCGCCCGCGAGCAGCACCTCACGCCGCGCGCGGGCGCGCCTCACCTGACCGTACTGGCGGTATTCGAGGCCGATCGCGCGCTTGCCCTCAAAGATCACGCGTTGCGCCAGCGCGCGCAGTTCGACCTTGAGGTTGGGGCGTTTCATCGCCGGGCGCAGATAGGTGACCGCCGTGCTGGCGCGCCGCCGGTTGCGGATCGTGACCTGATAGGTGCCGCAACCTTCCTGCTCGGCGCCGTTGAAATCCGGGTTGAACTTGTGGCCGGCCTCCTGGCAGGCGGCGAGGAATGCGTCGTGCAGCTCGTGCGCGGCCTTCATGTCGCTGACCGCGAGCGGGCCGCCCGTACCGTGCAGATCGTCGGAGCCGCGCTCCTGATGCTCGGCGCGACGGAAATACGGCAACACCTCGTCATAGGACCAGCCGGCATTGCCGAGCTGCCGCCAATGATCAAAATCCTGTTTCTGGCCGCGGATATAGATGAGCCCGTTGATCGAGGACGAGCCGCCCAACACCTTGCCGCGCGGCCACTGGATGCTCCGGCCGCCAAGGCCCGGGACCGGCTCGGTCTCGTAGACCCAGGTGATGTCGGGGTTGAAGACATTTTTGTAGAAGCCGGCCGGGATGTGGATCCAATGGTTGGTGTCCTTGCCGCCGGCTTCGAGCAGCAGCACCTGCGTCTGGCGGTCAGCCGAAAGGCGGTTGGCCAGCACGCACCCGGCCGAGCCGGCGCCGACGACGATGAAGTCGGTTTCTAAGTCGAAGTTCATTGGAATTCCTCAACGATCATAGAGCCGTCGTCCCGGCAAAGCCGGGACCCACGGTTCAACCGCTGTCGCGGTGGAAATATGGATACCGGCCTTCGCCGGTATGACGAAAGAGGGGTTCATCAGACTTGGTGCAACTCGGCAACTCGGCGTCGCCGAGTGCTTGGAGATCGCCGACAGTGATCCCGGGCACCATGTCGCGCACGACAAAGCCCTTGTCGGTGACGTCGAGCACCGCGAGGTCGGTGTAGACGCGTTTGACGCAGGCGGTCGCCGTGAGCGGATCCCCTCCATCGCCTCGGCGACCGAACGGACGAATTTATCGAGCATGGGCATCTCGGCATTTCCCCGTCACGATTTAAGCGGAAGCGCGCGAGCCGGGCTATAGTCCTGCCACACCGGCAAAGGCCGGTGCCCATCTTTCATCCGCTCGAACAGCGGAACAATGGGTCCCGGTCTGCGCCGGGATGGTGAGGCGGGTGAGCGCGGAAATCCTTTTGGCAACGCAAGATATCATCGTCCGAGCGTCGGCATTGCTGCGCCGCGGGCAATTGGTCGCATTCCCGACCGAGACAGTTTACGGGCTCGGCGGCGACGCGACGAGCGATGCGGCGGTCGCCGCGATCTTCGCGGCAAAGGGGCGGCCGCGCTTCAATCCGCTGATCGTTCATGTGCCGGGCCTCGCCGAGGCGGAGACGATCGCGATCTTCGACGAGCGGTCGCGCAAGGCGGCGCGGCATTTCTGGCCGGGGCCGCTGACCCTGGTGCTACGGCGGCGCGAGGATAGCGGCGTCTCGCTGCTGGCCTCGGCCGGGCTCGACACGATCGCGGTGCGCGTGCCGGCGCATCCCGTTGCCCAGGCGCTATTGCGCGAGGCGGGGCGACCGCTCGCCGCGCCCTCGGCCAACGGCTCGGGCCACATCAGCCCGACCGACGCCGCGCATGTCGCGGCCGAGTTGGGCGAGCGGGTCGCACTGATCCTCGATGCCGGGAGCTGCGTGGTCGGGCTCGAATCGACCGTGCTCGACCTGACCGATTCCATGCCGGCGTTGCTGCGGCCGGGTGGCGCGATCGTGGAAACGCTGGTGGAAGTCTTGGGACCGATCACCACCGGTGCGCTCGATCCTCGAACGCCGCGCTCGCCGGGCCAGCTCGCCAGCCATTACGCGCCGCGACTCCCGTTGCGGATGAACGCGGCCGCGGGGCAGCCGGGCGAGGCGCTGCTCGCTTTCGGGCCGAACCCGCCGTCGGGTTTCGCCGAAGTGCTGAACCTGTCGCCAAGCGGCGACCTCGCCGAAGCGGCCGCTAACTTTTTTGCGATGCTGCGCCGGCTCGACCGGCCGGAATACAGCGGGATCGCGGCAATGCCGGTCCCCGACGATGGCCTTGGCCGGGCGATCAACGACCGGCTGCGGCGGGCGGCAGCACCGCGGACATGACCCCTATTTCTCCATCAGCGCGGCAGCACAGCCGAGAAACGCCGGCAGCGAATGGGTCACCACATAGGTCGGAATCGCGGCGAGATAGGGGCGGAAGCGGCCCTTGGACTCGAAGCGCTCGCGGAATTGCGACGCGGCGAACCGTTCGCCGAGACGCGGCACGATGCCGCCGCCGATATAAACCCCGCCCCTGGCGCCCAGGGTCAGCGCCAGATTGCCGGCGACCGTCCCGAGCATTGCGCAGAACATCGCGGTCGCCTCGCGGCATCGCTTGTCATCCCGGCCGGTCGCCTCGTCGGTGATCTGCGCGGCGCTGAACTGCTGCGCCGGTACGCCGTCGATTTCGGAGAGCGCGTGGTAGAGGTTGACCAGCCCCGGCCCGGAGAGCGCGCGTTCGGCCGAGACATGATCGAAATGACGGCGCATCGCGCCCAGCACTGCACTCTCGCGATCGGTATAAGGGGACATCGTCGAGTGTCCGCCTTCGCCGGTCAGCGGCAGCCATTTCGTGCCCGCCGGGATCAGCCCCGAGACGCCAAGCCCTGAACCCGGCCCAAGCACCCCGATGGGAGAACCGGCTTCGGCCTTGCCGCCGCCGATCACGGTGCGTTCACCTTCCTTCAGATGCGGCAACGCGAGCGCCTGCGCGGTAAAGTCGTTCATCACCGCCAGCCGATGGAAGCGCAACTGCTGGCGCAGGCCCGAGATCGAGAAGACCCACGGATGGTTCGTCATCCGCACCTCGTCTCCGGCAACCGCCGACGCGATGGCGATCGCCCCGCGCCGTGGCCGCGGCAAACCGCCGCGATCGGCGAGATACGCGTCGATAGCCTCGGCAATGCCGGGATAATCAGCGTCGGCCAGCACGCGCGAGTGCAACAAGGTGCCATCCGGCGATACCAAGCCGAATCTTGCATTCGTGCCGCCGATATCGCCGACAAGCCAGGTCGTAGAGGTGTTCGCGTCGGTCATTGAGATTCGCGCCTCTTGTTTTCCCTTGTGCGGCGCACAGTGTCATCAATCATCGTTTTGCACCGCTTTATCCACCAGAATGCTGACATCTTCGTAAGTTTTCCCAACGGGGGTTGACATTCCCGCAGCGCACCTTAATTTGTGCAGTGCAGTATCGATCGTCAGATGGCGATCCTGCTGCACGTCTTCTAGGCGTTTCCTCCCTGAACTCGGGCCGTGCTCCGCACGGCCCGTTTTTTTTGAACTCGGGCCGTGCTCCGCACGGCCCGTTTTTTTTGAACTCGGGCCGTG
>Ga0335074_10016880_pt1 | contig 10280 bp, 11 predicted proteins | sample Lox_Sample_23_FD_206715 | JGI IMG/M metagenome (GOLD analysis project Ga0335074, IMG submission 206715) | Soil microbial communities from Loxahatchee National Wildlife Refuge, Florida, United States - Lox_Sample_2.3 | ecosystem: Environmental > Terrestrial > Soil > Wetlands | place: USA...
TTCATCCTCGGATCGCGCGTGTCTCGTGCGAGCTCATAGATCGGCTGCACCTCACGGACGAGGCCTTCTCGGTCACCGGCGAGCCAAGCGGCTTCCGCGCACACCAGAGCGAGCATCCCGGCGCGTTGCAGTTCCGGTGTCGGACCCGCCAGAGCACGTGCCTCCTCAACCGGCCCGTCTGCATCGGGGTCCCCGCGGCGAACGCGCAGGTGCGCCAAGGTTCGCAGCGCCGGGATGCGCGTCATCGGCGTCGTGTGCGGGTCTCGTAACACCGCTTCCACATCTTCGCTGGCACCGTTCCAGTCGCCCTGCTCGAACTTCATGCGTGCGCGATAGGCGAGTACGTATGGCCGCGCGAAGTCGAGATCACGCTCTTCGCAATACGCGAGTCCTGCTTGGAGAGAGTCGCAGGCACGCGTGTACTCCCGGCGCGAGACCGCCATGGCAGAGAGGTTCGTGTACGCATTGGCCATCTCCTCTTGCAGGCCTTCCGTCTGAGCGAGCTGCAGACTTCGCTCGAGATCTGCCCACCCCGAGATGTCACCTATGATGAGTCGCATTGTGCCGAGGATGTTGTACGCCCGCGCCAGAATCTCAGTATCTCTCCAGGTCTCTGCGAGCGTGATCGCCCGCAGAGATGCTTCGATAGCGCGTTCCGCTTTGTGCGCCTCCAGATCTAGGGCCGCCCGATTGCAATAGGCGTGCGTTAGCTCCCGGCTCGGTGGGAGAGACTCCAGGATCGCGATGCAGTCCATGGCATAACGGTCCGCTTGGGCACTATCGCCGACGTACCAGCTGAGTCGGGACAGCCGGCGCAAGGCGGCGCCTTCCTTCAGGCGCTGCCCCAGCTCACGCCAGCTCTTCAATGCGGCCCGTTGAGCCTCAAAGGCGCGCGGGTATTGGCCGGTCAGATAACACTCATTCGCCAGTTGTTCCTGAAGATCGGCGCGCTCCGCCAGCGGGAGGGACCCGGCGTAACCCAGGGCCGCCTGATAGTGCGCTGCCGCTTCACGGTGCGCCCCCACTGATACGGCCTCTCGGGCGGCCAGGGGAGCATAGTGCAGCACCTTCGCTCCGTTCCGCCCGCCATCGGCATGGTGGGCCAAGCGCGCGGCGGAGATGTCACCCTGATCCACGAGAGCCTCGAGGACCTGCGCGTGCAACTGCTCGCGACGCGGCTGCGAGAGCGAGTCCTCGAGCGCAAGGCGGGCAAGCTCATGGCGGAATGCAAGAGAGCCGTCCGGGTGGCGCACCATCCCGATGCTCAAGCAGTCCTCGATCGCCGTTGGGTCTGGCCGAGCGATCTGCTCGACCAACCAGGGCTCGGTCCTTCCCGGGACGACGCACACCAGCTCTGCGACCTGTCTTGCGGCCGGCGACAGCCTGCCCGCGCGCGCCAGCACTGCGTCCCGCACGGTGGCCGGCACCGTATCGCCGGCGCCTGCCAGCACCTCGGTGACGAAGAACGGATTGCCGCCGGTGATCCTGTGGAGACTCGCCGCGGAACGCTTTGCTTTGCGCGCAAGCTGGGCGACTGCCCCTTCGGTGAGCGGCGCGAGAGCCATACGATGCGTTGCGTCATAAGGAAGCTCGCCGATCACGAGCCGCAAGGGGTGCTGAGGGCCGAGCGCATCGTCACGGTAGCTGGCGACGAGCATCGAATGAGTATGTCGAATGCGCCGGCCGAGGTACTTGAGCAGGTCCAGTGTAGCCTCATCCGCCCAGTGCACATCCTCGAAGACAATCAGCGCTTTCGTTCGCTCGAGCTCATCGAGCGCGGCGGGAAATATCGCCTCGGTGCTCGCTCCGGAGCTGATCGCGGCCAGCAGCCGGCCCTGCGTCTGGCGAGCGATGTCGTGCAATGGTGCGAGAGGCCGGGGTGTAAAGAGGGCATCGCATGCTCCCCACAGGACGCGTGTGCCGCTCTGTCGCCTGCAGAATTCCTGCAGCAGCGTGGTCTTGCCGATCCCCGCCTCACCTGCGACCAGGGCAACGCAACCGCCATGCCGAGCGGCTCCCCCCAGCCAGCTTGCAAGGTCGAGAAGACAGGGTTCGCGTTCGAGCAGTTCCATCGACCACGGATCGTAGTGCTCGCCGCTTGCAACTGGAAGGGTGCGAATGAACTCGTACAACAACCCGACTCCCGTAGAATCCTGCCATGTCAGAGCTCACCGGCGGTAGTCTTCTCCCGGTCACATCCGGATTGCTGGCCATTCAGGTGGCCTCTGCCGATCCCTACTTGTTGCCGCAGGCGGCGGCGGTGCCGGTGGCCAGGAAACGGGGGCAACGGGTTCGGCACAGGTCCTACCGGTGACGGAAGGCGCGCAAATAGCAGTGCCGGCGGCTCCGCGTTGTCCGGAGTTTCTCGTCTCGACGAACAATGGCAAGCGCAAGGAGCAGTTCGGCGGAAGCCCGGTTAACTTCGTCGCCGCCGATCTTCAACTCCATTCGCTCAGTCCTTCGAGTGCGTACAGCTTCTCCCAACTCGGCCGAGCTTTCATCCGCGCGGCATACTGATCGAGTGTCGACCACTCGGTCGCCGGCTTTGGCATGTTACGCGACCAGCGCATCAGCATGATCAGCATGAGGTCCGCTGCCGAGAACTCGGCGCCGAGCAGATACGGGCCCTCCGCCAGCAGATGCGTCTCGATTCGCGCCCAAACGCTCTCTATCCTGCGGCATGTCGCGGTCTTCAATGTCGCCTGCATGTCAGGGTCGTCGCTGATGTCTGCCGGATAAAACCACAGGCGGAACGCCGGCTGCAGCGTATTGGCGAGGTATACGATCCACTGATACCAGGCCGCGCGGCTTGCGGAGTTCTCCGATGGCGCCAGGGCGGCATGGGGATGTCGTGTCGCCACCGTCATCAACAACGCAGCCGTTTCGCTAAGCGGCGCATCGTCGATCAGCAACGTCGGCACGACTCCCCCTGGATTGAGCCGCAGATAAGCCGGGTCGCGTTGCTGGCCAGCCTGCAAATCCACCAGCACCAGGCGGTACTGCGCGTTTGCCTCGATCAACGCTTGGTGGACACACATGCTGGCGGTTCCCGGGCTGTAGTAAAGGGTATACATATCGTCTCGCTTGCTAACTCGAGGAAGCGTTGCGACCGGTCGGCTCAGCCCTGGATTACATCCATTGATGGACCGTCAAATTTCAGGGCTCTCGGGTGGTGTCCTGTTTGCCAGCGGCGGCCTAGGACACTGCCCGCTCTCGAGCCAACGGATGGCCTCCGGCCGCTGCGGAACTCGCTTCCCTTGCCATGCTGCTGACCAAGAGCTTGCGGGACTTTTGTGTGAATGGTCGTGGACCATTGTGCTCGGTCGTGCCGGGTGCAATGGGCGCCGCGCGGATTCTATCGATAAAGTCAAAGCACTTCAAAGCACTAAAAGTGGGGTCGGGAGTTCGAATCTCGCCTGGCGCGCCCATCTATCAAAATGCTTGCCGATCACGAGCGGCGCCTGGCCGACGCCGGCGAGCGAAGCCCTCGACCTGACGGGCTGTGCGGCCGGCGGCTGCGTTGGCACGCGGATGCGGTGGTGCGCGGGCCGCCCGCCAGAGCGATGCAGTCCAGCGGTCAGCGAACGCAGCGAGTGCACCGGGATCAGCGGAGCGAAACCCCTTCAGCAAATCCTTGGCGAGCTTGCGGTACTGCTCGATACTCGCTGCGGCGGCAGAGGGAGGGCGTCCTGTAGATTGGGGAACATGCGAGCCTCCTCAAGAATGCGCCTGAATGTCCGCCGGACCAGGCAAAGGAGCTCGTGGCTAGAACCGAGCGAAAGCGGGTGGGCACGGTCCTTCTCGCGGACAGAACGCGTGCCGTGCGCTCATCGCGGACTACCGCACCGCTCTCGTTCGACAGTCGAACGCGCTCGGACCTTCCCTGTTACCGGACAGATGCGGCAGCGGCGGAGTACCGCTGCTGCCGCACTGGTGCCGTTTCCGGGAACAGCAGCAACGCAACCTGGCCGACCGCGGTCGCCCCGATTAGATACCAGGCAGGTGCGAGTGCGCTCCCGGTTATGTGGATGAGCCAGGTGATCACCAGCTGTGTCGTGCCGCCGAAGGCGGCAATGGCCACCGAGTAAACGATCGCAAAGCCGCTGGCGCGTACGTTCGGCGGCAAGGCCTCGGCAAGCCCGGCGATAAAGGAGGCATTCAAGAACGCGGACAGAACGCCCAGGAGCATCATACCCAGCACGAGCGTGTCGGCCGATGGCTTGCTGGCCACCCAGGCGAAGACCGGGTAGATCGCGACCAGGAAGGCCAGGTTGCTCCAAACGTTTACCGGCCAACGGCCATAGCGATCGGAGAGGTACCCCCCGAGCAGTACCGTCGGGACCGTGACGAGGTAGTTCGCGAGCTCGCCGATGAATCCTGAACGGGCCGATAGATGAAGCGTGTTCTGCGCATACGTGACGATGTAGCCGAAGCTGTAGGTACCGATGGTGCTGGAGGCCAACACGATGATTCCCAGCACGATGACACGTGCATGCCGACGCACGATGCGCAGCTGCTCCGAGTGCGTTGTTGATTGGGCGAAATCGCCGATCTCGGCTCGCGCAGCGTGCACGGTCTCGGGCAAGCGGCTACGCATCCAGTAGCCGAACGGCACTGTGGCAGCACCAAGCAGAAAAGCGATACGCCAGCCATACGTCTCCAGTTGCGACGGCGACAGCAGCGCGGTCAGCGCCACCCCTACCAGACTCCCCACAATCAGCGCGATGAACTGACTCGCTCCCTGCCAGGAAACGACGTAGCCGCGTCGTCGATCTTGTGCGGCCTCCACCAGAAAGGCGGTGTTAGCGCCGACCTCTCCGCCGAGGGCGAATCCTTGCGTCATGCGGGCGAGCACTGCAAGAAGCGGTGCGGCAATCCCGATCGTGCGATAGGAGGGGATCAGCGCCATCAGCGCGATGGCGCTGCCGAGCAGCACGAAGCACAGCATCATCGCGGGTCGCCGTCCGGCGCGGTCCGCGTAGTGGCCAAGCACCGCCGCACCGATCGGGCGCGTGATGAAGCCGGCACCGAAGGTCGCCAGCGACAGCATCAGGCTGCCGTAGGCACTGTCGGATGGGAAAAATGCGTGACCGATCTGGATTGCGAACAGTGCATAGGTGAGGAAATCGTAAAAGGCCAGCGCGTTGCCGATCGCGGCGGCGAAAATGTGGCTGCGCTTGAGGCCGTCCATCAGACGATTCGCACGTAGAGGCCCGCTTTGGGAAATCCGAGCTCCGCTGCCGCCTCGCCCGAACGGACCACCGCCACCAGCAGCGCCGCGCTCCGTGGAAATGTTGCGAGCGCAACGGCTTGCCAGGTCCTCATGCATCCCCGAAGTCGCGTTTGGACCATGTTCCTGCGCTCATCTTAGATGGGCCGTCCCAAAACGGACAGTGGCACGGACCGCTCCGGGTCGTCGTAACCGTGAGTAGGCTCGCAAGGGCGAGCACCCGTTGCGTACCCGAGACCGTTCGACAACTCGGCGAGTCTTCGAGCCGAGTTGGACACCGGAGCGAAGCGCAGGCGGTCCCGAGCGTGAGCGAGGGATGAGCGCACCCGCCCGCGAGCAATCTCTCCGGACGCGCCAATCTATCAAGTGGTTACCTCTATTATATCGAACGAAGCCAGTATGAATCCGCCTCAGGTTAGATCATGCTCCCGGCCGAAGGTGCCTTACGACAATACACGCGACTGAGTGATCGAGAGGTTCTTCAAGCGTGTCATGCGCGGTGTCCAAGTTTCCGACCGCGCAGGAAGTCATCCACCAGCACGCCTTCCCAGACCGGCTCGCGCAGGGGCGCCCCCAGGCGTGGGGGCGACCTGCCGGCACTTTGAGGTGCCGGTGGCCAACACTGACAGTCGTCGGTCACGCCGGACTAGGAAGAGCGGCGGTCGGGCAGTTCCGGTCGGTCGTGCGCGGTACCAATTGACCCGGAAGCTGTCATTCCTAGAAGCTGTTGGGGTAGAGGACTCTCATGGGCACTGTTTCGCGGAAACCCGCGCCGGAGTGGAGCACAACTTGAAGACCGTCGCAGCGCTATGCCTGATCCTGCTGGCCTCCAGTGCCTTCGCGGCCACCGGGCCGAAGTCACCGTCGGCCGCCCCACCCGCCTGCGATCGCGAATGCCTCCGCGGCATGGTCACCCAGGTGCTCTACGCCCTGGTCGACCACGACACGAGCAAGCTCCCCGTCGCCGACAACCTGCGTGTCACGGAGGACGGAATCGAAAAGCCGCTCGCCAAAGTCGGGCTGGTCAAAACCGTGACGAGGCTGCGCGGCTATCGCCAGGACATCATCGACGAGCGCGCGGGACAGAGCATCGCCGGGGTCCTCGTCGAGGAAGCCGGTGCGCCGGTCATCCTGATCGTGCGAGTCCGGGTGGAAAGCGAGAAGATCAGCGAGCTCGAGTTGGTGGCCACGCGCAGCCGCGCGGAGGGCCTGAGCTTCACCATCGACACCTTGAACGCTTCCAGCGAGGAGATGAGCTTCGTGCCGCACCCGTCGCAGCTCGCGACGCGCGAGCAGGCGATCGAGATCGCCCTGCACTACCCGAAGGGCCTGAACTCCGCGGAAACCTTCGCTTCAGTGGGAACGCCGTTCGCGCCGGGCACCAGGCGCGTCGAGAACGGCGCGGTGATGGCGGGACCCGACTGCGTGTTCAGCCCCACCTGCAAGGACATCGCCACGCAATCGCTCCGGATCTTCAAGCGCCTCGGCCACGTCACCGTGCGTTCCATCTTCGTGGACGAGCGGATGGGCATCGTCCTGCTGCGCCTTTCCTGGAACGTGCGCGGTCCGGGTTCCGACAAGCTCACGACGTTCGAGCTGTTCAAGGTCTACGACGGGAAGATCCACAAGGTCGAAGCCTTCATCCGGCTATTGCCGCCGGAGCTCGAACTTGGTGGATGGCCGGTGACGGTCAGCCAGCCCTGAGTAGAGTGGGTATTCCCAACCTCAGCTACGCGCCGCCGTGACATGGTCGTTTCGTCTGTTCGGGCCGGGAGACTCGTGAGCTCGGCTCGAAAACTCGTGATTGGCGCACTGCCAGAGCCGGTCAAGGTCTGGGACAAAGTGTGCCCAAACAGCGGCCGCTCTTGAATCTCTTCTTCGGATCGCATGCGCCAGTTCGTCTGACTTTCGTGGTTGGCCAGAGCTGCCGGTCAGTGGGGACGGCCCGCTCTTTCCGTTGCGGTCATTGCCGCACTTTATCGGGTCCGGGGATCGGCATTGCGAGATTGGGCATCTGACCCTCGGCCGGACTCCATGGAACCGCGTTGTCATTCTGCGAGGCGACCACCAACCAACTGCCATTTCTCTTCTCTGCGACCATCGTCATCATGCCGTATCGAGGATGCCTTGGCGTGCCGTCCGGGTTCCTATCGCCCACAATATTCCAGCTCCAATGCACCACTGCGACGTCGGAGCGAAGAAATCGCACTGCGGTCCGCAGTAGCGTAATCGTGGAATCTTTGAAGCGCCCGCTTAACAGAGGGACGTGATACTTCTCGAAATCGGTTCGCCCGTGCAGCCACATCGCTCCCACCGTAACAAAGTCGACATCATCCGCCATGATCTGCCCGAGCTGGTGACCATCGTGTCGATTCCAGGCCTGGCAGAAAGCCCATGGAAGCGCGCGAATCGCCGCCTCGTCCGATGGGCTCTGAGCGTTGGCGCGCGAGGTCGCGACGAGCAGTAACGTCAACACAGTTGACATGCGTATCATTCTCGCTGTCTCCCAGAATGGGCCGCGCTGGTTTTAGGTCGTTCATCTGAGGCGCCGCTCAAATGCCCAGTAGCATCTTCAAGCGCGCGCGCGTTGCCTGGAGCGTGGCTCGGGGTACGGTGCACACCTTGTTCGCGTTGCGAGCTTTCGTGTCGATTGTACGCAGCTGATGAGGAAGGACGACGCCTTTGACGGGCAACCCGGGTGGAATTGGAACCTCCAAAGCGTTGCGAGGACCCTCTGCACGACCTCCGTGAGTCGTGACTGCGCACACCATCGCAAGACCCAACGCACTCTGGAGCGCGTTGACCGAAACAATCAATACAGGCCGGCGACCTCGTTGCTCGTGTCCCGCCGCCCCGTCGGCGTCAATCTCGATGAGGTCGCCTGCGGAGAGCACTGCTCAGAGAATCTCCTTGCCTCGGGGAGTTCCGAGGTCGATGAGGTCCTTCTTTGCCTTGCGCAATGACTTGAGCAGGTCCTGGTGCGTGAATTTGGGCATTTTCGCGGCCTTCTCGATCACCAGTCGCTTGCCATCAATATAGAATTCGACTTCCTCTCCCTCAGCGATCTCCATTTGCTTTGCAATCGCGGCAGGGATGCGGAATGCCAGGCTGTTGCCCCACTTCAGGATCGCTTGTGGCATGAATCTTATCGCCGACCAGAAGTATAGCCATAGTATATACGCGGTGCTCCGAGTTTCGCAAGTTCGAGCGGAGCAACGCTCGCTCACCTGGGTAGGCGGGTTCAGTTGACGGTTGATGCGCCTCATCGAGGTCGGAATCGTTCTGTAGCGCAGAAGGGGTGCGACTACCGCCGGCGATACTTCGCCCGGTTTCGGCGGCAAAAATGAAGTCACCGCGAGGCATCGCTCTGGCGATCTCGCGACTGCCGTTTGCATTGAGCCATAAGAGCTCGAGCGTATCTCGCTTGGCCCTATAGAGAAGGGAGAACTCGTGGATCTTCGGCTCTCGGTTCAGCTACGCGCGGCAAATCTGCAGGAGCTTCTTTTGCCAAAGCGCATGCGGATGGGCCGCTGATGCGGCTGAACGCTGCCGGCCGGAATGTGAACGAGCGGTAGCATCATCGATAAGCGTGCATCAGCTTCATGCGTCGATCAACCCTGCCAGGTCCTGCGCTCAAGATGCGCAACCGCGTCGAAATGCTCGTCACGGCTCAGCAGCGGTAACGCATGCTGAATCGCGAGGGCTGCAATCCAGGCATCATTCGCGGGAATCGGCTTGCCGGATCGCTTGAGCCCTACACGGACTTCGGCGTACGTAGATGCCGTCTCGTCGGTCACGTCCAGAATGTCAAAATCCCCAAGATGTGCCGCAAGCCAGCTCTCGTATGCCGCTCGGTACCGGGATTGTGAGATGCCATAGCGAAACTCACCCAAGACGATCACGGGGAGAGCCACTCGTCGCTGCCGACTCAAGATGCGGCCGACTTCGGGTTCACCGTCCACAAACGCCGATAGCGCATTCGTGTCGAGTATCACTCGCGATCCTCGAAGTCGATTACCTCGAAGGCCTCATCGATGTGCTTTTGAACGCGCGCGGTCTCTTTGCGCATAGACCGCAGCCGGCCGAAGCCCGCCATCCACCGGGGCTGCGCGCGAGGGGCGTGGCGTCCGGAGCGAAGCTTGTCCTGCAGCGCCTCGGTCACAAATTCCTTGAGGGTTTGGCCGCGCTCTGCTGCGGTGGACTTGGCCCTGCGAAATAACGGATCGGGAATCTCAAGGGTCGTCTTCATCGTGCCATATTACCATATTTACGGGTCGCGATGCTCGAACGAATGGGAACGGACGAAGTGGATGACTGAGCTCGCATCAGAACAGCCTCGCCAGGCTCAGGTGCCATCCGGTGGAGGCGGGGTTGCGCCCGGTGCAGTTCCGAGCCGAATATCCGATGTGCGACAGGCGCTTCGTTGCCACGGTGAAGCAGAGAAGCAGACACGGTTACATTCGCCCGAGAATATGAAATAGAAAGCCCCGGCCGATGCATTCGGTCGGGGCGTTCAATGTGCTCTGCGAAGAGAGAATTCTTCGGGACTCGGGCGGGAGCGATCGAGCTGCCCAGCCACGAGCGGACCAGGGCCGCCCTTAGGGCGATGGCTGGACCGTGTTGAACACGCCCCACGGGGTGATCTTGCCGCCTCCGTACACGCCCTGCGTCCCGGTAATCCCCAGGATGTAAGCGTCCCCGTAAAACAGGTACAGCGGCTTGCCCTTGTAAGTGACCTGCTGGGTGCCGTCGGGCCTCACGATGGTCCCGAGGGCGTGCTGGTCAACACCGGGCCCGGCTACAGGCGGCTCGGAGGTGAGGACCGGTGGCCAGGGTACTGCGGCGCAAACCCCGCGGCAGTCGCTGCCGTGGCCCCAGGGGTCGTCCCCCTCACCGCTCTGCTGGGTGCTCTGGGTGTAGACGGGGAAGCTTGCGTTCGGGAAGGCGCTGAAGTCATTGTTCATCAATACGGCCAGTACAGTCTGGTCGGCTCCAGTCCCGTTGACCGCAGCGGTTTCCAGTTCCAAGCGCGCCTGACCCGGTGCAGGGC
>Ga0335074_10016881_pt1 | contig 10280 bp, 9 predicted proteins | sample Lox_Sample_23_FD_206715 | JGI IMG/M metagenome (GOLD analysis project Ga0335074, IMG submission 206715) | Soil microbial communities from Loxahatchee National Wildlife Refuge, Florida, United States - Lox_Sample_2.3 | ecosystem: Environmental > Terrestrial > Soil > Wetlands | place: USA: Florida...
GAACCGATTCCGCTTTGCGTTTACAACGTGCCGGGGCGGACGGCGGCGAACCTGGAGCCGGAGACTGTGGCGCGGCTGGCGTCGGCGGCACGGAACATCGAGGCGATCAAGGAGGCGAGCGGGAAGGTATCGCAGTTTGCCGAGCTGGCGCACATGATGCCGCGAGGGTTCAAGATTTTCTCCGGCGACGACGGGCTGGCGCTGGCGGCGATCGCGGTGGGAGCGCATGGGCTGATCAGCGTGGCGTCAAACGAGGCTCCGGCCGAGGTGGCGCAGATGATCCGCGCGGCGCTCGAGAATAAATGGAGTGACGCGCGGGAGCTGGAGCGGCGCTATGCGCGGCTGTTCGACGCGAACTTCTGGGAGTCCAACCCGGGACCGGTGAAGACCGTTTTGAGCCTGATGGGCAGGTGCGGCGACACGGTGCGGCTGCCGCTGGTGCCGCCGCTGGCGGGAACGCGCGCACGGCTGGAGCGGCTGGCCGGCGAATTGGGATTGCTGAAGCGGGTGCCAATTCCGGCGGGCGTGCGGTCTGAAGTGTACTGAAGGATTCCATGCGAAAAAAATTGCGGTTTGATTGCCGGGTTGCGTTTGCCCTGCCTGTAGCGGGCATGTGGTTAGCGAGCAGCGGATGGGCGATCGCGCAATCTGAGCCGCCCGGCGCGGCTGCGCAGACAGGCGCCGCGCCGTCGCCAACCCAGACGGATTTGTGGAAGGTGAAGCCAAATATCTCGGGCCAGCGCAACGGCGCCTTCTTTGAACCGCTGTCCCTCGACTTCGCAGATCACACCGGATACGTTTCGCTGTTTGACGGCAAGACGCTGACTGGGTGGGACGGCAGACCCGGCGTGTGGAGCGTGGAAGACGGCGCGATTGTGGGTTTGTCAACGCCGGAGAAGAAAGCCGGCAACACCTTCCTGGTCTACCACGGCGCAGAGGCGAAGGATTTCGACCTGAAACTGGAGATCAAGGTCGAGTGGGGCGGAGGCAGCGGCGTGCAGTACCGCAGCAGCACGGGAATTCCGCCGGGGCGGGAGGCGGGGAAGGGCGAGCCGCCGCTTGATCCGCGATGGGTCATGATCGGTCCGCAGGCGGATTTCTGGTATCCGGTGAACGAGCGCGCGAAGCAGTACAGCGGGCAACTTTACTCGCAGAATACCTCGCTGGGCATTATTGCGTGGCGCGGGCAGGTGGTGGAGTCCGAGCCGGACAAGCCGCCGCAACTGGTGGGGACGATCGGCGATCGCGCGCAGCTTGGGACCTATGTGAAAGATGGGGCGTGGAACCAGTACACGATCATCGCGCGGGGAGGGGTGATCCTGCATATTTTGAACGGCCAGTTGATGGCCGTGCTGGTGGATGACGATCCCAAGTCGACCAACAATGTTTCAGGGCTCTTTGGGCTGCAGATTGAAGGCGCGCCGTGCAAGGTATCGTTTCGCGATCTGTGGCTGAAGAAGATTGACTAAGGGACGAGAAACAGGTCAGCTAACGCGACAAGACACGGTGTAGGTCGGTGGCTTGAATCTGACTTAGACGGAAGATCGAATCAGCGGATTACATCGGTGTATTACACCCTTACATTACTCCAGTAACCTCAAGAAAAGACCCATCTTTTCTGGATTTTTTCGCAACTTTCCTGAATCCGTCGGGGTTCACATTCATCGATGGCAGTAGTAACCTGAAAACTACAAGCTGCTGTCAGATTCCAAATTTAAGGCGAATGCTCCGTGAGAGGGCGCGCCCGGTTTCAATTCATCTTTCCCGCATAGGTTGCTGAGTATCATTGCCGGCTCACGGACGTGAACCTCGCAATCGCTTGCTGCCTCGTGCGGTGATTCTAATCACAAGAACCGGAAGATGAATGGGCGTATGCTCTCGATACCACGCAGACTCGCAGAAGGTGAGCAAACTATATGTCTCCCAAGCCAACGGTGAAAATCCTGCGCATCTCGCTCCTCCCTTTGACCGCTGCTCTGCTGGTGGCGACGGGTTGCGGCAGTAGTTCGATGATCAGCACCTCAACACAATCCAGCGTAAGCGGCGGCCCGGTCTTCGTGGTTGGTACTGACGCGCCGCCCGCATTGCCTTCAGTCGTTGGCGTCAAGATTCAGCTCGAAAGCATCGTGCTGACCAACGGCACAACCAAGTCGAACAACGTGCTGGTGAACCCGACCGTGGTGGATTTTGCGCGGTTCAACGGCTTGCAGGGCCTGGTGGATATGAATGACGTTCAGCCGGGAACCTACACTGGTGTAACGATCACATTGGGTACATCGAATGAGGTCGACTACCTGAACACAGCCACGCCTCCGCCAACCATCACCAACCTGACCGGTTCATCGGTCACCCTGACAACATCGAGTGTTCCCATTACACTGGCCAAGTCTCTTACGGTGAGTACAACGGGCGGAGTGCCTGTCGGCCTGCGCATGGACCTCGATCTGGCGCAGTCGCTCACGCTCACGACCAGCGGCAGCACAACGACGGCGAGCATCGACCCCACGTTTGACGTGACGACGGTGGCGCGCACCGACACCGGCGCGCACATCGACGAGTTTGTTGGCGGCGTAACCGCCCCGCCTTCCAGTGCGACAGCGACCTCGTTTGTGATCACGGGCCCGCACGGCGAAGCGTTCACCATCAACCTCTCCAGTTCGACGGAGTGGGACGGCGGCGCCACGGAGAGTGAGCTGGTAAGCGACGGCACCAACGCCGTCGTAGCTGTGGCCGGCCAGTTCGACCCTGCCGACCAGACGCTCGATGCCGACGAAGTGGCCATCCTGACCGACACGGGCTTCTATGCGGGCGGCCTCGTCACCTACGTGACTCCGACCAGCGGCCAGGCCACTGGCATGCAGTTCTATGTTCGCCACGTGTTGCCGTCCGATCTCTCCCAGGTTCAGTTGGGCAGCATTGCGAACGTGCAAATCAGCGGCAACGAAAAGTACGGGATCTACTGGATGCACAACGGTCTGGCGAACCTGCTGTTCAACGCCAGCGCGATGACGCCGGGCCAGGAGATCCAGTTGGGCGGAGCCGATCCGACCGCGAGCCCGTTTGCTGTGAAGCGCATCCACCTGCAGAACTGGGGCTATGCCGGCACCGTGGTGAAAGGCAGCGAGAGCTCGAGCCAAGGCACCTTCCAGTTGAATGTGACCGGATTTGCCGGACAAGTGATTCCGTCGCCGATCACCGTTTATCTGGGAACGGGCTGCGACTTCCGCTTTGGCTTCGGCGCCTTCAACGACATCACGGACAACGCCCAGCTTCGCGTAGTGGGCCTGCTGCTCAAGTACAACGGGCAAACGGTACTGGTGGCTCGTCATATTGACGGCACCAACTTCACCGACATGACCGCAACCGCTTGGCAGTAATTGCAACGGGGAAGACAAAACTGCGCCGGGGCTGGCAGATTGCCAGCTCCGGCGTTTTTTGTCTGCGATTGCGCGCAGAGACGGCAGCAGCTCAGAAGAGGTCAGCGATCGGTGGAAAGGTAAGCAGCAGGCCGAAAAGCAGAAGAACCAGCGCGGCCGTGCTGGCGCGGCCGATGGCTACATCGCGCCCCCGCCACGCCCGATGCAGAATGAGCCACGCAACCAGCCACGCGGCGATGGCGCAGGTGGTGACCCCGGAGAGGGGTCCGGTCGGCTTCCAAAAGATGAACAGGGCTTTGAAAAACGCCGATTGATCGCCGAGGATGGCGAACACGGGGAGCAGAAACGATCCGATGCCGGCGGCGAGAAGGGCGGCTGCGCCGCCTCCGTTGAGAAAAGTGGGTGCGCCGGCCTGGGGCGATGCGTCATGAGCCATCATCTTTGTCCTCCTTCCATCAGGTGAATGGTTGTGCCGCCTTCAACCGGGGCATGCTTGTTGATCATGGCGCCGAAGAAGCCAGCGATGCCTGCGGCGAGAAGCGAGATCCAGACGAAGGCGAGGACGGCGGAGCGAAGCTGCGGCTGGTTGCGCAGGTTGCGGCCGTTGCGGGAGACGACCGCGGCCGCCATGGTGATGGCGATGGGAACGAGCCAGGCGACGTGCTCCTTCCATTCCATGCCGATGGAGTGCCAGCCGATCGTCGAGGGGCTCGACATCAGCAGGCGCTGCGGGAATCGAGCGAGATTCGCAAGCCCAGGAGGCGGCACGGCGCGATACCACGGGTAAATGATGTAGGCGCCGCTCAGCACGGTCAGCCAGGCGAGCACGGCCATCACGGTGAGGTAGATGCGGAGAAATTTCTCATCCGCGATGGTGGTTTCAGGACAAAGGGGCGAACGGTAGCGGCGGTGGAGTTCGACGAGCGCGCCGGAGCAGGCCATGAGATAGAGCGCGCCGAAGCCCATGCCGTGAATCATGGTGAAGAGACTGCGTACAGTGAATTCCATTTGCGTTTTCCTCGCATGCGGCAGTCAGTAGCCGTTTCGGGTTGGCGGCATGGGGAACAGCATGCCGCTCGGGGAATCTTTCTTTTCCTCAGGCGCGGCGTTTTTCTCATCTTTTCCCCACGTCCAGTACATCCCGGCATAGGCGTAGTTTTCCGTCTGGCCGGAAACCGAGTGGCCATAGCAAAAGAGAAACTGCTCGTTGGGGTTGTGTTTGAAATGGTAGTAACCGCCCAGGTCGATCATCGTGGAGGCCTCCGTCTGCGGCGCGGCGAAGCCTTCTTTGCCGTGAGAGAATACCTCGCCGCCGAACTCCAGCCGGTCGCCGGGGAAGGTGTATTTGAGCAGAAAACCGCCGTAGGGAAAATCACGGTAGCCGGTCTGCGAGACCACGGTTTCGCCGGCGCCCCCGTCGAGCAGCCAGGGGCCGATGTTCTTTTGCAGCCAGACCGGAAGCCTGTACCAGACCTGGCCCACGCCGAGCCCCTTGGTGTAACTGCCAGTGGGCATTTCGAACATGGTGAAGGTGCCGATCTGCGGGACGTACTTGCTCTCTTTGATGTAGGCGATCTTCGCGCCGAGCTCCATGTCGGTGAGGCCAAATGCCTGCGGGCCGACGCCGCCCGGGAGGTAGACCGCTTTGTTGGTTGGGTTGATGGAGCCCCAGGGCAGGATGGCGTGAAGCTGGACGCGGGGAATCGCGCCCCAGTTGAATTCGAATGCGGGGCCGATGGAATCCATCTCTGCGGGAGTACCGTCCGCGCTGCCGAAGATATAAAACTCGTAGTGGTGCAGGTCGACGGGGACGGGATCGTCGGTCTGATAGGGAGGGCCCTGGGCGAAAAGGCGCGGGACAACGAGGGCGGAAAGCAGGAAGATCGCCAGTCTTGCCGGGGTGGCGGGCACTTTCATTCAAGCTTCCTTGCGGGCGAGATGACGAGCGCCGGGGAATGAGTCATCTGCTGCGCACTATATATCGAACTTCGATATTGTTCAAGAGAAAATCCTGTGAACCGGGGTATAGTGAATGCTGTGAGCGATCAGAGGCGCGAGCTTTTCCACGGACTCATTCGCATCCACGTGCTGCTGCACGCGCGACATGAGCCCATCTTCGGGCAGGGCATGATGGAGGAGCTTGGGCACCACGGCTATCGCATCGGGCCGGGCACGCTCTATCCGCTGCTTCATGGGATGGAGCGCGCCGGCCTGCTGAAGTGCGTCTCGGGACGCGGCGGAGGCAGCAGGCGGCGGGTTTACGCGATCACCGCGGCGGGCAGAAGGGCGCTGGCGAAGGCCAAAGAGAAAGTAGACGAGCTCCACGAGGAGCTGCACGAGGCGCAGCCGCGGAGGATCGGGAAGTGACGCTCAACTGACAGACCTACGGATCAGCGGCGATGGCCGCCGCTGGAGTGGCTTGATCCGTGGCCGCCGCCAAAGCTGTGGGATGAGTGGCTGCCACCAAAGCTGTGCGAGGAATGGCCGCCGCCGAATCCGCCGAAGCTGTGCGACGAGTGCCCTCCGCCATAGGAGAACTTTGGCGCGCTGCCGCCCGAGAATCCGCGCGGTTGAGACGAATGACCGAAGAGATGGAATCCGCCCGAGTGTTGTTCGCTGCGGGCGAACGAGTTGCCATAGCTTCCGTAAGACCGGCTCGTGAAACCACGCGAAGCGTAGGGCTGTGCGTAAGACTGCGGCGCGCGGTAGTTCGAACTCGGCCGGGCGTAGGAGAAGCCGGGGCGCGCGGCGTAAGCCTGCTGCGTTCCGCGGCCGGCGTAGCCGTAGCCATAACCGGGACTGGTGAAAGCCTGCGGCCGGCTTGCGTAGGCGGGCGCGCGATTTGGATAAGTCTGCGGCCGATACGTATAGCCCGGCTCAGTTTCAGCGCGGTTGTAGTTGCCATACATCTGGCGCGCCGGAATCTCAGCATGCGTGTAGCCGCTGCCGTTCTCAACTCCGCGATTGAATTCGCCTGAACCGCGATTATACTCATTTCCGCCGCGATTGAAAGCCTCGCCGTTCGGACGATAGGGAACGCCGATAGAGGGCCGCAGATACGACTGGCCGGGATTACGATTGGCAAAGTTCCGATTGCCGGCCGAGCCGCCGGGTTGATTGAAACCACGCGGATCGGAGCCATGCTGATCGAAAGCGCGCTGCGAGCTATAGGCGCGGTTGTAGCCGCCCTGCCAGCGGTCTCCGCCGCGCCAGCCGTAGGCGCGAGGGCCGCCATGGGGGAGGCCCCAATCGGCCACCGACATACTGTGCGTGTAGTAGGACCCATGGTTGAAGAGCACAGCGTTGCCGAGCCAGTCGAGACCCCAGCCGAGCCAGCCGAACGGGAAGCGCTCAAAAGCTCCTAGACCGAAGCTCAGCGCGTACTGGATGGGAGACGAGCCGAAGAAGTCGCCCAGCGCGCCGATGAGCGAAAAGCCAGGATAGGGCGAGATGGGCTGGCCGTAAACGTCCCACGGATCGTAGGTGGGCACGTAAACCTGTTCGGGATTGGGCGGGGCAACGTCAATGTAGCCCTGGTCGTTGTTGACGTCTTCCTGCGGAGTGGACTGGAGGTTGCCGGCCTGCTCGGCGCGCTGGCGCAGAACCTGGACGGTTTGCATCACGTCGCCGGGCTGGTTGTAGTAGGCGTTGCCGAGCGCGGTGGTCCAATCCAAATTGCGGTTGAGCATGTCGAGCACGTCAGGGAAGGCGGTGAGCGCTTTGACGCTTGGGTCCCAACTGGTTTGCGCGTTGGCGCCGGCGGCGATCTGGTCGGGCGAGCCGTAGCCCTGTGATTGCATTTGATGGAGCCACTGGTCGGCGACGGCGACCTGCGCGGGGTAGGTGGACGCGGCAAGAATCTGCGCGAGCAGGCTGTCAGGATAGAGCGCAATGGGCGCGAGCATTTGCTCCAATTGGTCGGCGCTGAGCGCCTGCGCGGGCGCCGAAGGCTGAGGTGCAAGGTCCTGCTCCTGCGGGTACGGCGAAGCGGAGTAGGGCTGCTCCTGTGAGTAAGGCTGCTGAGCGTCAGGCTCCTGAGCGTCAGGCTGCTGCGGGTAAGGCTGTTGCGCGTAAGGCTGCTGTGGGGCCGCGTATTGGGGCTGTGCGTAGCCGGGTTGCTGTTGCGGGTACTGCGGCTGGCCATAACCATATTGTGGTGCGGGCTGCGCGTACGAGTTGCCGTAGGGGCTGCCGTAGGCTCCGTAGGGCGAGGACGGGTAGGCCTGCTGCGCAGCGAGATGCGCGGGCACACTCACCAGCGCAAAGGAGATAATCATCGCGGCGAGTTTGCCGGGTACGTTGCGGGAGATGAATCCGCGGGCGGACGAAGATCGGGTGCTGTCGATCAGCAGCGGGGAAAAACCTGCAACGCGGGAGGTTCGGAAACTCATTCGGGTTTCCATCATCCCTCACTTTCCGCAACGGCCTGTTCCTGAGCCGTCGACCGGCTTCCGGCTGGGCCGTAGCCTCCGGGGAAACCCGGCAGCCCAGGGGAGGGCTTATCGCTATGACCCAAACGGGGCAGATTAGTTGTTGCAGGGAGTGGATAGTTTGACGAAAAAATCCGGCGCGGGTTGGCGCGCATGTGAGCCTTGGGAACGCCATGATTAAGTTCTTCTTTTTCAATGGCCCAAGCTCTTGATGAATGAAGACAGGGCGACGCCGATTTCCGCCGGCGAATCTTCCTGAAGGAAATGAATGCCCTTGACGGTGACCTCAGCCTGGTTGCGCCAGGTGCGGCAGAAGGAACGGGCGCGCTCGCAGACGATAGAACCAGGTTCGCCGTTGATGAAGAGCTTGGGGACCGGGCTTTCCTTGAGCCATGCGGCGTACCGGTCGACGATGTCGGTGACGTCGGGCGGCTGACCTTCAATGGGCAACTCCCTTGGCCAGACCAGGGTCGGCAGACGCGTCTGAGGCTCCTTGAAAGGGGCCCGATATGCATCCATCTCCGCTGGGGACAGGGTGCGCAATACGCTGGCCGGCAGGACCTTCTCAACAAAGAGATTCTCTTCGAAGATCATCCGCTCGCCCTCTTCGGAGCGCAGGGCGCGGAAGATGCGTTCTCGCCCGTCGGGGAAATCGGCCCAGCGGCGGGAGTGAAAGATGCTCTCCATATGGGCGATCGCGCGAACCTGCCTGGGATGGTGAAAAGCCCAATGAAAGCCCAACGCCGAGCCCCAGTCGTGCAGCACCAGGATTATGCTGCTTCCGAGCCCGAGAGCATCGAACCAGGCTTCGATGTACTGGAAGTGATCGATGAAGCGGTAGCGGCCGGCGGGAGATTTTCCCGATTTGCCCATGCCGATCAAGTCGGGCGCCAGACAGCGGCCCAGCGGCGAGACATGGGGAATGATGTTTCGCCAGAGATAGGAAGAAGTGGGATTGCCGTGCAGAAAGACGATGGGGTCGCCTGAACCGGTGTCGACAAAGCTCATTTCGGAGTCGAGCACCTTGATCATGCGCCGCGGGTGGGGATCTTCGCTCTGCGGGCCTGCAGTGCGGCCCAGGGAAACATTCCATTGTGAACCGCCGGGGAGATTTGCCGTATTGGTTGCCGCTCCCATGCAGCTATAGATGCGGAAAAGCCGTTCCGGTTGAGGCAGGGACGGTGAGCACCTAGCCGGCGAGAGATTTCTTCACCAACTCGCTGACGGCGCGGCCATCGGCGCGAAGGCCGGCGGCCTGGAGGCGGGCCTGCACGGCCTTCATGGCGGGGCCCATGTCTTTGGGCGTGGGCGCGTGGCCGAGCGACGCTTCGAGGCCGGCGAGCGATTCAGCGACGAGCGCGGCCAGGCCGGCTTCGTCGAGGGCCTTGGGCAGGAACTCCTCGATGACGAGGATTTCGGCCTGCTCCTTCGCGACGAGGTCGGGGCGATTGCCCATGGTGAACTGCTCAATGGAATCGCGCCGCTGCTTGATCATCGAGGCCAGGGTCTGCTCGCCCTCGGCCTGCGTGAGCGGGGCGCGTTTGTCGATGGACTTGTTTTTGAGCGCGGTCTTGATGAGGCGGAGGGTGCCGGTGCGCTCGGCGTCGTGGGCTTTCATGGAAGTGACGATCTGCTGGCTGATGAGCGCTTCCAGCGCTCCTGGTTCGGACATCTTCCTAGCTCCTCACGTTGAGCCATTGATTGATCTCGCGCTCCCTGCAATTGGAGCGGAATCGAGCGCCGGGGACAGCCCCGGCGCTAAAGGCTTCACTGTAAGTGTAGCTGCTGCCGATCAGGCTTGACGGGATGGGCGTGCCGAGCGCGTGCGCTTGAGACGCCCTATTTTGTAGGGTCGGTGACGCGGCCGAGAAAGAGGATGGCACCGGTTTTGGTGTCGCGAATGAGGAACAAAAACGGATGGTCGGCGCGAAAGACGATAGGCGGCGGCTCGGGGAAGGGAACGCGCATGGCGGTGGCGCGCATCACGATTCCCGTGGCTGCGGCGGCCTCGGTGCCCTGTTCGTTTACGTCGATGTAGGCCTTATGAATGGCGTCGGAGATGGTGAAGTCCGGCTTGCCGGTCATACCCGAGAAATCGGCCGCGGCGCTGAAGGCTTGCGCCATGCCCATGGCAGAAAGGGTGCTCGACAGCTCGAATTGCTGCGTCATGGTGAAGCGAGGAAAGGTGAGGATGACTTTGTCGGCGAGATCGAGTTTGTCGAGCCAGCCGCTGACGTTCGACGCCGTGAACGACTGCTCGAGGGCGGGTAGGCCATCAATGGCTTTGGGCAGCAGGACGTCCATGGAGAGTTCATCGCCTGTGTAGGGAAGCTCGAGTTCCTGGAAGGTGCCGCCGTCGTAATACTGATAGCTGCCCGTGCGGTGCATGAGCGGAGCCATGACGAACTGCGATGCGGAGGTATGGAATTCGTCGTTCTGCGTGTCGGGTTTTTGAAACTGGTCCTGCCAGTCG
>Ga0335074_10016882_pt1 | contig 10279 bp, 7 predicted proteins | sample Lox_Sample_23_FD_206715 | JGI IMG/M metagenome (GOLD analysis project Ga0335074, IMG submission 206715) | Soil microbial communities from Loxahatchee National Wildlife Refuge, Florida, United States - Lox_Sample_2.3 | ecosystem: Environmental > Terrestrial > Soil > Wetlands | place: USA: Florida...
TCGAGCCCGATGCTGAGCAACTCGAGCTCCTTGCCGAAGCGCGCCCGCAGAGCGGCGTTCTTCTCGGCTTGTGCGATCAGCTCGGCTCCCATCGTGGTCAGCTCGGCCGCGGAGGAGCGCCGGGGGTGGAAGCAGGCGAACGGATGGTTGGGGAGGTCGCCGTCCTTGAGCGGAGGCTTCTCTGACCGGCACTGGTCGGTGGCGAACGCGCAGCGCGCGGCGAACCGGCAGGCCAGCGGTGGCCGGCGCAGATCCGGTGGGAGGCCGGGGATCGAGTAGAGCTCCTGTGTCTTGTCCTGGTTCAGCTTCGGGATCGAAGCCAGCAGCGCCTCGGTGTATGGGTGGCGGACGTTGTTGAACAGCTCGGAGGTCGGGGCGGACTCGATCTTCTCTCCCGCGTACATGACGACCACGCGGTCGGCGCGCCCCGCGATTACGCCCATGTCGTGGGTGATCAGAATGATCCCCATGCCGAGCTCGGCCTTCAGCCGGTCGAGCAGACGCAAGATCTGGTCCTGGATGGTCACGTCGAGCGCCGTCGTGGGCTCGTCGGCGATCAGCAGCTTGGGCTCGTTGGCCAGCGCCATGGCGATCATCACGCGCTGGCGCAGACCTCCCGACAGCTGGTGGGGATAGTCGTTGACCCGTTCCTTGGGCCGCGGCACGCCGACCAGCTCGAGTGTCTCGACGGCGCGATCGAACGCCTTGGCCTTGGAGACATCGCGATGGATGAGCACGCCCTCGGCAATCTGGCGGCCGATCGTCATCGTCGGGTTGAGCGAGGTCATCGGGTCCTGGAAGACGATCCCGATGTCGTTACCGCGCACCTTGCGGATCTCGTCGTTGCTCAGCTTGACGAGGTCGCGACCGTCGAGCCTTACCTCACCCCCCGCGATGTAGGCGCGGTGAGGGAGCAGGCGCATGATCGACATCGCGGCCATCGTCTTGCCGCATCCGGATTCGCCCACGATCCCGACGGTCTCGCCCTTCTCGACCTCGAAGCTGAGGCCGTCGACGGCGTGCACGATGCCGCTGCGTAGCGTGATCTGGGTTTTGAGGTCGTCGACCTCGAGCAGGCGAGCCAAGGCTCTACTTCTCCTGGAGCCGCACGTCGAAGGCGTCCTGGAGAGCGTCACCGATGAAGTTGAAAGCCACCACTGTGATCACGATGATGGCAAGCGCCGGGTAGACCTCCCACCAGTACCCGTCCTGGAGGTAGGTCGTGCCGTTGGAGAGCATCGATCCCCAGGTCGGCGTCGAGGGCGGGAGGCCGAAGCCGAGGTACTGGAGCACGGCCAGCGTCAGGATCGCGTTGGCGATCTGGAACGTGACCGTCACGACGATCGTCCCGATCGTATTGGGGATGATGTGGCGCGAGATGATCCGCCACGAGCGCCCGCCCATGACCTGCACGGCCTGGACGAACTCGCGCGTGCGCAGGGTCAGGGTTTCCCCCCGCACCAGGCGGGCCGGGATCTGCCACGAGACGATCGCCAGCAGGACGATCAGCAGCCCCAGGCTCGGGTGGTACACCTGCGCCATGAAGATGAACAGGAACACCACCGGGATGGCCAGGCCGATGTCGACGAAGCGCATCAAGACGCTGTCCAGGGCCTTGCCGAAGAACCCGCTGATCGCGCCGTAGATCAGTCCGAAGACGGTCGACACCAAGCCGACGGCGAAGCCGACCTCGATCGAGCTCTTGCCGCCTTGCATCAGCCGGCCGAGGATGTCGAAGCCGCTGTTGTCGGTGCCGAGCGGATGGCCGCCGCCAGGACCCAGGTTCACGGACAGCAGATTCGGATCCAGCTGGTCGGTCTTGTAGATCAGCGGGCCGATAAAGCTGAACAAGGTGATGACGACGACCACAACCACCCCGACGATTGCCAAGCGGTTCTGGGCGAACGTCCGCCCGATCAGACGCCACGGGCTGCCAGTGACGATGACCTCGCCGCCCGAGGGGACGACCTCGACGTCGACCTGGTCTTCGGTCGCGGTCCCCGGCGGCGCTTCGGTCTTCTCGGTGGTCATGGCGTCAATACCTGATCCGGGGGTCGAGGACCGCGTAGCCGATGTCGGCGACGAGGTTGCCCACGACTGTAATTACCCCGACCAGCACCGTGATCCCCAGCATGACCTCATAGTCGTTGCGCAGGGTGGCGTTGAAGTACTCCAAGCCGGCGCCCGGGAAGTTGAACACCTGTTCGATGATCAGCGTGCCGGTCAGGATGTAGGGGATCGACAGGCCGACGAGGGTCACCACCGTGATCATCGAGTTGCGTAACAGATGTCGCCACAGGACGAGCCGTTCGGGCAGGCCCTTCGCCCGCGCCGTGCGCATGTAGTCCTGGGCCAGTGTGTCGATGGCCGAGGAGCGCATGTAACGGCTGAACTGGGCGTAGGTGACCAGCGTCAGGCTGGCCACGGGTAAGACGAGGGCAGACGGGTCCCCGAGCATGCCGCCGAGCGAGGTGGCCTGCGGCGCCTCGGAGGGGAAGACGTGGAAGCTGATCGACAGGAACTGGATGAGCAGCAGCGCGATCGCGTACTGGGGCATCGAATACAGCAGGAAGCTAATTCCGGTGCCGGCGTAGTCGACCACGCCGTTGCGCTTCACCGCCTGCGCGACCCCGACGGGGATCGCGATCACCAGCGAGAGGATGAGCGAGACGCCGCCCAGGAACAGGTCCTTGGGCAGCTCGCTCGCCAACAGCGAATCCGTGCTGCGGTTGAACTGGTACGAGTAGCCGAGGTTCCCCTCGGTCAGCTTCTTCAGGAAGTACCAGTACTGCGTATACAGCGGTTTGTCGAGCGCGTTCTGCTGATTGAACTGCGCGATCTCTTGGGGCGTGGCCCGGTTTCCGAGGATGTCCCGAGCCAGGCTCCCCGGCAGAGCGTGCAGGAGGGCGAAGGTGATTACCGTCACCCCGAGGGTGACGAGTACCGCCTGTCCCAGGCGACGGATGATGTACCCAATCACGGGTTCACCCTCCTGCGCGCGCTCCGCCGGTGTGAGTGCCTACTTGACGAGGTACCAGTCCTCCGGGTTCATCAGGCCCAGCGCGTTGGCGGCGTAGCCGCCCAGCTTGGCGCTGACCAGCGTGCCCGCGTCGCCCTGATAGGTCCCGATCGACGTCGGACCGAACGCAACCGGCAGCGACTTCTCCATATACGCCGCGTAGTTGCTCAGCGCCGTCTTCTCCTGGCTATCCGGCCCGAAGACGGTCGCCTTGATCAGCGCGTTGGCCGTGGGATCGTTGTAGCTGCCGTAGTTGGCCACTGCCCCTGGCAGGTACAGCGATTCGCCGGTCGGCAGGTAGTCAGGACCGTAGATCCAACCGGCACCCCAGTTCTCGGCCGTCCACTTGCAGTCGGCCTGGTTCGGAGTGCAGGCGATCGCGGTACCGATCACCGTGTCGAACGGATGGTTGGTGAGGTTGATGTTGATCCCCACCTTCTTGGCCTGGGCCTGGAGGTCGTTCATCTCAGACGCCAGCGTGGCCACGCCCGACTGGTAGTCGATGTTGAACGAGATCGCCTGACCGGCCTTGACCCCCGCGCCGCACAGGCTCGGGGTCTGGCACGTCGTCGTTCCGTTCGGCACGACCTTCCAACCGTGCGCCTTCAGCAGCGCCGCCGCCGCCGACGTGGAGAACGGGTACGGGTTCGTCGTGGCGTTGAACGCCACGAGCGGACTGTGCGGCTCGGGAGGTATCGGACTGTAGGTCGGGTTAGCCGTGTTGTTCAGGAAGGCCTTCGTCCACCCATCTTGGTCGATCAGGTGCTGGAACGCCTGCCGGAAGTACAGCTGCTTGAAGATAGGCCCGACCGTCGGGTTGTTGAGGTTCAGCGGGAAGTAGTTGAACGAGTAGCTCGCCGCCGGGTTGTAGTCGTAGCCCTCGGACTTCAGCGAGGAGATCTGCGGCGCGTACTGCGACGGCAGGCTCCCGATCGTGACCGCGCTGGGGCCGCCCGACCGGATCTCGTTGAACACCGCGGTGTCGCTGGTGAACGGCAACTCGACCAGGGTCAGCGCCGCCTTCGGCGTCCCGGAGTAGCCGGCGTTGGGAACGAGGGTCACCTGTCCCGAGCTGGTGAAGCTCTGGAGCTTGTACGGACCGTCGACCACGCTCCAGATCGGCGATGTCGCCCAGGTCCCGACCGTCTTGCTCTGCGTGTCGAGGAACTTGTACACGGCCTCGGCGCCGGCCTTGGTCGAGTCGGGCAGATGCCCGTTGTCGCTCGTCGGCGCGGGCTGGGACAGCGACGTCCGATCCCAGGCCAGCGGGAGCGGGAAGATCTGCGACAGCTCGTTGTAAAGGAACCACGTCGGGTTGTAGGCCTTGTCGAGGTGCAACACGATCGTCGAGGCGTTGGGCGTCGACATGCTCGTCACGTTGTCCGGGAAGTACCCGGGAACGTAGCCGCAGTAGTTCGTCGTCGGGCTGGCCTTGTAGAGGTTGATCCAGAACTCGACGTCCCGCGAGGTGACCGCCTCGCCGTCGGACCACTTCCACGGCTTGAGCGAGATCGTGACCTGCGTGTCGGTCTTGTTCCAGGCCGGCGGGTTAGCCACGGAGTAGCCGTAGTCGACCGTCGGCGTGTAGTTGTTGCCGTACCAATACAGGCCGCGGTAGAGCATGTACGACAACTGGTTGAGGTTGTTGGTACCGCAGAACTGAGCGCTGGTCATGGGAAAGATGTAGTTGGGCGCCGCGCTCGGGCCCTCCGTGAAGTAGACGGTCCCACCGGACTGCCTCGTGCCGGCCGGAGCCGTCGGCTGGGTCAACCCCGGGCCGCTATTCGTCGTACCGGCTCCCGGGCTGGTACTGCTACTGCTGCTGCCACTGCTGCTGCTCGCGGACTTGCTGCTGCTGCTCGAGCCGCAGGCGGCCGCTAACAAAACGACTAGCGCCACGCCGATTATCGCCAGCGTGCTGCGCTTAATCCTTCGCATCAATCCTCCTCCTAAGAAGACCCCATGACTGACAGCATCCAGACATCACGTCCCAGGCAAAGTAGGCGCTGGTGCCAGCCGCGACGGGGGCTGGCGGACCGGTCCGTCAATCTCTCCTACTAGCGTTCTGGCTACTACCGTCTGGCGCAACATATCACGGAATAAACAGTGCCGGGGGGGCGATTCTGTGCCGCGCGGGCCTTCAGCTTCGACCCAGGCCGCGATTCCGCTTCGCACCTCCACCGTTGGGGAGATATCAGAACCGGGCGCCGCGTGCATGCAGCGCTAACCAAGCGCAAACCTACGCATCGGCCCGGTTGGCCCTCGGGCTTTGCCCGCTTGGCCACCGGGCTACCCTCTGTCCGCCGCGCCCTCGTAGCTCAATGGATAGAGCACGCGCCTCCTAAGCGCGGGATGCAGGTTCGATTCCTGCCGGGGGCATCCACGGCATAACGCGATGCTCACCGGCCCCCGTGCTACCGTCCGCGCTTCTCCGTGGCCGAGAGCACGCTAGAAGCACCGACGATCCCAGAGGCGGCTGCGGCGGACGAGGCGTTCCCGCGCGATGCCGCGCCGTGGACGCTGCGCGAGTACGTGGGCGAGCACCCATGGCTCTCGATCTCCGCCGTGATCTTCGTGGTGTCCGTCGTGCTCACCGTATGGGCGCGCACGCGACCCAGCTATGACGCATACGGCTGGATGACGTGGGGTCACTCGACGCTCCACGCGAGCCTCAACCTCGGTGGCGCTCCGTCCTGGAAGCCGGTGCCGTTCCTGTTCACGGTGCCGTACGCGCTCGCCGGCCACTATCAGCTGTGGCTGTGGATGTTCACCGCGACGGCGGTGGCGCTGGGCGGACCGGTGTTCGCGGCCAGGATCGCCTACCGGCTCGTGGGCGGGAACGAATTGCGCCTCGACCCGGAGCCGATCCGCCGCTATGCACCCTGGGTCGCCGCGTTCATCGCCGCGGCAGGAGTGCTCGGGATCGAGGACTACTTCCATTACATCCTCAGCTCGCAGTCTGACCCGATGATCGTCACGTTCACGCTGGCGGCGATCGACATGTGCCTGATCGGCCGCTACCGCTGGACGCTCGTGTTCGGCGTGCTCGCCGCACTCGGCCGGCCCGAGGTGTGGCCGTTCCTGGGTCTGTTCGGCCTGTGGGCGTGGTTCAGGCGGCCGAGCATGCGGTGGATGCTCGTGGCCGGCGCAGCGTTGATCGCGTTCATGTGGTTCGGGATCCCGACCATCACCAACGGGCGGCCGGACATCGCCGGGCAGCTCGCGCAGGCGTCCCCTCGCGAGCTCAAGAGCAACCGCGTCTTCGGAACACTCGGTCGCATGCACGAGCTCGAGTACCTGCCGGTGTGGATCGCCGCGGCGGTGGGCGTGGTGCTGGGAGCGGTCCGGCGCAAGTGGATAGTCGTGGCGTTGGGCGCCGCCGTGGTCGTATGGGCGATCGTGGAAATCGCCTTCGCCTTCCACGGGTGGCCGGCGCTACCGCGCTACATGTTCGAGGCGGCGGGGATGGTCGCGGTTCTGGCTGGCGTGGGCATCGGTTCGCTGATGCTCGAGGGGCCGCGGCTCCGTGACGCGCTGGGGATCGGGCGAGTGGGTGCTTACGCGGGGGCGGCGGTGGCAGCCGTGCTGGTTGTGACGATGATCCCGGGCGCGGTCGATCGCCTGCGAGCCGAGCATCTGGATCTGACCCAACAGCACGCCCGCACGCACGAGATCGCGCTGCTCCAAAGCGTGACGAATGCGTTGGGTGGCACGCATCACATCCTCGACTGCGGCCAGCCCGTCACGGACGTCGAGTACGCGAGCACGGTGGCCTGGATCTACCGCATCGACGTCGGCTCGGTCGGAGGCTTCCAGCAGCACGTCGAGGGAGCCGAGCTGGCCGACCCGGCGATCCCGAAGGTGCTGTTCGAGGTGCAACCGGGAGGCGGCTGGAAGGTCGTGGCTTGGCACACCCAGCCCGCGCAGGTGGCCGCTTGCCGGGGGCTGAACGTCCTCTACACGAACAGCGGCGCGCTGATCCGCCAGTAGGCGACGGGGACACGCGGCGTGGCTCAGACGATCGAGGAACGGCCGGCTCCGGCGCCGCCCGGCGCGCCGACCTGGCGCTCGCGCGGCGGTTCACGGATCGATTGGCGGTCTCCCATGGTGGTGACCGTGATCAGCGCCGCCGGGCTGCTGGTGGTGTCGACGCTGCTGCTCTTGTGGGCCCGGACCAGGCCCGGGTTCGACCCGTATGGGTGGCTCGTGTGGGGACACCAGACCTGGGCCGGCAACCTGAACACGAACGCGGCGCCGTCGTGGAAGCCGCTCCCGTACCTGTTCACGCTCCCCTACGGGGTGCTCGGCCACTACCAGCTTTGGCTGTGGATGATCACCTCGCTCGCGGTATCGCTGAGCGGGTCGGTGTTCGCGGCACGGATCGCGTTTTTCTTGACCCGCGCGGGTTCGGATTCCGGCCGCCGCTGGGCCGCCTGGATCGCCGCCGCCTTCGCCGGCCTGGCGCTGCTCGGGCTGAGCGACTACTGGCACTACATGCTCAGCGCGCAGTCGGACCCGATGATCGTGGCCCTGTGCCTGGGCGCAATCGACTGCCACCTGCACAAACGGTTTCGGCTGGCATTCGTGCTCGGGTGTCTGGCCGCGCTCGGCCGGCCGGAGGTCTGGCTGTTCCTCGGCCTCTACTCGATCTGGGCCTGGCTGCGCCTGCCGTCGATGCGCTGGCTGGTCGTGGCGGGGATCGTCGCGTTGGTTTTGCTCTGGTTCGGGATCCCGGCGCTGACCTCGCGCACGCCGTTCGTGGCCGCCTCCAACGCGCTCGGGTCCGGGCGCCGGCTGCGCTCGGACCAGATCGTCGGCACGTTCGGCCGCTTCGTCGGCCTCAATCCGCGCGTGCTCGAGCTGACGGCGGCACTGGCGGTGGTCTGGGCCTTTGTGCGGCGCGATTGGGTCACGGTGGGGCTGGCCGTGGGCGTGGGCGCGTGGGTGGTCATCGAGATCGCGTTCTCCCTGCACGGGTGGCCGGGGCTCGCGCGGTACATGTTCGAGCCGGCCGGGGTGCTCGTCGCTCTGGCCGGCGCGGGGGTGGGGCGCGTACTCGCCGACCCGCCCCGGTTCGGCGACTTCAGCTTGCCCGGCTGGGTGTGGATCGGAGTGGTCGCGGTGATCGTCGTGGCGCTGCTTCCGCCGGCTCTGAATCGGGCCCGGTTCGAGCACAAGGACATCGTCAGCCAGCGCGTGCGCACGGCCGAGATCGGCAAGCTCTCGACCGTGGTCGCGTCGCTCGGCGGGCCGTCTCGGATCAAGCCGTGCGGAGAGCCTCTGACTCGGTTGGAGTACCAGACGATGCTGGCCTGGACGCTCCGCGTCAACGTCGCGACCGTGGGCTACAAGTACGGGCCGGCGGTGGCCAGCCACCGGCCGATCGTGCTGTTCACGCCGTATCCGCACGGCGGCTGGCTTGTGCAGGCGCTGCACCAGACGCGGCCGGGTTGCACGACGCTGCCGGGCTAGCCAGCGCGGCTGGCCGCGGCCCGGGTCCCGGACGGTCCTAGCGGTCGGGGCGCTCGGGGTATACGTCGTCGATCGTGGTCAGCGCCACGAACGGGGCGCCGGCAGCCTGCGCGATCGCCTCGGCCCCGCCGGCGAGCCGGTCGCATATCGCGAGCACGCCGCACACGTCGTGGCCCTCGTCGCGTAGCGCCTCGAGCGCGCGCAGGGTCGAGCCGCCGGTGGTGACGACGTCCTCGACGAGCATGCAGCGCTCGCCCGGCTCGAGCTGGGGCCCCTCGATCCGGCGGGACAGCCCGTGCGTCTTGACCTCCTTGCGCACGAAGAAGGCCTTCACGTCGGCCCCGCCGGCCAGCGCGGCGCAAGCGATCGGGTCCGCGCCCATCGTCATACCGCCGACCGCTGTGGCGTCCCACTCCCGGGCTTGGTCTGCGACGAGCTCGGCCAGTGCCCGGAAGCCGTCCGGGCGCAGGATCGCGCGCTTGGCGTCGACTAGGTACTGGGCGGTGCGCCCGCTCGTCAGTACCACCTCGCCGATAACCAGGGCGTGCCCGCGCAGCTCCGCGATCAGGCGAGAGCGGGCGGCCGTCTGTGCGTCGAGTTCCATCGGCGCGGTTCATGCTAGTCGCGCCGACGGCCGACACCTGCAGCGTGATCTCACGGGGACTGAAGCTGATTTCGCTCGTCTGCTGCGGGCTCGTCGTGTTGTCGTTTGCGATGTTCGCTCGCGATCAGATGGCCGGGGCGTCGGTCCACCAGCAAACCGAGCTGGCCAGCGGAAACAATGCGGCCACGGTGCCGGTGGCCCCGAGCAAGCCCGAAGGACAACCGGGCCGGTTCATCAACCGGGCGGCCAAGACCCTGACCTCGCCGTTTGACGCGATCGTGCGGTCGAGCAACGCTTGGGTCCAGCATGGGTTGCCGGCGCTGGTGGCCCTGCTCGTGTACGGGCTCGGACTCGGTTACCTGGCGCGCTACTCATCCGGCCTCAGCCGGGGCTGATTTGAATCGAGCCGGCGGTCGGCTCAGTAGTACGTGTCGACCCAGTCGCCGATCTGCAGCCAGTTGTAGACCGAGATCGCGTCGACGATCGGCAGGCGCATACAGCCGTGGCTGGCCGGATAGTCCGGTGCCGGGTCGTAGCCGTGGATGGCGTAGCCCCGGATGAAGAAGTTCGAGAAGTACATCCCGTCGGGCAGGTAGCCGGGCACCTTGGAGTAGACGTGGAAATCGCCGAGGATCGTCGGCGTCGAGGGCTTGCCCGAGCTGATCGGGTAGATCGCGACGACGTGCGAGCCGTTGACCAGCGCGAGCAGCTGGAGCGTCAGGTTGCCCTCCGCGTGCTGGCCGTGGCTGGGGAAGCGAACCGGGAAGCTGCCGTAGCCGTTGAGCAGGAAGCTGATCGTGCGACCGTCGAGGGTCTGGTAGGTGCCCCAGCGAAGCAGCCGGTGGTAGGCGTCCAGGGCCAGGCCGGTGCCGGTGTCGTAGACGCCGGTCTGCGGGATGTAGAAGTGCAGTGCCGCCAGCCGCTGCTGGATCAGCTCGACGAACGGCCCGCGCGACCCGAACCCGACGTGCTCGTCGAGCGCGGCGACATGGCGAGAGCCTGACAGCGCGCCGAGCGTCGGGGTGGCGGCGTGCGTGACGCGCACGGTCACCTCGCCGGTCCGGGGGCTCTTCAGCGTCTCGGTGAAGCGACCGTTGCCGCCGGCGCCGGGATTGATGCGCAGGGTGTCGGTCTTGAATTGCTTGCCCCTCACCAGGTCCTGCACGACCACCGTCTGGCCCGGG
>Ga0335074_10016883_pt1 | contig 10279 bp, 8 predicted proteins | sample Lox_Sample_23_FD_206715 | JGI IMG/M metagenome (GOLD analysis project Ga0335074, IMG submission 206715) | Soil microbial communities from Loxahatchee National Wildlife Refuge, Florida, United States - Lox_Sample_2.3 | ecosystem: Environmental > Terrestrial > Soil > Wetlands | place: USA: Florida...
TTTGTGGACGGACGAGATACACTCGGGCTGGTTACTTTTCAGGTAACGGCGAATTACGACTACGCCTTAACCACATCTTTCAAGTCCGGTAGCCCCAGCCTCAACTCCACTTTAAATAACCTCGTTTGCACCGGCTATACCAATACCGACGAAGCTCTCAATCTCGCCTACACGAAATTATCGGGGCTCAATCAGCCATCTGCTCTCAACGTCATCGTGATGTTTACGGACGGCCAGCCTGATTCATTTACTGCGTCATCGTTTACTGTGAAAACGTCTGCCGACACCCGCTATAATTGGCAAAACCCCACCAGTTACGTAAGTGTACCTGCAAGCTCCTGTACAGGGACCATTGGAGCGGGAGTCATGCTGGATGTTGACGGTGCGCCCGATGCGCAAGGGTACACGGGAGGAATCTTCCCCGATACGCCCACCGCGATCAACTATGCGACGCCCAATTACCCACCCATTCCAACCAGCGTAATTTCAGCTACGAACTGCTTATTTACCACCAGCCCGTACACGACTTATAGTTACGCAGTTCGGAACGACGTGGCATATTTACCGTCCCAGGACGCCTATGGAAATAGTCTGACCGGGTATAAGACACTCGCAAATTGTCCTTATTCACCATACACGAGTTACTTTCGCGTCGATACCCCGCAAAACATAATGTACGCTGCTACCAACGCCGCTTGGCATATGGGGAACACGATCCGAAACAGCGGTATCTACATCTACACGATCGGTCTGGGCGGCACGCCTGAGGAGGTAATCGATTCCGACTTTCTCATGCGCCTCGCCAACGATCCCACCCTTCCGTCCAGCGAATACAGTTCGAGCCAGCCAACCGGATTATTCATCTACGCCACCGCGGGCAGTCTCGGACAGGCGTTTGCACAGATCGCATCCGAAATTCTCCATCTCTCGCAATAAGTCCTTTCGCGCGTTATCCTCTGATCGTATGGCACCCGGCCCCAGGCCTGCCGAAGCGGAAGAACTCGTCGGCCGCCGCATCGCGCTGCTCAGCATGAGCGTTGGCGCCGTCCTCGCCGCCGCTAAAATCTGGGTGGGAGTGAACGCCGGCTCGACCTCCGTGGTCTCGGACGGTCTGGAAGCGACCGGAGACGTTCTTTCCTCCGGCATCGTCTATGCCGGTCTCTGGCTCGCCAGCAAGCCGCCCGATTACGAGCACCCCTATGGCCACGGCCGCTATGAAACGCTGGCCGGTTTGGCCATCGGCGCCATGCTGCTACTCGCGGGAGCCGGCATCTTCTGGCACAGCTTCACTTCTCTGGGCCAGCCGTCCCGGTTGGAAATGTATGCGCTCTATCCGCTCATCGCGGCCGTTTTCATAAAAATTGCCCTTGCCGGCGTCAAATTCCGGATCGGTAGACGGATCGCCAGCACGTCGCTGGAAGCCGACGGCTGGCACGATATCACCGATCTGCTCTCCACCTGCGTCGCCCTCATCGCGGTCATCCTCACGGTGTTTCGGCCGCAGCGCTTTGGCGCAGCCGACCACATCGGCGGCATGATCATCGGCATCATCATCTTCTTCCTCTCCGTGCAGGTAGTGCGCCGCACCATCGGCCAATTGCTCGACACCGCGCCCGAGCCGAAGAAGCTCGCGCAGATCCGCGCGGCCGCCCTGAGCGTGCCCGGGGCGCTCGGCATTGAGAAATGCCTGGCTCGCCGGACCGGCCTCCGCTACCATGTCGATCTGCATCTGGAAGTGGATCCCGAGATGACCGTTCGCGAATCGCACGAGATCGCCACGCGTGTCAAAATTCGGATTAAAGATACTCTGCCCTGGGTCGCCGACGTGCTGGTCCACGTTGAGCCTGCTCGGCTTTCAGCCGAACAGATGGCGACTCGCAAGGCAGTCCTCAGCCGGGCGCATGGAAAATAAGGAAATTGCCCAACTGCTTCACGAAACCGCCGACCTGATGGAAGTCGCCAGCGAAGACGGGTTTCGCATTCGGAGTTATCGCAATGCCGCTGCCGTCATCACCAGCTATCCCGAGCGCGTCGCCGATATCGTCTGCAACCCCGAGCGTAAGGTCACCGAGATCGCGGGCATAGGCAAAGGCTTGGCCGCGGTGCTGGCTGAAATCTGTGAGCGCGGTTCGTTCGACCGCCGCGACCAGATGCTCGCCAAATATCCGGCATCGGCTCTCGAGCTACTCAAAATTCAGGGGCTCGGTCCGAAAAGCATCGCCCTGCTTTACGAACATCACGGCGTCAAAACCGTCGATGACCTGGAACGCATCTGCCGCGAGCACAAGCTGCGCGACCTGCCTCGTATGGGCGCCAAGCTCGAAGAGAAGGTCTTGCGCTCCATTGAAGCCTATCGCAAGAGCGCCGGACGGTTCCTGCTGAGCTTCGGCCGCCGCACCGCCGATGAACTGATGGCCGAGTTCGCCGCCCTGCCCGGCATTGAAAAAGTGGAGGCCGCCGGCAGCCTGCGGCGCGGCCGCGAAACCATCGGCGATCTCGACATCCTGGTCACGGGACTCGGCGCTGGGGAAGCCCTCATGCATTTGGTTCACCATCCGAAAGCGCAGGAAGTGCTCGGCCAGGGCATGAACAAAGCCAGCATCACCTTCGGCCTGGAGCGCCTCCAGGTAGACGTCCGCGCCCTGGGCCATGAAAGCTTCGGCGCCGCCCTGCAATATTTCACCGGCAGCAAGGAACACAACGTCGTTCTCCGCACGAACGCGATCAAGCAGGGCCTCACATTGAATGAATACGGCCTGTTCACTCTTGAAGCAAACGAGCGTGTAGCGGGCGCCAACGAGCATGAGCTCTATGAACGGCTCGGCTACGCCTGGATTCCGCCGGAGCTGCGCGAGAATTGCGGCGAACTCGAAGCCGCCCAAGCCGGAACGCTGCCGCATCTGGTTGAACTAACCGACCTGCGCGGCGACCTCCACATGCACACCACCGAGACCGACGGCAGAGCCTCTCTGCGCGAGATGGCGGAAGGGGCCGCGGCGCTCGGCTATGAATACATCGCCATCACCGACCATTCGAAAGCTCTCGCCATGGCCAACGGCCTTGATGAACAGCGCGTGGTGACCTTCGCGCGCCAGGTGCGAGAGCTCAACCGCGACGGACTGCCGCTGCGCATCTTCTCCGGCCTCGAATGCGACATCCTCCGCGACGGCACCATGGACATCGCCGAAGACGCGCTCGCCGAGCTCGATCTCGTCATCGGCAGCGTACATAGCCAATTCAATCTGGCGGCCGAAGAAATGACCGCTCGTTTTCTGCGCGCCCTCGACTCGCCATCGCTAAGAGTGATCGGCCATGCCACCGGGCGTTTGCTGCTCAACCGCGAACCCTATCCATTCGACTTTGACCGCGTCGCCGCCAAGGCCGCCGCGCGCGGTGTCTGTTTCGAGATCAATGCCAGCCCGGAGCGGCTCGACCTTCCCAGTCATCTGGTTCGCTCGGCCAAACGCAAGGGCTGCAAATTTACCATCTCCACCGACGCCCACCGGCCGTCGCATCTGCACAATATGCGCTTCGGAGTCATTACCGCGCGGCGCGGCTGGCTGGAGCCGGCTGACATTTTGAATACGCGCCCGCTCGCCGAATTCGAATCCTCTCTGCGCTCTCTCAAACATGCCTAAACCGCTCAAAATCGCCGTTGCCGGTCTCGGCCGCATGGGCCAGATCCACGCGCTCCACGTAGCCGAACTTGCTCGCGACACACAGAGCTGCGAACTCGCAGCCCTGGCCGATTTGGATACCGAGCGCGCGCGCCGTATCGCGGGAGATATCGGCTGCGATGTACCGATCTTTTCTTCAATCGAAGACCTCGCGCGCGCCAAAATCTGCGATGCCGCCGTGGTGGTCACACCGACGGAAAATCACCGCGCCCATGCCGCTCTCATGATCCAGACAGGGCACCGCGTGCTGCTCGAAAAGCCGCTCACCGGCGCCGTCGAGGCGGATCGCGAGTTCGCGGCCCAGCTTGACCGCCATCATCCCGATTCGCTGATGCTCGCGTTTCAGCGGCGCTTCGACATGCCATTGCAGAAGGCCAAGGAACTCATCGATAGCGGCGTCATCGGGCGTGTCTTCAAAATCTACTCGGCGCTTGAGGACTCGAATCCCGCCCCGAACGGCTACAAGAGCGGCGGCATTCTCCCGGACATGTCCATCCATAATGTCGACGAGATTCTCTGGCTTACCGGTCGCATGCCGCAGAGAGCGGCTGTCATTGGCTCGCGCATCTACAGTCATCGCCTCACCACCTGCCAGGAAGATTTCGACGATGCGCTCTTGTATCTATGGTTCGAAGACGAACTGGTTGCGCAAGTCCAGGTCAGCCGCAACCATGTCTCCGGTTACCGAAACGAAACCATCATTTTCGGAGAAGAGGGCCAGATTCATGTCGGCCACTTCGAACAGAAGCCGTTCGAAGTTTTGGTGGAGGCGTATGGCCGTCGAGGACTCGCGGAACCTCTCGCCACTCGAGCCTTCCAAATGCGCGACTACGGCCGGCCGCTTCCTGAGTTTGTAGACCGTTTCGGCCCGGCCTACAAAGCCGAACTCGCGGCCTTCATTGAATGCTGCCGCACCGCCGCGCCGTTTCCTTCAACACACCGCGACGGCCTGCGTGCGCAGGAGGTGATCTCGGCGGGCATGCAAGCCGTCATCCGAAAGGAACAAGCGGCACCCGTGCAGCCTGCCTGATACGCTCTTACGCGCCGACTTTTTCGCGAACCTGGCTGCGCGCGTACTGCTCCAGCTTGCGCGCATCGGCGTAGAACTTCCGAATCCCTTCGCTCAGCTTGTCCACCGCCATGGGATCCTCGTTGTGCATCCAGCGGAAATCCTTTTCCTGCAGATGAATCTGCTCGCCCGCGCTGGCTTTCGCGTGCTCCGGCGTAAGCTGCGGAGTGATTTCGCCTTGCGTCGCCTGCATCTTTTCGAGCAGGTCCGGGCTGATGGTCAGCAGATCGCTACCAGCCAGGTGGGTGATCTGCTCCACCTTGCGGAAGCTGGCCCCCATCACCTGCGTCTTGTAGCCGAATTTCTTGAAGTAGTTGTAGATTTTCGTGACGGACGCCACGCCCGGATCTTTCTCGATCGGAATGTCTTTGCCGCCGTTCTCTTTCTTGTACCAGTCGTAGATGCGGCCCACAAACGGAGAAATCAATGTGACTTTCGCTTCCGCGCACGCCACCGCCTGAGCGAAACTGAACAGCAGCGTCAGGTTGCAGTGAATGCCCTCGCGCTCCAGCTCTTCCGCGGCCTTGATGCCTTCCCAGGTGCTCGCAATCTTGATCAGCACCCGTTCACGGCTGATGCCTTCCTTGTCATACAAGCTGATCAGGTGGCGGGCTTTCGCGAGCGTGCCTTCGCGGTCGAAGCTCAATCCCGCGTCCACTTCGGTGGAAACGCGGCCCGGAATGTGCTGCAGGATTTCACGGCCAAAGCTCACGAACAGCCGGTCCATGAAGGCTTCGGCCTGTTGCTTTTCGTTGCCGCCCTGCTGGTCGGCGTGTTCTACCGCTTCTTCTACCAGGTGCTGATATTCCGGACGCTGTGCGGCAGCGTACAGCAACGAAGGATTGGTAGTAGCATCCTGCGGTTTCAGCCGGGCGATCGCCTCAATGTCGCCTGTATCGGCCACCACGGTGCTGTATTTCTTCAGCGATTCGAGCAGTGTCATCCTTTTCGCTCCTTACCTCTATTGACGCACATTCGCCCGGCGCGACGCGCGTGAAAGTTACGCCGCGCTAGTCTTTCGGGCCGCTAGCCGATACAGCACATGCCGGCGAAGCGGATGTCCGAGAGGTAAGCGCGGATGCTCGAAATCATCAGCGGGATCATGCGTCATCCCCAGCTTCTCCATGACCCTGCGGGACCGGGTGTTCGCAGGCACGGTGAACGAAACCAGACCGTCCAGCCCAATGACGTCGAAAGCGTAGCGAACCATCTCGCGCGCACCCTCGGTCGCGAATCCCTGGCCCCACCATTTGTAGCCGAGCCTCCATCCAATCTCGACCGCGGGCATAAACCGCTCTTCGAACTGCGGTACGAAGAGCCCAATGAAACCCATAAACGAGCCCGTCGCACGGTGTTCCGCGGCACATAATCCGAACCCGTGTCGCTCGAAGTGACCCTGGATCCGATCGAAGAAGTCGTCGCTTTCCTCTCTCGAAAGGAGCCGCGGCATGAACTCCATCACACGCGGATCGGCGTTTAGTTCCGCGAAAGGCTCGCGATCCGCTTCGCGCCAGGAGCGGAGTAGGAGGCGATCTGTCATGAGCATCGCGACCATAGAGTCCATTCCCACGATACGGCAGGTAGATGACGGTCATTCTTCCCGAATGAGCTGAATCGCGGCGTGGGCCGCTCCACACGTCGGCTTACTCGTGTTTTGGCCCGGCTCGGTATCGCCGAATCTCAAAAACGATCTGCTTTGCGTTTCCTTGGGCATCTCCACTTACAACCGCAGCAGCGTATTCGTTCTCCCGGCCTGCTAATTTCAGGCAGCGTTCAATAGCGGCGGAATAGTAGTTGAGTGCTCGTTCCGTGCGTGGCAGTTCACGTGTAAATAACGGATCTGACGACGCGAGACATCCCCAGAGTTGTTCCTCATCGCCCTTTGGCTGAATCTTGGCAGGGAATAACGGCTCTTCGTCCGCCAGCGTCAGCGTGAGCACCGCGCCCGGTTTGTCGGGATACACTTCGTAACCGTAGTCCACCGTCTTGACTAGTCCTGTCGCGGTGATCTTGTGGCAAGCGCTGTTCACTTTCAAATCATTGACGTCTTGTCCGACCGCTAGCCCTGAAAGGCGAATCACGGAATCGGCCGGCAATCGAGTCCCATGCACCTTGATCTCTTCGATCCGAACAAGTTTATTCGCCTCGGGCGGCGGAGTACTCTGGCCGGCGATCAAAAAACAGGTAAGTAGCGGCATCGCGGCCATATATCGAAAGTAACGCGTGCAAACTCTCATAGGGGGCAATAAACGCAAGCACATCCAGTGTAATAGTTGTTCTCTCGTTCAACCAGTATTCTCTTGTTCGATGAACATTCTGGCGCTGCTGATATTGCAATCGGCCGCTCGCCTTGTTATTAGCCGCTTAGAGAAAGATATCTGCAATCGCGAAGGCGGGCTCGACAAGAAGAGAGAAAGCGTCCGGTTCTGCCGGGCCGCGCGGCAGATTAACGATCGATCCCCACGAGGCATTGGGGAAAGGTTTGCGTTCAGGATTTGTTTGTGATAGCAAACAAAATAATATGCCCAACCGATTCTTCACCCTCCCAGCTATTTGGGCCCTCATCGCGATGGACGCTACTGGCGCTGCGGAAGGGGCAACGGCAAACGGAAGAGTCGTGGGCGTCGACGGAAGGCCGGTTGAACATGCAACTGTGTTGGTTTACGAGGCACGGACCAGAAATGGTTACAGCGCGTATTGCCCGACTTGCTGGGTGGATTGCGGCAAACGGACGATAACCAATGCCGAGGGCGAGTATTCGATATCGGGCTTAAATCCCGATCTCGTTTTCAAGTTGTTGGTTGTGAGGACCGGATATAAAACGGTCTTCGTCGATAAAGTGGATCCTTCGAAAGGACTCGCCGCCGATGCAGTTGTGAAACCGGAGACGGTCGCGGCAGAGCCGTCCCAGACCGTACGGGGCCGCATTATCGATGAGCACGGAAACCCGGTCAGGGACGTGGTGGTCGAGCAGCAGGGGGTTACGTTCATTGGGCCGCGAGGACGTGGCCGATCGTTTGGTCCGGACGATTCTCCGGATTGGATTCAGCCCCTGGCGGCGACGGATGAACGTGGTGAGTTTGAGATTGTTTATGCTAAACCTGCCTTCGAGATTACGCTGAACGTTTCTCCGCGTGCAATGGCGCCGAAGCTGGTAACGTTGCCCACAGGGCCGGAGAAAAGAACGATCAGTGTTACACAAGGCGCAACCCTCCGCGGCCGTCTGTTACAGCCAGACGGAACACCAGCCGCTAATGCTGAAATCGGAGTGTTTGTACACAGCCGCCTGTCGGGAACGGTGTTCCAGGAGGTTCGTATCGGAACGAAAGACGACGGGACGTTTGCAATCACAAATATCCCTGCCGGAAGAATCTGGTACGTGTATCCGAAGATGGAGTCGCTTGCTGCGCGTGGACTGGCTGGTGACGCCGTGCCAGTTGAGACAAAAGACGACGGAGAAGAGGTGGACGTGGGCACCATAAAGCTGCGGACTGCCTACACGCTGCGGGGCAAAGTTGTGCTATCGGATGGCAAGCCAATTCCACCGGACATGCACGTGACGCTTTCTTCTGATACTGGTTTCGACAGTCAGATTGCGACGGTCGCACAAGACGGCAGCTTTGAATTTCGGGGCTTATCGAAAGGAGTTTATTCGATTGCCCCGGGGGTCAGGGGATATAAACCAACGGATGACTTTTATGGTGAAGTACTGATCAATCGCGACGGCAAGAGCATGGTGGTTCCCGTGCGTCCGTCCGCGCCCCGTTAGCAATTGCTCTGGCGAACGTTTCGGCGACTCGTCTAACGTGGTGTTTCGGGGCCAGCGGCAAGCCGCCAATTAGATCGCATTGCGATCGGAATCGAGTTCTTACGGACGGGGCGGCGGTCCGCCCGGACCTCCAAACCCTTCAGCACCCGGCTCGGCGTCGGGATCCACGTAAAACGCAATTGTGCCGACGAAGCCTTGGCTCGGGTCATCGGCGTTATTGACCGAGAGTCTAAGCATCACGTTGCTAAGGTCGCCGTGAAAAACAGTGTCATGGTTCAGCCGCGTGCGTGCTTGTTTATGCCGCGCATAGGGCTCCCACTTGCCCACAGCGTCGCTGATCTCGTCCGGAAATGCAATCTGACCAATATGGCAGACATGCCCGCCTTTGTACTTCTGTCCTGTTCCGTTCCCGCCTGTATGGACTTTCAAGTGAATGTGGGTATCGCGTGAGACGTACCAGCCAGGGTAGATCGTTACGAACTCCGCGACTCCGGCGGTGTCAGTCAACTGAACTCCGCGAAGAAAGGTCTCATTATCGGTCGTTTTCATCTGCGGCGGACGTCCGTGGTGGCTTCCCGGCGGCGGGCCCTCGGGCATCCCATCTTCTCCCGGCGGCGGGGGCGGCGGAGGCATGCCAGCGCGTCCGCTTGTTCCAGGAGGAGGTCCCATAGCATCAGGGTTCATCTTTGTATAGCTCGAATAGATACCAAGCGCATCGCAGTGCCACACATCGACGGCTGCACCCACCACGGGCGCGCAACTTCTGGCGTGGAGTATCGAGATTCTCAGGTTCAGAGGAACTCCGGGCCTTCCTTCGCGAATATCGCGGCGCATCAGTTCGTAGTCCACATAGTAGGGTCCGACGGTCAGCTCGGGCGTCAGTGAACACGCGTTTCCTGTTTCGGCCCAAAGAGGCACACGTGCAGCCGCCAGACCGGCGGCACCAGCCAATAACACCTTCCTACGACTCCATTGATTCACTTGAATAGCTCCCGAGCAATATACACGTATTTGCAGAATAAGACGTTGTTACACGCGAATTCGCGTACATCCGGCTCAAGTGTTATTTGACCTGGGCCGGTAAGAAAATGTCAGCGATGTGTAACGCTAGGCTGGTTGGATCGAGATCCGTACGGTTCGACAGGATCACGATGGACAGCCTTTCACGTGTGAAGCGGTCAATGACAGTTCGGAAGCCGCTGGTAGTTCCGGAGTGCCAGGTGCGTGCGTGGCCTTTGTAAGGATTCAGGAACCAACCGAAGCCATAGGAGACCGGCTTGCCGGGATCGAGGTTATCGTCACCCGGTTCAACGGGCCACGCGGGCGCGGAGCCGTCAGCCAATCTGACGGGCGTAAAGGCGGCTGACATTTCTTTCGGGTCGAGCAGCGAGCCCTTGCGCAGGGCGTCATCCCATTTCGCCAGGTCCAAAAGATTGGAGTACACGCCGCCATCGCCTAAAGTCGCGGACGTTGCACTTTGATCGGCGGGCACAAATTCGCCTTGCCGGTTGCGGCTGTAACCATAGGCGCGATTATGCACTTGGTTTTTCCCCTTGACATACACGACAGTGGATGTCATGTCGAGCCTGTTGAAGATGCGATCTTGCAGGAAAGCCGCAAAGGGTTCGCCCGATATCTTCGCCACGATGAGGCCCAGCACGACATATCCCGAGTTGCTGTAAGCCCAACGGCTTCCAGGAACGAATTTACCTTGAGACTGCCGCTCTAACAAACCCAGTACCTCCTCATCGTCAATCTGATGGT
>Ga0335074_10016884_pt1 | contig 10279 bp, 10 predicted proteins | sample Lox_Sample_23_FD_206715 | JGI IMG/M metagenome (GOLD analysis project Ga0335074, IMG submission 206715) | Soil microbial communities from Loxahatchee National Wildlife Refuge, Florida, United States - Lox_Sample_2.3 | ecosystem: Environmental > Terrestrial > Soil > Wetlands | place: USA...
ATTAGCCTTTCACCCCTACCCTCAGCTCATCCGAGCGATTTTCAACTCACAACGGTTCGGTCCTCCAGTCGCGGTTAAGCGACCTTCAACCTGGCCAAGGGTAGATCATCCCGCTTCGCGTCTATTGCCACAGACTATGCGCCCTATTCGGACTCGCTTTCGCTACGGCTCGCTTTCGCTTAACCTCGCCTGTGACAATAACTAGCCGGCTCATTAAGCAAGAGGCACGCCATCAGGCATTTCGCTTGCGCGACATAGCCCTCTGACTGCTTGTAGGCATACGGTTTCAGGTTCTATTTCACTCCCCTCGCAGGGGTGCTTTTCGCCTTTCCCTCACGGTACTTGTTCACTATCGGTCGCCAACGAGTATTTAGCCTTGGAGAGTGGTCTCCCCAGCTTCCCGCGGGGTTTCTCGTGCCCCGCGGTACTCAGGATACCGCTTCGAGTCCGGTAAGCTTTCGGCTACATGGCTGTCACATTCTATGGCCCGGCTTTCCTGCCGGTTCACCTAGCCTCCGGATTGATAACTCTACTCATGCGGTCCTACAACCCTCCGGTATAAAATACCGAAGTTTGGGCTGTTCCGATTTCGCTCGCCGCTACTTTCGGAATCTCGTTTGATTTCTCTTCCTCCAGGTACTGAGATGGTTCACTTCCCTGGGTTGACTCGCACCCGCCTATGGATTCAGCGGGCCGTTACCTGGTTTTACCAGATAGGGTTTCCCCATTCGGACATCCCCGGATCAAAGCCTGCTTGCGGCTCACCGAGGCTTATCGCAGCTTGCCACGTCCTTCATCGTCTGTTGGCGCCAAGGCATCCACCGTACGCCCTTAGTAGCTTAACCATAAAACTTACCCAACACGTCCCCATCCCTTTCAGGGTCGGGACCCTGAAACCACCGTTTCTCAAGGGTCTTGCAGCCCTTTTGGCGGCATTTCAGGGAAGCCTTCCTTGGCGTTCGACCGAGATCGGCCAAACACTAACGAAGGCAGCATGCAGAGGTAGGCTCGCCTTTCCACAAAACGCTACTCTCGAGCAAAACTTGCGGTTTTATGTGCCGCACGAATCACACTTCACCTCGTGCAACACAATGCCAGCTTCCTTCAATTGTCAAAGAACAACGCCCTAATCAACAACTTCCGATTGGAGCTTCTTCGCGTCACGCGAAGCGCAGTCCGCTTTGGAGCCGTTCTGCGAAACCTGCAAACAACAAAAAACCCGGCGTCGAGCGCCGGGCGAATCCGTCTGTCACTTGGGCCGCTTTGCGGCGCAGCCCTCAAACGGATGTACTCGAAGCTCGAATGTCGTCTACCCGGTGCGTGTAACCAATCTCACCTCTGTTTTCAGAAGGCTAGACTAGGTCTCAGAACGTCCCACAGCGAACACGAGGCACCACCGACATCGGAAGAGTATAGCAGTTTTCTTAATTTCGTCAAGTGCTCTTCCATCTTTTTTCTCGGTGGCCTTGTGGATTTCGCTCCGCTTTGTGGAAAAGGCGGAGATAATGTAGAGAGGCTTGGCGTTAGCGGGGACTTGGGGTTCGCCGCACTTTGCGGGAGGAAAGGACCATTACACCAGCGATGCCTTATTTTGTGCTCACCTACGAACTGGTCGAGGATTATCTCTCACGTCGGGGGCCATTGCGTGAACAACGCTTGGCCCTCGCTGAACAGGCCCGTTCCCGGGGCGAAATCTTGTTGGCTGGCGCTTTCAGCGACCCGGCGGACAAGGCTCTTCTAATTTTCAGGTCCCCGGACAAGAGCGCCCCCGAGTCATTTGCGAAAAATGATCCCTACGTGAAGCACGGCTTGGTCAGGGATTGGGAAGTTCGGGCGTGGAACGTTGTCATTGGCGACCCAGGGTCTGCATAGGAAGTCCTTTTGACCTTATACAGTGTTTACCTGAATCGCCAAAATTTCATTGCGTATGGGCTGCTCACTGGAGGACGGCAGGAGTTATGATTGGTTGTGTTTTCCCAGCCGACCTTGGGAGGGTTCTGTGAATTGGGGCAGGAAACTAACAAGCGGTCTACTCGCAACCTTCGCGCTTTTCCTGATTGCATCTGCTGCTAAAGCAGATAGCGTCGCCACCTACACCTTGAACGATGTGACGTTTGCCGATGGCGGTACCGCATCGGGATCGTTCACATTCGACTACTCCAACAACTATCCATCGGCCGCAAATCCTGTTTACGGCACGTTTCAGGATATCGACATTACTTTCACAGCCGGCACCGGAAGCGGACTTTCAAGCGCCACGTTCACTCTTTCCGACCTCGACCCAATCATAGGCACCGGTTTTGCGCCAGGTGGTTCCCCGTCCAGCACTGCGTCCATGTCCTACGACGAATTCGAACTCAACAATGGAACCTACATTCTCTATCTCGACGTAGACAGTTCGGAACCATATGTTGGCGCAGATCCGCTCTTAACTGACCCGACAGATGCCGGGCTGTCGTCGGATCTCGGTTACGGCTGCGCTTTTTCTACTGATGAACCTGCATGCTCCTCGTCTGACGGAGTCACAGGCGGATCATTGATAGGAACGGCCGTCACATCGGTTACGGAGACACCGGAACCTTCATCGCTCTTACTGCTCCTCATCGGGTGCAGCATGCTGGTGGCTTTTTATGGAGTTCGTCGTTACAAAAAAACAAGCATACCTGTGACTGCATAGTCGTTCTTGAATCAAAGTGAAGAGCGTCAGGCTTCCGGTTCGCAAAGATGCCTGACGCTCTTTTGGTTTCATGTGTCCAATGCTCAAGCAGCGCTGACGCTCGCTGCCAAATTTTGCTTCCCTTCTGTCCTACTTAACCGCTGCGTCGCACGACCAGACATCTTCATTGACCCCTTGAGTCCAATTCCGGTACGATTCGAAAAATCCTTTCAGCAGCGACGACGGCTGCATCTTCGCGGGAGGGAATCCATGTTCTGCCAGGCATGCGGGACCAATGTGGCCGATGGAACGGCATTTTGCACTTCTTGCGGGCGCCCAATCGTGGGTTACAGCGTGGGTCAAACGGGCGCGGTCGCCGTCGCCGCTTCGTATCCCGCTGGAATTACAGCATCCTCAACCAATTACGCGGGCTTTTGGCTCAGGGTGGTCGCGGCGCTGCTAGACAACATCATTCTGACGGTTCCGATAGCGCCGCTAGTCATTCTGATGTTCGCGAGCATTCTGCCCGGCCTCGCAATCGCGCGGGGAAACCCGGCTTTTGTGATCGCCGCGTTCCTTCCGCGGTTAATTTTTCTGGTGATTCTGCTTCTTGCGATGAAATGGCTTTATTGGGCGCTGATGGAAAGTTCGAGCTGGCAAGCAACCCTCGGCAAGAAAGCCCTCGGCCTCTACGTCACGGATCTCGAAGGCCTTCGGGTCAGCTTCGGCAAGGCAAGCGGCCGTTTCTGGAGCGGCCGCGGGCTCAGCATGGTTCCTCTCGGCAATCTCTACTATCTCGTCGACTGCATTTGCTGCGGCTTCACGGATAAGAAGCAGGCAGTTCACGATATGATCGCGGGGTGCCTGGTGATGCGGAAGCTGTAGTGTGGCACGAGCGGAGGAGAATTGCACTGCGGAAAATGCGGCGCAGAACTGGCTGGCAGCGCCGACAAATGCGACAGATGCGGCGAACCCGTCTCATCAAGCGAACCACCAATTGAGCCCGGCCGCGCTCCAGTTAAGCCAACCAAACACCCGATCGCTTATGCCGGCTTCTGGCGTCGTGCCGTGGCATTCATAGTCGATTCCCTCATTTTGGGATTCTTGACTCTGCCGATCCTAATCAAACCGATTCTCAGCAATGTCGGACCGGATCTCACCGCCAAGAACTATGTCGACTTTATGACAGGCTCATCGCGCCAGGCGATTGCGCTTCAGCTCCTGATGAACCTGATTCTGGTGCTCTATTGCGCTGCGTTTGAAAGCTCGGCTTGGCAGGCAACGCCGGGCAAGAAACTGCTGCGCCTCTATGTCACAGACCTAAACGGAAATCGCTTGAGCTTTGCGCGCGCAGCGGCGCGAAATATCGGAAAGGTCCTCGAGCAGTTCACGCTGTTCATCGGATTCATGATGGCGGGCTTCACGGCAAGAAAGCAGGCACTGCACGATATCGTAGCTGGTTGTCTCGTTCTCAGGAAAACATAGGCGCAATCGCGAAGTTGTGCGCCTAGACTCCCCAGCCGTAGCTCTTCTGATGCGTTTGCGACTCTCGCAACTCCATGCGAATTTGCGAGGTTAGCTCGGAACCGCGCACAGACTTCGCGCCCGGCACGGCAATGTCCGCGGTGCGAAAGCCCCTTTCGAGTGCCCGGTCGACAGCCGCTTCAATCCACTGCGCCTCGATATCGAGACCGAACGACTCACGCAGCATCATGGTCGCCGAAAAGATTGCGCCAAGTGGCGAGGCAATATCCTTGCCCGCCAGTGTGGGTGCCGAACCATGAATCGGCTCGTAGAGTGCCGGTTCACCAGCTCGTCCGCGGCTCATCGAAGGAATCAGCCCGATGGAGCCCGCTAGGGCAGCTGCCTCATCGCTGAGAATGTCTCCAAACAGGTTTCCCGTCAGAATTACGTCGAATGCTGTGGGGCGCAGCAGAATCTGCATCGAAGCGTTGTCAACGTACATGTGCTCGAGCGCTACATCTGGGTATTCGGAGGAGAGCGCCGTTACCGTCTGCCGCCAAAGCGTTGAAGTCGCCAGCACGTTCGCCTTATCCACGCTGGTTAAGCGGCGGCTGCGAGCGGCGGCACGCTCAAATGAGAATCGCGCGATTCGTTCGATTTCCGCGTGACTATAAGTTGCCACATCGCGTGCGCGCGCCTGCGTTTTTTCTCCTTCTATAGCGTGTTCCCCGAAATAGATATCGCCCGTGAGCTCGCGCACGATCTCGAAATCGGTGTCGCCAAGCCTCTCCGGACGCAGAGGGGAAATGTCGCGCAACGCTGGCCGCACACGGATTGGGCGCAAGTTGATGAACAAGCCAAGCGCTTGGCGCATCCCGAGCAAGCCGGCCTCCGGCCGCTTACCCAACGGCAAGCTTTCCCACTTGGGCCCACCGATCGCGCCCAAAAGAATCGCATCCGACGCACGGCAGCCGGCCAACGTCTCCGCAGGCAGAGGCTCGCCGCACCGATCAATCGCATTTCCGCCAAAAGGGAATTCGCGGAACTCAAAAGTGTGGCCGAACGCGGAGGCGCAGTCAGTTAAGACTGCAATGGCGGCGTTCGTCACCTCCGGCCCGATCCCATCGCCCGCGATCACCGCAACCGTCTTCCGAACTTGTGTCATCGATATCCTAAAAGAGCGCGGGTTCTGGCCGGCGTCTCGCTATCTCGAGGCTGCTGCGCTCGGCTCCGAGGCCGGCGCTTGCCGCCGCACTTGATGGATGAAGGATATCAAGTCACGGTCGGTGATCTCTTTTTCGGCATCCGCGCGCAAAATCGCGAGTCTGTAGCACTCGCCGAGCTCCGCATCCGTTGTCTCAAACCCTAAATCGGCAAGCCGTGCGCGAAAGGCATTCCGCCCGGAATGTTTCCCGAGGACCAGTTTTCGGGCCGGAACGCCTACCGTGGCGGGTGAAATAATTTCGTAAGTGAGCGGATTCTTCAAGATTCCGTCTTGATGAATCCCCGCTTCGTGGGCAAAAGCATTGGCACCGACTACGGCCTTATTCGGCGGCACGGGAACGTTTGTGATCGAAGTCAGCAGACGGCTCACGGGATAGAGCTTGTCGAGCACAATGTTCGATTGCACGCCATAGCGGTTCTGCCGTACGCGGAGCGCCACAGCCAACTCTTCAATCGAAGCATTGCCTGCACGTTCGCCGATTCCGTTCACCGTGCATTCGATCTGGCGGGCGCCTCCCTCGATCGCCGCAAGCGAATTGGCAACTGCGAGGCCAAGATCGTCATGGCAATGCGCGCTCAGAATCACTTCGGGATGATCCACAATCCTGGCTCGGACGCTGCGAAACAAGCTCTCGTACTCGTCTGGCGTTGAATATCCCACGGTATCCGGCAGATTCACGATCGTGGCGCCGCACTCAATTACCGTGCGAATAACCTCGCAGAGATAATCGAAATCGGTCCGGCTGGCGTCTTCCGCCGAAAATTCCACTTCCTCGCAATTTCGCTTTCCGAAGCGCACCATGGTAGCGATTCGGTCGAGAGCCTCTTCGCGGCTCATGCGCAGCTTGAATTTCAGGTGCAGGTCGGAAGTGGAAAGAAAAACGTGGAGGCGGGGTTTCGCTGCCGGTTCTAGCCCGCGCAGTGCGGCATCCATGTCCTCCTGCCGCGCCCGCGCGAGCGCCGCTACTCGGCATCCCTTGATCTCGGCCGCCACCGCCCGAGTTGCCTCCAGGTCGCCGGGCGAAGCGATTGGGAAACCGGCCTCCAGCACATCGACGCCAAGCTCTTCGATTGCGTGCGCGAGTTTGAGCTTTTCCTCGCGATTCATCGAAAAGCCCGGGGACTGCTCGCCATCCCGGAGCGTGGTGTCGAAGAATTGAACGGTTTCCATAAGGCACTCCTTAAACCGATTCTGACAGTAAACAACCGCAGGCGCAATCCGTCCAATTTATAATCATTGCAAGCATCATAAATTCACCTTATAAAGGCTCTGGGAACGAAATGGATCTGGCATCTCTGCAAGTTTTCCAAACGGTGGCTCGCGAGCGATCGTTCTCCCGTGCTGCGGAAAAGCTTTACCGCACGCAGCCGGCCGTAAGCATCTCGATCCGGAAGCTCGAGGACTGGGTCGGGCAGCCGCTTTTCGTCCGAGGGTCCGGCGCACGCACGCTCACGGATGCGGGCTCGCTGCTGCTCGAATACGCAGAGCGCATGCTGAATCTCCGCGAGGAGATTCAAAAAGGCATCCGCGAGCTTCGCGGTCTGGAACGCGGGCACGTCGCGATCGGCGTGAACGAGAGTTCGATTCACGCGCTGCTGCCCGCACTGGACCGGTTTCGCGCGCTGCGCCCGGGTATTCTCATTCGCGTGCACCGCGTCTTTTCGCGCGACGTTCCTCGCGAGGTTCTGAATCATCATCTCGATGTTGGTGTGATCTCTTATCTTCCCGAAGCCAATGAGCTCGCCGCCACGGAATTCCACCGTGACGCCCTCACGCTTGTCGTCTGGCCCGGCCATCGGCTCGCGAAGCGCCGTGAAGTCGACATCACCGATCTCGCCGAAGAATCGTTTGTCGCGCACATCGTTGAATCGCCGCATCGCCAGGCCGTGGTGCAGATGTTCGCGCGCCACCGGGTCCCGCTGCATACCGACATCGAGATGCCAACCATCGAGAGCATCAAGCTATTCGTCGAAATGAAAAAGGGCATCGCGATCGTTCCCAAAATGTGCGTAGAGCACGAAATTCGGCGCGGAGCGCTGCGCGAAGTGCGTCTGCGCCAAATGCGCGTCGAACGGCGGCTCTACCTTATCTACCGTCGAGATCGTGCGCTAAAGGCCGCTGCGCAAGAGCTGATCGAAGTGATCCGCCAAGCCTAGCCGCCGGCCGCGCAACCCTTTTGACTCCGTGGCTATGAGCCATTAAAATCGTCACAAATGCCTTTATACCGGCGCGGCTACGGCGGATATACGTTCAACATAAGCGAGTACTTTCCGCGCGCCATAAAGACGATTTGCATCGCTTGTGTGTCAGTTTTCGTCCTCCAGGTTCTCTCGCGATTTATTTTTGGCGCCGCCGGATGGAACTTCTGGGTTGACTGGTTCGGCCTGGTTCCGGCAGACGTCACTCACTTTGGCTTCGTCTGGCAACTCGCTACCTATCTTTTCCTCCATGCGACGATTCTGCACATTCTCTTTAACCTGCTCTATCTCGCCATGTTTGGCGCCGACCTCGAGCACAGCTGGGGGGCGCGCAAGTTCACGACGTTTTTCTTCGTTTGCGGCGTGGGAGCAGGCCTGATCGACCTGGCCGTGAGGACCGCTCTCGACCCGCATGCCGACGGTATCGCCACCGCTCCAACCATCGGCGCGTCCGGCGCGATTTACGGCGTGCTGCTGGCTTGCGCCGTGATCATGCCTCACCGGCAGGTTTATCTTTTCCCGCTGCCGGTGACGATCTCGATGCGCTTGCTTGTCATCATCCTTGGCGCCATCGAGTTCATCAGCACCTTTGGCGTGACGGGAGATAACGTCAGCCATGTCTGCCACTTAGGCGGAATGCTCGTCGGATATCTCTACCTGCGCCGCGGGTCGTTTCTTTACAACGTCCGCAACCAGGTTTCCGACTACCAACGGCGACGACTCCGCCGGAAATTCGAGGTTTACGTCCGCGACCATAAGGACGAGCCTCCCCCGGGACCGGACAACTGGGTGAATTGATGGCTTTTCGCGTTTCCTCCGCTTCGCCCCGCGATTTTATGCATTTCTAATCGCGGCGCTCGTTTACTCCCCTTTCTGACCGCGATTAGAAATTTGTCCGCCCTTTGTTTTCAGGGGCTTAGGCCGATTTCTAATTATTTTCATTTGCGATTAGAATTTTCGGGATTTTATTCATTTTCCATTTTCCTGGCCTTGCCGCGACCGCTCTTTCGTTTCGCCTTTTGTGCGCTTTTGCTCCTCCAAAAGAGCCCACTTACTATCGATTAGAAATTTGGATCTATTGCAAATACGGGAGTTACGGCGTTTTCTAATCGCAGCGATATCGATTAGGATCGGCCGCTCTTGGGCATTTTGGGGGTGGTCTCGGGCGCGCAGGCGGGTGCCTCTTGCTTGAGGATTAGCACCCGCGGCCACGGTTGGCATGACTTGAATTTGAGGCTATAGTTTACCACAGGTAGACGTCCTCTGTCAATGCATAAACCGCGGAGGCAGGAAGCAGAGGAGGTGAAGGAGGCACAGGAGAAGACTAAAAGGCCGGATGCTCGGGCTGCGGCCGGGTCGGGCCCGGCGTGTCCTTAAAAGAGGGTAAAATGCGCGGTTTTGACGCTTAAAAAGGCCTTATTTGGCCTTAAATGTCACGTTTTGCACGCTAAATTCGCTTAGCTGCGCGGGCGGCCGCCGGCAAGGATCGGCGCCCCGAATGCGAGCAGCGATTTCGTTTATTGGGGGGTCGAACTGAGGGAAGAGGGCTCTCGCCGAGATTCATTGTGGTTTTTCCCGCTCCGCTTCCTCAACCCGCATCCAAGTATCGATCGAGCTGAGGTCCGCGTCGGTGGCGTTTCTTCCTAGCTCCTTCTTGATCTTTCGGCGCATTTGTATGCCGGTGATCCATGCCGATAACGAAGTGCCGAAGATCACGAGGACTTCGACGTCCCTGCGGTCCAACGCCGCAAGGAGATGTAAGAATGCTCGCATGTTGTCTCTCCGCCGCAGCCTACGTATCCTGGGCTGCACCGTAATACCGCCGCCTTCAGATCGCAAGGTTTTCCTGGAGAGACGCCTGAGGCGGAGTTGCTCGGTGGGGAGAAGTGCGCTACGGTAATCCGACTAAGATGCGAGTGAAATTCATGGCAGAGAGCATGGTGCTTGGTTGCGATTGCGGCTGGCGCGACCGGCTGAAGAACATCGGTGACGATGGCAGAAATGTGCTGCGCCGTTACGACGGGCAAAGGCAAATTCAAAGCGCGCCCTCGAGACAGTTTGCGAAAGAAATTGGCGGGATGGCTTCAGGGGCTGAAGCCCTGTTGAAAGAGCCAGAGTTACGGCGGGGCTATAAGCCCCGCCCTTCCGGAAGCGGCGCCTTTGAAAAAAGTATTAGAGTACGGATACCTCTCTCCAGACAGTGCCGCCTGTCGTTGGCTAATTCATGAAAATCGTTTACGAGTGGCTGAAAGAGTTTGTGCCGCTGAAGGCGACGCCCGCGGACCTGCGGTCGCGGCTTTCTTTGGCCGGGATCGCGATCGATTCGATCGAGGAGACGGCTGCGGGAGCGGTGCTCGATGCGGAGATTACTGCGAACCGGCCGGATTGCCTGGGACATTATGGAATCGCGCGCGAGGCGGCTGCGATTTACCGGCTCGCCGTGGCTCCCCTACGGCCGCAGTTGAAAGAATCGAGCGAAAAGATATCGGCGGCGACGAGCGTGAAAATCGATATGCCGGAACTTTGCGGGCGTTATACGGCGCGCGTGCTGCGCGGCGTGAAAGTGCAACCCTCTCCGGACTGGCTGCGGCAGCGGCTGGAGGCGATTGGCCAGAACTCGATCAACAACGTGGTGGATATCACGAATTACGTGATGTTTGAACTTGGGCAGCCCATGCACGCCTTCGACTTCGACAAGCTTGCCGAGAAGCGGATTGTGGTGCGCCGCGCGAACGC
>Ga0335074_10016885_pt1 | contig 10279 bp, 10 predicted proteins | sample Lox_Sample_23_FD_206715 | JGI IMG/M metagenome (GOLD analysis project Ga0335074, IMG submission 206715) | Soil microbial communities from Loxahatchee National Wildlife Refuge, Florida, United States - Lox_Sample_2.3 | ecosystem: Environmental > Terrestrial > Soil > Wetlands | place: USA...
GGTGAACACGCGGACCGTCGCGTAGAGAACCCAGATGGTCAGCAGCGAGGCGACGATGCGCCCCCGGTTCCACCACGGATCCTTGCGGAGCGTCCGCTCGCCGATCTGCGCCCGCGTTCTAGCAGGCGCTTCCGAAAGTTGTGTCATCAGCGTCCTCGCTGCCTAGGTACGTGATCGTGCCGCGGCGCGCGGCAACGGGAGGCGGCGCGCGCAGGCGATGCCATGAACTTATTCCAGTTATTAACAGGATGCCGCATCGGGGCACGATTCCAGGATGTGAGACTGGCTACACTCCCTGTCGCGACAGGGCGTCACGGAGGAACGCGACCTGCAGTAGCAGGAGGTTTTCCGCGACGACCTCCTGCGGAGTCATGTGCGTCACACCGGACAGCGGCAGCACGGAGTGCGGGTAGCCGGCCGCGAGCAGCGCCGAGGACAGCCGCAGCGAGTGGGCGACGAACACGTTGTCGTCGGCCAGCCCGTGAATGATGAGCAACGGGCGTACCGCAGTAGCCACCGCCCGTTCCGGATCATCATTGAGCGAACTGATCTCGTAAGCCGCGGGATTTGCTGCCGGGTCACCCAGGTAGCGCTCGGTGTAGTGCGTGTCGTACAGCCGCCACTCGGTGACCGGCGCGCCGGCGACCGCGGCCCCGAAGACGTCGGGACGGCGCAGCACCGCGAGCGCCGCGAGGTACCCGCCGAACGACCAGCCGCGGATCCCGGTCCGGCTCGCATCCAGGTCGGCGAACTTCTCCGCGGCCGCGTGCAGCGCGGTGACCTGGTCCGCGAGGACGCCGGTGGCGAAGTCGCCGGCCACCATCCGGTCCCAGGCCGGCCCGCGCCCCGGCGTGCCGCGGCCGTCCGCGACGACGACGGCGAAGCCCTGTTCCGCGAACCACTGCGGGGCGAGGAAGGCGCTGGACGTCTTCAGCACGCGCTGCGAATGCGGGCCGCCGTACGGGTCCATCAGCACCGGCAGCTTCGTGCCCGGCCGGTGCCAGGACGGGAACAGCACCGCGGTGCGGATGTCGCCGCCCCCGGCGTCGAGGAACTGCGGATCGGGGTGCGGCAGGTTCGGTTCCTCCGCCAGGTCGGCGATGTCTCCTGCCTTTTTCCCTTTTCTATTTATCCGAACGGACACGTGGTTCCCCCGCAGCGTCCTGCCGCTCACCACGGTGGTCCCGCCCGCGGCTTGCGCGATGTACACGCCGGGATCGGTGGCCACCGCGGTCAGGCCGTCGGGGCCGTAGCGCCATACCCCGATCTCGGTGGGCTCCGTCGAGCCGCTGAACAGCACGCTGTCGCCGTCGGGGCCGAGGATGTCGCGCACCTGCAGGCCGGGCGGGGTGAGCGGCGCGGCGGTGGCCAGGTCCGCCGCGGGGGCGACGATCAGCCGCCGGGTGTCGTCGCTGAGCTCGGTCCAGACGATGTGGCCGTTGCGGAGCTGGGCGGGGGTGCCGTCGATGACGTCGGTCCAGTGCGGGTCGGTGTCTTCGCGGATGACCTCGCCGGTGATCCCGTTGAACAGCCGCATCGTCTTCTGGTCGCGGGTCTGCGCGACGATCAGCAGGTCGTCGCCCCAGGCCGCGTTGACCAGGTAAGGGAAGGCGATGTTGTCCCATTCGGCCTCGGTGCGCGTACCCGCGGCGAGGTCGGCGATCAGCAGTGACACGTCGGCGTTCGGGGTGCCGGCCGCCGGGTAGCGGACCTCGGCCGGCTGCCGGTCAGGATTGGCCGGGTCGGCGATGTGCCAGCGCCTGACGTTCGACTCGTTCACCCGGGCGACCAGCAGCCTGGTGCCGTCGGGCGACCACCAGTAGCCGCGGAAGCGGCCCATCTCCTCGCTGGCGATGAATTCCGCGAGGCCGTAGGTGACGCCGTCTTCCCCCGCGACGATCGTGTCGTCGCCGGTTTCGAGGTCGGCGACCCAGAGCCGGCCCGCGTGCACGTAGCCGACCTTGCGCCCGGTCGGGTCCGGCCGCGGGTCGAGCGCCGGGGTGTGCGTGGCCACCAGCCGGGGCGTTGCGGCGGGGTCGCCGAGCGGGGCCGCGTACACCTGCCCGGACAGCGCGAAGACCGCGAGGACGTGCCGCTCGTCGGTCGCGTAGGCCACGATGCCCGAGCCGGTCTCCCTGACCCGCTCCCGCCGCGTGCGCTCCTCAGGCGGCAGGTTCTCGTCGCCGGCGCCGAGCGCCCTCGGGTCGGCCACCAGGCGTTCCGCGCCGGTGCCCGCGGCGGCCTCCCACAGGCAGCTCACCGGGTCGCCGCCGCTCTTGGTCCGCAGGAACGTGACCCGCTCGCCGTCGGGGGATACCCGCAGCGCGCGGGGTGCCCCGATCGTGAACCGCCGCGTCCTCGCCTGCTGCCGGGGAAAGCTGTCCGCCATGTCTCCCGATCTTGCCAGGCGCTGCCTGCGCGGCGCGGGCCGCACCGCCGGTAGCCACGTACGCTCGGCCTCATGGAAAGCAGCCTGCTGCTCGTGCACGCCCATCCGGACGATGAGTCGATCGGGACCGGGGCGACGATGGCCAAGTACGCCGCCGAGGGCGCCAGGGTCACGCTGGTGACCTGCACACTCGGCGAGCTCGGCGAGATCATCCCGCCGGACCTGCGGCACTTGTTTCCCGACGAGCTCGGCCAGCACCGGATCGTGGAGCTGGACAGGGCCTGCGCGGCGCTCGGGGTGACCGACCACCGGTTCCTCGGCGGCGCGGGACGGTGGCGAGACTCAGGGATGATGGGGCTGCCGGACAACGACGACCCGCGGTGCTTCTGGCAGGCCGACGTCGACGAGGCGGCGGCTTCGCTGGCCGGGATCATCCGCGAGGTCGAGGCGGACGTGATCGTGACCTACGACGCCAACGGGTTCTACGGGCACCCGGATCACATCCAGGCGCACCGGGTGGCCTGGCGCGCCGTCGAGATGGAAAAGCGGAGGGTGAAGTTCTACGCCACCGCGATACCCCGCTCGGTGCTCGCCGCCTCCCAGGAGCTGCCGGAAGACTCCTGGTTCCGGCGGGACACCGACTTGTCGGTCGGCCTGCCCGACGACCAGGTGACCACGGCCATCGACGCGGCCAAGTACCTGGACGCGAAGCTGGCCGCGCTGCGGGCGCACGAAACGCAGATCACGGTGGACGGCGAGTTCTTCGCCACGTCCAACGAGATCGGCGAGCGCGCCCTCGGAACCGAGTACTACACGCTGCTGGCGGGCACGCGCGGGCCGGGGAGCCCTTACGAGCGCGACCTGTTCGGCGGCTGACCCGCGCGAAACGCGTCCCCGAGTCGGTAACCTGCTGGATCATGGGGACCCCGCAGAGCCGGCCGGAGCCGGCGCAGCGCGCGATCGCGGCCGTCACCTACGTCGTGCTGTTCGTGCTGGGCGTGCTGCAGGGGATGATCGGCAGCTTCAACTACAGCCGCAGCCCCGTGCCCCTGGTGGCGATCATCCTCGCCGTGCTCGTCTTCGCCACCTGCGTGCTGGCCGGCTGGGGGACGCGCACGTTCGGCGGCGGGCTCGCGCCCGCCCTGGGCTGGATCATCGCCTCGTTCGTGCTGTCCATGGGGCGGCCCAACGGCAGCATCATCATCACCAACACGGCCGCGGGCCAGTGGTACCTGTACGGCGGCTCACTGGCCGCGGTGACCGGCACGGTCGCCGCTTACATCCTGTGGGTCCGCGCTCGCCCCCGCCCCCGCTAGGGGCGAGCGCGGATTAGAACGGGACCTGGACGGCCAGCAGGCCGTCGGCGTGGCCGCGGCCGGAAATGACCCGGCAGAACTCGATGGCGTCGGTCTCGATGAGCGGGCCTCCGTCGCCGGTCTTCCAGGAGCCGCCCGCGGGTCCGGTGAGCCGCAGCGTGCAGGGCTGCCCGTGCCTGGCCGCCCACTCGGCGGCGACGTCGGCGACGAGAACCCCGTCGTGCTCAGCGGTGAGCACGTGGTCCGCGCCGGTGGCACGGCAGATGTCGGCGCGGTGCATCCACGGGTCGCGGGTCAGGATGATGTCGACGAGGAACCCGATCGTCCATGTTTCGTCGATGCCGTCTACCGGCTGCCGCTCCGGCATGGTCCGGCGCCGGATGAAGCCTGGCGTGCGCCGCCTGCCGCGGGCTGCCTTCGGAGCGCGGGCGGCGAAACGCGCGATGATCTGCTCGGGCGTCATATGCTGCCGCTCGTCGACCTGCAGGGCGGTCAGCGCGTCGATGAACACCCCGCCGCGGCTGCGGGCGAGCTTCATCTGCCGGCGTTGCTCGCGGACCGAGGCCGCCAGCTCCGCCATGCCCAGCGCGTGCGACGCCATGGCGCGCACATCCCAGCCGGAGCACTCGGTTGGCCGCGCCCAGTCGCCGGGGCCGAGCGCGCGGAGCAGGTCAAGGAAGCGCTGGTACTCGGTCTCGGCGAGGCGCATCGCGGTGTCGCGCGACATGGCGGCGGCGCGCGGTGTGGTCGGAGCGGTGATGGTCATTGCGTCCCCCTCAGGCTCGGGCCGGGCACCCCGACCTCGTTGCAGTACATGTCGATCAGGCGCGGCAGCTGGCTGCGCCAGCGGGTGCCGCCGGGGTCGTTGGCGAGCTGCTGATCCACGAACCCGCCGGTGAGCGCCGTCCACAGGTCCAGGTCGGCCTGGCTGTGCACGCCGCCCCGGCGGAGGTTTTCGCGCATCCGCTCGTACACGGCAACCGAGGCCGCGTAGGCCTCCTCGGATGGCCGGAAGCCGGGAATCGTCCGCTGGTTTATCAGCTGGTACCGGGCCAGGTCGGCCACGGCGAAGTCGAAGAACATCTCGGCCCCGGCGAGGAGCCTCCTGCGGGGATCCGCGGGCAGCGGCTCTCTGGCGTCGAACACCGCGGCCAGCTCGATCCAGGCCTCGGCGAACATCGCGTCGAAGATGGCGTTCTTGGAGTCGAAGTGGGAGTACAGGGACGGGGACCGCATCCCGATGCTCGCGGCGACCTCGCGCAGCGTGACGGCGGAAAGGCCGTCTCGCCGCGCGATCTCCCAGGCCGCGTCGAGGATCTCCCGCCTGGTTGCCTCACGCCGTTCGGCTCGCCTATCACGATTAGGCAAAGCGCTCATAGTTAGGCAGTGTGCGCCGCCGCGACAGCCCTTGTCAAGGCGCCGGCCTGGGCCGGCCGGCGTCCGGCCTGCCGCGGACCACGGCCCCGGGCCAACTTCCCATCACTTTCGGTCCTTGAATTCCGGCTAAAACGGACAGCAAAAGGGCGAAAACTGATGGGAAGTCGCGGCACGAAGTGGCGAGAGCAAGCTGCTGACACGCCTATATGTGTGATTCCGGGTCATAGTGACCCGGAATCACACATGCAAGGCCGCTAGGCCGTCAGGGCCGCTTCCTCGAAGCGGTCCAGGCCCCAGGTCAGCTCCTCTTCGCTGATGACCAGCGGCGGAGCCAGCCGGATCGTCGAGCCGTGTGTCTCCTTGGCGAGCACGCCCAAAGCGGCCAGCCGCTCGCAGACCGCCCGGCCGGGCAGCGACGTGAACGTCACCCCGGCCCAGAGGCCGCGCCCGGTCACGGACGACACCACCGACGGCGGCAGCGACCCCAGCCGCTGGTGCAGCGAAGCCCCGAGCACGGCCGACCGCTGCTGGTACTCGCCGGTCCGCAGCATCGCGATCACCTCACGGGCGACCGCGCACGCCAGCGGGTTGCCGCCGAACGTCGAGCCGTGCTGGCCCGGGCGCAGCACGCCGAGCACCGAGCGGGACGACACCATCGCGGACACCGGCACGATCCCGCCGCCGAGCGCCTTGCCCAGCAGGTACACGTCGGGCACGACACCCTCGAGGCTGCACGCGAACGTGGTGCCGACCCGGCCGAGCCCGGACTGGATCTCGTCGGCGATCAGCAGCGCGCCTGCCGACGTGCACAGCGTCCGCAGCCCGGGCAGGAAGTCCGGCGGCGGCACGACCACGCCCGCCTCGCCCTGGATCGGCTCGACGAGCACCGCGACGATCCGGTGCCCGTACTCCGCGAACACGGCGGACAGCGCGGTCAGGTCCCCGTAGGGGACGGACACGAACCCAGGCGTATAAGGCCCGAAGTCGGAACGGGCGTCCGGGTCGGAGGAGAACGACACGATCGTGGTGGTCCGCCCGTGGAAGTTACCGTCGAACACGACGATGAGCGCCTCGTCGTGCGGGACGCGGCGGGACACGTAGCCCCACTTCCGCGCGACCTTGATCGCTGTCTCGACCGCCTCGGCGCCGCTGTTCATCGGCAGCACCATGTCCATGCCGCACAGCTCGGCGAGCTCGGCGCAGAAGGGCCCGAACTGGTCGTGGTCGAACGCCCGGCTCACCAGCGTCACCCGGTCGAGCTGCCGCACCGCCGCATCCACGAGCCGCGGGTGCCGGTGCCCGAAGTTCAGCGCCGAATACCCGGCCAGCATGTCCAGGTACCGCCGCCCGGCCACGTCGGTCACCCAGACGCCGGCCGCCGACGAGACCACGACGGGCAGCGGTGCGTAGTTGTGCGCGCTGTACTCGCTGGTCAGCCCGGCGAGGTCAGGCATGGTATCGGTCATCGTCAAGCCTCCTATCAGCCGCGCAGCTCGAGCGTGCAGCACTTGGCGCCGCCGCCCGCCTTGCGCAGTTCCGACATGTCGACGGGCACTGGCACGAAGCCGCGCGCGGCGAGCTGCCGCGCGAGCGCGGTGGCCTGCTCCGCGAGCACCACGTGCCGCCCGTCGCTGACCGCGTTGAGCCCGAGCACCTCGGCGTCCTCGTCCTTGGCCTCGATCAGCTCGTCGAAGACCGAGCTGAGCGCCGCGCGCCCCGCGTCGTCGAACGCGGCCGGGTAGTACATGGCTGTCGAGGAGTCGAGCACGGACAGCGCGGTGTCCAGGTGGTAGAACCGCGGGTCCACGAGCCGCAGGCTCACCACCCGCCGGCCGAACACCTCCGCCAGCTCGCCGGCCGCCGCCTCGTCGCTGCGGAAGCCGTACCCGGCGAGCACGGTGTCACCGGCGAACAGGATGTCGCCCTCACCCTCGTTGACGAACCGCGGCTCGTGCACCGCGGCCCAGCCGTGCGCGCGGAACCAGTCCAGGTACGCATGGGCTTCCGCGGCCCGCTCCGGGTGCCGGAACCGCACGCCGAGCACGGTCCCGTCGATCACCGTGGCGCCGTTGGCGGCGAACACCATGTCCGGCAGCTCAGGGTGCGGCTCGATGGTGTGCACGGTGTGCCCGAGCCGCAGGTAGGTCTCGCGCAGCCGCGTCCATTGCCGCATCGCGAGCCTCGCGTCGGCGGGCTCGTCCGGCCGCATCCACGGGTTGATCGCGTACGTCACGTCGAAGTACGCCGGCGGGCACATCAGGTACGTCCGGGGTGTCCCGTCCCGGCGCGATTCGTCGATCCTCATACTGCCAGGGTACGAAGCGAAATCGATTTATGAATAGATCGTGCTCTTGCGTCTCAACGGCGATTCGTTGCGTTTCCGTCGAGTAATTCGGCGATTCGTTGCGCGTCTGCCGCTCAGCGGCCGACGTCGCGCGCCAGGTCCAGCCCGACTAGCCGGTCCGCCGCCGCGAACGTCTCGAACTTCACCCCGTCCGGCACGGCCGGGTCGTCCGCGAGCACGGCCAGCTCCCCGAGCGCCGCCGGCGTGTCGAGCCCGTCGGCGAACGCGGCGCCGATCGCGTCCGCGTACGGCCGTGACATCGCCCCGCTCGGCGACCGCGCCCACCCGGCGACCAGCTCGCGCCACCGCGCGAGCTCCCGGTCCCCCCCGTCGCGCGGGCTGAGGTCCGCGGTCAGCTCTGCGCCGTATCCCTGCCGCATCAGTTTCATCCGAACGGCAAGGGGCTCCGCCCCGAGCTCAGCCCGCTCGTCGCCGGTGGCCGGCCCGCCGGCGGCGCCCGCCACCCGGATCCAGTGCCCGGCCAGCGGGCGCACCCGCGCCGCGGCCGTCTCGTCAGCGGCGTGGACCCCGACGTCGAAGACCGGCTCGCGAATCCCGTCGGGGAACTGCCCGGCCAGCTGCTCCGCGTGAAAGGGCCTGGTCAGGGTGTGCCCCGGCGGGTGGATGTTCAGCCGGCCGCAGGCGGCCCGCAACTCGGCTTCCCGCCTCGGATGCAGGTCGATGACGGCGGGAGCCAGCCCGGTCTGTTCCGCGTAACGTCGCAGCAGGTCTGCGGTGAGATAGCTGCGCAGCTGTCCGAGCCCGGCCGACCGGGCCGCGACCAGCACCCGGAACTCCCCGCGGTGCGCCGGATCCACCTCGACGCCGTCAAGCCTCAGCACACTGCCACGTTAGCCGGTCGCTCTCTACACTCCGCCGGTCAGTGTCACTCCGCCGTCGAGCACCAGGGTCTGGCCGGTGATCCAGCTCGCCTGGTCGGACAGCAGGAACGCCACCGCGCCCGCGATGTCCTCAGGTACCCCGAGGCGCTTGAGCGGGTAAGCGGCCGCCACCTGCTCTTCGCGGCCCTCGTACAGCACGGTGGCGAACTGCGTCTTCACGATGGCAGGCGCCACCGCGTTCACCCGGATGCGCGGGCCAAGCTCGACGGCGAGCTCCGTCGTCAGCCGGATCAGGGCCGCCTTGCTGACCCCGTACATGCCGATCCCCGGGCTGGGCCGCAAGCCGGCGACCGAGGAGACGTTAACGACCGAGCCGCCATGCTCACCCATCCAGGCGTCCCGCGCCCGCCGCGTCCAGGCGAGCGGTGCCAGCACGTTGACCGCGAGGATCTTGGCGGCGGCCACCGGATCGACGTCGGAGATCGGGCCGTAGACCGGGTTGATGCCGGTGTTGTTGACCAGCATGTCCAGGCTGCCGAACGCCTCGATGGTCCTGGCGACGGCTTCCGCCTGATGCCCGGCGTCATCGGACTTGCCGGGCACCGCGATGGCCACGTCAGGTCCGCCAAGCTCCGTCACGGCCGCGCCGAGCGTTTCCTGGCCGCGGGCCGTGATGCACACCCTGGCGCCCTGCCGCACGAGTTCCGCGGCGATTCCCAGGCCAATGCCGCGGCTGGCGCCGGTGACGATGGCGACGCGATCCTTGAGCGCTTCCATGTGCTTCTTCCTGTCCCGCCGGTGTCAGCTAGCCAGGGCGTGCAGCCGCTGGCCGGCGGCGGCGACCCGTTCGTCGGTCGCGGTCAGCGCGACCCGGATGTGGCCGGTGCCGGCGGCTCCGTACATCGAGCCGGGCCCGACGAGGATGCCGCACTCGGCGGCGAGCAGCTCGCAGGCCGCCCAGCAGTCAAGCCCCGGGCGGGCCGCCCACAGGTACAGCCCGGCCTCGGAGTGGTCGATCCGGAACCCGGCGGCGGTCAGCCCCGCGGCGAGGATCTCCCGGCGCGCTCCGTACCTGGCCTTTTGCTCCGCGGCGTGCGCGTCGTCGGACAGCGCCGCGGTCATCGCCGCCTGCACCGGGCCCGGCACGATCATCCCGGCCTGCTTCCGTACCAGCAGCAGCTGCGAGATCAGCGCCGGGTCGCCGGTGACGAAGCCCGCCCGGTACCCGGCCAGGTTCGACCGCTTCGACAGCGAGAACACGGCGAGCACCCCGTCGAGCGACTCGCCGCGGACCGACGGGTGCAGCACGGTAACGGGGTCGACGGACCAGCCGAGCTCCAGGTAGCACTCGTCGGAGGCGAGCACGCAGCCGCGGTCGCGCGCCCACCGCACGGCGTCCCGCAGCTCGGCGGCCGACAGCACCCGGCCGGTCGGGTTCGACGGCGAGTTGACCCACCGCAGCCGCGCCGCGCCGGGCCCGCTGTCGAGCACGTCGCTGGGCACGGACCCGGCGCCGGCGAGGCGCGCGCCGATGTCGTACGTCGGGTACGCCAGTGCCGGGTAGATCACCGTGTCATCGGGACCGAGCCCCAGCATCACGGGGAGCCAGGCGATGAACTCTTTTGTCCCGATCACCGGAAGCACCGACGCCGGGTCCACCCGCACATCGTGGCAGCGCTCGAGCCATCCGGCGGCAGCCGAGCGCAGCTCGGCCGTCCCCGCGGTCAGCGGGTAGCCGGGCCAGTCGGAGGCCGCGCCGAGTGCTTCTTGGATGACGGGCGGCACCGGGTCGACCGGCGTCCCGATCGACAGGTCGACCGCGCCCCCAGGGAACGCGCGGGCCTTTTCCCGCAGCGGCGCCAGCTCGTCCCAGGGGTACTCAGGGAGTCGTGCGGCGAGGGTCACTCTTCGGCGGCCTGCGGCGGCAGCGCCGCGACCAGCGGGTGATCCTTCCCGATCTTCCCGGTCTTGGACGCACCGCCAGGAGAGCCAAGTTCCTCGAAGAAGTCGA
>Ga0335074_10016886_pt1 | contig 10278 bp, 11 predicted proteins | sample Lox_Sample_23_FD_206715 | JGI IMG/M metagenome (GOLD analysis project Ga0335074, IMG submission 206715) | Soil microbial communities from Loxahatchee National Wildlife Refuge, Florida, United States - Lox_Sample_2.3 | ecosystem: Environmental > Terrestrial > Soil > Wetlands | place: USA...
CTTCGAGCGGATCGCCGACCAGCTGCCGGTCCACGTCGGCGTCCCCGCTCCCGACGAGCTCCGGGCGTTCCCGCTCGTGCTCGACGCGCTGCTGGGCACGGGGCAGTCCGGCCCCCTGCGACCGCCGATCCGCGACGCCGTCGACGCCGTCCGACAGAGCGGGGCGCCGACGCTGGCGATCGACCTTCCGACAGGGACGGGGGACCCGCACGGGCTGCGGCCCCGGTGGACCGTGACGCTGACGGTCGTGAAGCGCGAGATGGACGCGGCGACCGCGGGCGAGGTCACCGTGCGCGACATCGGCATCCCGACGGAGGCCTGGGCCGCGACCGGCCCGGGGGAGTTCCTGTTCTTCCGGCCCCCCGATCCCCGTTCGGCACGGGGGCGGGCGGGGCGACTGATCGTCATCGGGGGCGGCCCGTACGCGGGCGCCCCGGCGCTCGCGGCCCTCTCCGCCCTGCGCTCGGGCGCCGAGCGGGCGACGGTGCTGGCCCCGGCCGGGGCGGCCGAGCGGATCCAGGGGTTCAGTCCCAACCTCATCGTCGTGCCGTTCGGGGTCGAGCGGTTCCGGCCGACCGACGTCGACGAGCTGCTCGCGTTCGTTCGGTCCGGCCGACCGAGCGCGATCGCGGTCGGGATGGGGGCGGGCGCCCACCCCGAGACGGTCCAGGCGCTGGGGGCGGTCGAGCGGGCGCTGGCGGGCGAGCTCCCCCTGGTCGTCGACGCGGACGGGCTCGCCGCCCTCCCGCGGCCCGAGGAGCTCCCCGCGGCGGCGACGCCGACCTCGATCGTGGCGACGCCGAACGCGGGCGAGTTCGTGCGGTACTTCCACGGGCCCCGGGAGGCGACCGGCGACGCGCGGCGGGAAGCGGCCCGGTCCGCCGCCGCCGCGCGTCGGCTCACGCTCGTGGTGAAGGGACCGACCGACCTGATCACGGACGGCGCGGACCTGTTCGAGAACCCGCACCACACTGCGGCGATGACCGTCGGCGGGCTCGGCGACGTGCTGGCCGGCGTGCTCGCGAGCCAGCTCGCCCAGGGGGTCCCGGCCCTCCACGCGGCCCGACTGGCGACCTACTGGGTCGGGGAAGCGGGGTTGAGAGCCGCGGCGACGCAGGGCTGGGGCCTCGTCGCGACCGACGTGATCGAGCGGCTGCCGACCGCGCTCGCGGAGGGCGCGGGGCACGCCCGACCCGAGAGCGGGTAGGCGCGAGCGTCCCAAACCGCCGTCGAGCGCCTACGCGTACCGGACCCGTCCGCGGATCGCCTTCGCGCGGGTGCGGACGTCCTTCTGCCCCGCCGGATGGCCCTCGGCATACCCTTCGTGGAAGGCGCGGATCAGCGCCTCCGCCTTCGGATGGAGCGCCTTCAGGTCCTCCTCCACGAGGTGGAGGTCGATCCCGAGCTCCTCCACGCCCGGGCTCCGCGAGCCCATCGACAGATCGACGAGCGCGGGCGCGCCGGACGGGCCGTCGGGATACAGGACGTTCGAGCTCGTGAGGTCGCCGTGCGAGATGCCCGCGGCGTGGAGCTTCCCGAGCACCGTCCCGAACGCGCGGACCGCCGATCGGAGCTGCTCCGGGGGGAGGGCCGGATCCTCGAGGAGCTGCTTGAGCGTGGGCCCGGGGAGCTCCTCCAGGATCAGGCGGTGGCGGGGGAGGTCGACGTCGTACAGGATCGGGGTCCGCACGCCCGCGCGACGGGCGTCGACGAGCAGACGGACCTCGGTCCGGGTGCGCTCGCGGCGGAGCCGGTCGTCGAGCGCCTTCGGCCGGTAGTTCTTCGCGTCCCGCTCCTTGAGGAGGGCCGGGAACCCCCACCAGTCCACGCGACGGAGCGACGCTTCCGCCCCCCGCGCGATCGGCGGGCCGGCCTCGTCGCGCTCCGCGGGGTCCCCCATCCGTCCTCCGCCCGGTCTCCCCGAGGGCGACCGGGTCCGCTCGCGACGGGGGGCCGCGCTATAAGCGGACCGGTCGCGCGCGCCCGCCGGCGGTCGGCGGCCGACTCCGTTATGAGGGCCTCCGCGCGTCGGCCGGTCGGAGCGACGATGCCCGAGGGGGAGCTGGTCGGCCGGAAGAGCGAAGTCGACGGGGTCGAGATCCTCGTGCTGAAGCATCCGCCCGTGAACGCGCTCAGCACGGCCCTGCTGGCCGACCTCGACCGGCAGCTCACGTCGATCGAATTGGACCCCAAGGTCCGGGCCGTGATCGTCTCGGGCGAGGGGCAGTACTTCAGCGCCGGCGCCGACCTCAAGGAGATGGCGACGCTCGACCTCGCGAACGCGCCCCGGGTCGTCCGCCAGGGCCACGCGCTGTTCGGGCGGATCGCGAGCTGCCGGGCGCCCGTGATCGCGGCGATCAACGGGCTCGCCCTGGGGGGAGGGCTCGAGCTCGCGCTCGCCTGCGACCTGCGGATCGCGGGGGAGTCGGCGAAGCTCGGCGCCCCCGAGGTCAACTACGGCCTGATGCCCGCGTACGGCGGGACCCAACGGCTCCCCCGCACGGTCGGGGTGCCGAAGGCGAAGGAGCTCATCTTCACGGGCGCGATGATCTCCGCGGCCGAGGCGCTGCGGATCGGGCTCGTCAACAAGCTGGTCCCCGCCGGCCAGGAGCTGCGCGCGGCGCGCGACCTCGCCCACGCGATCGCGCAGAAGGCGCCCCGCGCGGTCCAGGCGTCGAAGCGGGCGATCCAGGACGGGATCGCGCGCCCGCTGGCGGAGGGGATCGAGGGGGAGACCCGGCTGTTCGAGACCGAGGTGCTGACGAGCACGGACCTCGCGGAGGGGATCGTCGCCTTCGCCGAGCGCCGCCCGCCGAAGTTCACGGGGGCGTGACCGTGCCGATCGAGTTCGAGTTCACCGCCGACCAGGAGGCGTTCCGGTCCGCGGCGCGCGCCTTCCTCCAGAAGGAGGTCGCCCCGATCGTCGCGGAGATGGACGAGACCGAGACGTTCCCGGCGGCGACCGTCCGTCGCATGCAGGAGGAGGGATACTTCGGCATCCCGATCCCCGAGGAGTACGGGGGCCTCGGGCTCGGCAAGGTCGGCTACTGCCTGTTCCTCGAGGAGCTCGGGAAGGTCGACGCGTCGCACGGCACGATCGTCGGCGCCCACACGTCGCTCGGCACGACCCCGCTGCTCTACTACGGGACCGAGGAGCAGAAGCAGCGGTGGCTCGTCCCCGCGGCGAAGGGGGAGAAGCTGCTCGCGTTCAGCCTCACCGAACCGGGGTCGGGGAGCGACTCGGGCGCGGTGCACACGGTCGCGGAGCGGCAGGGCGACCGATGGGTCGTCACCGGCACCAAGATCTACGTCTCGAACGGCCGCGAGGCCGACACGGTCATCCTGATGGCGGCGAACGACGCGAAGCTCGGCCCGAACGGCGGGGTGACCGCCTTCGTCGTCGACACGAACCTCCCCGGGTTCAAGGTCGGCCGCTCCGAGAAGAAGATGGGGCTCCACGGCACCTCCACCGCCGAGCTGATCCTCGACCACGTGGAGCTCGGGCCCGAACGGGTGCTCGGCGAGGTCGGCAAGGGGTTCCACGCCGCGATGACGGCGCTCGACGTGGGCCGCGTCTCGCTCGGGGCCGCGAGCCTCGGCGGCATGGAAGCGGCGTGCGCCGAGGCGCTCGCCTTCGCCCAGAACCGCACGCAGTTCGGGCTGCCGATCAGCGAGTACGAGGCGATCCAGTTCAAGCTCGCCGACATGGCGATGCTGATCCACGCGCTCCGCTACATGGTCTACCACGCCGCGGCCCGGCAGGACCGGCTGGGGACCGACCCGAAGCGGTGGACCCGGCTTCAGCGTCAGGAAAAGACCCGCGAGGCGGCGACCGTGAAGTGCCTCGCGTCGGAGTGGGCGAGCGCGGTGATCGACGAGGCGCTCCAGATCCACGGCGGGCTCGGCTACATCCGGGGGACGCCGATCGAGCGCGCCTACCGCGACGCCCGCATCAGCGAGATCTTCGAGGGGACGAACGAGATCCAGCGGCTCGTCGTCGCCCGCGACCTCATGGCGCGGGGGCTGTAGCCGGGGGCGGCGCCGTCGTCTCCTCCCGGAGGACGCGGCGCAGCACCTTCTGGACCCCGCTGCGCGGCAGGCTGTCCCGGAACTCGACCGTGCGCGGGGCCTTGTAGTGCGCGAGGCGCTCGCGGACGAACCCGATCAGCTCGTCGGCGGTGACGGTCCCGCCGGCCTTGCGGACGACGAACGCCTTCACGACCTCGCCGAGCTCCGGGTCGGGGACGCCGATCACGGCCGCGTCGGCGACCGCGGGGTGCTGGAAGAGGACCTCTTCGACGTCCCGCGGGTAGACCTTGAGCCCGCCCACGTCGATCATGTCCTTCTTCCGGTCGACGATGTACGCGTAGCCGTCGGCGTCGAGGCGGGCGATGTCGCCCGTCCGGAACCACCCGTCCGACAGGACCGCCGCCGTCTCCTCGGGCTGGCCGAAGTAGCCGAGCATCACCTGGGGTCCCCGCACCGCGAGCTCGCCGACCTCGCCGACCGGCAGGACCCGGGCGCCGGTCTCGAGGTCGACCACCCGTTGGTCGGTGTTCGGGAGCGGGAGGCCGATCGAGCCCGCCCGCCGCTCGCCGACGACGGGGTTGGCGTGCGTGGCCGGCGACGTCTCGCTGAGCCCGTATCCCTCGATGATCTTCCCCCCGGTGAGCTCCTCGAACCGGCGCGCGACCTCGACGGGCAGCGGCGCCGAGCCGCTGAGGCAGAAGCGGATCGACCGGATCCGGTGCCGGGCGATGTCCGGCTGGTGGATGAACGCCTGGTAGAGCGCGGGCACCCCGGGGAACTGGGTCGGCTGGTACCGGTCGATCAGCTTGAGGAGCTCCCGGATCTCGGGCCGCGTCTGCATCACCACCGCGCCGCCCATCCTCAGCGGCAGCAGCAGCGCGACCGTGAGCCCGTAGATGTGGAAGAACGGGATGGAGGCGAGCGCGACCTCCCGCCCGGGCGTCTTCACCGTGTCCCAGGCCTCGAGCTGGACGACGTTCGCGACGAGGTTGCGGTGGGAGAGCATCGCGGCCTTCGCCCGGCCGGTCGTCCCGCCCGTGTACTGGAAGACGGCGACGGTGGTCGCCGGGTCCCGGTGGAGGGACGGCACCGTGCCGGGGGTCCGGAGGGCGGTCCGGAACGAGCGGACGGACGGATCCGTGGGGACGGTGGTGGGGAGTCCCTGGCGGCGCAGCACCCCGTTGACGAAAGGCCGCACGTAGAACGGGTACTGGTCCTTCGTGCGCGCGACGAACGCGAGCGGGATCGGGGCCGCGTCCCGCACCTGAGCGAGGTTCGGGTACAGCAGCTCGAGCGTGACGATCGCCTTCGGGCCGGAGTCCCGGATCAGCCGCGAGAGGTCCTGCCCGATGTAGAGCGGGCTGATCTGGACGACGACCGCGCCCAGGCGGAGGATGCCGAACAGGGCGATCGGGTAGACCGGGCAGTTGGGGAGGTAGACGGCGACCCGGTCCCCCTCGCGGATCCCCTCGCGGGCGAGGCCGGCGGCGAACCGCTCGCTCGCCGTCCAGAACTCGCGGTAGCTGAGGTGCGTTCCGTAGTACAGCAGCGCGGGCCGGTCGGCGTAGCGATCGACGCTCGCTTGGACCAGCTCCGGGAGCAGCAGCTCCGGCACCTCGACCGTGGGGGGAACGCCCGCCGGGTACTTCTTCCGCCAGACGCGGTCCGGCTCCGAGGTCGGGGTCGCCATGGGGCCCGTCACGCCGACGTCCCGGCGTCGGACTCCTTGACGAACTGCACGCCCGGCTTATAGCCCGGGTGGAAGCGGACCCGGTCCCCGATCGCGAGCTGCGTCGGGTCGCGGACCGTCGGCATCCAGCCGGTCACGCGACCGCCCCCGTCGAGCTCGACGACGACGTAGGCGTACGGCGCATCGTTGAGGAAGTCGTCGCCGGGGACGGAGAGGATGGTGTACGCCACCACCGCGCCCGTGGGCGGAAGGTCGCGATCGACGTACTCGGAGCGACCGCACCGGGGGCACGCGAGCCCCCAGGTCGCGGTCACGAGGCCGCAGTGGGCGCATCGGAAGCCCCGGAGGCGGCCGTTCTCCTCGTAGCCGCGGAACCAATCGGCGACGGTGTGCGGCGCGGCCGGGAGCTCGTCGGCGGGCACGGCGACGCCTACCGGCGGGCGAAGATGTGGACCGAGCAGGAGCCGCCCGTCGCCCCCACGTTGTGCGTCAGCGCCGTGCCGGTCCGCGGCACTTCGCGACCCTTCGCGAGCCCGTTGAACTGTTCGAACACCTCCACGACCTGCGAGGCCCCGGTGGCGCTGACGGGATGGCCCTTCGCCTTGAGGCCGCCGGACGGGTTGACCGGCAGCTTGCCGTCGCGCGCGGTCGTCCCCTCGAGCTCCTCGGCGCCCGCCGTCCCGCGGGGGAAGAACCCGAGGTCCTCGAGGGCCATCACCTCGGCGATCGTGAAGCAGTCGTGAACCTCGAGAAAATCGATCTCCTTCGGCCCGAGCCGCGCCTGGCGGAACGCCTTCTCGGCCGCTGCCCGCGACGCGGGCAGCCCGAGGAGGTCCGGGCGGTCCTGCATCTCGGTGATCGAGCCGGTCCGCACCGAGGCCCGCACCACGAGAGGCTCGGACGCGGGGGCCGGCATCGCCTCCTTGGCCGCCACGACGACCGCGGCCGCTCCGTCGGAGAACGGGCAGCAGTCGTAGAGGCGGAGCGGCGAGGCGATCATCGGCGAGGCGAGGTACGTCTCCATCGAGATCTCCTTCTGGAAATGGGCGTGCGGGTTGCGCGCGGCGTTCGCGTGGTTCTTGATCGCGATCGAACCGAACATCTCGGGTCGCGTCGGGAACTTGTGCTGGTACGCGCTCGCCAACGTCGCGTAGAGGCCCGGGAACGTGGCGCCGTTCTTCGTCTCGAACGGATAGTCGGCGGCGATCGCGAAGTAGCTCGTGGCCGCGAGGGTGTCGAGATGGGACAGCTTCTCGGCGCCGACCACGAGGACGGCGTCGGCGAACCCGCCCGCGACGTGGACGAACGCCTCGTGGAGCCCCGCGCTCGACGACGAGCAGGCTGACTCCACGGTCGCGGACGGTACCTCGGGGATCCCGAGACCGCCGTTGATGAGGGGCCCGATGTGGGCCTGGTGCTCGGAGATCCCGAAGGCGTTCGAGACGAAGGTGTAGTCGATGTCCTTCGGCTCGAGCCCGGCCGAACGGATCGCCTCCAGCGAGACGCGCGTGGCGGCCTCCCGGGTGCTCTCCTTCATCTTGCCGAAGCGGTTCGACGCCGCCCCGACGACCCAGGTCTCGCGCATCCCCGAACGATCTCCGACGACCTAGTGCGGCCGCGGGCTTAACGTGAACGCCGTTCCGAGGTCGCGGGCGCCTCCCACGGCAGCCCGAGCGTCCCGGCCAGCCGTTCGAACGTCCGCTGCGCGAGCGCCGGGTCCCGGGTCTTCACGAGGATCTTGCCGTTCCGACTGATCGTCGTCTCGGGGTCCGACCCCACGATCAGCATCACCCGCGCGTCGATGACCGGGACCCCGTCCCGGGCGAGCGTCGCCCGCACCCGGCCGAGATCGAGCGGGCGGGGCGGCTCGGGGATCGCCTCGTACGCCCCCTGGCTCGAGCAGAGCTTGAGCTGCCGGTACATGCGCGGGGCCGTCCGGGCCGAGCCGTGCCGGAGCTTACGCGGTGAGCGGAGCCCCGCACTTCGCGCAGAACGTGGCGTTCGGTGCGTTGGGGGACCCGCACGAGGAGCAGAACTTCTGTCCCTGGCCGGGGGCGAGGGGGGCGCCGCCCGCGGGGGGCGGCGCGGCCGCCGCCGTCGGCTGGCCCCAGGCGGCCCCCGTGCCCGGCTGGCCCCACTGGCCGCCCGTCATCGGGGCCGGGGGCGCCTTCCACACCAGCGCGAGGATCCCGCCGATCAGCCCGAGGATCAGGCCGATGAAGAAGCCGCTGCCGCCGACGAAGGAGAGGAGCGACAGGATGAGGATGATCGCCCCCCACGTCTTCGAGCTCGACGGGTGGGTGCGCAGCTGGACCGCCCCGTAGATGATGATCACGCCGAAGATCAGCGCGACCGCCCCGAGGGCCGCGACGGCGGCTCCTGCGACGCCGAGGCCGGCGAAGACGCTGCCGACGAGCGCGCCGACGGCGATGTAGACGAGTCCGCTCAGGATGATGAAGATCCCGGCGATCAGGCTCAGGATGTGCGCCCCGCTCGGATAGCTGGCGTCCGCCATGGTCCCGCGGAGAGAGTCGCCGGTATAAGAACGGCAGGTCTCACAGGACGAGCGCGCGCCGGACGCAGTCGTCGACGATCTGGTCGACGTCCAGCACCGTCTCTTCGCGCTCGATCTGCACGAGGTTCGAGCGGGTCGCGGGCCGATCCGGGACCGCCTGGCAGCACAGGCCCGGTCGCGTCGAGATCTCGTAGGTGCCGATCGACTTCGCGACCGCCTCGATCTCCTGCTTGTCGAACCCGATCAGGGGCCGGACGATCGGCAGGCCCACCGCGGCGGTCGCGCTCCGCATGTTGGGGAGCGTCTGCGACGCGACCTGGCCGAGCGCCTCGCCCGTGGCGAGGAACGTCGCGCCCTCCCGTTCGGCGATCCGCTGGGCGGAGCGCCACATGAACCGCCGGCACAGGATGCAGCCGACGTGCCGGTCGGTGTTGCGCATGAGCGTGATCTGCGTCGGGCCGTGGGGCAGCACGTAGAGCGGGATCGCTTGGTGGTAGCGGGTCCGAAGCAGCTGCAGGTGGTCGACGACCTTCGTCAGCGGAGAGTCGTCGGTGAACGGCCGGTTGTCCATGTGCACGGCCAGCACCTCGTGCCCCTGGCGCAGCAGGTAGTGGATCGCGACGGGGGAGTCGATCCCGCCGCTCATCAGCATCACGCCCCGCGCCATGGAAGCTCCGGAGCCCGGTCCGTCTATATAGGGGTGCGCCGCCGCGGGTCGGCGCGACCCGTCGGGTCGGCGGCGTTAAGTCCCGAACCCCGTCCCCCCGACGATGGCCGAGCCCGCAGCCCCGATCGAGCTGCACGTCCGCGAGGCCGGCACCGGGCCGCCGGTGGTGCTCCTCCACGGCGCCGGCGGCAGCCACACGGTCTGGAACGCGGTCTTTCCGCGCCTGGCGAACGAGTTCCGGGTGCTCGCGCCCGACCTGCGCGGCCACGGGAGGTCGCCCGACCCCCCCGGTTCGACGTACTCGTTCGAAGAGCTCGCGGCCGACGTTCTTCACCTGCTCGACGAGCGCGACCTTCCGGCCGCCCACTGGGTCGGGCTCAGCGGCGGGGCGCTGCTCGCCCTCAAGCTGACGCTCGACGCGACGCCGCGGACCCGCAGCCTCACCATGATCTCGGGGTCGGCGTACGTCGACGCCCACACGCGCGCCGTCGCGGAGCGATGGGCCGAGGTGTTCGCGAAGGAAGGCGGCGACGCCTTCGCGCTGCGGCTGCTGAAGGACCTGTACTACCCGGACTGGGTCGAGGCCCACCTCGACGTCGCCGACGACCTGCGCCGCGAGGTGCGGCATCGGGACTTCGGGCCGGCGGTCAAGTGGTCGCGGGCGATGGCTCCGTTCGACGAGAAGAACCGGATCGCCGCGATCCGGGTCCCGACGCTGATCATCCAGGCGATGGACGACCAGGTGGTGGACGCGTCGCACGGGCGGATCCTGCGCCAGTCGATCCTCCACGCCCAGATCCGGATCCTCGCCAACACGGGCCACCTCGTCCCGGTGGAGCGGCCCGACGAGACGGCCGAGGCGATCGAACGGCTCGTGCGCGCCACCGAGGAAGGGACCCCGTCCGCCCCCGGCTGAACGTCGCGCGGGGAGCTTATCTCCTCGAAGACCCATCGTCGGCGAGATGTCGGCGCCGGCCCCTCCCGACCTCGCCCAGCGAATCGCGCAGCTCGAGCGCGAGATCCGCGACCTTCGGCTGCGCGTCGCCGACCTCGAGCGACGGCTCGCCCCCCGGCAGGAGCACCCCGAGGACCAGTCGACCATCCGCGAGAAGGTCGTCTACGACTGGCAGGCGTAGCCGTGGCCGCGCCGCCGGATCCCCTCGGTGCGGCCCCCCGGCCGCTCGGAGCGCTGCTCGACCGGTATCCCCGCGTGAGCCCGCCGGTCTCCGTGGGCGGGGCGGCCGTGGTCCTGCTGCTGCGCGAGGGGCGATCCGAGGTCGAGACGCTGCTCATCGAGCGGACCGTGCGGCCGACCGACCCCGCGTCCGGCCAGGTCGCCTTTCCGGGGGGCCACGTCGATGACGGCGACGGCTCGTT
>Ga0335074_10016887_pt1 | contig 10277 bp, 7 predicted proteins | sample Lox_Sample_23_FD_206715 | JGI IMG/M metagenome (GOLD analysis project Ga0335074, IMG submission 206715) | Soil microbial communities from Loxahatchee National Wildlife Refuge, Florida, United States - Lox_Sample_2.3 | ecosystem: Environmental > Terrestrial > Soil > Wetlands | place: USA: Florida...
ACCACGGTCACCGAGGACGGGCTGAACGTGACGCTGGCCGAAGGGCCGGCCCGCGAGCAGACAGCCGAGATCGTCCGGCGCCTGGTCGGCGCCAGCATCAGTGTCTACAGCCTCCGGCCAACGCACGGCATCCGGCTGATCTACCACCTGAGCGACCCGGCTCGTTACGGGCCGGCCGGCGCACCGGAGGCTTTCGCGACCGCGATCACCGTCATGGACGAGTTCGGGTTCATCGTCGCGGTGGCGCTCGGTGCCACGGCCGGGACAGCCGACCTGACCGATGGCATGTTCCGCCACCTCGTGATCACCGGCCGGTCCCGGCTCGCCCTCTACCTGGCCCGTATCCCAGCCGGACTGTGCATCCTGCTCTCGCTGGCGGCCGCCGGGTTCACCGCGGCCTGTCTGGTGACCGCGTTCCTGGGCAGCCCGCTGCCAGCAGGCACCATCACCCCGTCGCCGGGCGCCATGGCCGGTGCCGGGCTCTGGCTCGAGCTCGACCTGGTCATCGGGTTCACGGTGGGACTCGGCCTGGGCTCGCTCATGGGCCAGCGGACCGTTCCGGTCATCTTGCTCATCATGCTGCAGATCATCATCACCCCGATACTGGCCGATCACGCGCTGCCGTATTTCCTCGACGGCCAGCGCCTTTTCGTCGGTGTCGCGATGGACCAGCTGAAACCGGCCGTGCTGGCCGGCGGCACAACGGTAGGGCCGGGCGGGGGCCCGCGCGACATGCACATACCGCCGATGCCGACCTGGTCCATGATCGCCGTCATCGTCGGCTGGATTGTCGGGTGGTCGGCTATTGGCGGCTGGAAGATGGCCACCCGCGACTCGTGACCAGTACCTGCAGACACAACCCATTGAAAGGAATACCAGCGATGACAATTGCGATGTCAATCGTCGCGCATAACCTCAGCGTCGCTCCCATTATCGCCGCCGTGATAATCATCGGCGCCGCCGCCTACTTCATCATGCGGCACAGAAGCAACTCACCCAATGGCCATGACAAATGACACGCCCTTGGCGGCATCAATGGAACAGATCGCCGAGGCCGCGGCCGAGCAACTCAGCTCCCATCCTGATCGCGCCTGCTTATAAGCTGCGGGCCGACCGCCTCGCGGCGCGGATAGCTTCCACTCGTTCATGTTCGAGAGCATGCTGTATCCTATACGCCTTTATTACCGGGGCGTTCCGGCCCCTGCTCAGAGAGCTGGAGTAAAACCTGCCCGCCAGCAACGGCTCCGCATTACTACGTATGATCGATATCGCATCTAGGCCGCCTTGGCTAATTACCCCGAATTTTTCGACTTCCGACCAGGGCACCCATTGGTCGGGGCGACTCCTGGAACGTACGAGGACGCCGTTGTCTCCGACACCGATCCCTTCGCGGGAAGGGATGCGGGCGAGTAGTTTAACGGCAACAGTAAGCAGGCCGAGCGCTGCCAGCGCTATTCCCCCAACCAGGAGCCCGTCGACCCTCAAGACCGCGCCCGCCACTATGCCACCGGCACCAGCCACTGCGGTAGTTTGAGCGAGGACCGCGGTGACCCGAGTTCGAGCGAGGAACGCGGTGACCGGGTCGATCGCGCCGCTCCGGTACCAGTGCCGTACCTGTTCGCCCGCAGAATCCCTCATATCCGCAATTGTTTCACGATCCGCGAGAGATCGACCTGATCGAGCCGGGCGTGGTCCAGACGCACCGGTGGCGCCCTGACGGCGATGACATCGTGCCGCAGGAGCAGGAGATCACCGGCTGGTGCGGCGTCGCCCGCAAGAACTAGCGCCGGCACCGGAACCCACCAGGGAATCACAGCACCTGGCGATGGCGGCTTGACAGTCAGATACCGGCGGTATTAGATACCGTTGGTATGAGCACAACGCGGGTGAAGGTCAGCCGGGACGACAAGGTGGCCCGGAACCGCGAGCTGGTGCTGGCAGCCGCCAGACGCGTGTTCCTGGCGCAGGGTTACGCCAGCGCCACGCTGGAGAGGATCGCCGAGGAGGCGGGCTTCACCAAGGGGGTCGTGTACTCGCAGTTCGACAGCAAGGCGGACATGTTCCTGGCGCTGCTCGAGGCGAGAATCGACGAGCGCGCCGAGCAGAACGAGCGCCTCGCCGCCCGCCTCGACGGCAAGGAACTCGCGGCGGCAGTACCAGAACTGGCGTTGTCCCTGCGCCGGGCCGAGCCGGAGTGGACGCAACTTGTGCTTGAGTTCCGCCTGCACGCTGCCCGGGTACCCGAGCTCAACCGCCGGTATGCGCAGCTGCACGAGCGCACGGCAGAGCGGCTGGCCGGTGTCTTCAGTCAGCTGCACGAGCGGGCGGGCAGCATCCCGCGCTATCCGCCGCCTCTGCTGGCCCGGATCGTCCTGGCCGTCAGTGTCGGCACATTTCTCGAGCACCTCAGCGGTCCGGCTGCTGCTGACCTGCCAGTACCCGAAGTGATCAGCGAACTGGTGCTGCAGACAGCGCCAGCAGCCGACGCCGGGCAGCCGCCCGGCCAGTAGGGGGGAGGCACCGTGCCCGGAGAGCTCCAAACACACATCACCGGTGCCACGCCTGGCTTTGATGAGGTGCGCGGTCACATCCAGGCGGACATCTTCTCCGGCCTGGCTGAGCGTGTCTCCCGCCTCGCCTGGGACGCCGCCCGGCTGCGCGAATGGCAGCGAGCACGGCTCCGCGTGCTGCTCGGCCATGTGACACAGCGGTCTGCGTTTCATGCCCGGCGGCTCCGGGACGTCGACCCGGCGCGGATCGAGCTTGAGGACCTGGCCAGGCTCCCGGTGATGACCAAGGCCGAGATGATGGCGGCGTTCGACGAGGTGGTCACCGATCCTGGGCTGAACCGCGCAGCGGCCGAGCGCGCACTGGCCGCGACATCGGCCGAGCCGGTGCCGCTGCCGGGTGGCCACCTGTGCATGGCGACCGGCGGAAGCTCGGGCCAGCGCGGCGTCTTCAGCTATGACCGCGCGGCCGCCACCGAGTTCACTCTCATGATCCTCAAGACCAGGGTGGCCGCGATGGCGGCACTGGTGAACGGCGGCGACCCTCGGCCAGCCGTCCCGGATCAGGTCCCGCCGACCACGATCGCGATGGTGGGCGCGCCGTCAGCGGTGCACGGCACGATGTGGGTGCCGTCCCTGCTGTCGGGCAGCCCGGTCAGGTTCGTGCACGCGCCGGTCACCCTGCCGGTCGGCACAATCGTCAGCCAGCTGAACGAGTTGCAGCCCGATGCGCTGTTCGGCTACCCGAGCATGCTGGCCCGGCTGGCTGCGCAGCAGCAGGCTGGCCGGCTCGCCATCGCCCCGCGGCTGGTGAACTCCACCGCCGAGATGCTGCTCCCAACGGCCCGGGCGGCGATCGCCGCGGCGTTCGGCGCGCCGATCATGAACACGTTCGCCACCTCCGAGGGCCTGGCCGGTGCCAGTTGGCCCGACGAGGAGGTCATCACGCTGGCCACCGACGGCTGCGTCGTGGAGCTTGTCGACGCCGGCTACCAGCCGGTCCTGCCGGGCACCCCGTCGGCTAAGGTCCTGGTCACCAACCTGTACAACTACCTGCAGCCGCTGATCAGGTACGAGCTTGGCGACTCGTTCACCCGCCAGCCAGACAGCGCTGCCCACGGGCACATGCGGGTGACGGTCGAGGGCCGTTCCGACGAGATCCTCCGCTACCCGCAGGCGGAGGTGCACCCGCTGGTTCTGCGGTCGGTGCTCCTGGGCACCCCCGAGGTGCTCGATTACGAGGCCAGGCAGACCGCGGGCGGCATCAGCGTGCACGTCCTGCTGGAGCGCCCGGCCGACCTCGGCCTGCTGGCTGGCTGTCTGCGAGCCGCCCTCGGGCGGGCCGGGCTGCCCGATGCCGACGTCGCGGTCGACGCGGTGGGTACGCTGCCGAGGCACCCGGAGACCGGCAAGCTGCGCCGGGTGATCCCGGCCTGAGCGGACACGTATTCGTCGCCAGCCCGGCGGCGGGAGGCTAGCCTGGCAGGCACAGCATGGCGGAGGGGCCCGCCATCCTAAACCGCGGCGCAGTTCCGCCAACGGTCCCTACCGGGCAGGGGTAGGTGACCGGCCATGGGGACGGCACGCGGTACGAGCATCCGCGCGGCGCTCGACAGTCTGGCCAGGCTGGCCGACGGCACCGATCTCGGCGACCTGGCCGCGCTTCGTGACCGGCTGGAATCCGCCAGGTTGCGGGTGCTGGTCGCCGGAGAGGCCAAGCGCGGCAAGAGCACGCTGGTGAACGCGCTGCTAGGGCGGGAAGCGATGCCAGCGGGCGTAGTCCCGTTGACGGCGGTTGCGGCCACGGTGACGCACGCTGCGCCGGGGGAGGAGGGAGTCGAGGTCACGTTCACTGACGGGCGCAGGGAACGTTTCCCTCTCACTGCGCTCGCTGATTTTGTTACAGAACGCGGCAACCACCGTAACCACCGTCGGATCGGCTCTGTCACTGTGGGAATTGACGCGCCGGTTCTTGCCCGCGGCGTGGAGATCGTCGACACGCCGGGGACCGGCTCGGTGCACGCGCACAACACCGCGGCGGCCGACGTGGCCCTGCCGTCGATGGACGCGGCCATCTTCGTGCTGACCGCCGACCCGCCGGTGTCGGCTAGCGAGCGGGAGCTGCTGCGCCGGGTGGCGGGCCTGTCAGTCGCGCTGTTCGTCGTGCTGAACAAGGCCGACTACCTGGACAAGCCCGCGCTGGCCGAGGCGCTGGAGTTCACCGCCGGCGTGGTGGCTGAGGCAACCGGGCGGCCGCAGCGGGTGTACCCGCTGTCCGCGCGCGACGCGCTGCGGGCTGACGGCGACCCTGGCCTGGCCGAGTTCGCCGGCGCCTTCGCCGCCTACCTCGACGCCGGCCGGGTCGCCGGGGTTGAGCTGTCGGTGACCCGCCACACAAGCAGGATCGCGCATCGGCTGCTGGATGAGACCATGCTCGCCCGGCGAGCTGCCGAGCTGCCCGGAGCTGAGGCAGCTGTGCAGACAGCGGAGTTCCGCGCGCTGCTCGACACGATGGCCGGCCGGCAGGCAGCGGCCGAGGACCGTGCGGCCGGGCAGTCCAGGCGGCTGCTCGAAGCGCTCAACGAAGCCGCCGGGCTTGCGCGGCCCGAGATGGCAGCCACCGTCGGCGCCAGGATCGCCGGGCTCCTGGACGGGGAGCTGGCGACGGCTCCGCCCGCCGAGATCGAGCGCGGCGGCCGCACCCGCCTGGCCAGCCTGGTGGCCGAGGCTGCTGAGGCATGGCGGCAGGAGCAGGTCTCGCGGCTGGAGCGGGGACTGCGGGATATCGACCGGCAGCTGACCGGCGAGCTGGAAGCACAGCTCGCCGGCGTCCGGTCGGCGGCCGCCGACATGCTTGGGCTTGACCTCGCGGTGCCGTCATCAGGTGGCCTGCTAGAACCTGACTTGGGGTTCTTCTACACGCTCGCTGAGCATGTTGATCAGTCGGAACTGCTGGCCGGCGCGGTCCGGCGGCGGCTTCCTGGCCGGTACGGCCGCCGGCTGGCCCGGCAGTGGCTGCTCGGCCAGGTGGGGGACATGACTGGCAGCCAGCTCGGGCGGGCCCGCGGCGACCTGCAGTACCAGCTGGCCGAGGCCACCCGCCGGCTGCTCGCCGATCTGCGGCACCGGTATGCCGACAGCACGCAGCGGCTGACCGCGGCGCTGGACCGGGCCGCCGCGATCCGCGCTGGCGCCGCCGGGCAGGCCGGACAGCAGCTGACAGCGCTGGCCGAGCGCGAGCGGGAACTGCGCCTTGCGGTCAGCCGGCTGCCGGCACCGGGCCCGCGGCCGACGTGACTGAAGTGACGTGTGCGAATTGGCGATGCCGGCTGGGGTACGGTAAAAAGGACGGACTGGCGATGAGGCTCGCCGACAACCGCGGATCCCGCTGATGGCCTCTACCACCGTGCCCGGGAAACTGGGGGCAGAGGAGAGGTCAGTGACAGCGGAGCTAGGCGAGCCTCCAGGTAAAGATAGCCCGGGCGGACTCCCGATCAGCAGCGCCGGAATCCGCCCGATGCGAGCACACCGGTGAGCCCGGCGCTGCCCATTCCGGTCGTTCAGCTGCTTCAGGTCGTCACGATCACCGCGGCTGCACCGGGCGTCTCGGGTGTGATCAGCCGGGTCGAGGCCCGGCTTCAGGGCCGCGCGGGGCCGCGGGTCCTGCAGCCCTACTACGACCTGGCCAAGCTCTTCCGTAAGGAGGCGCTGGCGCCGGAGGGCTCGAGCTGGGTGTTCCTGGCCGCGCCGCTGGCGGCGATGGTCTGCTACCTGACAGTGCCGCTGCTGATCCCGGTCCTGACCACGTTCGGGCTGCCGCTGGGCTACATGGGCGACATCCTCGGCGGCGGGTTCATCCTGTCGCTGGCCAGCTTCCTGGTAGCGCTGGCCGCCCTGGACAGCGGGAGCCCGTACCCGCAGCTCGGCGCGAGCCGGGCCAAGACCTTCGGCGCGATCACCGAGCCGGTTGTGCTGTTCGTGGTGTTCACGGTGGCCCTGGTGACCGGCACCGACCTGCCCTACGCGCTGGCCGCGACCGTCCGGTCCTCAGCCGGCCAGATCATCCGGCCAGCGCACCTGCTGGCAGCGGCCGCGCTGTTCATGGTGATCCTCTACGAGACCGGACGCATCCCGGTGGAGACCCACAGCGGGACCAACGAGTTCGGGATGATCGAGGAAGCCCGGCCGTTCGAGCACTCTGGGCCTTACTTCGCCCTGCTGAAGTGGGGCTCGGCGATGAAGCAGCTGATCCTTTACACGATTTTGCTGAACGTTTTCCTGGCGCCCTGGGGCCTGGCAGCTTCCTCTGGCCTGTGGCCTGTGCTGCTGGCGATCGTCGCGCTGACCGGCAAGGCCGCTGTGCTCGGTGTCGTGGTGGCCGTGATCGACAACTCGTTCGCCAAACTGCGCCTGTTCAAGATCACCGAGTTCGCGACGGCAGCCTTCCTGCTGGCGGTGCTGGGCGTGTTCACCCTCTACCTGGGTGGTGGCTGATGACCGCCATAGTGACCGCGGCCGTGACTGCGACCGTGGCCGCGCCGAGCGCGCTGTCCGGCGGGGCCGACGTGATCGCGGTCGGCGTGCTGCTGGCCGAGTTCGGGATGTTCCGGCAGGCGCTGCTGCGCGACCAGGTCCGGCTGTACGCGGCCCAGTCGGTGCTGATCTCGGCGCTCGCTGTGGTCGTGGCCGCGTCACGGCACCTGCCTGACCTGTACGCGCTGGCCGCGCTGGCGTTCACACTGAAAGTGGTGATCGTCCCGGTGGTGCTGCGCCGCCTGCTGCGCGGGATCGGCGTGACCGGCGGCGACCCCCGATGGAGCGACATAGCAGGCAGCCACACCCTGGGCGTGGCCAGCGCGGTGCTGGTCGCGATCGCGGTGGCCGCTTTCGGGTTTTTCACCGCCGCGGCGCTGGGCATCCGCAGCCCGGTGCTGCCGTCGACAGCGTTCTCTATATCAATCGCCGTGATCCTCGTCGCCTTCGTGCTCATGATCGTGCGGCGGGATGTCATCTCCCAGGCCATCGGCTTCCTGTCGCTGGAGAACGGGGTATCGCTGACAGCCCTCGTGGTGGCGGCGGGCCTGCCGCTGTTCCTTGAACTGGCGTTCCTGTTCGACCTGCTGGTCGCGGTGGTGGTGTTCGGCCTGCTGATCCGGGTGCACCACGGCCGGGCCGAGTCGATGTCCACCGCTGATCTCACCAGGCTGCGGGGATAGCGATGCCGACAGTCATGCTGCTGTTGCTGACGCTGCCTCTGGCGGCGGCACTCGTCTGCCTGCGGGCTCCGGCCCGCGTGGCCCGCCTGCTGAGCGCCGTGTGCGGAACTGCCTGCTTCGGGCTTGTGATCGCGCTGGTGCCCGCGGCCGCCCACCGGGACATCGAGTACCTGGGCTTCCTGCGGGTCGACGCGCTGAGCGCCGTGTTCCTGCTGGCGACCGGGTTCCTCTACGCGGCCGTGGCGATCTACTCGATCGGCTACCTGGCCGCCGGGCACGGGGAAGCTCGTCCCGCCAGGTTCTCCCGGCGGTTCTGGGTCGGGCTGAACCTGTTCGCCTGGGCCATGCTGGCGGCGCCGCTGATGAGCAACCTCGCGCTGCTGTGGGTGGCGGTCGAGGTGACCACGGTCATATCGGCGCTGCTGGTGGCCATCGAGGACACCGACGGGGCCGCCGAGGCGGCATGGAAGTACGTGCTGCTGGCCTCGGCCGGCCTCGGGCTGGCGCTGCTCGCGACGATCGTCGCCTACTACGCCGGGGCGCAGGTGCTCGGCCAGTCCTACAACCTGGGATTCACCCAGCTGCTGCAGGTAGCGCCGCGGCTGCCGCACACCGCGGTGCAGCTGGCGTTCGTGCTGGCCGTGCTCGGTTACGGCACCAAGATGGGCCTCGTGCCCGTGCACACCTGGCTGCCCGACGCACATTCCGAGGCCCCGACGCCGGTGTCGGCGCTGCTGTCCGGATCGCTGCTGGCGGTCAGCTTCTACGCCATCCTCCGCTTTTACCAGGTTGCGCAGGCAGCGCTTGGCCCTTCGTTCCCCCGGAACGTCCTGCTGGTGTTCGGCGTGGCCTCGCTGCTGCTGGCCATGCTGTACCTGTTCGGCCAGCGGGACATCAAGCGGCTGCTGGCCTACTCCAGCGTCGAGCACATGGGCATCCTGGCCATCGGCGTCAGCTTTGGCGCCCCGGCGGCGCTGGCCGGCGTGCTGCTGCACGTGCTGGCCCACGCCGCGGCCAAGGGCAACGCGTTCATGGGCGCCGGGGTGCTCGTGGCCAAGCTCGGCACCAAGCGGACCGGCGCGATACGCGGCGGGCTCGACCTGCTGCCGTGGAGCGGGCCGCTGTTCCTGGCCGCGATCTTCGCGCTGGGCGCCATGCCGCCGTTCGGGCTGTTCCGCAGCGAGTTCGAGATCGTGGCCGGCGGGCTTGGCTCCGGCGGCTATGCCGCGGCAGCGATCCTGATCGTCGGGGTCACTATCGCGTTCTTCGGGCTCGCGGCGTCGGTCACGCCGATGCTGATGCTCCCAGCGACAGGCCAGCAGAGTGAGCGCACGCTCGCCCGCGGCGAGCCCAGCCCCTGGATGGTCGTGCCGGTCGCGGCGGGGGTGCTCGCGCTGCTGTGGCTGGGCGTGCATCCGCCGGCCGAGCTCACCGATCTCTTCAGCCGCGCGGTCGTCCTGCTCAGCCGGGGCCGGGCATGACCGCAGTCACCTCCAGCGAGCTGGCGCCGGGCATCGCGGCCCTGTGGGACCGGGTGACCGGGCAGATCGCGGCCGGGGGCCGGCTCGCTGACCTCTTCGGCACCGCCCGCGACGACGGGCTGCTGATCACCGCCCAGGTCGCCGGGCCGGACAGCATGACGACGCTGGACGCGCTGCTGCCACCGGGCCAGGCCAGCTATCCGGCGCTGACACCGCTGGCCGGCTCGGCGTTTTGGTACGAGCGGGAGATTCACGACCTGTTCGGGGTCGTGCCCGACGGGCACCCGCGGCTTGAGCCACTGCTCCTGCCGACTGCGGCCGCTGAGCTGCCACGACCCGGCGCCAGCGGCGGGCCTGCGGCGATCGACCCCGACCCTAAGGTCCTGCCGCTGCACGTGGTCGGTCCTGGTTTGTTCACGATCCCGCACGGGCCGGTCCGCTCGGGCGTGACCGAGTCGATCGAGTACCTGGTGGAGACGCCGGGGGAGGACATCCCGCACCTGAACATGCGGCTGTTCTACAAGCACCGCGGGGTCGAGAAGCGGTTCGAGGGCATGCGCCCGGCCGACGGGGTGCTGCTGGCCGAGCGGGCCGAGGGCATCGCGTCGGTCGCCCACGCGATCGCCTACTGCCAGGCGCTGGAGGCGATCGCGGGCACCCGGGTGCCGTGGACGGCCACGCTGATCAGGACGCTGCACGCCGAGCTGGAGCGGCTCGCCTGCCATCTGGACGTCATCGTCCGCCTGGCCGACAGCGCCGGGCTGGCGGTGGCGACCGCGCGGTTCGGCTGGCACAAGGAACGGGTGCTCCGGCTCACCGGCCAGCTGTCGGGCAGCCGGTTCGGCCGCAGCGTGGTCGTGCCTGGCGGGGTCAGCGCGGCGCCGCTGCTGGAACCGGCCGCGGTCCTGGCCGCGGTCGGCCAGCTTGACCAACTGGTCACGGCGGACGTCAGGATGCTGATGGGCACCGCGTCGTTCCTGGACCGGCTGCGCCGCACCGGCCCGCTGCCGCCGGAGCGCGCAGCCGCTCATGGCGCGCTCGGGCCGGTTGGCCGGGCTTCTGGCTACGCCGAC
>Ga0335074_10016888_pt1 | contig 10277 bp, 9 predicted proteins | sample Lox_Sample_23_FD_206715 | JGI IMG/M metagenome (GOLD analysis project Ga0335074, IMG submission 206715) | Soil microbial communities from Loxahatchee National Wildlife Refuge, Florida, United States - Lox_Sample_2.3 | ecosystem: Environmental > Terrestrial > Soil > Wetlands | place: USA: Florida...
GACAGGCGGATGCTGACTGCCTGCGAGATATCGTGCCGGATGGTGTTCGTACCAACGAAGCGGTCGAACTGACCCAAGACAGCTACGAAAGCCGCTGGCGAGTGGACATTCCGGTCGAGCGAGATGGAAAGACCGTCATGCTGAGAACCATATGGATTGTGCGGATCGGTGGCGATGCACCGGCGTTCCTGACGTGCTGGGTGGTGTGATGTCCGCAGACTGGAATGCTGACCGGAGGCCGGCTCTGCTCGACGTGGTTGCACTGCTCGCGGACCGGTCTGATGCGGCGGTCGGACGTGGAAGCGTTGGCACCGTGGTGGATGAGCTGGATGGCGAGAATCTCCTCGTCGAGTTTGCGGATGACGAGGGCCGGGCCTACGCGATCGCGCCATGCCCGATGTCAGAGCTTCTGGTCCTGCGATTTGTTCCTGTAGCGGCCTGACCCGCATACAGTCGGGAAATAGTGGCATGATCGACCATTCGAACCACCTCGATCTCCTGCACGACCTGCTTGCCCGCGCCCGCGCAGCCGGTGCCGATGCCGCTGACGCAGTGCTGATTGCCGGCAGCTCGCTCGGCGTGCAGCAACGCCTCGGCACGACCGAGCATGTCGAGCGATCGGAAGGACGCGACCTTGGGCTGCGCGTCTTCGTCGGGCAAAAGGCCGCGATCGTATCCTCCACAACCATCGATCCGTCGGGCTTCGCCATGCTCGCTGAGCGCGCGGTGGCCATGGCGCGCGTGGTGCCCGATGATCCCTATGCAGGGCTGGCCGACACCGCCGCGCCCCCGGAATCCGTGCCGCTCGACCTCGAGGACGCGGCCAAGCCCGACGTCGAGGCACTCGTCGCCCGCGCGGCCGCCGCGGAAGAGGCGGCGCTCGCGGTCAGCGGCGTCACCAACACCGAGGGCGCGGGCGCCGGATTCGCCCGCACTGAAGCCGTGCTGGTCACATCCGCCGGGTTCGCCGGCCGCTCCGTGCGCACGAGCCATTCGGTCTCGGCGACGGCGCTGGCGGGCAGCGGCACCGCGATGCAGCGCGATTACGATTATCACACGACGGTGCACCTGGCCGATCTCGACGATCCGGCAAAGATCGGGCGCAGCGCCGGCGAGCGGACGGTGGCGCGGCTGGCTCCCGATCGGCCGAAAACGGCAAGGCTGCCGATCGTCTATGATCCGCGGGTTGCCGGAAGTCTGCTCGGGCATCTCGCCAGCGCGATCAATGGCGCCAGCATCGCCCGGGGCACGTCGTTCCTGAAGGACAAGCTCGGGCAGCGCATCTTCGCGTCAGGCATCACCGTGCGTGACGATCCACACCGCGTGCGCGGCCTGCGCTCGCGCGTGTTCGATGGCGAGGGCACGCCGACCGCCGCGCGCGCCCTGATCGAGGGCGGCGTGCTGACGACCTGGCTCCTCGACAGCCGCTCGGCCCGCCAGCTCGGCCTGGTTTCCACCGGCCATGCCGCGCGGGGAACCGGTGGTCCCCCCTCGCCATCGCCGAGCAACCTCTATTTGCAGGCCGGCACTCTCTCGCCGGCCGAGCTGATGGCCGACGTCGCCCTGGGCCTGTACGTGACCGAGCTGATCGGCATGGGCGTCAACGGCGTGACCGGCGATTACAGCCGCGGCGCCGCCGGATTCATGATTCGCGACGGAGCGATTGCCGAGCCGGTCGCCGAGATCACCATCGCCGGCAACCTGCTGGAGATGTTCGCGCACCTGACCCAGGCTGATGACCTCGTGTTCCGCCGCGGCACGGACGCGCCGACTGTGCGGGTCGATGGGATGACAATGGCCGGCGCCTGAACCGGTCTTGTCGCCGGGACCCGCGCATCACCATATCGCGCGCGGTCAGACGAAAGAACCCGGATGTCGCGCCGCATTGGCTTGCTGGCTGCCGTCGTTGGACTGTCGCTCGCCCTCGCGCCGGGCGTTGCGGATGCTCGCGCCGGCTTCGGCGGTTCGTTCGGCAGCCGGGGCGGATATACCTATTCGGCGCCCCCGGTGACGAGGACGGCGCCGTATTCGGCTCAGCCGATGCAGCGAAGCTTCACGCCTTCGCCCGGCTATAATTACGGGTCAGGCTACAGGGGGCCGGGCTATTACCGGTCCGGGTTCGGCTCCGGATTGTTGGGTGGTCTGTTGGGCGTCGGACTCGGCAGCCTGTTGTTCGGTCACGGATTTGGCTTCGGCGGGTTCTTCGGCCTGTTCGGCTTCCTGTTCCGCATCCTGATCGTGGTGCTGATCGTCCGTTGGCTGTTGCGGCTGTTCCGTGGTGCTTCGCCGGCTTATGTCGGCAATTCCGGGATGTTCGCCCGCGGCGCGGCGCCCTTGGGCGCGGGCTTGGGAGGGCTGTCGGCCGGTGGTGGCGGTGGTAGTGCACCCCCGTTGGCGATCGGCCCGGCCGATTACCAGGCCTTCGAGCAGACGCTGTATGCCGTCCAGGCGGCGTGGAGTAACCACGACCTCGACACCCTGCGCGCCCTCACTACGCCCGAGATGATGGGCTATTTCGCCGAACAGCTTGCTGACCAGGCGAGCCGCGGCGTCCGCAACAGCGTGACCGACGTGCACCTTGTGCAAGGCGACCTTTCCCAGGCCTGGAGTGAGCGCGGGCGCGAGTACGCCACCGTGGCGATGCGCTTCTCGATGATCGACGTCACCCGCGACGGCGCCGGCCGCATCGTCGATGGCAGCCCGACCGAGCATGTCTCGGCGACCGAGCTCTGGACCTTTCTTCGCGCACCTGGCGGGCGATGGGTGCTGTCGGCGATCCAGCAGGCGCGCTGATCTGGTTGAACACGCAGAGCGCCGAGGGGGACAGAGACTGCCGAGGTTGATGTCTTATACGACCCGCGCAGTCGAATGACCCTCCGACGCGCGCCGTGCCATTCCGTCATGGCCGGCTTTGACTCGGCCATCCACGTATTTTTGCGCGTGCCGTAGGCGCTATCCGCGAGTCAATCGACTGGCCGCTTAGAGCAGTTCATTGTGACCGGAAACGGCGGGCGAAGGCCCACCTCTCCCGCTCTGCGGGAGAGGTCGCCGCGCATAGCGCGGCGGGTGAGGGTGCCGGCGATTCCGGTCAGCCTAAATGCGCTCTAGTATTCGACGCACATAGCACAAATAGGCTCGTACTCCCCAGCACTTCGGCGGACCGCCACCCTGATGATTGTTGAGGTCTCCCCCACAGATGTAGTCATCCGGCTGAGACCGCCTTAACATTCTCACCCGGTTCTCCAACCTTAACGGCGTTCTTAAGAGCGCTGCTAAGGGTGGAGCAGCACTAAGGAACCAGGCCATGAAAGCTGGCAATCCCGGGACGATCCTCGCCGGCGCCGCGGCAGAACCGATCCCGTCGATCACAGCCACGACCACCTACCATCGCACGCAGGTCGACGGGATAGGGATCTTCTATCGCGAGGCCGGGCCGAAGGACGCGCCGACGATCGTGCTGCTGCACGGCTTTCCATCTTCCTCGCGGGAGTTCGACACGCTGATCCCACTACTGGCCACCCACTATCACCTCATCGCGCCGGATTTCCCGGGCTTCGGGCAGAGCGAGGCGCCGCCGCCATCGGCCTACCGTTATACCTTCGATCGTTTGGCCGAGACGATGGACAATCTCCTTGTTGCGCTGAAGGTCAGCTCCTATACGCTGTATATCCATGACTACGGCGCGCCGATCGGGATGCGCATGATCCTCGCGCATCCGGAGCGGCTGCACGCCCTCATCACCCAAAACGGCAACACCTACGAGGAGGGCCTTGGCGCGAAGTGGACCAAGATCGCCCAATACTGGGCCGACCCGAAGGCGCATCCTGAGGTTGTTGACGCCTTCCTCTCGTTACACGCCACCGAGCAACGGCACATCCTCGGCACGTCGCATCCGGAACGCTACAACCCGGACACCTGGACCGACGAGTTCGCGCACCTATCAAAGCCGGGCCAGCGCGAAATCCAGGCGGCTCTCCTCTTCGACTACCAGACCAATGTTGCGTCCTACCCGAAGTGGCAAGCTTGGCTGCGCGAGCACAGGCCGCCGACGCTGGTCGCCTGGGGCGCCAACGATCCGTCGTTCATCGCCGCGGGCGCGACGGCCTACCAGCGCGACCTGCCCGACGCCGAGATCCACCTACTGGACGCGGGCCATTTCGCCCTCGATGAGAAGACCGACGAGATCGCCGGCCTCATCCTTCAGTTCATGGCTAAGCACCCCGGCTGACGACTGAGGAGCGCGTCACAGCTCTGATATAATACCATCCGCCCTCGACGCTGACTCTCGGAGCGCCGTAGGGCGGAAAAGCGAAGCGCATTCCGCCATTGGGACCGAGCGTCAGCAACAAAGGGCCACTGGTATAGGCATATCCCGGGAACTCGGAAGGCCATCCGGAGTTAATCCAGGATCGTGAGTGCGGTTTACAGGAGTCTGTGATGACCAGGACATTCGCCTTGATGCTGGCATTCGCCGCTTTGAGCTTCCTGGCGGCATGTGGCGGCCACATCGGACCTGTCGGCGGGCACATCTTCTGATCAACCAACATTTTCCAGTTGATCGGCCCCCACGACCATCTCCCACAGGATAGTCGCGGGGAAGCGGGTGCGTCGGCTGTGGTCGCGGGATTAGTCGCGCCCAATTGGCACAAACCACGGCTTGTGCATGATAAACTTGGCGATATTCGTGCGCGTACAGGCGGCCCATCGGCGCGCTGTCCGTGTCGGTCAGATTGCTCTGCCTCTCCGAAGGCGGCGCGCGGGATAGCAACATCTGAGCACGAGATAAACCCGGATTATCACGTGCTAATTCTGGCGGCCGTTTCGAACGGCTGAGCGGCCAGGCCGGCTCGTCGCGGCCAGTTCTTCAAGAGGTGGGTGACACCTTCCGCCCCCTGCCGCGCTACTGCCCGAGTCAAAAGCTGCTTTATGGAAACTCGCGAATTAGTGCCGCCGAATCTGCTTATGGAAAGTCGGCTAGAAGCCGCGGAAGTGGTCGCGAATTTCTATCCGCTCCGGTTTAACGCTCGAAATCCAGCAAGATCACGCATGCGCGCAGCGGCTCGGTAAACATCATACAGATTGAGTGGCCCCATCAGTATCTCTTCGGGACCACCTATATAAAGGCTCGTCTCATCTAAAAACCCGCCACCATTGAAATGTAAAGTGGGTCTGCTGTCTGTGTCGTTGGCGTCAAGACCATGCTCGTTTACGTCTCTGACTCGCAAAAGACTGCCGGTCCTACTCATGAACAGCTTACGTTCTGTCCGGTCTATGTTAAGAGCACCGTGGCCGTGTTCGCATATCCGACGCGCTCGTATGACGTTGGCGACAAATGATTTCGCAAGGGCTGCCCGAATGCAAAAAGGAGCCCGAAGGAATTTGATGCTCTTACGCACGTCGTCTTGTTGATCGTCTGCAAACCTAATCTGGTCTGCGCATATTAATTGTAGAACCTCGAATTGCTCGCAGGCAGTTTCCAGCATAAGAGCGAACGCCTTTGGTGTGGACAATTGAACAGGAAGCGCTTCGGTCATGTCCTCAGCCTCGGAATTGTGGATTGTCGCTTGTCGCCCCGTGCTTCGGAGGTCATAGCAGAGGGAAAAACCGCTCTTTCAACTCCTCGCACGCCCCATCCAGACCGGGGAATAGCGAACCTGCGGTGATACCCATCATGCTCAACTCGCGCATCACTGCGGGTCGCTCTTGGAGCGGCAAGTCAATGATTTGAAGAAATCTCTTGGTTTCGGATTCCTTGGATCGAATATAGGACTCTATGTCATCAACGTTTGATACGCTCGAAATCGATTGTTGTGGCACCAGCCGCTCGTTATCAATCGCAATGAACTCCATAACTGAAAAATGAGGTTTGGTAGGCGTTAACTTCATCACTTGGTTGAATGTGTTGCGCCATAGCATTTGATCGAACGCAAAGATCCGGACTTTATCGTCCTCGTGCGCGGATAGTGCTTCGGAGTTTTTCACACGTCGGTAAGCAAAAAACGCGCCGACATACGGGGAATACGTCCAGTCGAGGAGCGGCGTCGGATATCCGTGGTGCTGAGCCAAGCTGAAGAAGGCACCGTTCTGGTCGGGGATACTCAAATTGAATATGTGGCTCGTTCTTTGGCTCAGATGTCGGTATAGCGTTTGAATGTCGTTGTTGAGGAATCGCGTGAGGTCCGCCCGACCCGTCCGATGAAACCCTGTCCGAAGTCTCAGCAGTTCTCTTTGTCCCCGAAAAATGTAACGGCGGGGTTCAAGGGAATTGACATAAGCTTTGAACTGCCCCCAGTTGGCTACATGTGCCAGAGGAACATAGTCCGTCGGTTCGCTTGCACGGCTTTTGTGCAACTCTGCCGTCCCGGTTGTCTGAATATCCGTTATCCAGCTTAGCCGTAGCGCGTCCCCGCCTCGCGCCAGATTCACCTCGGCGCGGCGAGGAAAGGTGATGTTTGGGGGGAATAGCGCCGCCACCTGATCCCAAGTGGATGGATCGGCTGTGCGCGGGTTGATAGGGAAAAGATCGACACAAAGTCGGCACACGTCACTTTTATCTGGTGTCCGAATTGCCGTGAACGTGCTCGGAAGAGAAGGGTTGTCATCGTAGGCAAAGGCACGGCCTTCGTAGTGTGTGCCCATGTCATCGATATCGGCGACCATTAGACCAGAAGAATTTGAACCACTATATTGCCCGATCCACTGCCCGTTCATGTCTGTATCCTCGAAATCGTCTGATGGCTCACGTTGTAAGTGCGCGCGATGTCGCGTATCGGCTCGCCCTGGTCGCGGCGCTTGATCGCTTCAAGCTGCTGGTGCGGGGTGAGCTTCGGCTTGCGGCCCATCTTCACGCCCCGCGCCTTGGCCCGCTCCCGGCCTTCTGCCGTGCGCGCCCGGATAAGGTCGCGCTCGAACTCTGCAAGCCCGCCCAGCACGGTCAGCATTAGCCGCCCATGCGATGTGGTGGTGTCCGCCCAGGCGTCGCCCAGGGACCGGAATCCGGCCTTCCTGTCGGTGATGGCGGCGAGGGTATTCAAGAGGTCGCGGGTGGATCGCGCCAGCCGGTCCAGCCGCGTCACCATCAGCACGTCGCCGGGGCCGAGCTGGTCGATCACGCGGCGAAGCTGCGCCCGGTCGGTCTTGGCTCCGCTCACGTGAACGTCGCGGAAAATCTTCCGGCACCCCGCCTTCGCCAGTTGCCGCGCCTGGGCGTCAACGCTCTCGCTCTTGCCGCCCGGAGATACCCTTGCGTAGCCGTATTTCATGGGGTGCATTATGGACCGGAATTACGGACCAAAAAAGCCCTTTGATATCAGCTACCTATTTTTGGTCCATAATTCTGGACTTTCGAGACACGGGCACCCGGTGCTAGAAAGACTGTCCAGGTGGCAAAGCTGAGAGGGGCGGAAACTTGGTATCGCAGGGCACCATCGTAAGCTTGAGCCTGAGTCCCTGGGGGGAGAAGGTGAGCTGCTTCTTATCATCACTGATCTCAATCGGACCGTGATCTTCAAGCGTGGGAAAGGTGTTGTAGAGTATGGCCTGGCCTCCTGACATTGTTAGCTGCCATTTGCTCCCAGGCGACGATTGCGAGACCTTGTTTAAGCCTGATGGTTTAATTCGTTCAGTAAGCAATGAGTTTCCCTCCAGAAAGTGCGCCGTGTGAATGTAGCCATCGTTTTGATTGTAGCACCATGTGTGTGCCATCAGGTCTGCCTTCGTAGGCTGGGCAGCATTTGCGACGGTGGCTTCGATAACGAAGGCAGGCAGAGTAAGCAGGAAAGCACTTCTCTTTGCTTATTGTCCTCTCCGAACATTGCCTTACTGATCCCAATACCGCGCTCACCTCCGTCCTGAAAAGGGAATTCGCCGCCAAGCGCTCGGCCGTTCCCGTGGCGGGTTGACCACCAGGCTCCATCTGCGCTGCAACGCGTTCGGATTTCCCGTCAACCGGATCGGAGCGGCTTGGCCGGAGCAGGTCAACCACAGGCAGTTGTCGGTCGAACCTGTCCGCCAAGCGCGACCCCAACACCCGGGAGAGGGTCCACGACCCAGCTCAAGAAAAAAATCCCTGCCATGTGCGAATCCCCTTGCAAAAGGATAGTATGCCCACTACTCTCCCTCCAATGCCCATCGCGCTCCACACCGCCGGCCTGCCTTCCCAATCCCCCCAAGGGGTTGGTGCGCGCCTCGTCCGCCGGCTCGGCGGCGCGGTGCGGAGCGCCATTGTCTGCGGCATCACCCTCGCCGGTACCCTGCGGCGGCCGGCGGTCCCGCAAACCAGCCGCGACCACGCCGCCGCGCAAGACCCGGAAGCACCCTCCGCGCCCAGCCGGGTGCGCGTCCCGCGCCGGCCGTGCCCCGCTCTCCCTGCCCCGTTGTCCCTGCCGCCCCTGCTCGCGCATCGGCTCGCCGCCCGCCGTCAGCACCGCCCCGCGGCCGCGAGCCGCCCCGCATTTCTGAACCAGGGCGACAAGCCCTTCACCCCGGAGGCATTCCCCCAGCTCAGCCCCGAAGCCTGTGCGGTTCTCAACACCCCCGTCAAGGACTGCGATCCCAAGACCCTCGAGCTGCTGGTGTCCGCGCTCACCCAGCACATCAATCAGGTCATGTCGCCCGAAGCGCGCATCACGGATCCCGCCGCGAGGTTTCCCGACCTCTGGCACCGCATCAGCACCGCGCTCGATGACACCAAGGCCGATACGTCGTTGCCCCTAACGCCCCAGGCGGTATCGGCCACTCCTGCGGACGCGGTGCCGGCGGATGCGCCGGTCGCATCGCCGCATCCGCCAGCACCGCCGACCAGGCTGTGGACAAACGACGCCCCGCGCCTCTCGTCGCTACCGCTGTCCGGCCCGCCCGCATCCGACCCGCCGGCCGACGCCACGATCACCCCCGCCGCACCAAAGACCCCGCCGGAAATCGCTGCCCCGTCCGCACCTGTCGTGCACCGAGGCAGATCGTTCCTGTGCCATACACAATCTTCCAGGCGCTGGCGCCGACATGACTCACAACCGAGCCTGCCGTGCCGCATCCGTGTGTATCTGTGTGCATCTGCGGTTCCATTCTCTTGCTGCCGTTATGCCGCCTGCACGGGGCCGCCCTGAGCGATCGCGCGCGCCGAATCCGGCGCATATCTGCAAGCAATGAACGGGGCCACCGCACGGCGGTCCCGCCATCCCGATTCGTGCCAGGCGATCACTCGATGACGCGCGTGCAACTGTTCGGAGGCTTGCCAACACACCCCGAGTCGGCGGGCGGCATCTTGTCCGCACTACGCGTGACAACGGACGTGACAGCGCGAAATCAGCTTCCTGAGGAACAGCAAAATCTGATCCACGCCGCATACGCACCGTTGTCCAACTCGCCGCGATCTCGTCGTTCCGCTCTCTGATCTACCTGACTTCGCGTAGATGGACCGCCGCGGTCCGCCCAATATCTGGGCGAAAACAAGACCCGAAGCCGATTCTGCCTACCGGACGGGCACCCGCGTGCGCCCCAGATCAGCACCTCCAACCCTTCTCCCCCTGGCACGCAGCTTGCTCACCAAATCGTGGGTGCGGAACGCGCCCCGTTGCCGGCTGTCCGGCGCGCGAACCGACCAACGGGGGAGAGTGCTTCATATGACTTCCAAACAGATTTCGCTCGGCCGCAGGAATCTCGGCATGTTGGGTGTCGGCCTTGCCGCCGCCGCGTCCGGCCTGCGCGCCATTCCTGGCGTTACGCGCGCCGCCGCAGCCGCTCCCGCCCCGTCTGGCGAACCGATCAAGGTCGGCATCCTGCACTCACTCTCCGGCACCATGGCGATCAGCGAGGCCCCACTGAAAGACGTGATGCTGATGCTGATCGCCGAGCAGAACAAGAACGGCGGCGTCATGGGCCAACAGATTCAACCGGTGGTCGTCGATCCCGCCTCGAACTGGCCGCTGTTCGCCGAGAAGGCGCGTGAACTGCTCAGCGTGGACCAGGTTGCCGCCGTGTTCGGCTGCTGGACCTCGGTGTCCCGCAAATCCGTGCTGCCGGTGTTCGAACAGTTGAACGGCATCCTGTTCTATCCGGTGCAGTATGAAGGCCAGGAATGCAGCCGCAACGTGTTCTACACCGGGGCGGCACCGAACCAGCAGGCGATTCCAGCGGTCGATTACCTGATGAACCAGGTCGGGGTGAAGCGCTGGGTCCTCGCCGGTACCGACTATGTCTATCCGCGCACCACCAACAAGATCCTCGAAGCCTATCTCAAGTCAAAGGGCGTCCCGTCGTCCGAGATCATGATCAACTAC